>Ga0335076_10000074_pt1 | contig 77388 bp, 53 predicted proteins | sample Lox_Sample_25_FD_206717 | JGI IMG/M metagenome (GOLD analysis project Ga0335076, IMG submission 206717) | Soil microbial communities from Loxahatchee National Wildlife Refuge, Florida, United States - Lox_Sample_2.5 | ecosystem: Environmental > Terrestrial > Soil > Wetlands | place: USA... | reverse complement strand
AGGCGAATCTGGCAAGGCGACTGATTGCGAAATAGAGTTGTTCGTGAAGAAAGTGGAAGAGGCAGACGATGCCGCGCGCCGCGCGAGAACGGACGCCGAGGACACATTTGACGAAGCGGAAAGACAAATGAATACCGGCCTGGCGCGAGAAGGATGCAAAAAAGCCCTTTACCAGTGGGAGTTGGACGAAAAAGCAATCCGGCGGGCCGAAGCGGTTCCTAGTTCCACCAAGGCGGCACGTTAAAGCCCGGTAGTCCACAAGCTTTCTCTCTCGCGTTTCTGTCGCAGACGAGACCCCTTCGGCCCGATCTACGCGCATTGAATGAGGCCCTCTAAAACACGAGGTGGATTCTCGAGGAGAATCGGGGCCTCGGGCGACGGATCCGCGACCACAGCGAGCACCATGTCATCTGCTTGCCGCCACCAACCGTGAAAGTCCTGGTAGCGGGAATAACAAACCGTGAGCGGACTCCAGCCCCTCACGTCGCCGAGTCTCGCCTCAGGTGCGACTACAACGCAACGAGTGTCGAGACGCATCCCCTCGTGCAGCGCTTTAAGAGCGCTTTCTTTGCCGCTCCACAGCAGCGCCAACATGCGCGGACGATCCGCTGAAGGCATGCGTGTAAGGAGTTTCTGTTCCTCGTTTGTGAAATAGTCGGCGACAAAGGCATCGCTGCGGGGTTCGATCAATTCGAGATCGCAGCCCAACTGCACCCCTGCCTCTGCCACCACGCATAGCGCAGCACCAGACCGATGACTGAGCGAGATCGTCACCGCAGCCGACTTACCCGCCCAGAACACTTCAGGCGCTCCAGACGCTGCCGGCCGTATTTCCAATTTCGCCAGCACTCGGGGATATGCAGGAGCATCCAGTCGAGCGGCCAGTGCGCACTTTGCGGTCCATCGGCCCAATAACCAATCAGCGCGGCGTTTGGCAAAACGTAAGCCTTTCAAGTGGAGCGCTTCATTCGCGCTTAGCCAGTCATTCTCTGCGGGCAAGTCTGCTTCCGTTTGTTTCAGCCAGTACAAATCTATCGGATGATTCATATTTTTATGCCGCTTCTGCGATCTCGGCTCCCGCCGCCCCAACGCGGCGTTCCTCTTTTGCCACGCCGCGCTCCACCGCCCCGATGAGATACGGCCGCAGGCTCGCCGGGGGAATAATACAGTCCAGCGCGCCCACTTTCAGGGCCCGTTGCACGCTGTGTACGCGATCAAACTCCGCGGCCATCTCGCCCAGCTTCTCTGAGTGCACGACTTTGAAAAGTTCCTCCCACTGAGCGCGCAAGCGGCCTTTTTCTGCGCCTTCAGCTCTCGCCATGGTCTGAGCCAGTTCCTGCAGACGCGGATCCTTGCGGGCGCGGGCTTCGACCTCGCCGGCAAAAACTACCGCGGCCGCCGGTGCGCCCCCGATGACTGAGGCGTAAGTTCCTTCCAGCGCCGCAATCTCGATTTGATCGTTAAGGGCCCGTGAAAAGACCACGTATGCGCCGCCGTGATAGCGGGAGATGACGCAGAACACAATGGGACCTTTGAAGTTCACCACCGCTCGTCCAATCTCTGCGCCGTATTCGAGTTGCAGCCGCCGCATCGACTCCGGCGAGCCATCAAATCCGGAGAGATTCGCCAGCAGCACGACGGGGCGATTGTTGCTTGCGGCATTGATCGCACGCGCCACTTTCTTGGACGATTGCGGAAAAAGCGTGCCTGAGGTCCATTGGTCGGGCCCGTCGGCGGGGACAAATCCAAATCTCGGCAACGGACGCGACTCGATACCGATCAAGCAAACGGGATATCCGCCGAGATGAGCGTCCCAAATCACTGTCGTTTCAGCTGCCCGCATTCCAGCCCAGCGTTCCAGCGGCGCATGGTCCTGGTCGATGACCGCCATCATTACTTTGCGAATGTCGAACGATTGCTTGCGTCCTGGATTGGTGTGATCCGAGAAGATATCGCCTACGCGCGTGAAGCCATCGTCGCCGTTGCCGTGAGGGGAGGATTGCACGTCCCGCTCGAGTGGATCGGTAGTCATAGCCCGGCGCGGGAAGCGCTCACCCGGCATTATGTAGGTGTGGTCGTAATGGCGGAAGAGAATGTGGCAAGCTTCGTCGATATCGTGCGCCCAATACTGCGCCTGGCCGTTAACCCCCATGATGCGGTCGTAGCCGCCGATGCCTTGATTGTCCTCCGCCGAAATGCCGCCGGAATATTCCAGAGCACGTTTGCCGGTAAGCACCATCGAGGCTTTCGGAGTCATGACCAGAATTCCCCGGGTGTGCATGAGCATGGTTGCTTCGGCATTCCAGTAAGGCTGCGCGCCCACATTGATGCCGTTGATAATCAGGTTCACCTCGCCGCCTACCTGGGTGAATTCGACCAGCCGTCGCAGGACGCGTGCAATCCAGTCCATGTTCTCGACGCCGCTCTCCATTGAGATCTTCGCGCCGGCGGAAATCGGAAACCATTCCAGCGGCACATTCATTGTTTGAGCTAAATCCAAAGCGGCGATGATGCGACGGCATTCCGGCTCGGCAAGAGCGCCGAGGTCCTTGCTCGGATCACCAAGCAGCAGGACCCGCGTCATTCCTTCTGGATATTTAAGAGTGAAGTTACGAATCACGCCGGCGATGATATTGGCTTTGTTTTGGCCATAGGGACGGTCCACGGGAACCAGATTGCCTTCGGCATCAAGATCATGCTCGACAAAATCACCGGGAGGGAACTCCGCTCGCGTATGTTTCAGCTCAGGAGTGAGCATACGGATGATTTCGTAGGGGTAGATCATCCCGCGCTGCCGCATGCGAACGACTTTCTGGTCGTACTCGGTGAGTGGTTTTATAGGTTGCAGTTTGTCCACGGGCCGGAACGTGATGAGCATTCCTCGGCCGCCGGGGCTGGAAATTCGCACCAGCATATTGCGCAGTTCACCGGTCGCTGGATTTGGAATGCGGGCGCGGACCACAACTTGCTCCAATCCCAAACCTTCCACAGCGGGCGCCAGTCTGCGCACAATGTCGCGCAACTCATCCCGCTCGAGACTCAGAGGCTCCCACACATAGAGGAATATCCGGTTCCAATGGAGACGCTGATTGACTGGGCGATGCGACTGGAAAAGCCGCATGGCGGCGATAGTTTCTGTCAACATCCGCTCCAGATGCGGCAGGCCCAAAACGCGCCCCGACTCGTTTCGTACCGGGGTAACATCGCGCACCTCAGCGCAGGCAAACAGCCGTTCGTCTTTCGGGTTGTCGCGGGCGACGGCATGCAGCAGATAGACGTCCTGGACTGAGGGCAGCCGCTCGATTCTGAAGTTGCGGAGCCGCCACATATGCAGGCGCTTGCCCATCATGGGATGAACGCCGCGATAGAGCTTGTCCTCTTCATAGGCGTTTCCGCTGGGGCGATAGGTGAAATGCTGCATTCCGCCGACCCCTTGGCTGTGGTAAGGACTGGCCACCTCTACGACAATGCGCCGGATCGGATGCGGAAACTTGGCCTGGTCCAGGATGGCGCGGATGTCACGCTGGGTGGTCTCGGGATCGCCCAGCCATCCGGAATGCCAGGCGTAGAAATCGAGGACGACGTCATGGTCAACGGGCACTTCCGCGATCAAGGGAAACATTGCCTGAACGGACTCCGACAGCCGCGAATGTTCCGTGTGCGTGGCCAGGACATGAATACGTTTCCCTTCATGATCGTATTCGGTGGATGCGTAACAGCGTTCATCCTGATCGAAGGAATGAAGATTGTCGAGCTTGCGAATCCGGTAATAGCGCCAGATAATCGCCTCCAACATCAATCTGCGCATGGCGGGCGCAGCAGACGCGAAGCGGCTGGAGAGCAGGCCTACCAGTGGTTGTGGACACTCCACGAGCGCGCGCACCCGCTCGTTGCGGTCCAGCGCGTTTGGATTCGCGGCCATCGCCGCGAGCTGTTCCTCCACTCTCTCGTAGACCTGCTTTCGCGCCTTCTCAAAAAGCGGCTGGTCGAAGTAGCGATACCGCACTTCACGAGCCAGATCGCTGATGGCGGGAAACTGTCCGTTGCTCATGGCGATCATGCGGTCAAGAAGCGTGCGCAGGGATGCGTCGGCGTGCGGGAGGAGTATTTCAGCGCGTTGCAAGCGCCGGTCGAGCAGAGCCAGCACCGGCGCAATTTGCTGTTCGACACGCTGATGGGATTTGTAAATCCAAAGCAGGCTCTCTTCGAGAGCAGGGGAAGGGTCCAGACTCTGCACGCCATAATGGGCCAGAGCGCGGCGTAGTGCTGCAACAAAGGCCGGAGGCAGGCCTTCACCGCGGGTCTCCAACATTCGCAAATAGGAGAACAGATAGGCCTCGGTGCTCGGTTCCTCGCCGCTGGCCCGATGGTTCACTTCTGGCTCGCGCTGGAACAGGGAGCAGATGTCGACAAAGATGCTGAGGACCTCATGTTCGGCTTTTCTCATATCCTCACTGTCCACTGGACAATTCTTGCTCCAGTCAGCGAGCAAGTTGACGCCGTGCGTGGGGTCAACCTCGAAGCCCAACATGAGCTGGCGGAGCTCATTCAAACTTTCGTGGCATGGAAATGGCATGGCGGGCTGATCCTCGCCAGGCGAGAGCGAGGCGCCGAGAGCGAGCGGTTCCGTGGAGGCTGCGGCATCGCCGCCTGCAGCCGGATCGATTCGCAGCAAAGGCGCCCCTGTATCCACTTGCACGTTGGGAATCGTCATCACCTGCCGGATTTTGCCGGCGAACGGAGCCACAATCTGCATTTCCATTTTCATGGCTTCCAGAACCACCAGACGGTCTCCGGCGGCAACGACATCGCCCGGTTTAACAGCGACGGAAACCACTACCGCCGGCGCCGGTGCGTGCACCACGCCGCCATCGTCGCGATCAATCTGATGCGAGACCCCATCGACCTCGATCTTGAAGTGAAGTCCATCGGGGACAGAGACGACGTGAAAGCGCCGGCCATTCACAGTCAGCCAGTACTCGAACTGACCCAGGCGCTGAATCTCTGCTTCGACCTGCGAACCATTCATCCGCACGCGAAACTGCTGCGGACCGAGGCAGTGGGTTGTACAGGAATAGACGCGGCCCTCATAACGCAACTCCGCGCTGCGTCCAACCTCGCTGCCAGCCTGCGGCCGCCCGCGCAAGGCCGACGCATAGAACTGAGCCTGCTCGATGGCGATTTGTGACCGGCAAGCTTCGATCGCAGCCTGAGCCAAGGCCACGCCGGCATACCGGTGGGAGAGATGCTCGCCGGATGCGGCCAGCCGATCCACCCACTTAACGTCTACTTCACCACGCTGCACCTCGTCACGTTTCAATAGTTCCAGTAGAAAGGCACGGTTGCTGGCTCCGCCTTTGATGACGACGACGCTATCGCTAAGCACGCGCTGCATGCGCGCGAGCGCCTCCTCACGGGTTTGGCCACAGGCGATGATTTTGGCCATCATCGAATCGAATTGGGACGGGATCAAATCGCCTTCTTCCACTCCCGTGTCAAGCCGCACGCCTGGCCCGGTTAGGACTCGGAACCGCTCGAGTATGCCCGGTGCCGGCGCAAAGTCTCTGCCCGCGTCTTCGGCGTTAAGCCTTACCTCGATGGCATGGCCGATGACGCGCGGCGGCTCGCCTATGAGCCGCCCACCGCGCGCCACGTGAATCTGCAGCTTCACAAGATCGATCCCGGTCGTGCATTCCGTCACCGGGTGCTCGACTTGAAGGCGCGTGTTCATCTCCATGAAAGAAAAGGTCTGGCTATTGGGCTGAAACAGAAATTCCACGGTGCCTGCGTTGTGATAACCCGCAGCCTGGCCCAGCCGCACCGCCGCGTCTCGCACTGCCTGATCTTGCTCCGGGGACAGTGCCGGAGACGGGGCCTCTTCAAGAATCTTCTGATGACGGCGCTGAATGGTGCAGTCGCGGACTCCCACGGCCCAGGTGGTTCCGAAGTGATCGGCGATGATCTGGACTTCAACGTGGCGAGCGCCTGCGACCATTTGCTCCATAAACACCGTCGGGTCGCCGAAAGCCTTGAAGGCTTCCGCGCGGGCGCGCTCAAAGGCAGTGGCGAGTTGATCTTCAGAGTGCACGCAGCGAATTCCGCGACCACCGCCGCCCGCTGAAGCTTTAATGAAGAGCGGATAGCCAAGGCGGTCAGCGTGGTGAAGCGCTTCTTCGAATGTGTCCACCGGTCCGCCACTCCAGGGCGCGACCGGGATTTGCGCCTGCTCGGCGAGCAGTTTGGAGGCGATCTTGTCTCCTACGCGCCGCATCACTTCGCCTTCGGGACCGATGAATACGATGCTCATCTCGCGGCAAAGATCGGCAAAGGCGGCGTGTTCAGCCACAAACCCCCACCCCGGCCACACAGCTTCCGCGCGCGCGGAGATTAACGCGCGCTCAAGGCACGAGTAGTCCACGTAACTGCACTTGGCCTGTTGAGTGTTCAGGTCCAGAACATAAGCGGGACCGAGGCACACGGCTTCCTCGGCTTCACGCACGAACATGGCCTGACGTTCAGGCTCAGTGAAAAGTGCGATGGTACGGAGGGCGGTGCCGAACTCCTGATTGAACTCGCGGGCCGCATGAATGAAACGCATGGCGGGCTCTCCGCGGTTTACGATCGCCACGCGTTGGAATTCGAGGTTCATAGCGCCCTCGATTCAACTTTGTTAAGACAATCTCTTGACATCTCTCAGGCCGCAACGGGCTCCTGCAACATCGCGGCGTGCAACGCCCTTAGCCGTTCTGCGTCGATAGCGCCGGGAATCTCTACCGTCCGATAGCCTCCGAGCTGCACATAGCAGTTACCATTTGCATCCACAACTTCCGCATCAAAACTTCCACTGCGCGGATTCGGCCTGACCACAGCGTGTAACCGGCTTTTCACCTGCGCGACGTCATGCACCGATAGAGAGACGAAATCTATATGTTCCGGAAGTCCCATATGCCCGCGTACACTCATCTCCCAGAGGCCAGCAGTCTGGAAACAAAGTTCAATCTGTCGTGGCGCAATAGACGTGGGCAAGCGGGAGGGCACGTGATTGTCAGGCAGATGTTCCGACAGCAGACCGACGACCTTGTTTCCATCCAACCACGCTTTTTCGATGACCTGATACGCAGGGCCATGGAAGTACAGGCGATAAATGTCGGTTGCATCGAGGACTTGTCCCTGCGGCATGCACAACGGGAGCACCGCTGCAATATCCGGTATACGCTTTGACAACCGCACACGCGCGGTGAAGTGAGTGGTCACTTGCGGCTCGGTCTGCTTCGGAAGTGAGCGTTGGCCCAGCAACCGGCACTCCGCGATCACGGCCTCGTCCTGCGGATGAATCAGCGCCTCGATCGTCACGGTACGCGGTTCGTTTCGATAAAACTTGAAGGGAGCGAGGAAATTGACGTCTTCGATGGCTTCGATGTGCCAGCCCGGCATCAGGGCAAGGGCCGCTTCGGCGAACCCCTCGATTCCCATGACGCCGGGCAGGACGGGCGCGCCGTCGATTTGATGGTCATATAAGAATGGTTGGATTTTCGGGTCGAGACGGGTTTCAATCGTCAAAGGCTGGAAAACGCCGGCGCTGGCAACCTTTCCGATCATCGGCCCTTGAATCGCCGAAAGCGGTCTCGCAGAAACATCCAGCCCTCCGGATTCGTCCCATTCCTTGAGCAAACCACCGAGCCGCCGTCCGACCACGATTTCGCCACGCGTTCCTCCGCTTGTGAGTTCGCGGCGAATCAAGGGAATGCCCGCTTCTGGCGGGAGCATATCAATGCCGGCCAGTTCCATCACTTTCGGGATGGAGCCGCGGGTGGCCATGCCGATCCCGCCCCAGGCTGTCCAGTCGATGACGATTCCGCGAGTGGAAGGGTGAGTAGACCGAAAACTTGAGGTGATCTTACACAGCAGATCGTTAGCGGAACTGTAATCGGTCTGCCCGGCATTGCCGAAACGCCCGGCGATGGAACTGAACGCGACCGTCGCACCGAGAGGCATATCGCCAATAGCGCGAAGCAAGTGAAAGAAACCGTCACCCTTGACGTCGAACACAAGGTTGAATTCGCGTGGGTCTTTATCCGGAAGCGCGTGGCTGCGCTCGAGGCCGGCGGCATGCAGCAGCACGTCGATCCGCCCGCTGCGCTCACGCACTTGATTGATTACCTTAGCTACAGCGTCCGCATCTGTGAGATCGACGCTGAAATAGTGGGGCGTTCCGCCCGCCGCGCGCACGGCATCGATTGCTCTGAGCGCCGCCTGCGCTCGCTCCAAGGCGGCCAGTTCTTTCTCGACCAGTGCCGGAGTAGCCCGCTCTCCGCGTGCCTGGATACGAGCAAACAAATCACGCTTGAGGCCTTCTCTATTGCTCACAAAACGCTTGAGGTCAGGGTTATTGGGATCAGGCTCCGGCACCAGATCGAGCAGATAGAATGTGCCGCCCGAAGCAGCGGCCAGATCCGCAGTGATGGCGGAGACGATGCTGCCCGCCGCGCCGGTGATCAGGAAAACCGTACTCTTATCAAGCGTTATGCTCGCTTGCCCGTCTCTCGCGGACTGCTCTTGTAGGCCAATTGTCCAGCGCAGCCCGTTTTTGTATCCAATTTCGACTGCGCCGGGATCGCCCAGAGTTTCTTCGATGAGCAACTCGGCAACTTCTTCCGGCTTGCGTTGCAGCTCGAAGTCCACAGCCTTAACGTGCGCTTCGGTTTGCTCGCGTTTATAAGTTTTCGTGAAGCCCACGACCGCGCCGCCCAGCGGGGCTGTCGCTCCAGCGTCGTCATATCCGTGTTGCCCCCCGAGCCGAGTTGCTGCGACCAGAAATGTGCCCGGCTTCGCGATCTGCCCATAAAGAGCGCGCATAGCGGTGTATAAAGACTTGATCCTCACCCGTACAGCCTCATGCCACGTGGCGTTGTCCATGTCCAGGAGACTTCCTTCGTCATCCAGAGCGGGTAACCAGTACACGCCCTGCACAGGCCCCGCAGCAGTCCACGCCACGAGAAGCTCGTTTAGCGCGTCGGCATGCGGTGCGCCTTCAATGCGAAGGACTTCTACGTTCTTGCCGGTCAGAAGCTTCGCGAGTGCATCCGCGACCCCGCCGTTGTCCGGCATAATGATGACGCGCTTTCCACGCTCGAGCGCGACGCCAGTTGGTTTGCACATACCAAGCGGCGGACGCAGGATTGGCAGCGGCACGCGGCGTGGAATCCCGTTTGCCGCTTCAAAACTGGCTGATGCGGGCGATTGCGCGGTGGCGGCGGACTCGGGCGCCGATTCAGACTTTCCTGCAGTTTCCGGGGGCGCGGCATGTGCAACCAATCCTGATCGATCCTCGGCAAACTTGATCACATGGGCCAAGGTCGGGAAGTCCCGCAGCTTGAGATTTTCGTCGCGAGGGATGTTGTAGGCCGCCCGGATGGCGACGAACATCTCCGCCTGTTTCACGGTATCAATTCCCAAGTCGGCTTCGAGATCGAGGTCCAAGTCGAGCATGTCCTTTGGATAGCCAGTCTTCTGGGCGACGATCTCCAGCACTTTTTCCTTAATCGAGGTCTCTTTATTTAAGTCCTCAGCAGCCGGGTGCGTTGTGATTGGCGCAGATGCAAGAGCTTGCGGCGCGGTAACGCCGGTGGGCGGTTGCTGCGCTGGGACAGCGAGATCGGGCCGCCTCTCATACACAAAGCGAATCACGTGCGCCAAGGTTGGATAGTCTCGAAGTTTGCGGTCCTCATCGCGCGGGATAGTGTAGATTTCGCGGATGGCTGCGAACATCTCGGCCTGCTTCACTGTGTCAACGCCCAGATCGGCCTCAAGGTCGAGATCCAGGTCGAGCATGTCTTTGGGGTATCCAGTTTTTTCGACGACCAGAGCAAGAATGCGCTCTTTGACGGAATCGGCCGAAGCAGATGCTGGAGCTGTTGGAGCGTGTTTCTCCCGCGCGGAAACCGTGGCCGGAGTCGACGCGACCGGTGTGGTTTCCCCCTTCGGCGCTAGTTGCGTCTGCGAAACTGTAGACACTGAATCTCCTGCGACTAAATCGGGCCGCTTCTCGTACACAAAACGGATGACGTGTGTCAGCGTTGGATAGTCGCGAAGTTTACGGTTCTCGTCGCGCGGAATGTTGTAGATTTCGCGGATCGCGGAGAAAAGTTCAGCCTGCTTGACCGTGTCGACGCCCAAATCGGCTTCGAGGTCGAGATCGAGATCGAGCATCTCTCTCGGATATCCGGTCTTCTCCACGACCAGAGCCAAAATGCGCTCCTGCACTGACTCGTCAGCCGTTCTTTTGTTTTCGGGCGCGGAAGCAGGTTTCAGAGCAACGATTTTCTCGGTTTGCGCGACCGGATTTGCGGTGGCAGGTACAGACGCAGCGGTTTCAGATGCTACAGCCGGCACGGCAACGTCTGCATTTGCGGAGATTTTTCCCGCGGCTGAAAGTTCCGGCGCCGCTTCCGGTTCCCCGATCGGCATGACTGGCATCACGCGCGATTCCGCCGCAGTTTTGCCAACTCGCAGCTCCGCTCCTTGCTCGCGCACCCGCAGCGTGCGATGAACCACTTCCAACTCCACCGCAGAACGGCCTGCTATGCGATCGAGCCAGGCATGCCAAGTGCCCGTGTCGGCGATGCGGTAGCCATGCCCAAGGGCATGCGGGCCGCGACGAGCGCCATCCTTCGTCGGCACCCAGCGCAACAGAGTCATGCTGATCTGCGAGCCGAATCCAGCGCCCAAGCGGAGCGCATACTCAACCGGATAGGCGCCGCCTTTGGACAAGTTCAACACGCCAAGCTCAGGATCAATCTCTTTGAAGTTAGCGACGGGCGGGACAACTCCCGTCTCCAGAGCTTTTACCGCGAGAACATCCTCGACTCCTGCGCCCATTGCATGGCCGGTGAATCCTTTGGTGTTGGCGATGACAATCTGATCGGCGGCGTCGCCGAAGACCTGCCGCAGGGCGTGAATTTCTGCCGCTGCACTTCCGCCCCGCGCGGGAGTATAGGTTTCGTGCGAAACGAAAACCATCCGCGGAGCAATCTCGTGGCGTTGGATGCCTGAGCGTTTTTCTGCCTTAACCACAAGATCTTCCATGACGCGGCCAATATGTTGGACATCCAGCCGCGTACCGTGGAAGGCGCTGTTGGCCGCCACAGAACTCAGCACTTCACAAATCGGCTGGAGTCCGCGCTCGCGGGCGGCCTCCGCGCTCTCAATCACCAGACCCGCAGCGCCCATGCCAATGATCATGCCGTGGCGGCGCCGGTCAAAGGGCACGGCTGCTTCTTCGACCACTTCGTCGGTGGCCGCTGCGCCGGAAGCCAGAAAACCGGCGCCCATCCAGTCGATGAGATTGTCACTGGTAACGTCATCGGCCGCGAGCACAATCACGCGGCGGCAGCGCCCGGCGCGGATCCAGTCTTCGGCCAGTGTTACCGCCTGTGGAGTGCTGGCACAGGCGGCGTTGATCGCGGTGTTCGGTCCGCGGGCGCCGATGAACTCGGCAAATTGAGAATGGCCCATGGACAACACTCTGAAGAGATAGCGGCGGTCGAATACGTAGGGCTCTTTTTCGATCGCGTCGCAAAGTTCTTCGATGCTGCGGTCAATTTCCTGCACCACGATGGAATCGCCGTTTCCTTCGGTTGCCCGCGCGCGCAAGTTCTGCAACACGGTCAGCTGTTCGCGCCGGGCGTGGTCCGCGTAGTAGCGCGCCATTTCACCCGAGAAAGCGTCGTAGCCCGGGAAAGCGGAGGCGAAGATCACCCCGGTTTCATCGCGCAGGGAATCCGGCAATGCCCAGCGGTCCGGTAACTGCGTACCCTTGCTGGTCGTCTTGTAACGCATGACGAGCGGGATGCCGGCATCGCGCAGAGCGTCGAGGCCAACTGCGATGGCCAGCTGCGTGGCGCGGTCGAGTGCGGCCTTGCGATCGGAAGAGACGCCGAACTCATTTTCCAAATCGAACGCTCCGCCACGGCCTGCCAGCTTGATGACTTCGGCGACGCTCGTGATGGTCTCAAACGTCCCGCCGTTATCGTTTTTGACCAGGCGAGTGATGTGCTTATCGAGCATGGCGCGGCGGAAGCGGGTAGGAATCGTGTCGATGAACTGGTCGCCGCGCAGCAGCCGGGCGATGTTTGCGTCGTCAAAGACGCGCTCGGTTCCGGGCAATCCCAAAGCCGCTCCCGTGATCACGATCGAAACATCGTGGGCAGCACGCGTTTCGCCATGCGTGATCTGCCAGCCGCGTTCAAGAGCATCCGCAAACAGCCGGCCGAGTTCAGGATAGTGGTCGCCATTTTGTGGCGCGGTTGCGGCGCTAACACCCGGAATCTTGGCAGTCGCAACCGCCGATCTGGAAATTGGCCGCGATACAATTTCGGGCCTTACTGCTTTTTGCCGGGATTCGACTACGCCTTGGCCCAGTCCCGCCGCATACAGGCAACAAAGTGCCTGATTGAACGCCGGGATGTCGCCGACTTTGGGATGGTTGGTGAAAAGCGAGATCACATCGCCCCGCGCGCCGAGCACGTCTTCTGCAAATCCGGATAACGCCTTCTTGGGTCCAACCTCAACAAAAACGCGTGTGCCAGCCTGGTAGAGTGAGCGCAGTCCTTTGACAAACTGCACAGGCGAAGCCACTTGCTGCGCGAGAATGTCCAGCATCTGTGGCACAACGTTTGGGCCTGAGGGATAAAACTCGCCATTAGTATTCGCGACTATTGGCAGACGCGGCGGTTGCAGATGCAGGCGCTCCAGTACGCGCCGCAAGGGCTCGCTCGCCGCGGCCACAATCGAAGTGTGGAAGGCATGGCTAACCGACAACGCGGACACATCGTGGCCAGCTTTCTGGAATGCTTCCATCGCCTGCTCGACGGCTTTGCTGGCTCCGCCAATAACCGCCTGGTGCTCGCTGTTGATGTTTGCAATGACGACATAGCCGTGAATGGTTTTCAAGATGCGCTCAATTTCTGGCAGTGGGGCGAATACGGCGGCCATGCGCCCTTTATCTTCCGGCGAAAAGCGGGTCATTTCCCGTCCGCGAGCGCTGACGGCGTCGAGTGCGTCAGCGAAAGGCAGCGCATCGGCGGCAAGCAACGCTCCGTATTCACCCAGACTGTGTCCCATGGTGAAATCGGGAGTGATGCCGTAGGCGGCCAGCAGCCGGGTCAACGCAAGATCAGTCGCCAGCACGGCAGGCTGAGTAACTGCTGTTTGGCGAAGATCGTCTTCGGCCTTGGCAACCGCTGCTTCATCGGCCTTGTCGACGAAGATGAATTCACTTAGGGGCTTGCCGAGCAGCGGTGTCATGACGCGATCAGCTTCGGCAAATGTCTCAGCGACGATAGGCTCGGAGTCACACAACGGCTTGAGCATGTTCACGTATTGCGAACCTTGTCCCGGGTAGAGAAATGCCACTTTCGGCGCGGGTCCGTGCCCACGAAAAATTCCTTGCGCCCGCAGAGCCTTCCAGACCGCTGGTTGATTGGCGGAAAGCGCTTTCATTGCGCTACCGGCTTTTTCCGCCAGTTCTGTGGCGTTCGAATAATCAATGGCGATGCGCTCGGGTGCTCGCAGGTCTGCCTCAGCCGGAGCCGTGGGGGTCGGCGCGTGTCCGGCCTTCGCGCCTTTCTCAACCGCACGCAAGCGGTCAATCAGCTCCTTTTCGGAGAAACCGCCTACCACCAGTGCTCCGCGTAATGGAGCCTTACAGGAAGCTACCGAAACTGGGGAACCACTGTTCGCGTTCATAGTTGTGTCCATCACTTTCGAAACCGGGCCGCTTACGACCACCGATCGCTTGCCGTTCCCGTTCAGTCTGTAGGGGATGTATTCTTCGAGCACGGCATGGAAGTTCGTGCCGCCAAAACCAAACGCGCTCAAACCGGCGCGGCGAACGCCATCCGGAGGTACGGTCCAGGGTTTCAGCTCAGTGTTGACATAGAGCGGCGAGTGCGCAAAATCAATATCTGGATTCGGACGTTCGCAGTGCACACTCGGGGGCAGAACTTTGTCCCGCAGCGCGAGCGCAGTTTTCAACAGTCCCGCCGCCCCGGCAGCGCCCTTGAGGTGGCCGAGATTCGACTTCACCGACCCCAATCCGATGGAATGGGCCGGCAGGTGATAAGTGCTGAGCACTTTGGCCATGCTCTCCACTTCAACCACGTCGCCCACCCGCGTGGAGGTACCATGGCCTTCGAGGTAGGTTACCGTTGCTGGCGATAGTCCCGCCTTCTGCCAGGCGCGTTCAATGGCGAGTGTTTGTCCAACCGGGTTTGGCGCAGTGATGCCTTTTCCTTTTCCGTCACTCGATGCGCCTATGCCACGGAGCACAGCATAGATTTTGTCTCCGTCGCGTTCTGCGTCGGCGAGTCGTTTGAGCAGGAAGATTGCCGCGCCTTCGCCCATCACGAAGCCGTCAGCGCCTTCTGCGTAAGGCCGCGTTCCAGTCGCTGAGAGAGCGCCAATCTTGCAGAATTTCACGAAGGTTGAGGCACCCATGTTGCGGTCAATGCCCCCGGTAATGGCGGCGTCGAAGTCGCCCTCCACCAATCCTTCTGCCGCCGAATTGATCGCCGCCATGGCTGATGCGCATGCCGCGTCACAAACGTAATTCGGGCCATGGAAGTTAAAAAGATTGGCGATTCTCCCGGCAATGCAGTTGGCCAACTCGCCGGGCATGCTGTCTTCGGTAATTTCGGGCAGATGTTTGCCGACGCGGTCGTGCAAGCCGCTGCTGATCTCGCGGCGGAGCTGCTCGGGCAGCGCGGCGAAGCTCGCGACTGCCTCCAGTTCACGTTCATATTCCGGGAAGTAAACACGCAACGCTGTAAGGTAATGCTTTTCCCCGGCCATCGCATTCCCCAGAATGACTGCGGTTCGATCTGAGTCCAGCGGGCGCTTGGGATAACCATAATCTTCCAGCGCTTCGCGAGTGCAGGCGATGGCCCACTTCTGCGCTCCGTCCATGGCATCGACGACTCGTGGCGGAACCGGAATATGCCACTTCAACGGTTCCCACGTGAACTCGCGTACCCACCCGCCGATTTTGGAGTATGTCTTGTCCGGAGCATGCGGGTCGGGATCGTAATAAAGGGCCGGGTCCCAGCGCTGCGGATCAACATCGCTGATGCTGTATCGGCCGTTCTTAATGTTCTCCCAGAAGGCCGCGACGTTGGTAGCATCGGGCAGAACCGCTCCCGCCCCGACAATCGCGATGGCCCGGTACGCGGTGTTTTCCATGACTGCGCTCCTGCTATTCAGCTTCTCTGTGAACCTTCGTTACCTCAATGGTTAAGAAAACCGCTCAACCACAGAGCACAGAGGTTCATAGAGGAAAATCCTCTATTACGCCGCGACTTCGCGCTTTGCCACGCGGCCGTACAGTCCGTCGGCGACGTAATCCATATCCGATATCAGACCCGTCTGCGCGCGATGAATCGCGGGCAGCCGCAACCTTGTCTCCAGCGCGGAGAGCTCGCCGTTGTTCGTGCCGCTGGCCCCAATCACCCAACGCAGGCCATCTTCCGCGACTTTGAGCGCGGCTTCGCGGGCGAAAATGCGGCTTATGGCCGCCAGTGCCGCTGCGTCGAAGCGGCGGCTGGCTTTTTCGTTCAACTTGTTTTCCGCCATGAGCGCTGCGCGCCGCGCCAGGCTACCGGCGCACTCGCCGTAAGCGATCAGTTCGCCCAGGCGAAGAAGAACGTGTTGATAGCGCGTCAGCCGGCCGACGCGCGCTCTTTCCATGACTTCGGCCAAGGCATGCGATGCCAGCGCAGCAGTGTCGGCGCCGACGTCGGGATGGCGAGCATGCAGCTCCTCGAACTTGCCGGCCTGCTCGTGATAATGCTGGCCACGCGTCTTCAAATGAAGTTGCCAGCGATCGCGGCTGATGGTCATTTCCATGATCTCGGACGTGCCTTCATAAATGGTGGTGATGCGCACGTCGCGCTTGATCTTTTCCACCATGTATTCGTGCGTATATCCATAGCCGCCGAGCGCCTGAATGCTGGCGTCGGCGGACGTGTTGCCGGCCTCGGTCGCCATGTACTTGGCGATGGCGCCTTCGGTGTTCAAGCTGCCTTCGCCCGCGTCAATCCGTTCCGCGGTTTCCTCGATGTAAGAGCGGGCGGCTTCGAGGCGGGCCACGTTGGGCACGATCAACTTGTGCGTGTAGCCTTGTTTCTCAGAAAGCGGCGCTCCAGCTTGAATGCGCTTGGTGGAGTAGGGAATTGCGCGGTCAAGCGCGGCCCATCCTGCGCCCAGGCCAAACGCAGCTACCATGAGGCGCGTGTAGCCGAACACGGCTTGCGCCTGGTTTAATCCCTGGCCTTCGACGCCGCCGACCAGCCGGTCTGCGTCGACGTAGACGTTGTCGAGCGCAAGCGCTGCCGTGTTGCTGAGGCGAATTCCATGCTTGTCTTCCGGCTCGTCGTGCGAAAAGCCCTTCGCCCCCTGCTCGACAATGAACCAACTCGGCCCGCTCGGCGTATTGGCGAGAATCGTATAAGCGCCGGCGATTCCACCGTTGCTGATCCATTGCTTATTGCCGGTGATCGTGTAACCGGCAACTTTGCCGTCCTTTAGCACCCTCTCGGCCGTGGTGCGCAACGCGCCGAGGTCGCTGCCCGCTTCCGGCTCGGTGGCGCCGTAGGCAAATAGCAGGCCCTCGTCAGCAATGCGTCCCAGCCAGAGTTTTTTCTGTTCCGGAGTCGCGCCGACTGTTATGGGATCGCTTCCCAAGAACGTGGCCAGCACTGACGTGGCGATGCCCAGATCAATGCGCGCCATTTCTTCGCAGATGCAATACACATCGAATGCATTGCCGCCCATACCGCCGAATTCTTCGGGAATAAAGAGGAGTTGGAGGCCCAGTTTATCCGGGCTGCACATGTGCCGGACAATCTCCAACGGGCATTCGTCGCGCTCATCCAGTTCGATGAGCGTTTCATCCGGGAGCCGCTTTTTGGCGAATTCCCGCAGCGATTTCAAGCTCAACTTCAATGTCTTGTTCGCAATCATGACCGCCTCACTTTGCTGCAACGCTGCGCAGGTCGCGGACTTTGTTGGTCAGTTCGGGCAGAAATTCCAGGATGTCGTCTACAATTCCGACATCGGCCACTTGGAAGATCGGGGCTTTGGGATTTTTGTTAATGGCAACGATAAAAGGATTGCCTTTAATCCCCGCCAAATGCTGAAAGGCTCCGCTGATGCCGCATGCGAGATAAACTTTAGGCTTGACGGTTTTCCCCGACGAGCCAACTTGCCGGGACTTCTCCAGCCACTTGGCATCCACCACGGGCCGCGAGCACGACACCGCAGCGCCCAGTGCACCGGCCAGCTCCTGGGCGATCGCGATGTTGTCTTTATCCTGAATGCCGCGGCCGACGGAAACCAACAGGGCATGTTTGGTGATGTCCACCTCGCCCGCTTCGGCGGCGACAGTCTCGATATAGCGGCGGCCTGCGGTGAGAGCGCCGACTTCTCCTGATTTATCGATTACTGCGCCTTCGATAGCATCGTTCTCCAGAGGCTTGAAAGCGCCCGGTCGTATGGTGATCGCAGCGCCCGACGAGATATCGCAACGAACGTGCGCGTTGACCTGTCCGCCAAACTCCTGGCGGACGACGCAGAGAGCCGGCCCCTGCGCTCCATCGATTGTGAGAACGTCGGGCACGAAAGCTGCGTTGAGCTTGATCGAAAGGCCTGGAGCGAGATCAATTCCGAAATGATCATGAGCAACCAGCACGATACTGCCCGGCGGCACGATCTTGACCAGCGCTTTTCTGATCAACTCGGCGTTCGGGTAGTGGAGAGTTTCGCTCGCCACTCTCCATACTTCCTCGTAAAGAGGACGAACAGCCTCGCAGGCTGCGTCAAGTTCTGCGCCAAAACCTGTGACGATGGCGGTGGGAGATCCGGAAGGATCGATTTTTCTTGCCGCGGCTGCCAGCTCAGCGGCAGTGTCATCGACGACGCCACTCTTATGAGTGATGAATGCAAAAATGCGCGCCATCATTTCAACCCTCCTTTGGCTGCGAGCAATTCCAGAACTCTTTCGGCGTTTTCTTCGCGGCTGCCGCTTAGCATTTCAGCGCCATTGCCCATGGTCGGGACGAAATAGTCCACACGCTTCACCTTGGCTGCGGCGGGGCCAACGCTTTCCCTCTCAACGCCTAGCTCAGCCAGACCGTAGGTGGGAACAGGCACAGACGCAACCGCGCGAATGCCACGCATGCCGACATAGCGCGGTTCATTGATTCCGGTCTGAATCGAAAGCACGCAGGGCAGATCGATTTCACTGATCTCCTTGTTCCCGCCTTCAATCTCCCGGCTTACTTTGAGCTTGCTGCCGTCGAAGACCTCAATGGAGTTCACCAATGACGCGAAGGGATAATCGAGCATTGCGGCCAGCATGCCGCCGACTTGCGCGGCGCCGTCCTCGGCCTGGACCCCTGTCAGAACCAGGTCGTAATGGCCCTTCTTCACGAAACTCTTCAGGATTGCAGCTATGCCTCGGCCATCCGAGTTTGCGAACGCCTGGTCGGCGAGCAGCACTCCGTGATCCGCTCCCATGGCCATTTCGCGGCGCAGGACTTCTTCGTCCTCGTCGGTGCCCACGGTGGCGACAGTGACGCTTCCGCCCAGTTTGGCGACGATTTGCAGCGCCTCTTCGACCGCATAGTTGTCCGGTTCGTTAACCGAATAGACCAGTTCGTCGCGCTGAATGTCGGTGCCGTTGCCATTGAGCGCAATCTCGTTATCCGAGGTGTCAGGCACGCTTCTTACGCAAACCAGAATCTCCACGTTTACCTCCCTGTTGTGCCTACCGGCTGAAGTTCAGAGATCTCTTCGACTCCCGCTGGCGTGACTTCGCGCGCGAGCTGCTGCTCGGCCAGCTCAGCGAGGTCAACCGCGGTCATTTTTCCCTCGAGGCCCGCGACTTTGATCGCATCTTCGATATTCACCATGCAAAACGGACAGGCCGTGACGATTACATTGGCCCCGGCTTCCGCCGCCATCTGCACCCGCATCACGCCGATCCTTTGCTCTTCTTTTGGCTCGTAGAACAACATCAGTCCCCCTCCGCCGCAGCAGAACGAGCGATCGCGCGACCGTCGCATCTCGACTCGCTTAAGTCCCGGGATAGCGTCGAGCACTGCGCGGGGATCGTCATAGACCTGGTTGTGTCGTCCCAGGTAGCAGGGATCGTGATAGGTGTAGACGTTGTCGCTGTTCTCCAACGGATCGAACTTGATGGCGCCAGACTCCACCCCCCGCGCGATCACCTGGCTGATGTGCTTGACCGGCGGCAGATCTTTGTAGTCATGCTTCAAGGCGTTGTAGGCGTGCGGGTCTGCAGTGACGATTTTCTTTACACCGGAAGACTTGATGGCTTCGATGTTGTGGTCGCGCAGGGCCATGAACAACGTCTCTTCGCCGAAACGCCGCACTTCGTGGCCGCTGTCTTTTTCAGCCGCGCCCAGGATTCCAAAGTTTTCGCCCACATGATCCAGGATCTTTGCCGTTGCGCGCGCGATGGATTGCATCCGGTCATCGAAGGCAGTGATGCTGTCGACGAAGTACAGTGTGTCGGCGCCGTTTTTCTTGTCGAGAGTCTTAATGTGGCAAAGTTGCTGGAACTCTTCGTTGCGCGCCCAGTCGCCTTTCTTTTTTTCCATCTTGCCGTAGGGATTGCCCCGGCTCTCCAGCGCTTTCAGCGGCTTTTGCAGCGATTGAGGCACGTTTCCGTCGTCGATCATGCCGCGGCGTAGATCGACGATCTTGTCGATGTACTCGACCAAAAGCGGGCACTCTTCTTCGCAGGCGCCGCAGGTGGTGCACGACCAGATTTCATCTGCCGAGTAGAGCTTGCCGATCAACGGCGTTCCATTGCCGGCCTTGCCGAACATCGGATAGCGCTGGAAGGCATAATCTCTAGCTTTGATCGTCAGGAACCGTGGCGACAGCGGCCGGCCCGCAGCGTTGGCCGGGCAGTTGTCCGAGCAGCGTCCGCAGTCAGCGCAAGAGTAGAAGTCAAGCATGTGCTTCCAGGTAAAGTCTTCAAAGGTCTTCACGCCGATCGACTTCACCTGGGCGAGTTGCTCGTCGCTAACGCCCCACTTCACCGGTTTCAACGTGCCGCGATTCAATTTTGAAAAATAGACGTTGAACAGTGACGTTTCCACATGGAATTGAATTCCGAATGGCCGGTAGCAGAGCAGAAAGTAAAACGTGACTTCATGCGCAAGGTAACCGGCAAAGCAAAGTTTCCCCAGGGTTGCAAGCGATGCCGAAACCAGAATTACCTTGAGTAGCCACGGAAGCGAAAAAGCCGCGGCAAAATGGATTGCCTGATCTGTCTGAACCTGAGCGGCAGCTTTCGTGGCTTCAAACAAGCTGTCGGCCAGCATGAGAACCGCGATCAGCACCAGCAGGAAGATGGCGTCAGCCTTGTGCGCTTTCCCGAACTTCGCGGGCACTTCATAGCGCGCAGGCTTGAAGACTAATCGCCGTACGATCGCGAAAATCATGCACAGGAAAACAACGGTTGCCGCGTAATCGGTCAGGATTTCGTAGATGTGTCCTGTTCCCCCTCCCAATCCCGGCATCACAAAGCCAGGTGAAACCCCTACAATCAGCACCGCGAAGGCGCGCATCGCCAGGAGAATGAATCCTGCGAAGATAAGAATGTGCATGACTCCGGCCGTCTTATAACGAGGATGTTTCCACTGCCCGAGCCAGAACTTCAGGACCTTTCCCAGCCTCGCGAAGGGATGGTCGAAGCGAAAATCACGCTCTGCGCGCACCATCGGCACAAGACGTTTCGCCACGATATAGGCAAAGCAGGCAACGCCCAGGATGTGAATGGCCACGAAGACGGTTTGTCCCTGGGCCAGCCACGGCGCCAGCTGCATCGACGCTTGAACTGCTTCCACCATAACGCTGGTCTCTTGCAAGATCTCGAAACTGCTTTTCCTAGTTCCGCGCTTCCCCAGCTACGCGATCATCCGCGTCGGTGTCTTTCTCTCTTCGCTGACCGGCGAAGGAGCTCGCGCCGGTTGGATCGGAACTGCTAACGGGATCGAGACCCGAACTTCCCCAGGCGAAGTACTTGGTTTCATTCGCGACTTCTTACTCATCTTCGGTGATCGTCGCGATGATTTTCGCGGTAACAGAATGCCTGCCGCCTCTCGCAACTCCGCAAAACTAACCTCCAGAAATTCTTCCAGGCGCCGCAGGTCTGGCGCGGCATGCACATCTCCGCTGAAGCCGAAATACACTTTGCCGTCGTAGCTCAATACGGCGCAATTGAGGGCCATTTCGCCCCCTACGGGAACGTAGGGATACCAGCGCAGCATCTTGTGGCCCAACAGATAAAGCGGGTACTGCGGCCCGGGCACATTCGTGCACACCAGGTTGAAAGGGGTGATTGGCAACTGGCTCAGGACCGGACCGGCGAGCGCCTGCATCGGGGTCGGGAACATGCCAATCAAACCACCCGCCAAACTTACGAGTTCGGCCGCGTGTGATCGTTTCAGGAACTCCGTCCTCTTGTGCACCGCAGCCAGCAGTCTTCGCGGATTGCGAATATCCAGCGGAATGGTGACCGGAACCAGGGAAATGCGGTTCCCCAACTCTCCTGCGCTGTCCGAGCCGCGCAGGTTCACCGGGACCATCATGCGAAGCAGGCGCCCCTTGACTCGGTCGCCATGCAATTCCAGGTAGCGCCGAATGGTCGCTGTCACCAGTGCCAGAATCACGTCATTGACACTGGCCCCGCACATTTGCCGGGTGGTTTTGACTTCCGCCAGCGGAATGTCGGCCCAGGCGAACTTCTGTGGACCTCGGTAGATGACGTTGAACCGCAGCCGCTCGGTAAAGGCCGTGATCTCCGGAAGCAGGCGAGAGAACTCGTCCCCGATGAGAGTTCCGCCATTCCCGGCCGTCCGCTCCGTCATATCCAACAGGTCGGCCCATGCGGAGAGAATTCGTTTGACGAAATCGCCGTAGGAACTCACCACGCCATCTAGAAGCGAATTGATTGCGTCGCGCGGCGGCACGCGGAGCCGGAACTTTTTCCGCGGCAGGAGTGGCGCGTCTGGACTCGTGTCCAGCAGCTTGCCCATGATGCCCACTCCGGCGATGCCATCGGCCAGGCAATGGTGCAGGCGCAGAATCAGTCCGGTGCAATTGCCTTTTAAGCCCTGGACGAAAGTTATGTCCCACAGCGGATGCTGCCGGTCCATTACTGTGCTGAAGAGTTTTCCAGCCAACGCCTTCAACTCGCTGTCTGTGCCATGCTTGAGCGTTGCCTCTCGCACATGGTTGCGAATGTCAAAGTTGGGATCGTATTCCCAGCTCGGAAGGCCAATATTGAGCGGCGGAGCTACCAGCCGCTTGTAGTAGCGGGGAATCAGCGGGAGCTTTGACTCAATGAAGCGGAGGCAATCCTCAAATGGGATCGTGCCCTCAAGCACGCTGACACTGGCAACGTTGAGTGGCATACCTTCCCGTTCCAGGTGCAGAAAGACCGTATCGCCCCAGGAGAGGCGATCACTTTGCTGTTGGTTCTGCATGAAAGTTCTCCAGCTTCGTTGACCGTTGGCCGTGACCATTCAGGAATGAAAACTTCGTGTCCAGCTTCACCAGCTTGAGCACCTTGTAGACGTCGATGTTGGCGCCGCGCAACGCCACTTTAACGGCCTTACCTTCAGCCAGCTGAACCAGCTCTTCGAGCGCGCGGACCGCGTTGGTATCGATTCGTCGCACCGTCGAGATATCCAGGACCAGTTCGCCGTCATGGTCTTCCAGCTTTTCCGTGGCTGCGTGCAAGGCTGAAATGATCTGCTTCTCGTCGATGTTCGGTTCCACTGCACTCGTCGCCATATGTCCGCCATCCTTATCTAGATCTATGCAGTTTTTCGTTGTGCTGGGGCCAATTCACGAGCACCGCGTCCCTCATATGCCTTCCAGAACAATTCGACCAATTCGCTCATCAACGGCATGCGCGGATTCGAACGCCAGGAGGGATCGTCAAAGGCGATCTTGACCAAACCAGGAACTGCCCGCTCAAACTCCGGCCGTGAAATTCCCAGGTCGGCTATGGAGCGCGGAAATTGCAGTCGGTCCAGCAGGCCTTCTACCGCCACGATCAGGTTTCTTACTTTCTCTTCTACTGTCTGACCACCGAGGCCCAGTAAATCAGCGACCACCGCGTACTTCTTATGTGCGACGTAGCCCTGCTGATAAGGCGATGGCATGAATTTGGCCGGCACGGCAGCGTTGTAGGCGAGGACGTGGGGCAGCATGAGCCCGTTTGCCCGACCGTGAGCCACGCTAAAGCGCGCCCCAAAAGCGTGAGCCAGCGCATGGTTTACGCCGACTGAGGCGTTGGAAAAGGCCAGCGCCGCGATACAAGCCGCGTTGTGCATCATGCTGCGCGCCTCTTCATCCCGCGGTTGTTCATAGGCAATGGGCAGGTATTTGAAAACCAGCCGGATCGCCTGCATCGCATTGGAATCGGTGTATGCCGAAGCGTAGCTCGAAACGCCAGCCTCCAGCGCGTGAGTCAGGCAGTCGATGCCGGTATCCGCCGTGAGACCTTTCGGCATCGACATGACGAACTGCGGATCAACGATGGCAACGTCGGGGCTCAACGAATAGTCCGCAAGGGTGACTTTGCGGCCGCGTTCTTTATCGGTCAACACCGCAAAGGGAGTGACTTCGCTTCCCGTCCCGCTCGTGGTCGGAATGGCGATCAAACGGGCCCGATTGATCTTTTCCGCTGGATATTGGATTACGCGTTTGCGCAGATCGAGGAATGGCGCAGCCAACTCTTCCAGGTCCGCGGCAGGCGATTCGTACTTGAGCTTCATGATCTTTGCGGCATCGATCACGGAGCCGCCGCCCAGCGCGATGATCTGGTCTGCTTTGTAAAAGTTGAGCGCCTCCACTCCCTGCATGACGACTTTGACTTCGGGCTCGGCATCAGGAATAACGAGAACATGCAAGTGGGCTTCTGGTGCCATGCGGTCGCGAACGATATCGACATGGCCGATTCGTTCCATGGCAGGATTTGTCACTAGAATCGTGGCGCGCGACGGGAACTGCCGCACGTTGTCGACGGCGTTCATATTGAAGTAGATCTGATTGGGAACACGGAACCACATATGGTTTTGGGTTCTCCGGGCCAGCCGCTTGATGTTGAGGTAGTGATAGATGTTGACGTTGTCGGTGGTGCTGTTGCCGCCGCCGGTGCCGCATCCGAAAGAAAAAGTGGGAACCAGATCGTTGTAAACCGCGCCCAGCGCGCCGACCGATCCCGGCGAATTTACGATGACCCGGCCGGCGTTGATCACATCGCCGAACTTACGGATGATCTCGTCGTTGCGCGAAAAAATGACTGCCGTATGTCCTAGTCCGCCGGCGTGGTTCACGTCCAGACAAACCTTGAGCGCTTCATCCACCGATTTCGCGCGATAGACGGCAAGCACAGGGAACAGCTTTTCCACCGAGAGCGGATGCTCGCGTCCCACGCCATGGATCGGCGCAATGAGTAGTTTGGTGTTTGGCTTGACGGCGAGACCGATGAAGCGCGCGATGTCGGTAGCCTTCTGGCCGATCGCCATGGGTTGCATGAAACCAGTTTGCGGGTCAATCACCGTGCGCTCGAGCAGCTTGGTTTCTTTCTCGTTGCAGATGTGGGCGCCCAGATCGGCAAACTTTTTCAATGCGGCGTCATAAATTTCATCATCGATCACCACCGTTTGCTCGGAGGCGCATATGGTCCCGTTGTCAAAAGTCTTAGAAATAATGATGTCCACCACCGACGTATTCAGGTCCGCCGTTTTCTCCAGATACACCGGCGTGTTGCCCGGCCCTACGCCGAGCGCGGGCTTGCCCGAACTGTAGGCGGCCTTGACTGCGCTTGGACCGCCGGTGGCATCAATCAGCCGCACGTCCTTGTGCCGCATCAGGTAGGCGTTGTCCTGGAGCGTGTGCGATTCCAGGCAGGAAAAAACTCCTTCCGGAGCGCCGTGTTTGAGCGCGGTCTCGTACATAATTTTCACGGCCTCGGAACAGCAGCGCCAAGCCTTGGGGTGCGGGCTGAAAATCACCGCGTTGCGCGTCTTGATGGCCATGATGCACTTGAAAAGCACAGTGGAAGTGGGATTCGTAATCGGCAAAAGCGAGAAGATCACGCCGATCGGTTCTGCCATCTCGACCAGATTGCGCTCGGGAAATTCGCGAATTACGCCTACCGTACGTTTGTCCTTCACATAGTTGTAGGCAAACTCGGTAGCCACCATGTTCTTGATGACCTTGTCTTCCATCACTCCTAACCGAGTTTCCTCCACCGCCAGACGCGCAAGGTTTTGCGCTTGTTCAAGGCCGGCAAGAACCATGGGCTTGATGATGCGGTCGACGTCGTCCTGGCTGAACTGGGTGAAGACAGCGGCGGCGGTTTGGGCTTGATTGACTAACTGGTCCAGATAAGCAATTCGCTCGGTACTCAGATTTTCTGCGGCAAGCGGAATTTGGACCCGCTCTTGCACCACTTCACTCGCGATCATCGTTGCCCCCTGTCCGTTGTTTCGAGGGCCCGTTACCTGCGGAGAAGCACGCTCAACACCCGATGTTGTTACTCTCACGCCCGGAAAAGTCTCGGTCTTCTAAGCGAAGTCGATGGGATGCCGTTCCAGCCAATGCTCATCCTGCACTCGGCCAACGTTCCGCAGAGCGCCGGCCAGAACGCTTGCGGTCAGACGCCGGTTTTCCCAGACCATGCCAATGCTAAATCCGACTGCCGCGCCCGCCAGACCGCATAGCAGCGCGCGCCCGATCGATCGCTGCCGGTTGTCAGCGCAACTTTTCAGCACGCCCATGCAAGATCCGATGGCCGCAGGTTTCAATGCCCTTCGAACTGACTCGCCTAGAAACGGAGTGAGAGGTCTACCATTGAGAAATGCTCCCCGGCCGGAACGAGCACCCTCCAGCCCGGAATCGAGAACCTTTCGGCCGTATTCCACTTCTGACTTGGACCACTTGCTCAGATCCGTAAGACTCATAGGATTGCCTCGCTGCCCGGCCGATTGTGGATACCGTGTTTACTAGATCACTGCTAAACGGCCCGAAACCGTACGGTGTATCACGGCTCCCTGTGAGTGAAGTCACATCCCGGGCTATTGCGGGAGGCAAAATCGTGTGATCCGAGAAGAGGGAAGAGATGAGACTTGGGAGGGGTTCAACGCTAAACAAAAAAAGAACCACACCCCACGTGGCCTTCCGCGGGAAGATGTGGTCCTCGGCCGTTAGGAAACTGCGCTCTTCTGTTCAGCCAAATATTTCTGTCGTAGCTCCCGTTTCAAAACCTTTCCGCTGCCGGACTTGGGCAAGCTCGTAACGAACTCTACTGAATGAGGACACTTGTAATGCGCTAAGCGCGAGCGGCAGAACTCAATCAGTTCAGCCGCAGTGGCCTGCGCGCCCGGCTTCAAGACTACAATGGCCTTCGGCGCTTCACCCCATTTTTCATCCGGAACTGGAATCAGCACAGCTTCGTAAACCGCGGGATGAGCTACTAACGTCTTCTCCACTTCCAAAGAGGAAATGTTCTCGCCGCCGCTGACGATGATGTCCTTCTTGCGATCGACAATGTGAACATAATTGTGCGGATCGACAGTGGCGAGGTCCCCAGTGTGAAACCAACCGCCTGCCATCACGGCCTGCGTGGCCTCAGGCTGCCGCCAGTAGCCTTCCATGACGACGTCACCCCGGGCCACAATCTCGCCCATCGTGGTGGCGTCGTGTGGCACTTCGTTCCCGTCCGGTCCCACGACCCGAAGTTCTACTCCGGGGATGGCAAAACCCGCCCTGGCTTGGCTGGCATAGCGGTGTTCCCCCTCCCACGCCATACCCACTTTCATTGGCGACACTGCGAGGGTGGGACAAGTCTCGGTCAAGCCGTAGCCGGAGATGCAGGCACAGCCCAATTTCTCTTCCACTTCTTTTACCAAACTGGGTGAAGAGGCAGCTCCGCCAACCATGATGGCTTGCAGGCTACTCAGGTCGTATTTCTCCCGTTCCTGGGAGTGCGCCAACGCCGTGATCATGGTTGGCACCATGGCACAGCCGGTGACGCGTTCGCGCTCAATCAGGCGGAACACTTCCAGCGGTTGGAAATGATGGATCATGACATGGGTACCGCCGACCACGGTCATGGTGTGCGCCGCACCCCATCCATTTGCGTGAAACAGCGGGATGGTATGCAGCAACACTGCATTGCACGAGGTCTGGCCGAACTTCGTGGTTGCGGTCTGCGCCGCCGCGAGAACGGAGAGCGCGTGCAAATAAACATTGCGATGAGTGAGCATCACACCCTTGGCTCGATCGCTGGTGCCGCTCGTATAAAAAAGTTCGCAAACTGCATCTTCATCGATCTGCATGAAGTCGCACTCGAAGGGCGGAGACATTGCCAGCAACTCATCGTAGCTCTGGCGAGTCAGCCAATCCTCTTGCGAATGACCTTCGAGCAGAGTGCACATTTCGATGGAGGGGACAGCGGCGCGAAGTGGCGCGGCCAGCGGCAAAAGCATGTGCTCAACAAAGAGAAATCTCGCTTCCGCATCATTCAAGACGTAAGCCAGTTCCTGCGGGCTCAGCCGAACGTTCAAGGGAAGCAAGATGCAACCGGCTTCCAGTACGCCGTAGTAAGCCTCCAACAGCCGGTGGCAATTCGTGCTTAGAAAAGCGACCCGGTCGCCCGGTTTAGCGCCGCTGGCGATCAAGGCGCCAGCCAAGCGGGCGGCGCGCTCTGCAAATTGCGCGTACGTGAATCGCTGTTCGCCGCATATCACTGCGAGTTTGTCCGGAAATTGCTCGCGCGCGTAGCGCAGGAAACGAATCGGAGTGAGAGGGATTTTCATAGACGCCTCACGGCCACGGTATGTTCTTCGGGCAGGTTCCGTAACGCAGGGGAGGGCACGGCTTCAGCCGTGCCGTCACGAATGCCTAGGAAACCAGGCTTCGGCCTCTGAGGCGGTTACCTCCAGAGGCTGAAGTCGATACACGAGCCTCTTGCGGCACGGCTGGAGCCGTGCCCTTCCCGCGTCTCCTGACTATGCGGCAGCAGCGGCTGCCTTCTTGCCTCGCACCACCCTCCTACGACGCTGAGCTGGCGCGCCCGGTTGTTTGTGCTCACCAACCGGCTTCACCATCACATCCATCAATGCCTTTTGGGCATCGACGTAGCTTTTCACACCCTCCCGGGTCAGTTCAGCCAGAGGGAGGAAGGGAAATGGCCGCAACAGTTCCAGAGCCTTGCCCGCGGTTTTCACGTTGGTGTTCATCTGCTTGCCGGCTACATCCACCAGCTTTTTCTGCGCGTCGATGAGTGACTCCGTTGCCTTCCGCGCCAGCTCCGGCAGTTCGGTCTTCTTGATTTTTCTGATCGCGCCGTTGGTTTTCTTGCTGCCTGTGGCCTTGGCAGTCTCGTCGGCGATCACATCCAGGAACTGTTTTTGCGCTTTCACGAAGTTTTCCATTCCCTCGCGAGCCAGATCCACCAGGTGCTCGGGCTGATAGGGCTTGCCCTCCTTGGCGGCCTCGACCCAGGTGTGGGTTTGTTTACCCGCGATTTTCAGGAACTCTTCCTGCATATGAATGAAGGTATCCACACTGCGCCTTAGCAAATCGGTCATCGCGTGCGCGGCCGGCCAATCGCCAATGCGCTCTTTCACGCCTTCCATCAGGATTTCGTTTTGCTGCTTGCCAAGATCAAGAAGTATTTTTTGTCCTTCGATAAAATTGGCCATGCCTTCCCCAGCCACTTCGCTGAGAATGGTGGTGGGAGAGTGATGCGGGTCGGTGAGCTGTTGCCGCAGGGCGTGCATAATGTTTGCATTTTGCCGCATGGCGAGATCGAGGAGGATCCGCTGCGTGGCAAAGAAACTCTGCACCCCCTGTTGCGCCCAGCCCGATAGAACAGAAACAAAAGACGACTCCCTGGGGTGAGCCCGGGAGGTCTCGGTCTTTACGGCTGCTGGCATATAAACCTCCTATTGCTGCATTGCAGCATCGACTTAAATATAGGACTGTACTGAGTTTGTGTCAAGCAATTATTATGTATTTGTGCATAGCAACATAGATAGGCGAGAGGGCTTCTCTCGAATTTTCTCTCCCTGTGCCCACAGAATCTCTCTTAACCGCAAAAGGCAGAGACAACCACAGAGGTGGAACAAGGAAATGAAATCCGCCGTCGTTATCAAGAAATACGGCAACCGCAGGCTCTACGACACTACCAGAAGCCGCTACGTGAACCTCGACGATATCGCCGCGCTCGTTCGCGAGGGAAGAGAGGTTCAGGTCGTCGATGCGAAATCCGGCCGCGACCTGACCCGCGTTGTTCTCACGCAAATCATCACCGAAGATGCCAAAGACAAGCCCACCGGCTTGCCACTCGAGCTGCTCCGCCAGCTCATTGCCGCCTCCGACGAAGTGCGGCAGGAATTCATCATGTGGTATTTGAAGTCGGCTTTTGACACTTATCAGAAAGTGCAGGATGCGGTGCAAAGCCGGCTGGGCGAGGTGCAATCCGCTATCCTGTCGCCGATGGAGATCATGAAGAAATTTCTGGGCGCTTCGCCGCCGTCACCAAAAGCTGAACCCGAGCCGGAGCTCGACGCCCTGCGCAAGCGGGTGGCGGAGTTAGAAGCAAGACTGGAAGAACGCAAGCCCGTGAATCGTCGCAAGCCGCGAAAACACTGAGGATTGGAATGCCTCAAAGGTGCTATGTCGCCGCTTGCCACGCGGCGTTATAATCGCAAACGGAGTAGAGCGCCGCGACGCGCATGCCCGCTTGGGGTGTGCCGACGCGGGCAGAATCCAGGCCAGATTGCGCACACAGAGAAGGACAAACGGTTCTTCAAAGCTTCGGTCGCGTAAGCAATCCCCACAACCTCATCCCGAAGCCGATAACTCACTTTGGACCGAAGCTCTGTTCGGAGCCGAAGTTCTCCTGCTGCATGCGACCCCGGTCTATTACGGTTTTGGCGTGCCGCGGGGCGATGACTCGGGCGTTGTCATCATTCCCGGATTTCTGGGCACTGATCTTTATCTGACAGAACTTCACCAATGGCTGGGGCGGATCGGATACCGGCCCTATTTTTCCGGTATCGGAATCAACGCCGATTGTCCCAACCTGCTGATCCAGCGCCATGTGAACGCAACGATCAAGACGGCACTGAACGAGACTGGTCGCAAGGTCCATTTGATCGGCCATAGCCTGGGAGGAGTGATTGCGCGCTCAATTGCAGGCGCGCGCCCTAAGGACATAGCCTCGGTCATTACTCTGGCTTCGCCGATTCGCGGCACGGTGGCGAACCGCTCCGTGATCCATGCCGCGGAAGCGGTTCGCCTGCGCATTCTGCAAGAGCATGGCGATGGAGTGTTGCCGCACTGCTACACCGGGCGTTGCACCTGCAATTTTATCGATTCACTGCGACGCGAGGTCCCGGATTCCATGCTCGAGACGGCGATTTATACGCGACACGATGGCATCGTGGACTGGCGCTACTGCGTGACGAAGAAGAGCGGGAGCGATTTTGAAGTGCCCGGCACGCACATCGGTATGGCGTTCAATCCATCGGCATACACCATCGTCGCCGAGCGTTTGGCGCAGGCACAGTCAGCAGAGTAAGCAGCCATCTTCTCATCGGCCGGCCATTTCAAGTACAGCGCCGGTTTGCGTCTCCAAAAGAACCTCCGGCCCATCCTGGAGACGCAGTCGCACCGCCGCTTTTGCCAGGCTGTTGTTCGCGACCTCAAACTTCCCCGAACAATCCGTTTTCACATAGGGCAAACGATGGATTCCTAACCCCTCGCCCTCAAACGACGCATCCAAACGCAGGCCATCTCTTGAGGAAGCGCAAAAATTCCATCTCAATTCGCTAGAGTCTTTCGTAATTTCTTGCAGATTGCGAAAAACATGCGCTACGCCCCCGTGCCGTAGCACGGCCTTGCGAAAGACAAGCCCGAAGGGCATGTCATAAACCAGCGCCTCCAGAGTGCTTGCCGGGGCGGCGGTCCGAGGGAAATACGCGTGCGCCCAGGCCCAAAAGCTGCGATGACGGTATCCGCAGTTATGCCCCTGCACTCCAAATCCGAGAGGATCTCCATTGAAGCGGCAGCCATCGAGGCTTATCCATCCGGAAAAAACCGCGTCTGAATGAGGCGAGCGAGAAAAGCCAATCCAACCCTTATCGCTCAGCGTTACGCGAAATGAAGAGCGAAAACCAAGGTCCCATGCGATTCGGTGGCCGTCAACGATTAACTCTCCGCGACAAGAGTTTTCCCCGATCTGACAATCATTAGACCGAAAGTGAAATGGCGTTTGTCCGCGAGCGCTGAGGTCCAGACCTGCGAGAGAAAATCCCTGAATAAAACTCTGCGGCTTGGCCTCGCGAGGAAACCAGGTCGCCCATACCTGAACCGGCATTCCCCGCGAATTGCCTGGACAGCCGCTGCGACCGGGATTCAGCAGCAAATACCGGAACCACCAAGCACCACTGCCGTCGGCGAGCCCCAAACGGACAAACCAAACCTCGTAACGGCGGCGCACGGAGAGAGAAGAAAAGACTTCGTTCAGGCTTTTCACCGGCATAAACACAACCCCTGCTGGTGAGATATGTTAATGAACGCGGCGTGGATAACCGCCCGTGATTTTTCGGATGAATCCGTGGATGCGATGTCCTGCCCCCGCGTCGCGCCAAAACATGAACGGGCATTGTCCCGGAACCACGCGAATCCCGTGCTCGTGGCAGAACTGGATGGCTTTCCCGCTCACTGCGCCGCCCCTACGGCCTGACCGGTACATCCAGACGCGATCGATGCCAGCCTCGGCACAGTCATGCACTACGGCGTCCGTAGCGGCAGGCGATGTCATTAAAAGCGCCGCCTGTACCGGCGGTTCGATTTCCTGCACCTGAGCGAAGCAGTGGCGCCCCAGGACCTCCGTCGCGTTGGGATTCACCGGCACCACATCATAGCCGCGGCGGCAGAGTTCCTTGAACAAGTGCTCGCTGAAATCTCTCGGATGGCGCGAGATCCCCACCATTGCAATCCTTTTCTGCGCCAGGAAGTCCTGAATCGTCTCCATCGATACATTCTCAGCTTCCATAATTCCTCCTTCGCGGGGAAATGATGCCTTACCGATCGGTGCGGAGAGCTCACTTCGACCCAACGAATTCTCCAAGCAGATTTTCTTCTCCGCTGGCAAAGGCTTCCGTGATGGGCATCACGCGGGATTTTCGGGAAGAGAAGGCGGCTCGTCGGAACAAAGCCTCCCGCCGACCGCGGTCAGTGATTTCGATCACAGAAACTCACGCCGGGAAGCGATAAAAAATATGCAGGCCGGGAGTCCTCTGAACGTCAGCACTCAACCTCTGCGACCCAAGCGGGCGCGAGCGCGGGGACGCCCGGCATACCAGTATTCCCAGGGAAGCGAACCTTCGATCCACGGAACAAACGGAGGCGCATATGCCAGTGTATGAGTATATCTGCAACGATTGCCGCAAGGAATTTGAAGTTGTTCTCACACTTTCCGAGCACGATAAGCCAATTACTTGCCCGAAATGTGGTAGCAAGAACGTGGAGCAGGAAGCGGCAGCTTTTTTCGCGGTAACCTCGAAGAAGAGCTGAGCATAGCTAGAGCCACGATCGACGTCCGCCTGCACTCCCGGAATTCCCCGAGTCTCGAGAGATGCTTGCGGTGTTGTACGCACCAACGCACACTCATGATGCGCGCATCAGCCGCGCGCCGGTTTCTCAAGCACCTCTCGGATTCGCTCGAATGCCCAATCAATCTCTCGGCGCTGAATGACCAGTGGCGGAGCAATTCGGATCACGCGATCGTGCGTTTCCTTGCAGAGAATTCCTTCTTGTTTCAAGGCTTCGCAGTACGGACGCGCCGGACCGCGCAGCTCGATTCCAATCCACAGTCCTTTTCCGCGGACCTCTTTGATTTCGTGGCTTCGCAAGGTCTGCAACAAGCCGAGCAGATATGCGCCCAGTTCGGCGGAACGTTCGACTAAATTCTCGTCCTTTAGCACGCGCAGAGCGGCACGCGCTACCGCACAGCCCAGTGGATTGCCGCCAAACGTGCTGCCATGGTCTCCGGGCTGATAAATCCGCATGATTTCCCACGAAGAAAGTACCGCCGAAACTGGATAAAAACCGCCCGAAAGCGCCTTGCCGACAATCACCACATCCGGCCGCACACCCTCGTGCATGTAAGCGAAAAGTCTACCGGTGCGGCCAAACCCGGACTGGACTTCGTCAACGACGAGTAGAACCCGGTTCTGGCGGCAGATTTCCGCCGCCCTCTTCAAAAACCCGGCGGGAGGAATAATGATGCCTGCTTCTCCCTGGATAGGCTCGACCAGGAACGCGCACGTGTGGGGAGTGATGGCATCCTCGAGCGCCTGCGCATCGCCAAAGGGAATGACTTTGAAGCCGGGAGTAAACGGTCCAAAGCCATCGCGGTATTGCGCGTCGGTCGAAAAACTCACCTCGGTGATGGTCCGCCCATGAAAATTGTTGGCGCAGACAATCACTTCAGCTTTCCCTTCCGGAATCCCCTTGATCTTGTATCCCCACTTGCGCGCGGTCTTGATCGCGGTCTCGACCGCTTCCGCGCCCGTGTTCATGGGCAGCGCCATGTCGTAGCCGGTAAATTCGTAGAGTTCTTTGTAAAAGAGCGGTAACTGCTCATTGCGAAAGGCGCGAGAGGTCAATGTGACTTTATGGGCCTGGTCGATTAATGCTTGCAGAATCGCCGGATGGCAGTGTCCCTGATTGACCGCCGAGTAGGCAGCGAGGCAATCGAGGTAGCGCTTGCCTTCAATGTCATAGACCCAAACGCCCTCCGCCCGCTTGATCACGACGTCGAGCGGATGGTAGTTGTGGGCTCCGTATTGGTTCTCCATTTCAATAAAATCACGCGTGCGAAGCCGCTCTTCTGTCATTAATCCGCTTTCCATAAGGCTCACTCCTTCTCCAGCAACATGGTCAGCAATGCCATACGGACATAAAGTCCATTCACCGCCTGGCGAAAATACAGCGCCCGTGGATCCTGATCAACGGATTGGTCGAGCTCCACGGTCCGCGGAAGAGGGTGCAGAATCAGCGCGTCCGGCTTCATCTTTCTCAACACCGTCGAGTCGATCGCGTACCGTTGCGGGAGCTCCATGCCCGTCATGCGCTCCGGCCGGATGCGGGTCTGATACACCACATCCACCTCCCCGATCACGCGATCGATCTCTGACTCGAGCTCGTAGCGCACGCCATGTTCATCGAGATAGTCGAGAATGTCGGGCTTCATCTGCAGTTCCGGCGGGCTGACAAAGAAGATCTTGACCCGCTCGAATTTCGCCAATAGATAAGCTAGCGACCGCGCCGTGCGCCCCTTGTCCAGCTCGCCAATGATGGCGACGCTCAATCCGTTCAGAGGGCGTTCGCGGTAAATCGTGTAGAGATCAAGCAGGGCCTGGGTTGGATGCTGTCCGCCGTCCCCGTCTCCGGCATTGATCACCGGCACGGGCGAAACCTGCGCCGCCCGTCTGGCGCCGCCTTCCTGGTGGTGCCGGATCACAATCACGTCGCTATAACTGCCGATGATGCGGATTGTGTCTTCCACATTCTCCCCCTCCACTTCGGAAGAGAACGCCCGCGCGTGTTCCGTGGAGAGAACCCGTCCGCCCATTCTCTGCATGGCAGCTTCGAAGGAAAGCCGGGTGCGGGTCGAAGGCGCGTAAAACAATGTCGCCATGATGCGGTTGTGGTAGTCGAGCGATCCACCCCGCGCCACTACCCGCTCCATGCCCCGCGAGCGGTCGAAAAGTTCCATCAGCAAGGGCACCGTGAACTGCTGCGACTCGATCACGTGCCTGATTTTCAAGCCGGCCGTGGGCCTGCGGTCTGTTTCTGCCTGCAAACCAGGAATGGAGATCTGCTTTTCCATCGGTCACCGGCCTCCAACCGGCAATTCCATCCGCGTCGGAGTTTCTGCGGGTGCGAATCTGTGATCCTGCACAACGTGAGTACCCGCAGCTCCAGACACGGCTGCGCACAACTCGTTGCAGGAAGTAATGATTGCCTCTCGCCCTCCGTGCGCAAGGAACCGTAAGACGGATTCAATTTTGGGTCCCATATTTCCGGGCGGAAAATGCCCAGCCTGGGCATACTCCTGCAATTCAACGGCGCCTACAAAATGCAGGGGGCTTTGCGTGGGCTTCTTGTAGTCGAGATAGACGTAGTCTGTGTCCGTAGAGATGACGAACAGATCCACTCCCAGGCGCGAGGCCAGCAGCGCGGAAGCACGATCTTTGTCGATCACCGCTTCCACTCCCTGCAACTTTCCGTCATGGCACGCTACGGGAATTCCGCCGCCACCACAGGCGATTACCAGCACATTCTTCTCAACCAGATCGCGAATCACCTCGAGCTCCACAATTTCCAGCGGCTCGGGCGATGGAACCACGCGCCGGTAGCCTCGCGTCGCGTCTTCAACGATCTCCCAGCCGAACATGCTCTTGCGTTGCTCGGCATCGGCGCGAGAGTAGAACGGACCGATCGGCTTGGTGGGGCGCTGCATCGCGGGATCATCCATCGAGACGATGCTCTGGGTTAGCACCGTGACCACAGGAACCTGTATATCTGCCAGCTTGAGTTCGGTAGCCAGCGACTGTTGAAGGATGTAACCGATTTCACCCTGGGTAGCCGCGTCGCAGACATCGAGCGGCTGGCCGGGAACCTGGCTGGCCGCGCGTTCAGAGCGCAATAAGGCCGCTCCTACCTGCGGGCCGTTGCCGTGTGTAACGACAATCCGATGGCCCTCGTGCACCAGGCGGACAATTTCTGCGGCTGTGCGCCGCGCGTTGGCCAACTGTTCAGCGATAGTACCTTTTTCACCAGCCCGAATCAGCGAGTTCCCACCGACCGCCAGCAGCATGGTTTTCACAGCTGCTCCTGTCACGCATGCACCAGTTCCGGCGCCGTCACCGCATGGGCAAACCCTATAGGCACATCCTTCATCAGCTCCAGCATGATCGCCTTCTGAACATGCAACCGGTTTTCCGCCTGCTGAAAGACAACCGAATGCGGCGAATCAATCACCGCATCGGTCACTTCCTCGCCGCGATGAGCGGGCAGGCAGTGCATGAAGATGGCGTCGGCCTTGGCGCAGCCGAACAACTCAGAATTGACCTGGTAGCCACGGAAAATTTCCCGCCGCTTGGCCGCTTCAGCCTCCTGGCCCATGCTCGCCCACACATCGGTGTAAACCACGTCGGCGCCAAAGACCGCCTCTCTGGCATCATTCGTGGTGCGGCAGCTTCCGCCGGTTTCCCGCGCTCGCTTCCAGGCCCAGGCGATTACATCTGCGCAGGGCTCGTAACCGCGGGGCGTGGCTATCCAGACCTCCGCGCCCAGTTGAGCGCCGGCAAACATAAGGGAGTGCGCGACATTGTTTCCATCGCCCACGAACGCGACTTTCAGCTTTTCCAGCCTGCCTTTGATTTCCCACATCGTGAGATAGTCAGCCATGGCCTGGCAGGGATGGCTGTAGTCGGTCAGCCCGTTGATAATTGGGATCGCCGCATACTCCGCCATGCGCTCCACGATTTCGTGGGCAAAAGTGCGGATCATAATGCCCTGCACCATGCGTTCCAGATTCTTGGCCACGTCGTAAACCGATTCCCGCTTGCCCAAGCTGATTTCAGCCGGAGAAAGATAAAGCGAAAAGCCGCCCAGTTGCTGGATACCTACGTCGAAAGTCACCCTCGTGCGCAATGAGGGCTTCTCGAAGATCATGGCCAGTGTTTTTCCTTTGAGCACTTCACCGTATGCGCCCGGGTGGGCCTTGATTTGTCGTGCCAGCAGCAGAAGATATTCAATTTCGGAAGGCGCCAAGTCCCGAAGGGAAACGAAATCTTTGCCGTTCATCGACCCACCTCCGCCGGGACTTCCATTTGCCCAAGAATCTCAGCCAATCCGGGATGCGTCAGTTCTTCCACTTCGTAGCTAACCCGCAGAGTCGGTTTATTGATCTTGATGATCTGCGCCAGGTCGATCGGCGTCGCGATCAACACGAGGTCGCAAGGCACGCGGTTGATGGTTTCTTCCAGTTCGTGCCGCTGGGTTATGCTGTAGCCCATGGCGGGCAGAAGTTGTTCCAGATGCGGATACCGCTCATAAACCTCGCGAATGGAGCCGACCGCAAAAGGCTTCGGGTAGACGAGCTCTGCTGCGCCGCATTCCTCGGCCGCGACCACCCCGGCGCCATACCGCATCTCTCCGTGGGTCAAAGTCGGGCCATCTTCCACAACCAGCACGCGGCGGCCCTTCACCAGCTCGGGTGTTGGGACTGAGACACGGCAGGCAGTCTCTATAATTTTGGCGTCTGGATTGTTTGCCCGAATATTTCGCCGTACCGTCTCGATGTCGTCTTCGGCAGCCGTATTCACCTTATTGATCACGACCACATCGGCGCGCCGCAGATTCACTTCTCCGGGGAAGTACAATAACTCGTGGCCGGCGCGGTGTGGGTCGGCAACGACGATCTCCAAATCGGACTTGTAGAACGGCGTGTCATTGTTTCCGCCGTCCCACAGGATGACGTCGGCTTCTTTCTCGGCTCGGCGCAGGATCCTTTCATAATCCACTCCGGCATACACCACGGTGCCTTGGCGAATGTGTGGCTCGTACTCCTCGCGTTCTTCGATGGTGCATTGCTGTGTCTCCAGGTCCCCCATTGTGGCGAAGCGTTGTACCGCCTCCGCCGCCAGATCGCCATACGGCATGGGATGACGAACCACCACCGGTTTCCGGCCCTGGCGGCGTAGCTCCGAGACTACCAACCGGGAGAGCGGGCTCTTGCCGCAGCCCGTGCGCACGGCGCAAATGGAGACCACCGGCACGGACGCTTCAAGCTGCGTGTGCTCCATACCCAGCAGCCAAAAATCCGCGCCCGAGGCGACGGCGCGGGAAGCAAGGTGCATGAGGTTCTGGTGTGAGATGTCGCTGTAGGAAAACACCACGATGTCTACGCGGTGCTGGGCGATCAACCTCTCCAGGTCCTTTTCTTCGAAAATTGGAATCCCGTCCGGATAAAGCAGGCCGCCCGCCAGCTCGCGCGGATAGCGGCGATCTGCGATATCGGGGATTTGCGTGGCCGTGAAAGCGACCACCTGATAATCAGGATTGCTGCGAAATACGACATTAAAGTTATGAAAATCTCTGCCCGCTGCGCCCAGGATAAGAACTCTCTTCATGACCTGCCCTCTGTCGGACCTGGCAACTCAGTCTGTATGCTCTCGCGCCCTCAGGAGAGCGGCTGTGCAATCTGTCACCAGGCGGTGTGATTCCCGGCACTAGAGAGCGATCTAAGATCAAACCATTTGTTATCTTTACGTTAGGAAAAGCGAGGGCACTTGTGGCCGAATGGGACGGCGGAATAGGGAAAAAAGTACCAGAAATCGGATTCCCGCTACGCAGGTTAGGCGTCGTCACTCATCGCGACGGCGTTTGCGAATCAGAGGGTTGATACTTCTCAAATCCGGCGCGCTGCATGCCACGCTGTGCTTCGGGATTTTTCATGAAAATTTCCCAGACAAATCCCGTGCGGGCGTTTTCCGCCATCAGCATGGTAATTCCGGTGTCGATTCCGATTACGTCGGTGTCATACCAGTTCTTCAAGGGATTGAACGCATTTACGAATCCGTAGCGGCTCCAAGCCCCTCCGTATCGCGTCTTGATGGTGCGCAGGACGCGCATCGTGGCCTGGGGCAGGAAGGGCAACGACCCTCCAGCGGCGCTGGGCACGACGGTCCCGTCGATCGGGCCCATCGCTGGCGGGCCTCCCCAGACCACGTACCCTTTCTCAGAATCGGAAGCGGTTATGCCCCAGAGGTCATCGCTGTAATCGGGGAACTGTCTGGCCAGTTCCAGGCAGAAGCGGCGATGGACATCAGTGGCAATCACGGAGTTCTGGAAATAGTCGGCATAACGGTCGCGCTTGCCGCGAAAGTCAAACCAGGCCTGCGAATACTGGTGCACAAACAACGGCGCGAAGGAACCGATGTAGCGCAAACCGTCGTACTCGAAGGTGGTGCGCTTCCAGGCGTTCCACGTCTCTACTTTCAAGGGGTGGGATGCAGATCCCAGACCCAGAAGGTACATCATCATCAGTTCGCTATAGTAATCCCAGCGCGAGGACAAGAAACCGATCTCGGGCAACCATCCCTGCGGCAGCAGCGAGGTATCTTCGGAAAGCCAAGTCCAGTCCACGCGGTCAAAAATTTCGTAGGCCAGGCGGCTGATTTCAGAATGCGCCGCAAACTGCTGCCTGCAGCTCAGGATGCCGCAAAGTAGGATCGCCGTGTCGACCGAAGAGACCTCCGAGTCCCACACTCTTTCGCCAGTGTTGATGTTGGCCCAGTGGAAAAAGAATCCACGATGAGTGGGCAGCTTTTTCCAAAGAAAACGTAAAGTAGCAAGAACGCGGCCACGGGCTTCGGGGACGGCGATGTACCCGCGTTTTGCTGCAATGCAAATTGCGGTGAGACCGAAACCTGTAGCGGCAATGCTGGCGACGACGCTATTGTCGGCCGTGCGGACATTGCAGCGGTCCCTTACCAGTCCCGTTTCCGGGTTGGCCTGTTCCCAAAAAAACAAGAAGTTAGCTTTTTCCAGGTCCTCCAGGAACTGATCGTCTTCTTGAGAAAGAAAAGTCTTGGCGGGAAGGGGTGCGGGTCGAGTGCGTGGTGCCTGCGGGGCCATCAGCAGCGGGACAAGTCGGCGTTGGCCGATAGGGAGACAGAAGCCTGCGGCCGCGATCCGCCGCAACAGTTCCCGCCGTGAACAGCCTTTCCCCTGACTCACTTAGCAAATCTTAGCTGATTTTCCGTGAAAGCCAACTAGCAGGAAGTGCACAACCCCATCGAAGGGGCCCTTCGGGGTTGTAAAATCTGCCATAGCCGGTGCCTAGCCGAGAGGAAAAGACCAGCGATTGAATGACTCGCAGAACGAGAATAACGATTTGGATAGCGGCCATTGTGGTCCTTGCGGGGACCTCTGTGACACTGCTGCTATTGCGTTTTGCGATCGCTCATCCAATCACCCTGCGCGGAGCCGTCGTCCGCCGCGACGTCGATCCTAATAAGGAGTCACCGATTGCAGATGTGAAAATCACTGCGACCAACGGCATTGGTACAATTGGCGCTACCTCGGATGCGTCCGGTTTCTTCAGTCTGACGTTGCGCAAGACAATCCGGCGAGGGATGCCGATTACGCTGCGATTCCAGCACCCGGACTATGAACCGCTCGATTCCAAAGAATTCGTCGGGGACCAGCTATACATCGCACGCATGGTTCCCGTGGTACATACCGACAGTTCGCTCAATCGGCCCGCAGTGGTCGTTGCCAATGTGCGAGTGCGATATTCGGTAAAAACTACGACGATTGCGAACGTCGGCAGCGCGGTGAAGACATTTCAGGTTGAGAACAAAGGCAACGTGCCCTGCAAGGGACAGCATCCCTGCTCGCCAGATGGAAAATGGAAGGCGGCACTGGGCTCGGCTTCCCTTGATGCCGGCGAAAGCAACGAATTTCAGAACGCAACCGCGTCTTGTATTGCGGGCCCATGTCCGTTCACCAAGATTGACGATGACGGCTTTTCCAAAGGCGGGCAGCACATCAGCGTGACGGTGCGCAACTGGTCGGACACTGCGACTTTTCTTCTCCAAGCCGAAGTGATTCATCCCATGGTCGCCAACGTGGTGCGCGAGTTTTATCCCGTAATTTTCGACGGTGGGCTGGACTTTACTCTGCCCGCCGCGGCGGAGGGCGTCAGTATCGAAGCTGAGCTGGGAGGGAATGCAATCGTCTTTCCCCTGGGTCCAAATCTCTTCCTAAGTTGGGCAGAGTGCAATGCCAGGTTGAATTCCGATCAGACGAGAGTTTACCAGTGTGAATTAAAGCCGGGATACAAGTTCCGCTAGCTCGACGAACGTTACGCCGCCGCGGTCCGGTAGCGGCGACGCCGGGCAGCGGCGACCGGCTTTTCCTGGAGCAACAGTTCTGTGGCCTTTACGCGCGGGTTGGCGTGGAAGCATTCCTGCATTACACCCCGGTGAAGAAAATTGGCAAGCGCCAGCAGGGTCATGCCCTGATGATGGGCCATCCAGCAGCGGACCAGTCCGCAGCGCTGTAGCCAGGGACGCCGGGAACGGGTGAAATCGGCGGCTTCGTAGAAGCCGTATTCTCCAAGCCAACCTTCACGCGCCATCCGGCGAACATTCCGCACCGCCGCTTTTGGATCGACCGGCAATGCGAGGAATGTCGAATAGGGCGAAATGACCAGTGTCTTGGGCTCGGTTTTCTGGATGGAAAGCTGCGGGACGCCGAAGGCGCGATAGTGGTATTGGCCCGTCTCACTCAGGGCAAAGAAGCCGGATTCCGAGATGCCCCATGGAACACGCTTGCGGGCTGCAAAGGCCTGCTGAGAGCGCACCGCCGCAATCTGCGAACGCTCCAGCAGCGTGTTGGGATAGGAGCGCGTCCAGAGTGTCGGCATCAGGTATTCGAACATCGTGCCCGTCCAGGAGAGCAGCACGGGACGTCCCTGGTCCAGGGTGTGGCCTCGGCCCAGCGTGAACCAGCATTCCTGCGGAATATTTTCCTTGGCGATGGCCGCAAATACCGCGATGCGCGACTCGGTGGCCAATAAGTCGTAGCAAGCGCCGTGCAACTGCTCAGTTTCCACATCATATCCAGCCGACAGCAGCTTGCGCCTCCGGTTGAGGAGAAACCGGAAATCCATTTCGTCGGCGAGCCTGCCCGCATCTGCGGCGACAGTCTGCAAGTCCTGGATAAGCCGCAGCGCAGCCGCGCGAGCACCGGGAAGCAGAGAACGCAAGCGCTGGACCAAGAAACTGCGTTCGCCCGAATCATCGTCGGGAACCGCGGCGAATTCAAGACAGACTGCGAGCGCATCGATGAAGTTGGGAAGTCGCTCCACGATCAAGTTGTCGAGATCAAATTTCACGTGGATCGTTGGATCGTCCCGTAAAAGCGAAAATTCAGGCAGAAGCCAGGGAGCATAGGTATTAGCGACATTTCGAATACGATGGAGACGCAGTTCGCCCTGTTTCGCGAACCAATCCTTGGCCTTTCCTGAGTCGGCGGGAGGCTCGGGTGCGAGAAGGTTAGGCAGCTCGAGTAAATGTTGCAGCCAGTTTTCCCCATTGACCCTGCCCGCCAAACCACGCAAGCGCGTTCGCGAAGCGGAGTCCATGCCCGCCACGACTCGCAGATGGTCCGCCAACCCCTCGCCGAGGGAATGGGGAAGCAATGGCTGGCGCAGGCGCTTCAAGGCTCCCTGCTGAAGCGACCACAAAGAAGCGAGCAAATTGCCGCTATCGACCGAGGAAACAAACATCGGGGCGAGCGGCTCGAGCGTCCGCGTGTCATACCAATTGAGCAGGTGTCCGCGATAGCGCGGCAGCTTGAAGACGGTGGCGAGCGTCCGCTGGGTCTGTTCTGCAAATTCAGGCACCGTGAGATAGCCGAACTCGCAGGCAACTTGCCGGGCGTTGAGCAGCAGACCCAGATTTGTCGGCGAAACGCGCGCCGCGATCGAAGCCGGCTCTTCCTGCACGTTATCCAGAATCAGCCAGTTATGCTCGGCGGTGCTGAATTCGGCAAAGTAGCGCCAAGTCCAGAGCGCGGAGCGGCGGAGCAGCGAAGCGTCTTTTGCTGAGACTTCGTCGCGGGAGGCATGCCGCGGCTGGTTCAGCCACAAGGACAAGCGCTTACTACATGCCCAAAGCGCCAAAATTGGCAGCGCCGGCGCGAAAGAGCTGCGTTGCGCGAAGAAGACCAGAACGCCGAAGCCGAATGCCAGCGCCGGGGTCCAATCGAGGTAAACGTCGATGGGGGTTCGTCTGGCAGCACTGAGTTCCGTCTGCGCAAACGTCTCCCACTCCAAAAGCCGGCGGCGAGTGACGATGCGTCGCACCAGAACGCGCACAATCGCGTCCAACGAAAGTAACGCCTGATGTGCCAGGAATGTCAGCATCAGGAGCAGGTTGCCGCTTGCAGCCACAAGGCCGGACACTGCCTCTCGCGCAAAATCCCACCGCCGCCTGAGAACTGCTCGCGTCATCGCAAAAATGAACTGGAACCCTGCCGGCACAAAAAGGAGCGAGAGCGTGGCCAGGGTCCACCTGAGCGCCGAACCCGGCAGCACCAGCCAACCCAATACGAACAATAGAAACGTTGCTGGCTCAACCAGGCTGCGGCGCAGGTTGTCGAGAATCTTCCAGCGCGAAACCAGCGAAATAGGATTGGCTACTAAACGCCGGGACTGGTCCGATACAACCGGCAGCAGCCATCCGGTGATCTGCCAGTCGCCTCTCAACCAGCGGTGCTTGCGACGGTTGTAGGCCGTGTAGCGGGAAGGGTAATCCTCAATGACCTGAATGTCACTGACCAAGCCAGCACGCGCATAAGCTCCTTCGATTAGATCATGGCTGAGCAGCGCGTCACAGGGAAAACGCTGGTGAAGCACACGATGCAGCGTGCTTACTTCATAAATGCCTTTTCCCGCAAAGCTGCCCTCGCCGTACAGGTCCTGATACACGTCCGATACCGCCCGGCTGTAGATATCAAGCCCGGTTTCCCCGGAATAGATGGAGGCCAATCGCGAGCTGGTTGCGCTTTGAACGCTCACTCCCACTCGGGGCTGCAAGATGCCGTAACCTGTAATAACGACGTTGCGTTGCGGATCGATGATGGCCTGGTTGAGAGGATGGGCCATAGTTGCCACCAGACGATGGGCTGACCCGCGGGGCAGTTCAGTGTCGGCGTCGAGAGTAATTACGTAGCGAACTTGCGACAGCACTGCAGTGTTCCCGACCTTGACCGGAAAGTTGTCGGCCTCATGCTGCAACAGGCAGTTCAGATCGAGCAGCTTACCTCGCTTGCGTTCCCAACCCATCCAGACCCGCTCACACGCGTTATAGAGCCGGTGGCGATGCAGAAGGAAAAACGAACCCATTCCCTGGCCGCGGTATTTTTCGTTCAGATTGCGGACCAATTCTGAACACAGATTGACCAACGGGTCGTCCTCGGACGATGGCTCGAACGAATCCGGCAGATCGGTCACGAGGGCGAAATGTATGTTGGGATCGTGATTGCCGAGAAAGCGGACCTCGAGATCGTCTACCAGCTTGTGAACCTGTTTTTCCGTCAACAATAGACAGGGAACCGCGACCAGAGTGACGCAATCATCCGGGACTGCCTCAGAAAAATCCAGCTTTGGGAGAGTCTGGGGCGGCAGCAGCGAAGTGATCAGGTAATTCATGACCTGCACTGCGCCCTGTGAACACGGCAGAAGCAAAACGGCCATCAAGCCCAAAATGACGTGTGGCGGAGTATGGTTGTCGGTCAGCAAAAGCAGCACGGCCGACATGAAGGCCAACGTGAGAGAGGCCACTCCCGGGAAGAAAAACTCATCCGGGTGTTGCCGCAAGAACGAGGCGATCCGCCGGCGAAGGGTCGGACGAAATCCCGTTCTCTGATGAAGTGCCGCCGTTCCTTCCCCAAAAAGATAATAACCGACATGCCGACGGCGGAGTGCAACACGAGGATCGGCAAAGCCTTCTCGCTGCGCTTCCTGGGCGAGCGAGAGTGCCCGTGCCGCGACTTCCATCTCGGTGAGACCGGAAGCCTTCGCGATGTCGGCAATTTCGTTCCGATAGCGGTCGCGGCTCTCCGAATCCATGCGCGCATAGGCGCCTGCAGGGTCGCGGCTGAGAAGCCGGTCGAAGATGATCAATCCTTCCAGCATCTCCTGCCAGGAAGTTTCGCTGAGCTCGCGAAGACTCCTGAGGCAGTCGGCAATGTCGCCGATTTCTTCCTCGCGCGTCGCCAGCTGCACCGTCTGGGCTGCGATGTGCTCGAGCAGAGCAAGTTTGAGAGCCGGAACCAGAGCGTAAAGCTCTTTCATGTCGAGGGCGGTGATTTCCTGGAAGCTGTCTACGTAAAGACGGAACGCCGCCTCTGTGAACTTGTAATGGGCGGCCGCAAGAAATCCCTCGGCCAGCGCAACAATTCTCGGGGTAATCCCGCCGTCTCGCATGCGCACGTGGGGCGTATGATCCAGCTCTCGAACGGTCTCCTGGCCATACCGCAGTTCGGTCGACAGCAGCCGGGAGTTGTCGCGCAGGCAGCGCATATGCTCAGGAAGACGCGCTTCCGCCGACGAGGCTTGAGGCGCCGTCAACAGCGGTTTGAACACAGCCAGGGTTTCAAGGCGCTGATTCACGAAGTGAGGTTTGGGAACGTCAGGCAATCTGGTCAGGCTACGCGCCAGCTTCTTCGCCTGTTCCTGTAGCCCGGCCAGGTTACAAGCCTCGTCTGTCGAGGTTTTGATGGGCCTTTCGGCGTCGGCCGTGACGATTTCGAGATGAGCGTTCTGGGGCATCTGTATTCTTTCTTAGCGATAACTCGCAGCCTGCATTTCGAACATTTCCGCGTAGCGGCCGCCGAGGGCCATCAACTGCTGGTGGTTTCCTTGCTCCGCGATCCGCCCATTCGCAAGCACTACGATTCGATCCGCCATGCGGACGGTAGAAAACCGGTGAGAGATAAAGAGCGCCATTTTTCCTTCCGTAAGTTCGGCAAACCGCTGAAACACCTCGAACTCGCTACGGGCATCGAGCGCGGCGGTCGGCTCATCGAGAATCAAAACCTGCGCATCGCGAAGATAGGCCCGGGCAAGAGCAACTTTCTGCCACTCGCCGCCGGAAAGGTCCACTCCTTCTTCGAAGCGGCGGCCCAGCATCTGCTCATAATGAAGCGGGAGGGTTGCGATCACCTGCTCCGCCAGGCTCTTGCGCGCGGCTGTCCGCAGGCGCTCGGAGTTGTTCACTTGTTCTATCTGGCCAACGGCGATGTTTTCCCGCGCGGTCATCTCATAACGCATGAAATCCTGGAAAATCACTCCAATCTCGGCATACAGATCGTCGAGGTCGTACTCGCGAAGGTCCACTCCGTCGAGCAGGATCTCGCCTTCGGTGGGATCATAGAGCCGAGTCATCAGCTTTACGATGGTGGTTTTGCCTTCCCCGTTTTCTCCGATCAATGCGATTCGTTCCCCGGGATAGACATGCAGATTCAAGCTATCGAGAACCAGCCGGGAGCTTCCGGGATAGCGAAACGATACGTTGCGAAATTCAAATCCTTTCATCATCGGCCGCGGAGCAGGCAAAGCCTTGGGTTTCGAGCGGATGGTCGGCTGCATTTCAAAAAATGCCAGCAGATCCGTGGCAAAGAGAGCCTGATCGGCGATGCCAGCCAGCGTCGAGAAAATTTGCTGGATATTGCTGCTGGCCTGCTGAATGGCGCCGACAAGGAAGGTGAGCGTGCCGATCGTCAGAGCGCCCGCCACGGTGCGCCAAATCACGAAAACATACGCCGAGTAATAGCCGATCGTCCCGATCAGGGAAAGACCCGATCCTGCGATCAGCCGGCGGCGCGCTAAGCTGACGTTCTCATCGTAGATGCGGTCCGAAAGCTGAACGAAGCGTCCGGTCAGGAAGTTTCTGAGTCCGAAGAGCTTGAGCTCCTTGGCCGCCTCCCTGCTTCCGCCCAAAGTGCGCAGGTAATCGAGCTGCCGGCGAATCGGCGTCTGTCGGAAATTCTTTGCGTATCCGAGAAAAGCAAAGTGGCTCTCGCCCAGAAATGCCGGAACCAGACACGCGATCAGCAGCAGCATCAACCAGGGAGAGAACAACATGATCGCGATTGAGAGCGAGACCGTGGTAACGACTTGCTGAATCAAACGCCCAATGGCTTGAATCATGCCGAGGCGATCGGTCGCCTGCACCCGTGCCCGTTCGAGCCGGTCATAGAACACCGGATCTTCGTAAGCCAACAAATCGAGCTCAGCAGCATGCTTCATCACCCGAACGCTGACGTGCCGGGTATATTTGTCGGCAAGCAAGCTGTCCAGGAAATCGACGATCCGGGTGAGCACGCTGCCAAGGACAGCCAAGGCAAATTCCGCCGCCACCAGCAACCACAAACGCGCCGGAACCGGCCCATGGGTGGTCCCGACGTGCACGATGCCATCTACGATCAGCTTGGTGATCCAAAGCAGTCCAACCGGTAATAAAGATGACACGACCCGGAGAATTACTCCCATCAAGACGACCGATGGGCCAGATTCCCACACAATCCGGAGCACAGGTGGCACATTTCGCAGCGCCTCTAGGCGCTCTCGCCACGCCCCACCAAAGCTTGGTTTTCCCGTCATGGTTGAATCCTCGAAGCCTGGGAAGTCCTTGAGGAATCACAAATTATGATTGCAATCCGCTCGCCTCGCCCGGCGCACCTCGCGCTGGCTGGCACGATCGTCTGTAAGTTTGTTTTTGACAAAGAGTTAGCGGCAAACGGCGACGGCGGACGCGAGCTCTGCGTCGCCTGTCAGAGGTGCGGACGCATGTAGGAATCGCCGGGTTCGGGAGGAAAATTCTCACGCTCTGGCGGCGAGTTTGCGATTGCCAGAATCCGGCCTTCAAGAAACCCCGAGCTTTTGCAATTCCTAAACGCCCCACGTTGATTATGGAGTATAGGCGATTTGGGCTTCGCGGTCATCCTAAGGTCGGCTACGGAGTCTCAGGGAGTGCCTGATTTGAAACTGCACGCGATTCTGGGAACGAGCCGTGAGCGAAACGGGAAGCGGTGTGCGCGTTTGATCGCGACTGAAGGGGGGAGTTGGAACCGAGGACGAAACTAGGTCAACTGCTCAGCGGACAGGGTGCTGATCCCTTCACGAGGCGCGCTCGCGGGAGATCAGTTCTCCCAGATAATCTGGGCCTTTTTGGCCGTGGCGTGCTCTTTCTTCAGCATGCGTGCGATGTCTCCGAGAGGCACAACTTTGATAGCCGGTGCTACTTCCCAAAGCGGTCTTTCACCCTGAGCCCATGTAACCGAAGACCGCTCGAAAAGGCTCTGCTCCCTGGCGGGGAGTTGTTGAGAAGCGTGCTGCGGATGGCTGGGAAGCTCCAGAATCTGAGGTTGACTGCTTATTGCGGAACCGACTTGCCCAAACGCTGCCGTGGCGAACAACAGGCACAACGAAATGAGTAACGTGATTTTCATAGTTGTCGTTTCATCCGAATCTGCCGAAGTCGCTGGCGGGCGACGACCAATTGCCCATCCCCCAAGGTGCTTTCTGAACCACCTGGACGACTTCCGCACCGGTTCACGTGCAAACCCATTACCAAATCTTGCCTATCTATGAGCAGCTTACGAGAAGTTGATCGGGGGACGAGCAATTGTTTGCACATTTGTGGAAGGAAGAAGTCTGACGTCTTCCAATTCCTATAAACAAGGGGTTGTTCGTGCCGTAAGCGGGGGAAGCATGACCAGAATGGGCTTGGCGCGGCGTCGCGAAGTCCCTCAATTTGAAGCGCAAAGAAAAGTGCTTGGAATTCACACGAGAGATGATTTATCTTGGCCCACAATTAAAGTGAGAACCGGAGACAAGACGAACGAAAGCTACGGGGCAAAAACTCCGATCTCCACGATCGAGCGAGTTTGAAGTGTGGGGCGTTCGGGTCGGCCAGACTGCCAAGGCCGCATAGGGTCCTGTTCCTTCGGGCTGTATAGTTTGGGCGCTAGGTGTCTCCAGGTTCGGAGGGGTGGCTCCAGCCATGAAACTTCCTCTGTCCTTCCTCGCTCGGCTTTTGTTTGCTTGCTCACTATTTTCCAGTATTAAAAGCCACGCGCTGCCTCCGCCAGAAGGGAATCCTCCCGCAGGTCAACCTGTGGCTGGATCAACCGCCGCCATCCCTGGGCCATTGCGATCTTTTCTGCGCATGGCAGGCATCAGCCAGAAAATCTCGCCCGACGAGGTGTTTCCTCTGCTCGCACGCAACGTCTACGCCCAGGGTTATCAGGGCTGGCAAACCAAAGGCGGACGAACCGAATTCCTGATCTTGCTAAGCCGTTATGTCCAGCAGTCAAGGGAACTGGCGGCGCTGGCAGGACCTGAGGGAGTGATTCGAATCTCCGGCTGCGAGCAGGCGCAGCCGCTTCTGCGCGTGATCGGCTATAGAGTCCGGCAAGAGTGCGGGCAGACCAACACTTCGCTGGTTACCGCCGACCCGGATCGCGCGTTTCTCACGATCGATTCGGGTTTTCCCTTGCCGGCCTTGGAAGAAACTTTGCAGGGCCGCAGGCCTTTCTCGCATCCGTTTCCCACGGCCCATTCCCCGGCGCTTTTTACCGAGAATGATTGGGTGAATGCCAGCCGGGAAGGGCTCAAAGGCAGCAGAGACTTATTGGACGCATTGCTGAACGACCCAGTGCTCGCCCGGCTCTATTGGGCGATGTACAGGATGGATCCGGACACCCGCGAAATTTTGAAACGATCAGTTGGGCTTGGGCCCCTATTGCCCTTCGCCGCCACTCTCGACTTTTATGGCAGTCAGATTTGCATCCGCTCAGGAGCAGTGGTGGTTCCGGGAGGAAGCCAGGCGGAAAACGCATGGAAAGACCTGGTCGGCGTCAGTCCGCGCTCACCTTCTGAGTTTGTTTTGCACTTGCTTGCCAAAGACAAAGGCTGGCTGGTGGCTTATTTCGACGCTTTGTCACGTGTGAGCCAAGCCCAACAGGCGCGCTTTACGCAGGGTCACCGCTTGCAGCAGTTCTACGAGGCTTTCCGCACGCCTGAACCCTCCGTGGATGCCGCCAGAGCGGCGTTTCGCCCCGCGCCGGGCCTGCTCCTCTTGCTTACGCGCATCCAGTGGGATTCCCAAGGTCAGCCCTATGTTCCCGGAAATCTGGAGATGTGGAAGGCCATCTTCCGTGAGAACTACGATTCCAAGGCATTGCATCAGTGGGGAAAACGCGCCGGCCACTGGAATAATCCAGAGCAGTTGGTGGAAGGCTTGCTCGCCGCCTCACGGGTTTATAGTGATGCCGGTCCGTTGCAGATTTATTTGATGTTGAGCGAGCTGGATGCGGGCCGTTCCACCGATAAGCATCTGAGTCCCCAGACCGCGATTCTGCTCGCCCACAATTTCGCGCGTTTTGGCAACCAGTATTTGCTCTTTTCTGAGTTCCCCGCTTTGAACGATGCTTCGATTACCCGCTTTGTGAACGTAGCCGACGTTCTCGACCGGATTCCCAACCACGTTCTGCGCGGCAACGCCATGGGAATTTTTCAGGCCAACGTTGGGCTGTGGCAGATTCTTGCCCGGCAGGGGCAAATCCACAGTTCCGATCTCAACAATTCCTGGCAGCAACTCGTCGCGCCGTTTCTCAAGGTCAGCTCCAATGGCCAGCTTTTCGATGCCGGCCAGGTTTCGCTGCAAGCCTTGATGGCTGCGGCGACGGGAAAGGCGACCGTTTCCCAGGACCAGATCATCGACGTTCTGGCCGGACCTCATCAAATTAGCCCTGAAGGTCAGCGCATGCATCGAGAAATGACTGGCCGTATTCGCTCGGTATTGGACGGCCAGCGCCTGGTTTCCCTCGATACCATCTTTGTTCTCGGAAATGGCTTGACCGCGATGGCGCGTGGAGAGGCGGTGGGCGATTCGCTTTTGCCCTTCGCTGGAGAACTGCGCGAGTTCGAAATGCCGCGTCCGATCTTCTCTAGCGGTGAGCGAAGCGAATGGGCCGCCGGAATCTACAACAATCGCCACACCGAATTACAGATGCATACTGATTTGACCAAGCTGATCAAGTCCGGGGGTTCCCATGGACAGTTTGAGGAAGCTCGCGGCCAGCTTGCGCCATTTCTGCGCGACACTGTGGTTGGTCTCAACTACGCCTACTACGAGCCGCCAGGCGCCCAGATGCTGCACAACAATCCGCTTTTTGTCCGTTCCCACGATTTTTCGGGGGACACGGTGGTAGGAATCCAGCGGGTGTGGGCCACGCCGCAATTGTTCGGACAGGGTTCGCCGGCAGGCGGAGGCGCTCATTTAGTAGGCTCCCTGGCCGGGTTGCCTTACGTTCTCTCTGAAGTCGAAGAAGATTTCATTACCCCAGAGAATGTGCAAGCCCTGATCTGGAGGGACATGGTGCCGGGACTCCTGACCAGCGCAATCGTCTCTCGCTGGTGGACTGTGGCGCCAGAGGAATTGCACGCCGTCACCCTGTATCAACGCACTGGCGAGGAGCTGCTGGCAGCATCGGTGGGAGACGAGAAGCTGCGCGCTCAAGTAATGGAAATCCTTTCCGAACGCATGACTCCGAAGCGGGCGGAACAGGTTGAGCAAGCTCTCCGGTCGGGCCATTTGCCCGAGATCATGCCGCGCCTCATGCCGGCCGATACTTTCTACTTGGCGAGCGAGTTTCGCCAAAAATACCCGGAACAGGCCACTTCCTTGGGACCAGCCAGTCAGGAACTGGAGGCTCTCTCCCGGCGGCACCCAGCTGATGTGAGCTGGGAACGGCTGTCCCAGGATTTCGGTGTACCCCATCCCATTCTGGCGCAGAGCTATAGTCGAGAGCTGCTCAATGTCAAACCATTCCCTGCATACGAGGGCTACTCCAGCCGCTTGCTGGCCGAGTCATGGGACTCCAACAACCTGTATTGGGCGCGGTTGGCCGATGAAATGGGCTATTCCCCAGTGGAGCTCAATCGCCTCGTCCCCGAGTTGACCCGAAGGATGGTGGAGAAAATCTTCGCAACAGAGTTCGAAGACTGGCCCGCTGTGCTTCGTGCCATGCAGGAAACGGGCGAGGAATTTCGTCAGGGTAAGGTTGCTCTGGCGGGCGGGCCGGCCCCGGGTGGGGCAGTCTCTGCCCAGCCTTAGCATTGCGGTTTTAAAGAACGATCGAGCCAGTTGGCGCAACTAAGCCGGCAGAAATTAAGGTTAGAACTATGACAAGAACGTATCTTCTCTGCTTGGGGATGGTGCTTGGGCTTATCCCGGCGGGTAGTCAGATCGCAGCCCAGGAGGAACAGCAAGCGCCGATTCGCGTGGTCGTCGACATGGTGCAGTTGAACGTTGCCGTAACCGACAGCAAGGGAAATTACATCTCCGGCCTGCACCCGGAAGATTTCACCGTCACAGAAGATGGCATCAAAGAAAAACCAGCCATTTTCGCTGAGGGCTATGAGCCGGCGCGTCGATTGGTCGATGCTCCTTCAGCGGGCGAAAAAGTCTCGCTCCCAGATTCACGAAAGTCAGCCAGCCCTCCGGGCGATCCTCAAGACCTGGCATCTGCCCTTGCCGGCGCCAACGTGTTCATCCTGTTCGATACCAGCAATTACATGTACCGGGGCTTCGTTTTTGCGCAGGACGCTATTTCGGACTTCGTCCGATCCCTCGACACCGCCGATCAGGTGGCTTTTTATTCTTATAGCCGCGATCTTTCCCGGGGCGCGCTGCTGACTCCCGATCGCTCTCAGGTTCTGCGTGCTGTGCGCACCACGGTCGCGGGCGACGATGCCGCACTCTACAACTGTCTCTTATTGACGGTAAAAGATACCGCCCTCTACGTGGGAAGAAAGGTAATCGTCGTTTTCTCGAACGGCCCGGACAATTCCAGCATGGTGCCGCCTGAGGATGTGGCCGAACTCGCGCAGTCCACTGGTACGGCCATTTACATGATCAGTACCCAGCAGGCCAGACTCGAGCCGGTCTCAACCGCGGTTTTCGAGCGCATGACGGCTGCGACGGGAGGAAAAGCTTATTTCGCCAAGAACTGGCGGGAAGAGAAACAGGCCTTTGCTTCCATCCGTGACGACCTGCAACACCTTTATTCGCTCAGCTATTACCCGCAGCCCAATCCTAATCGCGGCTGGCGCACCATCACCGTGAAATTGGTCGGCGAGCGCTTGAGCAAGTATCACATCCGGACCCGCAGCGGCTATCGTCCGCAGCCCAATCGCTTCTCCGGCGGGAGTGCTCTGTCCGCTGCCGCGACGGAGGTTATGCGCTAGCCTCGCGCATGACGGGCGTTGCAGTAAGACTTGCGAAGCAGAAGAAATAGGCTCGCAACTCATCCTGCAAGGTTAATCCGCCTGGCTGCTCTGGTTTCTATGCACCCATTGCGAGATTATCGCTGGCGCGGTTTTCCGCCCATTCGGCCGCGCCGTTCCAACGATCGTAGACGCGATTCGTGATGTCCCAGACCGTCTCCAGATCGCCGCTTTTGGAGAGGATCGCTATCGACAGGGCGGAAATGAATCCATCGCAACCCGGTCCATCGAACGGGTTTTCGAACCGGGAAGTTGTCAATTCACCTGTTTGCTGCATTGGGGGAAGGCTCCTGTTTTGTGTTACGAGCAAATAGATGCAAACCGCAGTGATGATGACAGCTCGAAGGCAGAGCTTTTGAGATTACGTTGGTACTAGGTCTTTTTCACAGATTTCACGCTCGAATCCGATTACTGCCCGTTGGAGACTTGGGTGTGGGAAGTAAGATCCACTTGCGGCAAATTGGCGGAACTCCAGCCTCCGCCCAGCGCCTTGATGAGCAAAACGCTGGCAGTCATGCGGCGGCGGAGAATGTCGACAGCAGCGCGCTCGTCGGCCAGCGCCGCGCTCTGCGCCGTCGTCACTTCAAGATAACTCGCGACCCCACCTTTGTAGCGCGTGTTGGAAAGATCCAGGGAGTGTTCCGCCGCTGCAACTGCCCCTTCCTGGGTTTTTGCTTCGTTACTCAAAACCCGCAGGGCAACCAGGTTATCTTCCACTTCCTGGAACGCCGTCAGGATGGTCTGACGATAGTCAGCCAGAGCCTGATCGTAGCCGGCTTTGGCTTCCTCGCTAACTGCGCGGCGGCGGCCCACGTCGAATGCCGTCACCACCGCACCCGCGCCGGCGGTCAGAAAGCCGCTCGGGCCCTGAATCAGCGTGGTGATCGCGGTGCTCTCAAATCCGCCGGAACCGCTTAGGCTCAAGACGGGAAAATAGCCTGCCCGAGCCACCCCGATCTGCGCGTTGGCCGCCGCCACGCGCCGCTCCGCCGCGGCGATGTCGGGCCTGCGTTCAAGCAAGTCCGAGGGCAATCCCGGCGGAATCGCGGGCGGCACATTCGCCCAGGGAGCAAAGGCGAGGCTGAACTTCGCAGGCGGCTGCCCGATCAACACCGCAATGGCGTGCTCGTTTTGCTGCCTCTGTATCAGCACGTCGATCGCTTGCGCTCGCGTTGTCTCCAACTCGGTTTGGGCCTGCGCAACATCCACCGCAGAAGCAACGCCGCCTTGGTACCGGCTCTCCGTCAACTCAAGAGCCTTCTGAAAAGAGTCAACAGTGGAGTTGAGCAGTTGTTCCTCTGCATCCAAGGTGCGCAGCTCAAAATAATCGAAAGCCAGCTCGGCGTGCAGGCTCAGGCTCAACGATTCCAGATCGCCCGCACTGGCTTGCGCGTTGGCTCTTGCTTCCTCGACCGTTCGCCGCACCCGCCCAAATACATCTGCCTCGTAGGAAACATCCACATTAGGGATGACCAGGTCAGTGATGTTGGAAGGAGTCGAATTCGTAATCAGAGGCCGGTTCGAGGACTGATGTTCACGCGAACCCGAAACCCCTCCCGTGATGGTCGGATAATAATCGGCCCGATTGAAGCGCACCAGCGCTCGCGCCTGCGCAAATTGGGCCTCGGCGGCCTTCAGGTTTTGATTGGAAACAGAAATCTGCTCTTCCAGGTTGTTTAGCTGAGTATCCTGAAAGATCTCCCACCACTTGCCGCGCGCAATTTGGTCACTGGGCTGTGCCGTCTTCCAGTCCGGCGGAACTTCTTTGTATTCAGGAGGCGACTGCGTAGAGGGCTTGGAATAGCGCGGCCCGACTGCGCATCCAGAGAGAAGCCCCAAGGCGCAGATCAACGCCAGACTTATATTTTGGTTCAGATTCGCGGTGCCACGGCTCACTGTGCTTCCTGGGTGTTGGCTGAAGGCTGAACGATACGCACGGTTTGTCCATCGATCAGGGAGTCCGGTGGATTCAAAATGACATTCTCGTTGCCCGTCAGGCCGGCAACCACTTCCACATCCGTTCCGAAATCATGACCCAGCGTGATCGGCCTCAGCTCTACTCGCCCCTGAGCGCCGGCGATTCCCACTCGCAATCCTTCCGAGCGGAAGAGCAGCGTGTTGGCGGGAATCAGGAACGCTGACGTTGCGGTTGGCAGTTTGAGGTGAACTTCCGCGTAAGCTCCGGCGAACAACGTCCCTGTGGGGTTATTGACAGAAATCTCCACCAGCAAAGTGCGGGAACTCGGGTCAATCGCATTTGCGGTACGAACTAATGTCCCCTGAAAGCGCTTTCCCGGAAACTCTGAGAGCACCAGATCCGCGCTCATCCCTGGTTTGGCGGCCTGAGAATAAGCTTGAGGAACACTGGCGTAAACCCGGAGCTTGTCCGGCTGAACCATGTGGAAGAGCTCTGTGCGCGGACCGCCGCTGCTGCCCGAATCGATCAGCGCACCGATATCAGTGTTGCGCGCCGTGATCACACCCTCAAAGGGAGCGTAAATCTTTTGAAATGACACCAGCTCTTGCAGCCGTTTCAAGTTGGCTTCTTCTGACTGCACCGTCGCTTGCTTGGCCGCCAAATCGCCAGCCGCGTTGTCCGCGTCCTGCTTGGAGACCGAATCTGTTTTCAGCAAGCCCTGATATCGGTCGGCAGTGATCTTCGAGAGATCGCGATTGGCAACGGCCGTCGCCAGATCGGCTTTGGCCTGGCGGAATTGCTGGTCCACTTCCGGGGTATCGATTTCGGCCAATAGCTGGCCTTGTTTCACGCGCGCTCCAATGTCGACATACCAGCGTTTCAAATAGCCGTTGGTCCTCGCGTAGATGGGGGAGTCGACGTAGGCCTGAACATTGGCTGGAAGAACGATCTCCTGTGTGGGCGCGGAGCGTTTGGGTTGCACGACCAGCACAGCCGGAACCGCCAGTTCTTTTGTCTCGCGAGTCAGAGTGGAGCGCGCCTTCACACGAGGCAATATGCCGGACAGGAACAACAGAGCCGCCGCGACCACGGCCAGCACTGCAATCCACCAGCGGCGCACCGGGTGATTCTGCTCTGCGCCGGGAACGGATGGTTCCATCACAACTGCACGCTCTTCAACTGCATTTTCCGGTTCAACTTTCATCAAGAGCCTTAGAAATCATTCATTTTGAACGGCAAAAGCATGTATCACTGATGTCTGCTACCGGCCACCGGATTCAGCTTCATTGTCCCCGGTCCGCAATCCATGCAGAATGCTGAAAAAGACAGGCACAAAGAATAGGGTGGCAACGGTGGCAAACAGCAATCCGCCAATCACGGCTCGGCCCAAGGGGGCATTTTCTTCGCCGCCTTCGCCTAATCCCAACGCCATCGGGACCATACCGATGATCATCGCCAGGGCCGTCATCAATACCGGCCGAAAACGGGTAAATCCAGCTTGCAGCGCCGCTGCCACTGCATCTTTGCCTTCAGCCATCTGCTCCTTCGCGAAGCTTACCACGAGGATGCTGTTGGCCGTGGCCACACCCATGCACATGATCGAACCGGTCAACGCCGGAACGCTGAGCGTGGTATGAGTCACAAACAGAAACCACGCGATCCCAGCCAGCGCCGCGGGCAGCGCCGAAATGATGATGAAAGGATCCAGCCACGATTGGAAGTTGACCACGATCAGCAGATAGACCAACAGGATCGAGAAGGCCAGACCTGCCAAGAGGCCAACATAGGATGAAATCATGGTCTGAATCTGCCCGCGCACGATCATGCGCGCCCCCCGCGGCAGTTCTTTTTGACTTGTGGCGAGAATTTTGTTGATGTCGCGCGCTACTCCTCCCAGGTCACGGCCCTGCACGGACCCGAAGATGTCGATCACCGGCTGAATATCGTAATGCGAGACCACGCCCATCCCCACGCCTCGCTGAATCGAAGCCAGGCTGGCAAGAATCTCTGGTTGGGCGTTACTGGTTCCGGTGATTGGAATGTTCTCCAGGTCCTGAAGCGAGTCGACGCGATATTGCGGGGTTTGCGCAGCAATGGCGTAGCTCACTCCGTTCTTCGGATCAAGCCAGAATGTGGGTGAGGTCTGGAAGCTGCCACTCAGCGAGACCAGAAGATTGGTAGCCACGTCGCGCTGGGTGAACCCAACCAGCTGGGCCTTCGTGCGGTCCACGTCAATGTTGAAGTAGGGCTGATCGAACGGCTGTTGGATGCGCAGGTCAACCGCCCCATCGACATACTTCAGACGCTGAAAAAGAGCGTCTGTGAAACGGCGGTTGGCGGCCAGGTTGTAGCCCACTACCTGAATGTCAATCGGAGCTGGCAGGCCGAAGTTCAAAATCTGACTGACGATGTCCGCGGGCAGGAAGGCAAACATCACCCCGGGAAACTGCTGCGCCAGTTTCATCCGCAGATCGTGGACATACTCTTCCGTGGGCCGGTGCTTGGGGGCCAGGCTCACCAGAATATCGGCATCAGCGGTGCCAATCGGAGCGGAGTTACTATAGGAAAGGTTGATTCCGCTGTAGGGTAGGCCAATGTTATCGATGATGCTCTCGATCTCGTCGCCAGGGATCTGTTGGCGAATCGAGCGCTCGACAAGATCGCAAAGGCGCGCAGTCTCCTCAATCCGCGTCCCGCTGTGGGCGCGTAAATGCAGCTTGAATTGGCCACTATCCACCGAGGGAAAGAAATCCTCGCCCAGCCACGGCACCACTACGAAAAGCGAACCCAAGCATGCTGCCAGAAATCCCCAGAGAAAAACCCGCCGGTGTTGCAGGCACAGATCGAGGATCTGATGATAGTGTTCGCGGAAACGCTCGAATTTTTCTTCGAACCCAACCTGAAAACGCACTAGGGGATTCCTGCTGGAACCAGGAAGATGTCCGGCTTCCTGTTCATGCCCGCGCAGCAGATACTTGGCCATCGTGGGCACCAGAGTTCGCGAAAGCAGATAAGAGGCCAGCATGGCGAAAACCACAGCTTCGGCGAGGGGAACAAATAAATAGCGTGCCACACCGGTCAGGAAGAACATGGGCACGAACACGATGCAGATCGCGAGTGTGGAAACGAACGCCGGCACGGCGATCTGCTGGGCCCCATCCAGAATGGCCCGCTGGATCTCTTTGCCCTGGGCGATGTTGCGATTGATGTTCTCAATTTCAACGGTAGCGTCATCCACCAGAATGCCCACGGCCAACGCCAGCCCGCCCAGGGTCATGATGTTGATGGTTTCGCCCAACGCGCTCATCACGATGATCGATGTCAAAATCGAAAGCGGGATCGAGACCGCGATGATTACCGTGCTGCGCCAGCTCCCCAGGAAAATCAGAATCATCAGGCCGGTGAGGCAGGCCGCGATAATGGCCTCTCGCACCACCCCGTTGATCGAGGCGCGAACAAAAATGGATTGGTCCGCCAGGTAATGAACGTTGAGCTCGGGTGGAAGACTGCCTACGACCTGCGGCAGCAACGATTTGATGCCCGCGATAATATCCAGCGTAGAAGCGTTGCCGCTCTTAAGCACCGTCAACAGCACCGAGCGTTGACCGTTGACCCGCACGATGTTGGTCTGAGGAGGGAAGCCGTCGCGGACGTGCGCCACATCACCGATGTAGATGGTCGTGGCACCTACCTTCTTGATGGGAAGTTGGTTAAGTTCGGCCACGGTTTGAGGACTGCCGTTCAGAGCTACGTTATATTCGTAAAGGCCGATCTTCGAGGTTCCCGAAGGCAGGATCAGGTTCTGCGCGCTGACGGCGTTCACCACATCCATAGGCGACAGGCCCTTGGATTGCAGAGCAGCCGTATCGAGATCGACCTGTACTTGCCGTTGCTTGCCGCCATAGGGCCATGGAATGGCGCATCCGGGAATAGTCACCAGACGCGTGCGAATGAAATTTGCCCCGAAGTCAAATAATTGCTGCTCCGAAAGCTTTTGTCCGGAAAGCGCGAGCTGAAGAATCGGCACGCTCGAAGCGCTGTAAGTGATCACAAGCGGAGGCGTTGTTCCCAGGGGCAACTGCCGTAACTGGGTTTGGGAAATTGCGGTGACTTGAGCAATCGCCTTCTCGATGTTGGCGTGCGGCTGAAAGAAGACTTTCACAACCGCCACGCCATTCAGCGACTGGGATTCAATGTGCTCAATGTCGTCAACCAGGGTGGTTAGCGCACGCTCGGTGATCGAGACGATGCGGTTCGACATATCTTCCTGGCTGAGCCCGCTATAGTTCCAGATGATGCTGACGACAGGGATGTTGATGTTAGGAAAAATGTCCGTCGGCGTGCGAAAAATTACCAATGGGCCCAGGATCAGCAAAACTAAAGCAAGTACAACGAAGGTATAAGGCCGGCGCAACGCCAGCGCAACAATCCACATGAAAGCCTCTTAGGAATTCTGCACCCGTGGGGGTGTCGCCGGTCCCAACATATTTATGTTACTTCGCTGGGGGCGGCTCAGGTCAACTGCATAACAAAGTCAGGCCGGAACGGTAGGAAGGCCCTTTCTTTGCAGCATTTCTCAACTGTGGCATTAGATGAAACCAACCGCTCGGTTGGCTTCGAGAAATTTTTGGCCGGGCTTCACTATGCACGTACTCAGGGCGCCAGGTAGAGGCGCCCTGGGTTGCGGAGAATCGTTTCGAGCAATCGCGGTCCTATTTCGCCTGCAACGACTCGATGTATTTGGTCAAATTAGCAACGCGCTGGTCGACTTCGGCGTCATGGCCTCCGCTGATGGAGCGGAACAACTGTCCCCAAATTGGCATTTCCTTGCTGCCGTGCGCCGGCACATTTCCGTCGCCACGAATGGTTGCGGCAACCTTCAGCGCGGGATATTTCCCCCCGTTGTTCTTGGCCAATGCCGTGAGGTCAGCCGGAGGAACTTTCAACGCGGTGGCCGCTGGTCCATTGCCTTTGCCATCGGCCCCGTGGCAGACCGCGCAGTAATTGGTGTACATCTCCTTGCCTGAGGCCGGGGACGTATGTTTCATGGGAACATTCTCGATGGTGGTTTTCGGCTGTTCCTGCGCGCCCGCCAGCAGCGTGAAACTTGCCAGGACCATCATGATCTGGATGAGCTTTCTTACGAGCATGACATCCTCCTTTTTCCAAAGCCACATCTTCGCATCAGTGACTGCTACGAAACAGATTGTGAATGAATGCACGAATCGCAATAATTGTAGAAAAAAGGGCTTAGATCGTGCTGTGACCTTAATCACAGAGAGAAAAAGAAAGAGCTGAGGAAAAGGGCGCGGCAAACACCGCGCCCTGGAAAACAGGCTCATTGCCTACTGATTCGACTGGTCCGACTGCAGTTTGGGACGACCTTCGTTTGGACCTTTGGTAACCACGACTGTCAACGGTGCCTGCAAGGTGAAATTCAGCACCGTCTCAGACGGCAGCTTGATCTGCTGGCCTTTGGTGGCAGCCTGCACGCCACCCCCGAGCCCGCCGCCAGCTGCCGCGCCGATGGCTGCTCCCTTGCCACCGCCAGCGAGCGCGCCGATGATGGCGCCAATGCCAGCGCCGGCCCCAACTTTTTCAGCGGTGTTCTTGCCGCGGGAGGGGCCTTCGCGTTTGTACTGGTCAGTCTGGATGTTGTAGTACTTTCCGCCTGCCGAAATGCGGTCCAACTGCAGCACCAAGAGCGATTGGCCCGCGAATTTGCCGGCGCTTTTCACATCCACGATGTGGCCTTCCACGTCGTAGCCAGAAGGAATCGCAACATCGCCCTCAACTGCCAGTGGCGAATTGAGCGTGGCATGAAAGGTTTGTCCCTGCTGACCGGTTTCTGAATCAATCGTATCCACCAAGCGCACTGCCAGGGTTGTGCCGGAAGGAATGGTCACCTTCGCCGGCGGAGGTGGCGGCGGAGGAGTCGCGGGCGCAACATTCACAGGCGGAGGCGGAGTAACCGCTGCCGACTGCTCTGGCGCCGGAGCAGGCGGAGCCATCTCCGCGGGCTTGGGCCGGGGCTTACGAACTTTGGCAGGCGCGGGCTTCGCCGGCGCAGGCGGGGGCGTCGTTTGCGCCACTTCCGGTGGAGGCGGCGGTGGCGCAGCCACTTGCAGATTGTTTATGACCTGCTTGACTCCTGGGACGGAGGCGGCATAGCGCGCCGCGGCTTCCCGCTGTGCGTCGCTATCTACCATGCCCGACAGGGTCACTGTTCCTTTGTCCGCTTGCACGCCAAGCTGCTTGCCCTGCAGCCCGGAATCGGCATTCATTTTGTCCTGAATTTCGCTGGTGACCTTCTGGTCGTTCGGGGCGGACTTCAGGCATCCTCCCGCCAGCGACAGGATTACGACTAACGCAATCACGGAGACGTATTTAGGCGTCTTCATGGCTATCACTCCTGAACACCAAAATGTTTAAACTAGTTTAGATGCAGAATTGCGATCCGATTGAAGAAAATTCGGACCGTCGAGGCCGGACAGCACCATCATTACAAAGGGTCGGAAGTGGTTAAAAGGCCCGCCGAACGCTCGTCCCCGGGGCCAATTCTGCTTAATTCTGCCGCAGAAACTTGTAGTCGAGGATGGAGGCGGCCATGCTGACCGACGCTTCTTTGCCCTCGCGCAATTCGCGAGAACGGATAATGCGTCCCTGGCATAGAACGGTGCTGTTCTTCTGGCCGGAGATCTCTTCGGGCATTTCGAACACCATTTCGACGAGCGTGTTGTCGGGGAACGGTTGCGGCCCCCGCAACAAAACGCCGGACTGGCTTAGATTTTCGATTAGGCCTTCATGCCAGGTACCCAGGTTTTTTACGCGGTAACGCAACGGCGAATGCAGCTTCAAGCGGCGCGCGCGCGGAACCCATGTGGGTTTTTTGGAGTGTCGGCGGCGGGCAGGCGTGCTGCCGACTTCGGCGCTGGGCTCGACCCGTTCGGTGCGCCGCATGGTTTTCCAGTCGTATTTGTATTCGGCAGCGCATAACAGACAGACCTGGTAGTAATGGCCGTCGGCGGCGCGCCGGGGCCAGGAGAACTCGTGGGAGCAGCGGCCTAACATGAGCACATCCAATAACTTCTGAGGCATGGTGATGCTCCGGAAGAATCACCGGAAAATCCATCATCCAACGGCGCGGCAAACTTGGGTAGGTTACTTTCGTGTACGGCGTTCTGTACTGTTGAAGACGCGCGTGACAGCAGGGAAGAGGCCGCGGCAAAAAGTTTCGCAAACCGCGTGTATTATGGCCGATAACCGCGACCGTTCACTGCCATGGCGACCCCCGCAAATCCGCAAAGGCCGTACATTGAGTTCAAAGACGTTTGCAAGTCATTCGGCGCAAATCGCGTGCTCGATCATGTCAGCTTCACCGTCATGCCGGCAGAAACGGTGTGCATTCTGGGCCGCAGCGGGGTCGGCAAATCGGTTTCGCTGCAACACATCATGGGTTTTCTCAAACCGGATTCCGGCCGCGTGATCGTGGCGTTTGAGGACATCACCGACTATACCGAAGAGCAGATGGAGCACATCCGCAAAAAAGTGACCATGGTTTTTCAGAACGGGGCATTGTTCGATTCGCTCACGGTCGGGGAGAACGTGGCGTTTCCCCTGCGCGAGCGGCGTGATCTTTCGGAAGAACAGATTTTTCAGATCGTAGATGGCCTGCTGGAGATGGTGGGTGTGAAACCCATGCGCGATCTGTTTCCCAGCGAGCTTTCCACCGGCATGAAGCGTTCGGTGGCGATTGCCCGGGCCTTGGCAGCGGAACCGGAGTGCATTCTGTACGACGAGCCGACCACCATGGTCGATCCGCTGATGGCACAATTACTCGGCGATCTGATCAAACGCTTGAAATTGCAATTGCACCTGACCAGCGTAGTTGTGACCCACGATATGCGCCTGGCCGAAAAATTGGCCGACCGCGTGGTATTTCTGCACGAAGCCAAGGTGCTTTTTTTCGGAACTTACGAGGAAATGACGAAATCGAAAGAGCCGATTGTGCAGGAATTTTTGCAGTTGGATGAGTTGAAGTTGGAAGTGTGAGGACAGGTCTTCGACATACCTTTCAGATCGAATGTCAACGGAGAGAGCCTCGTCACCTTTTCAAACATTGCGTTGACCTTCGGCCCGCGAAAGCTCTCCTGTTTCTTGGTTTTGGCCAACGCACCGATACTCATTGCGAGCATCACCACCCCAAGGCCCCTGCAAATCAATTTTCCGCGCATAATCGACCTCCCTTATTTCGTTGGCGTCGCCGCAAGGGGACGCGCCAACACGATCGCGCACCCTGGTGGTTGGATTAAACGGTAATGAGCGGGATTGCGACACTACCTCTGCTGTGCCGTCAAATGCTGCATTTTGCCGTGTCGTTTTTGGCGCGACGCGCTACAATCTATGTCCCCCGGGCTTCGCGGCGACCGCCCGGCCACTTCAGGAGAATATGATGGCCCGACCTTCTCCTAGCCCGACATCTGCGGGACCAACCGAGGACCGGCTGGATTCGTGGAAGGAAATCGCGTCCTACCTCAACCGCGACGTAACCACAGTCCAGCGCTGGGAGAAGCGGGAGGGGATGCCCGTTCACCGCCACCTGCATGACAGTGTGGGCTCGGTTTACGCATCCCGAGTGGAGCTGGACGCATGGGTCTGCAGTCGGAACCCTCCAGCCGTACTGGCCAACGGGAACAATGTCTCCTCGCCAAATTCTCTTGCACCGCCGCCGGACACGGCGATGTCGACCTCCCCAACTGGGTCGACGTCCGTAATTGCCAAGGCGCGGGGGCATAAGGTCGTGCTCGTCGGCGCAGCTCTGGCGGTTTTGGCGTTGGTACTCGCGGTCAACGTGCGGGGCTGGCGCGACCGGCTCTTTCCACGCCACACGAACCCGTCCGTTCAAGCTTTAGCCGTTCTGCCCTTGGCAAATTTGTCTGGCGACCCCCAGCAGGACTACTTCGTGGACGGGATGACCGAAGCGTTGATCACTGAACTGGGCAAGGTGAGCAGCCCGCGCGTAATCTCGCGGCAGTCGGTCATGCAGTACAAGGGCAACAAGAAGAGCCTGCAAGAGATCGCGCGAGAACTTAGAGTCGATGCGGTGGTCGAAGGCGCGGTGGAACGTTCCGGCGATCAGGTGCGGCTGACCGTCCACCTGGTTCGGGCTTCGCCCGAAAGCCAACTCTGGGCCAAGGAGTACAGCCGCAACGTCCGCGACGTGATGGCCCTTGAGGATGAGATTGCGCACACTGTTACGGATGAAATCCAGGCCAAGCTGACCCATGAGGAGCGGACTCACCTGGCAAGCGCTCGTCCAGTGGACCCGGAAGCACTGGATGATTATCTTCGGGGCCGGCACCTGTTGGAGCTTGCTTTCGCTTGGCTTTCCAATGTGACAGATAAAAGGCAGTACAGCGGGCAGGACATCCTGACAGCGATTGCAGACTTTAAGCAAGCGATCAAAAAGGACCCAGGCTATGCTTTGGCGTACGCAGGACTGGCCGATGCCTATATCGAGCTCGGAAACCCTCAGTGGGGAGGCGACTCCCCGAAGGAGACTCTGGCGGACGCCAGGGCGGCGGCGACAAAGGCACTGGAACTCGATTCCTCTCTCGCGGAAGCTCATTTTTCTCTGGCCCAAACCCTTGAGTACGATTGGGATTGGCCGGGAGCAGAGAAAGAGTATAGGCAGGCCCTTAGGCTCAATCCCAATGATGCAGACGCCCATCTGAGGTACGGGCGCTTTGTCCAGGCTTTGAGACGAAATGACGAAGCCCTCACCGAGATGAATTCTGCGATTGGATTGGACCCGTTCGGCATCAAGACCATGGAAGTGGTGGCATACGTCACCTATGCATCGCGTCAATATGACATGGCGATAAAACAGTTCGAGAGCTTGGGTGATGATTTTGGCCTGATATGGGCCTATAGGGAGGAGGAAAAGTATCCGGAAGCCATCGCGGCGTGGCAGAGGTGGAAACTAAACCACCGATCTGACCAGCGTGACCCTGAAGTCCTTGCCCTTGGGGCCGGCATCTATGGGCTCGAAGGAAGGAAGCGTGAGGCGCAGGCGCTGATCGATGAAGTGAGAGAAACAGCCCGGCATCATCACGTCTCCGGTTTTTTCCTCGCCGAGGCGTATCTTGACCTCGGCGATAAAGACCAGGCGCTCACTTGGCTGGAGCGGGCTTACGAAGAACATGACCAATGGATGGTCTTTGCTAACTCATATCCGGGATTGGATCGCTTGCGTTCCGAGCCGCGCTTTCAGGCCCTGTTGCGCCGCATGAAATTTCCCGAGTAGACCTACGGTGAAGCGGAGTTTCCGAACTCGGCTTTCGACGAGCTCCCTAAAAGCCCTGCCTGACCAACTCCTCAACCGTGAGCGAACTCACCGTCGCCTCGGGTTTCATCATCTTCTCCACATACTTCGCGATTACGTCTGCTTCTAGATTGACCGGCTCGCCGGGCTTGAGCGAGCCGAGGTTTGTCATTTCCGCCGTATGGGGAATGATGGCAATCGTGCAACGGCGATCTTCCAGCTTCGCGACGGTGAGACTGATGCCTTCAATCGAAATCGAGCCCTTGAACACCGTGTATTTTTCAACTTCGCCAGGAAGCTCAACGCGCAACCACCAGTTCTCTGAGTCAGCAATCTGCTCGAAGGCAATCAACTTGCCCACGCCATCGACGTGCCCTTGAACGATGTGGCCGTCGAAGCGGCCATTGGCTTTCATGGGCAGTTCGAGATTGACCCGTGCTCCTTGGTGGATACGGGAGAAAGATGTGCGCGCCCAGGTCTCAGGCGCGAGATCTGCGCAGAACGAACCGGGCTTGATGTTCAGCGCGGTCAGGCAAACTCCGCTGACGGAAACGCTGTGGCCGGTCTTGAGTTGCTTCGGTGTGCGCTTGGCAGCGATGGTAATGCGCCGATTCTCGTCGCGTTGCTCGATACGCGTGACGCGGCCGACTTCTTCGATGATGCCGGTAAACATAAATACCCCCGGACCATGATAAATCCGCGACGCTTTTGTCCGCCCGCCGGCCCACTTTTCGGATCCATCATATCGGAGTAAGGTAGGGATCATGCCGACGCGCGCCGATTCAAGACTGCAAGCCCATATTTGTCCGGAAACACCCGAGGAACTCTCTGGCCGGATAAAGGTGCTTCACTCAGCGTACGGGTCGCGGAGATAACCTTCTACCGCGAAATCCTCTCCAAAGCGGTGCAACTTGATGGCGTCTACGTAGGCGGCCTCGCCGATGGTGGCGAACCCGGAGCCGGCCGCGAAAGGCACCGAGCCGGTGCCGGCGAGGATCTTGGGCGCGTAATAGAGGAAAACTTTATCCACGATCCCAGAACAGAGCGCAGCCCAGTTGATCATGGCGCCGCCTTCAATTAGCAGACTGGTAATTTCCATCTCGCCGAGACGGCGTGCAATGGCGGCCATATCGGGGCGGCCGTCGCCGGCGGTGGGAATTTGCTCCACGCGAATGCCATGCTCCTGAAGCTGCTTTTTGCGATTCTCTTCGGCAAAGGAGCACAGCACGAGCACGTCGCGGTTTGAAGTTTTGACCACGCGCGACGTGAGCGGCAAGCGCAGGCGCGAATCCACGATCACGCGAAGCAAGGGTCGCCGGCGAGGAAGGCCGGTACGGTCGGTGAGCAAAGAATCGTCGGCAATAATCGTGCCGACTCCGACCAAGATGGCGTCGCTCTGATGGCGGAGCTGGTGAACGTGGGCGCGGGCAGGTGCACTGGTGATCCAGCCGCCGGTCACGCCTCCAGCGCCAAGCGCGGTGGGATTGCGCGACTCGCTGGGTGGGGGAGCAATTTTTCCATCGAGCGTCATCGCTGCTTTGAGAGTGATGAGCGGGATTTTATAACGGATGTATTTTGCGAAAGACTCGTTCATCGCCCTGGCGTCTTCTTCCAGAATGCCGGAAGCAACGGCAATTCCCGCGTTGCGCAGTCGTTCGAATCCTTTGCCGCTGACGAGCGGATTGGGGTCCTTCATACAGGCGACGACGCGGCGGAGGCCGGCGGCGATGATCGCATCAGCGCATGGCCCGGTGCGGCCCTGATGAGAGCAAGGCTCCAAATTGATGTAGAGGGTCGCGCCACCCGCGTTTTGGCCGGCTTGTTCGAGCGCGAGAATCTCCGCGTGCTTGACGCCTTCGTAGGTGTGAAACCCTTCGCCCAGGACTTTGCCGCTGTCGTCTACGATGACCGCGCCAACTGCGGGATTCGGCGAAGTCAGGCCGATGCCCTGGCGGGCGAGGTCAAGGGCGCGGCGAAGATACAGTTCGTCAGTGGCGGCGTTCACTTGAAGTCATTATTTCACCACGGGGGCGCGAAGGCACGAACTCGCGATCAACGTGGAGAGTGTCAAATTGTCTCCCCATTCTGTCATTCTGAGCGCAGCGAAGAACCCATGCAATGCGAGCGATGCGTAGATCCTTCGCTTCGCTCAGGATGACAACGTTGGAGGGTGCAGCAAATGTCCAGGATCCGACTTACGCAAACAGCGAATCTACAAAATCTTTCGGATTGAAAGGCAGCAAATCCCCGGCTTTCTCGCCGACACCGACGTACCTCACCGGAAGTCCAAGCTCACGCGAAATGGCGACCACGACTCCGCCTTTGGCCGTGCCATCGAGTTTGGTGAGCACGATGCCGGTAACGCCCGCGGATTGCGTGAACAAGCGCGCCTGCTGCAACCCGTTCTGGCCGGTCGTGGCGTCCATCACCAGCAGGGTTTCGTGGGGTGCGCCGGGAATGATGCGCTGTGCTGTGCGCCGCATTTTTTCAAGTTCAGCCATCAGGCCGGTCTTGGTGTGCAGGCGTCCGGCGGTATCGACAATCACGTAATCGGTGTGCCGCGCGGAAGCAGCCTGGAGCGCATCGTAGAGAACCGCCGCGGGATCGCCTCCGGCTTTGGTGCGAATGACTTCGGTGCCCGTGCGCTGTCCCCAGATTTCAAGTTGCTCGATGGCAGCGGCACGAAAAGTGTCCGCAGCGGCTAGCAAAACTGTTTTTCCGTCGGAGCGAAAAACCTGGGCCAGCTTGCCGATGGTGGTTGTTTTGCCGGTGCCGTTCACGCCGACGACGAGAATGACCTCCGGCGTGCCGTTCACCTTGGTCACTGGCTTAGTGTCGGCAGCGGTCAAAATTGCAAGCAATTCTTCCTTCAGCAGCCGCTTCAATTCGTCTACGTTCTTGATCTGTTTGCGGTCGGCTTTATCGCGCAGCTTTCCGAGAACCTCGCGCGTAGTCGTGGTTCCGAGATCGGCCGAGATCAGAGTCGCTTCCAGATCGTCGAGGGTTGCCCGGTCGATTTCCTTGGCAAAGGAAACTACTTCTTCGATGCGCTCGCTCAGGTTCTCGCGTGTGCGCGTGACCGCTTCCTTCATGCGCTCGAAGAAGCTGGGCTTTTGCTCGGTGCTGCCGAAAAGGGTTTGAATCATGGGCTGAGACTTGGCAATTCAATTATAAGGGTGATCGCAAAGAGAGGCATTGTTGCGAGTGCGCTTGACAGAAGAGGATCTGTGATTGCGAATCAGAACCGGCTGGTTTCCACCGATGCAGCCGCTGCCAGCGACACTTCGGCGGCAACGGGTTTTGCCGGCGGAGCTTTTACCGGCGCGGGCTGTGCGGGAACGCCCGGAACCGGTCGCTGAACACGAATTTCTCCGCGCGCGTAAATTGCAGCAATCGCGGCGACGGCCGCAGGATCGAGCCGCTTTCCCGACAAGGAATGAATAATGCGCAACGCAGCTTCAGGGTCATGCGCCTGTTGATAAGGGCGGTTGGTGGTGAGCGCATCGAAAGTATCGGCCACCGCGATAACGCGCGGGAGCAGCGGAATCTGCGGGTCTTTGAATCCGTGAGGATAACCCCGGCCGTCAAGCGATTCGTGGTGGAGTTCGATGCCCGGAATCATATCCTTCAGTTGGGCCACAGGACGCAGAATGTTTGCGCCCTTGGTGGTGTGGGTCTTCATGATTTCAAATTCTTCTTGGGTCAGCGCACCCGGTTTCTTGAGAATGCGGTCTTCGATGCCGATTTTGCCCACATCATGCAATTGCGCTGAGATGCGGACGATCTCGATGAAATCTTCGGGCTGGTTCAGTTCCCGGGCGATCATGACCGAATATTTCGTTACGCGGTCGGAGTGGCCGCGCGTGTAGGGGTCCTTTTCATCGACCGCTCCGGCCAGCATCTGGATGGAGTTCAGGAAGAGCTCGCGATTTTCGGTGGCAGCGCGCTTTAGGTCTTCGACGAATTGTTCGAGTTCCTCGGACATGGAATTGAAAGTCTCGGCCAGCTCGCCGATTTCTGTCCGAGTTTTTATCTGCACACGCTGGGAAAAGTCTCCGCGCGCAATAGCCCGGCTGGACTGAGTTAGAACTTCAAGAGGATTCGTGATGCGGCGCGCCGCGTAAATGCTGATGCCGACGCTGAGCAAAACCGCCAACAGCGCGAGCAGGCGGGCAGTGCGCTGCATTTCATAGACGCCACGATAAGCCTCGTCGCGTGGCTTTTGCACAATCACAGCCCAATCCAGATTGGCCACGGGCACGTAAGTCCCGAGCATGCGCGCGCTGGTCTTGCCGGTGGAGACGGTGAACTCCCGCGTGGCCGCGACAAACTGGGCTTTGCCGCCCTGCTCCACGAAGTTGCGCACGATTTCCAGCTTACTCATGTCCTGGCCCGTCGCGTAGTCGGTGGTCGCGCCCGCGACCAGGCGTCCGCGACTATCGACGACGTAAGGAGTCAGGCCGGCGCGGTTCACTTCTTGCAAGCGGCGAATCAGAAATTCCAGATCTTCGACGGCGCCGATCATGCCGAGGAAATGCCCCGCGTACATGATGGGCGTCGCCACCAGCATCACCGTGCGCGCCGAAGTCCCGCTGCCCACCACGAGCGGTTGGCTGGTGTAAGCGCGGCCATCCCGCGCCGCCTGGTAGGCGTTTTCCAATTCGCGCTGCAGAAAGTCGTCACGAACGATTCGTCCAGCAGAAATGCCCTTGCCTTCTGGGTTTGAAACCATCGCATAAGCGACGTCTCCGGAAGAAGAAACAAAATTCTCCAGCAGCGCGCGCAATTCAGGCGCATCGACATGCTCGGCGGTAATGTCGCCACCGCTGGCGATCTGCAATGCTGAAGACAAGTTGGCCAGCATCATGCGCAGTGCGTCCTGGTGCTGGGCGATGTCATCGGCCAGGGAGCGGGTGACCGTGTTTTGCAACAAGCGTTCGTTTGTGATCAGCCGTTCACGATTGATGGATTCCACCTGCTCCGAGTAGAAATACATAGGCACCACACTGATGAGCAGAAGGACACCAAGAATGACGTAGAGGATCGGGACCCGCGATGGGACAGGTAATCTCAAGGACAAAGTGGCCCGCCGCGCTCCAGAGCTCACGCAGTGGGTTCAATCGATCCTCAAAATTTTACCCGGCGTTTGTGGGCAGCGGCGGTTACGTAAGTACCGTGCGAAAAGTGTCTCTGGAGATCGCCTTTTTTAAGCCAACGGCTGAAGATTTGCGGCTGAAATCGCGAGAAAGCCGCTCAATTTTGGAAGACTACATAAAGCGTGCCTCCGGTCAGATTGCAAAGTCCATCGACCGTGTTGTCAGGATTGAGTTTGACCTTGCATTCGGCGCCGGCGGTCGCGCTCACAGTCGCTTGCGGGCTCTCGGAGCTGACCAGGGCAGTGTGAATTTCGTTGCCCGCTGGCACCGAGAGAATGGCAAGCACAACTTTTTTGTAGGCGCGTGTGTGCTGCGGGCCGACAATCTGGAAGCTTTCCACCTGCAAGCCTGTCCGGTTGAATTCGCCGTGAGCGGCTTTGGACTTCTCCGCGCCCGCCAGACAATTCACGGTGGCAACCAGGCTCTTGAGCGTGGCAGTCTGGGTCGTATAGGCAACTTTAGGGCAGGTTTGGCCGTCGGCATTCGACGTCAACAAGCCGAGCGCAAGCAGGAAAAAGAAGATCAGAGATCGATGCATGGCTTCATTCTCCCAGAAGCCGGTTCCGAGAGCGATGAATGTGTGAGCGAGGTGCCTAAGAGGTAAATCAGCCGCTTGCATCCACACCGGCCGGTGAGCCGCAAGTCACGCCAGTTCGCTCTTGGCACTTCGCGTCATCAATTCGTGAATCGCGTCGCGAGGCGGTTTGCCATCGTGAAGGACAGCAAACATCTGCTCGGTAATCGGCATCTCCACATCACGAGCGCGGGCCAATCCCACAGCGGCATTGGTGGTAAAAACACCCTCGGCAACCATGCCATGCATGCCGGCGATGATCTCCGGCAGCTTGCGGCCACGGCCAAGCTCCACGCCGACGCTGCGATTGCGGGAGAGGCCGCCGGTACAGGTAAGCACCAGATCGCCAAGCCCGGCCAGTCCGGCCGTGGTTTCCTGCCGCCCACCGCAAGCCACGACCAGGCGGGTAATTTCGGCCAGGCCGCGCGTGATCAGGGCGGCCACGGAATTGTGGCCGAGATTCAGGCCGTCGCACACTCCCGCCGCGATGGCGATCACGTTCTTCAGCGCGCCGCCCAGTTCCACACCGATTACGTCTTCATTCCTGTAAACGCGGAAGCGGGGATCGCTGAATTCACGCTGCACGGTTGCCGCCAAATCGGCATCTTGCGAAGCGATCGCGATGGCTGTCGGATCGCCGCGAGCGACTTCTTTCGCAAATGTGGGCCCGCTCAACGCGCCGATATGTAGAAGTTTTTCTTGGCCTAGAACTTGCGTGATCACTTCCGAAATACGCAGCAGCGTTTCTTCCTCGATTCCCTTGGTTGCGCTCACAATACGAATGCCAGGCCGTAGATTCGGTTTCATTTGCTCAAACAAGGCGCGGCAATGCTGGGAAGGCATGACGCTAACCAGGATTTCCGCGTTTTGCAAAGCCTCACGCAAGTCGGAAGTGACGGAAACACTGGAAGGGATCGGCTGGCCCGGAAGAAAAAGCTCGTTGGTGCGGCGAGTTGCGACCGATTCACAGACTTCTCTTTCACGCGCCCACAGCCAGACCTCATGGGTCCCTTTTCGGCCCAAAACAATGGCCAGCCCAGTGCCCCAGGCTCCGGCGCCGATGATGGCAATGCGGCTCATCTTCACTTCTTACCCCAGCCTCTCATCCCCGCCTCAATTGGAAGCGTGGCTCGTTGCCTGAAAGGAGCCGGCGGATATTTTCGTGATGTTTGACGATCACCAGCAGGCAGGCGCAGGCCATGAGTCCCAAAGGAGTGCCGCCGTATCGATAGAAGAGCCAGGTCAGGACAGGCAACGATGCCACTGCCACAATCGAAGCAAGTGAAACGCGACGAAACGCAACTAATACGACGACGAAAATGGCAATCACCATCGCAATGGCTTTTGGCGCGAGCATCAGAAACGAACCCAACCCTGTCGCCACCCCCTTGCCGCCGCGAAACCGCAGCCAAAAGGGAAAGATGTGGCCGATCACGGCGAACAGCGCAGCGAGGAAACCCAGAGTTACTTGGCCTGGGTACAAGAATCTCGTGAGAGTCACCGCGGCAAGCCCCTTGCCGGAGTCCAAAAGCAGCGTGCCGAGACCGAGCGCAGGCGAGGAACGAGCAACGTTGGTTGCGCCGATGTTTCCGCTTCCGCTTTGCCGGATGTCCTGACCACGGAATGTTTGCACCAAAATGTAGCCGAACGGAATGGAACCGAGCAGATAGCTGACGGCTGCGGTAACGAGATAATCGGTCATCGTGAGCATGCCTCAGGCGGCGGCATTACTCTAACCCAAAGCGGGCGATTTTGGTGTATCGCGAGCCGCCGCGCATGAGTTCGCTCTGGAACAGATAAAATTCGCGGGCTGTCATGGCGCCGAACTCTGGGGGAGGCAGCGCAGCCAGTTTTTCCTGAAGGCGCTTGAAACCGCGATTTGCTGTGTCCTCTTTGTGCCAGCGGGGAGCGCCGGAGCCCTCGCCCCGGCGCGCAAGCGTGAGATGCGGGCTGAATCGATGCTCTTCCTTCGGGATGTCTAACTTTGCGGTTGCTTTGTCCACCGCCTTGGCCAACTCCGCCAGTTGCGGACCCGCTTCGATCCCTGCCCAAAACGCCCGCGCGGCCGCCGGCGTGGGGAAAAACCCGTAGGCGCGGAATCTCAGCTCAATTGGGGACGAGTGCAGGTTCGCCAGCGCACGCTTCACCTGCTCAACTACCTGCAGCGGTTTTTCGCCAATAAATTTCAACGTCACATGCAAAGATTCAGGACGTACCCAACGCGCCTCGGGCGCAAACTCGCGAACTCCGTCCATGAAACGCTGAAAGCGTTCGCGAATCGAGTCATCGATGTCGAGGGCGACAAAAATTCTCACTAAGTTAACTTCCTTCTGATCATATCCAGAGCTTGCTGGCTGGCGAACCAGCGAATCCGTTTGCGATCGCCGGGAAAATTGCGCTCAATGACATCCGTAGCGCTCTCGCTGGCCAAAGCATGAAAAACCAAGCCAACGGGTTTTTCTGCGGTTCCCCCTGTAGGACCAGCAACTCCGGTGATGCCGAGACCAAACGTTGCCTGGCAACGCGCGCGAATTCCTTCCGCCAGGGCGGCGGCAACTTCCCGGCTTACCGCGCCGTGTTTCTGGATCAATTCGGCTGGAACGGCGGCCAATTCAGTCTTCAGTTGATTCGAATAGACGACCGCTCCGCCTAGAAAATACCGCGAGCTGCCGCTGATCGACGTAATTCTCTCGGCCAGCAGCCCACCGGTGCACGACTCCGCTACTGCCAGAGTGGCGCTGCGCATTTGCAGGAAATAGCCGACGATCTGCTCCAGCGAATCGCCATTATCGGAAAAAACGAATTCGCCCAGCTCTTCCTCGATTTGCTCGGCCAGTTTGTCCACCAGCGCCTGCGCCTCGTCCATGGAAGGCGCTTGAGTTGCCAAGTGGATTTGGATCTCTCCGGCGCCGGCCAGGATGGTTGTCCGAATCTTGGGATATTGCTCGTAGATGGGAGCGATGCGCGCGTCGCATTGCGACTCGGGCATCATTGCAACTTTAAGCACCCGAGTCGCGATCGACTGCGGCGGCAATTTAGCGCGCAAACGCTCCTGGCACTGGTCGAGAAAAAGCGCCTTCAGTTCGTGGGGCGGGCCGGGCAACAACAAAATAATTCTTTCCCTGCCGTCATACTTTCCGCAGATCCATTGACCGGGTGCGGTTCCGTCGGCGTTCGGCAGGATGATCGCGCCGGAAATTACGTCCGCCTGCTTGGCGTTATTGGCGGACATTTTCATGCCGCGGGAGGCAAATCGTTGCTCTAGCCGGGCGAGAATGTCCGGATCGCGGCGTAATTCCAGGCCCAATGATTCTGCGACAGCCTCCCGGGTCAGGTCATCTTCTGTCGGACCCAGGCCGCCCATGAAGATCACAATTTCCGCGCGAGCCAGAGCCATCGAAGCGGCCTGAGCGAGGTGATTGCGGCTGTCCCCGACGATAGTTTTGAAAATTACCTCGACGCCGAGTTCGTTCAGTTTTTCAGTGAGATAGAGGGAATTTGTGTCCTGCCGGAACGGCGTCAGCAGCTCCGAGCCGACGGCGATAATCTCAGCGTTCACCCCAGCAGTGTAGTGATGGCGCATGAAGAACTCAAAAGCACGAAACTGGTGTGCTCGGTAGTGTGTACATAACAAACGCAAAATGATATGTTATCTGCCTATTTTTGGAGGGAAGTGGTGCAATGGGCCGAGCTGGCAGGTCTTGGATTGCGGGTCTGATTTTTCTCGCGTGGCTTTTAGTTAACGTCGCCTCTGGACAGTCGAATGCGTACGAACAGGAGCTGAAGAAGGGAATTCAGGCAGCTCAGCAGGGTGACGTGAAGGAAGCGGAAAAGCACTACCGCGCCGCCATCAAAGCGCAGCCGGATTCCTGGGAGGCTCACTCACGCCTTGCCGATACTTTTTTCCTACGCGCGCGCTTTCAGGACTCGATCCCGGAGTATGAAAAAGCGCATGAACTAGCCGCTGCCGGCCATCTCAGCGCCGAGGAGGAGAGGCACCTCAATGATCAGCTCGCCATTGCCTACATGATAGGCAGCAACTTTGATAAAGCCATTGAAGTTTATCGCACTGTTCTCGCCAAGGATCCGGATTATCCTCCGTACTACTACAATCTCGCGTGTACGTATGCGGCCAAGGGCGATCTCGATCACGCGCTGAGCAGTTTGCGCGAGGCTTACGCAAGAAAAGATAAGTGGCCGCAAGGACAGATGTTCCCCAATCCACGGAAAGACACCTCGTTCAAACGCTACGCCGGCGACGAGAAGTTTGAAAAACTCGGCCGAGAAGTCGGCTTTTAGAGCGAATGGGATTGATGGCGTGCGTTCATTCGGGCGGCAGAGAATGGCCCTCGATGTTCCAGGACAAGTGATAGAGGGCGCTGGTTGTGGCCAACACAGCCGACCGGCCAGGAGCGAAAGCCAGACCGACTAAATCCGGGCCAGCGACTTCCAGAGTAGCCTTTGGTTCAGGCGTGATCTTTACAATCCCGCGCTTTCCGGAAAGCGAAGTCGCAACATAAAGATTTCCCTGCGCATCAAACGCGAGCCCTTGTGGACGGCCGAGGCCGCGATAGAAAGTAGAAACGTTGCCTTGCATGCTGATCTTATAAACCGAATCAAAGCTCGAGGTGGTCGGTCCCGTCACGAACAGATCGCCTTGCGGACTGAATGCCAGATGATACGCCGAGATGCTGGGTTCCAGAGTGGCGAAGACAAAAATCTGGCGGTCTTTGCCGATCTTGAAAACCGTTCCGCTGCGGTCGCCGACATAGAGATTTTCTGCCTTGTCGAAGGCGATGCCAGTCGCAATTCCCATGCCTTCTGCATAAGATGACATCGTTCCGTTCGGGGCCACGCGATAGACCGTACCGTCGTGGCGCGAAGAAACATACATTTGCCCAGCCCGGTCGAAAGCGATGGCAGTGGCATTCATCATGTCCGTCAGGAACGGCTTCATGTTGTAGTTGGTGTCGATTTTGAAGATCGCGACCGGGACCTTCTGTCCCCGCGAGCCGGAAAAAGTGGCGAAGATATTGCCCTCTGCATCCAGAGCGGGATTGGTCACTGGGTGCAGATCGTCGGCGATCGGCACGGCCACTTTGACATCGTGTGAATTGCTGCTTTGGCCGTTGGTCGAAACTACCACCGCGCCCGATGAGGTGCCAAAGGGCACGCGGGCGACTAGAAATTGATCAGAACTGACGATAACGGCGGCTTCGCTCTCGCCGAAACGCACGCGCGGCCGGCGCATCTCCGGAGGCCGCAGTCCGCTGCCGGTAATTCTCACTTCTCCGCCGGGTAAAGCGGCGGCTGGCTGCACAGCGTCGATATGCGGATGTCCGTTGATGTTTTTCTTGCCGCGCAGGCGGTCGGTAATTCCCATAGTCCAGACTAACAGTACTGACAAACTATCCTTGCAGCCAACCCAGTCGTAGCGCCAGGTGCATTACAACCAAAGCATAAATACCGGCCGCCACGTCATCGAGTACGATACCAAAGCCCTCGGGTAATTGCTCAAGCTGCCGCACTGGCGGTGGCTTTACGATATCGAACCCCCGAAAAAGTATAAAACCCAGCAGCAGAGATTTCCACGACACAGGAATGGCGATCAGCGCGATGAGCTGTCCGGCGACTTCATCAATCACCACGAATTGCGGGTCTTTTACTCCGGAAGCGCGGGCCACTCGCGTCGCAGCGGGAATGCCAATTGCGACGGCAAGCGCCGCCAGGCTTATTGCAGCCCAAGGCTGGATGCCGGGCGCGATCCCGTGGCTCAGCAGCCACCAGAGGAGAACTGTCGCAGCCGATCCCCAGCTTCCTGGGCCGGGGCGCAGCCGCCCGATTCCGAAAAAGGTGGCTGTGAGTGTTGCCCACGAGGGAGCGGACTCCAACGATCGGCTGGGGTCATTTGTCATCGCGTTCATCTGGAATTCTCGCCGGACCAAGGCCGTTGTCCGACGTATCGGGCAACGAAGACGAAATCACATAATCCCCTCGGGCCCATTTTCCCAGATCAATTAAGCGGCAGCGTTCGCTACAGAAAGGGAACTCCGAGTCCGTACTGTGCACTTTCTTTTTGCAGATCGGGCAACGCAGGTTCAGCGCGCGTTTGCGAGGCATATGCCGACCTCAGGCCGGACCGACAATCTTGGCTACAAGGTCGTAGTCATGGGCCGCAGTGACCTGGCAGCGATAAAATTCACCGGCTTTCGCCTGCACATTGTCAGCTACATCATTCACGAAAATCTTGCCGTCGATTTCCGGGGCGTGCATTGCCGTTCGCCCTTCGAAAAGCAGTTCGCTTTCCTCCGACACGCCTTCAAGTAACAGATCAAATTCAGCCCCTAACAAGCT
>Ga0335076_10000073_pt1 | contig 77508 bp, 66 predicted proteins | sample Lox_Sample_25_FD_206717 | JGI IMG/M metagenome (GOLD analysis project Ga0335076, IMG submission 206717) | Soil microbial communities from Loxahatchee National Wildlife Refuge, Florida, United States - Lox_Sample_2.5 | ecosystem: Environmental > Terrestrial > Soil > Wetlands | place: USA... | reverse complement strand
GCGAGTTGCCCGACTGCTGGAAGGCGGCGACCACCTTCAGCCGCTTCAGGGCGCGAAGCTTCTTCTGCCCCTTGCCGCTTCGGATGACCTCACGCAGCGAGTCGGCCTCGGCGTCGATGTCGAAGTTCTCGATCAGCTTCTGGATCGACTCCGCGCCCATCGCACCGGTGAAGTACTCGCCGTAGCGGTCGACGAGCTCGCGGTACAGGTTCTCGTCGACGATCAGCTGCTTGGGAGCCAGCTTGGTGAAGGTGTTCCAGATGTCCTCCAGCCGGTCCAGCTCACGCTGCGAACGATCGCGCATCTGGCGCATCTCGCGCTCGCCGCCGTCGCGAACCTTGCGTTTGGCGTCGGCTTTTGCGCCCTCGGCCTCCAGCTCGGCCAGGTCGGCCTCCAGCTTCTGCGCACGCGCCTCCAGCTCGGCGTCGCGCTGATCCTCAACGGCCTTGCGCTCCACCATCATTTCGGCCTCGAGCGTCGACAGTTCGTTGTGCCGCATCTCCTCGTCGACCGACGTGATCACGTACGCGGCGAAGTAGATGATCTTCTCGAGGTCCTTCGGCGCCAGGTCGAGCAGATACCCCAGCCGCGACGGCACACCCTTGAAGTACCAGATGTGCGTGACGGGCGCGGCCAGCTCGATGTGACCCATCCGCTCGCGGCGCACCTTGGCGCGGGTCACCTCGACGCCGCATCGCTCACAGATGATGCCCTTGAACCGGACGCGCTTGTACTTGCCGCAGTAGCACTCCCAGTCCCGAGTCGGTCCGAAGATCTTCTCGCAGAACAGGCCGTCCTTCTCCGGCTTCAGCGTGCGGTAGTTGATCGTCTCCGGCTTCTTGACCTCGCCGTAAGACCATTGCCTGATGTCCTCCGCGGTGGCCAGGCCGATGCGGAGTTCATCGAAGAAGTTGACGTCGAGCACGTAACTCCCTTTCCCCTTGCGGGTTTAGTAACTATTAAGCCAGGTCCTCAACGGACGCGGATTCGTTGCGGGACAGGTTGATTCCCAAGTTGGCCGCGGCCCGCTCAAGGTCCTCGTCCTCGCCCTCGCGCAGCTCGATGGCCGCGCCGTCGGACGACAGCACCTCGACGTTGAGGCACAACGACTGCAGCTCCTTGAGTAGCACCTTGAACGACTCGGGGATGCCCGGCTCGGGAATGTTCTCGCCCTTGACGATCGCCTCGTACACCTTGACCCGGCCGACGGTGTCGTCGGACTTGATGGTCAACAGCTCCTGCAGCGTGTACGCGGCGCCGTAGGCCTGCATGGCCCAGCACTCCATCTCACCGAACCGCTGGCCACCGAACTGCGCCTTACCACCCAGCGGCTGCTGTGTGATCATCGAGTACGGGCCGGTGGAGCGGGCGTGGATCTTGTCGTCCACCAGGTGGTGCAGCTTCATGATGTACATGAAGCCAACGGTGACCGGGTACGGGAACGGCTCGCCGCTGCGGCCATCGAACAGCACCGCCTTGCCGTCGGCGTCCACCAGCACTTCACCGTCGCGGTTGGGCAGCGTGGCCGACAGCAGCCCCTGCAGCTCGGCCTCCTGGGCGCCGTCGAACACGGGCGTCGACACGATGGCGTTGGGTTCGGCGTGGAGCAGGGCCTCGGGCAGGCTGCCGGCCCAGTCCGGAACCCCCTTGCCGGTGTCGACCTTCCAGCCGCTGTGCGCGCACCAGCCGAGGTGTGTCTCCAGGATCTGGCCGATGTTCATCCGTCGCGGCACACCGTGGGTGTTCAGGATGATGTCCACCGGGGTGCCGTCCGGGAGGAACGGCATGTCCTCGACCGGCAGGATCTTGCCGATCACGCCCTTGTTGCCGTGCCGGCCGGCCAGCTTGTCGCCGTCGGAGATCTTGCGCTTCTGGGCCACGTAGACGCGGACCAGCTCGTTGACACCGGCCGGCAGCTCGTCGTCGTCCTCGCGGGAAAACACCCGGATGCCGATGACCTTGCCGGACTCGCCGTGCGGCACCTTCAGCGAGGTGTCGCGGACCTCGCGGGCCTTCTCACCGAAGATCGCCCGCAGCAGCCGCTCCTCCGGGGTCAGCTCCGTCTCACCCTTCGGGGTGACCTTGCCGACCAGGATGTCGCCGTCGCGAACCTCGGCACCGATCCGCACGATGCCGCGCTCGTCCAGGTCGGCGAGGACCTCGTCGGAGACGTTCGGGATGTCCCGGGTGATCTCCTCGGCGCCCAGCTTGGTGTCGCGGGCATCGATCTCGTGCTCCTCGATGTGGATCGAGGTGAGCACGTCCTCTTCGACCAGGCGGTTGGAGAGGATGATCGCGTCCTCGTAGTTGTGGCCTTCCCACGGCATGATCGCCACCAGCAGGTTCTTGCCCAGCGCCATCTCGCCGTTTTCGGTGCACGGACCGTCGGCGATGACCTGGCCGGCCTCGACCCGGTCCCCCGCGTCCACGATCGGCGACTGGTTGGCGCACGTGCCGTGGTTGGAGCGGGCGAACTTGCGCATCCGGTAGGTGTGCCGGGTGCCGTCGTCGGCCATCACGGTGATGTAGTCGGCGGAGACCTCCTCGATCACCCCGGACTTCTCCGCGACGACGACGTCGCCGGCGTCAATGGCCGCGCGCAACTCCATGCCGGTGCCCACCAGCGGCGCCTCGCTGCGCACCAGCGGAACCGCCTGGCGCTGCATGTTGGCGCCCATCAGGGCACGGTTGGCGTCGTCGTGCTCGAGGAACGGGATCATGGCGGTGGCCACCGAAACCATCTGGCGCGGCGAGACATCCATGTAGTCCACCTCGGAGGAGGGCACATACTCGACCTCCCCCGCCTTGCGGCGAACCAGGACGCGCGCCTCGACGAACCGGCCGGCGGCGTCGATCGGCGAGTTGGCCTGCGCCACGACGTGGCGGTCCTCCTCGTCGGCGGTCAGGTACACGATCTCGTCGCTGACCACACCGTCGATCACCTTGCGGTACGGCGTTTCGATGAACCCGAAGGGGTTCACCCTCGCGTACACCGACAGCGAGCCGATCAGGCCGATGTTCGGACCCTCCGGGGTCTCGATCGGGCACATGCGACCGTAGTGCGACGGGTGCACGTCACGGACCTCCAGGCCGGCGCGTTCACGCGACAGACCGCCGGGGCCCAGCGCCGACAGGCGGCGCTTGTGGGTGAGGCCCGACAGCGGGTTGTTCTGGTCCATGAACTGCGACAGCTGGCTGGTGCCGAAGAACTCCTTGATCGCGGCGACCACCGGCCGGATGTTGATCAGCGTCTGCGGCGTGATCGCCTCGACGTCCTGGGTGGTCATCCGCTCCCGGACAACGCGCTCCATCCTGGACATGCCGACCCGGATCTGGTTCTGGATCAGCTCACCGACCGTCCGCAGCCGGCGGTTGCCGAAGTGGTCGATGTCATCGGTTTCGACCGGCACCTCGACGCCGCCGGGAACGGTCATCGTGGACTGCCCCTCGTGCAGGCGCACCAGGTACTCGATGGTGGCGACGACATCCTCTTCGGTCAGCGTCGTCGTCGTGATCGCGTTCGCAGCATCCTTGGCGTTCAGGCCGAGCTTCTTGTTGACCTTGTAACGGCCCACCCTGGCCAGGTCGTAGCGCTTTTCCTTGAAGAAGAGGTTCTCCAGCAGGGTCTGCGCGGACTCCTTGGTCGGCGGCTCGCCCGGACGCAGTTTGCGGTAGATGTCCAGCAGCGCCTCGTCGGTGCCGGCGGTGTTGTCCTTCTCCAGCGTCGACATCATGATCTCGGAAAAACCGAACCGCTCGGTGATGCGCTCGTTGGTCCAGCCCAGCGCCTTGAGCAGGACGGTGACCGGCTGCCGGCGCTTGCGGTCGATGCGCACACCGACGGTGTCGCGCTTGTCGACGTCGAACTCGAGCCAGGCGCCACGGCTTGGAATCACCTTGACGCTGTGCAGGGTCTTCTCGGTGGACTTGTCGATGGTCTCGTCGAAGTACACGCCGGGCGACCGCACCAGCTGGCTGACGACGACGCGCTCGGTCCCGTTGATGATGAAGGTGCCCTTCTCGGTCATCATCGGGAAGTCACCCATGAACACCGTCTGGCTCTTGATCTCGCCGGTGTTGTTGTTGATGAACTCGGCCGTGACGAACAGCGGGGCCGCGTAGGTCATGTCCTTGTCTTTGCATTCGTCGACCGGCGCCTTGACCTCGTCAAAGCGGGGGTCGGAGAAAGACAGCGACATCGAGCCCGAGAAGTCCTCGATCGGCGACAGCTCGTAAAGCACCTCTTCCAGGCCACCCACCGGGTTGGCCCCTCCCTTGCCCTCGCCGCGGCCGACGGCGGCCTCGCGCCAGCGCGGCGAGCCGATCAACCACTCGAACGAATCGGTCTGCACGTCGAGAAGCCCCGGAACCTCAAGCGGTTCGCGGAGCTTGGCGAAGGAAACTCGGTTAGGTGCTCCGGGGACGGAGCCGTTAGCGGAACTTTTTTGGCGACTCTTGCTCTGGCGGGAATCTGCCAAGATGCATCCTTCCAGCACCTCGTGCGACTCACGGGAACCGGGGACACCGGTCGTTCGCCGCATCAATTTTGTCGGTCTGGCCGGCGAACGATCTGCCCGGATCTCACGCGCACAACTAAATAGCTAAGCCGCGGGAGGGGGCTCAGGCTAAGACCACAGTGTCAAGTGGCGGGTGAGGTGGGCAGGAAGTAGCCAGCGCAACGTCCAACCATAGCGCAGAACGGCGCATTCCTCAACTACCCCACACCAATCTGCCCAGGGACATCGGCGCTGGCTGGCGATCTCGATGTTCCCGTAGGCACATGCTGCCCAACAGACTGACCCGTTTACGTCCTGTCGTCAAGAGGGCGGGGCGGCAAGTTGCGCCGAGTTTTCGCAGAATTTCGCGTCATGGCTGCCTGGCCCGCCGGCGGCACGCTACTCGCCCGCGAACTCGTGCGACCGGTACTTGTGGGTGCCCTCGAGGTCGTCGAGGATCGCCGCCTGGGCCTTCTTGGGCAGCGTGTGCAGAATCTCGCGCACCCGGGCCTGGCGCCGGGCGACGGCTTTGCGTTCCGGCATCCCCGGGGTCGCGGTGATCTGCGGTGGCACGCCCTCGATTTCCTCGACGCCGCCGCCATGGTGACCCGCCTCGAGCATGGCCTGCTCTTCGGCCATAGTCGCCTCGTCCTTCTCCTCGGACATGCCGATCGGGCCGATGCGGCGGCCGTTGAGGAACTGGCGCACCACCGGCTCATCGCTGGTCAGCAGCACCTCGCGCGGGCCGAACATGACCAGCTTGCGGCGGAAGAGCATCCCCATGTTGTCCGGCACGGTGCGGGCGATGTTGATGTTGTGCGTCACGATCAGGATGGTCGCGTCGATCTGCGCGTTGATGTCGAGGATCAGCTGGCTCAGGTAGGCGGTACGAACCGGGTCAAGACCCGAGTCGGGCTCGTCGCAGAGGATGATCTGCGGGTCCATCACCAATGAGCGGGCCAGCCCGGCGCGCTTGCGCATACCGCCGGAGATCTCGCCCGGGAACTTCTTCTCGTCGCCGGTGAGGCCCACCATCTGCAGCTTCTCCATGACGATGTCACGGATCTCGCCTTCCTTTTTCTTCGTGTGCTCACGCAGCGGGAAGGCGGTGTTGTCGTAGAGGTTCATCGAGCCGAAAAGCGCGCCGTCCTGGAACATCACGCCGAACAGCGTGCGGATCTCATACAGCTCCTTGGCCGAGCATTCGATGATGTCGGTGCCGTCGATGAGAATCGAGCCACGCTCCGGCCGCAGCAGACCGATGAGTGACTTCAGGAATACCGATTTGCCGGTACCCGACGGCCCCAGTAGGACGCTGACCTCCCCGGCGGGGATATCCAACGTCACGTCTTCCCAAATTCTCGAGGAACCGAAGGACTTCGTGAGTCCCTTCACCTCGATAGCGACGCCCATGGGGAATCCTTCCGTCGACGCCTGTGCCCGCCACCTGCCCTTTTCTGTGGCATGAGTCACTGTAGCGCACGTCCGGGGCCCGGCATCAGGGTTGGCTGCTACCGCCGGTAAAAATTGGCCGACCTGAGATCCCGCGGCGCCACCGCGGGCCCACTCCTATTCGACGCGCGTATTAGCCGGCCGGGGCCCAGCTGCCGTGAAAGCCCATCGGTACCCGCTGCGGCAGGTGCACGGTCGCCATCGACTCGAGGGTCTGGGCATCCAGCACTAACAATTGCCCTTCGTCGCGGCCCCGGTGGTAGCCGTAGCCCATCAGGATGCCGTCGTCTTCGGCAGCGTGCTGTGGGTCGTGCGCGGGATTGGGAATAAATGACATCTCGCCGATCAGAAGGTGGGGATCGAGCGCGGCCACCGTGCTGGCTCCCGTGGCGTAGTCGTGCTTGTACAGCGGTGTCGCCATCTGCGCTCCGCCCGCGGCAAGAAACCCGCCTTCAATGCCGACGGTGTAGCCGAACCGGTGCCGCCCGCCCAGCAGGGTCTCGTTGATCCGGGGGAATTCCTGCGAGCGATCGTCGCGGCATTCGGTGGTCACGGTGCCGGTCGCCAGGTTGATGGTCCAGCGGTCCAGCGTGGGCTGGGTGTCGCCGGGACCGCGCCGGTCGCGGTCGAACATGCGCGAGTAGCGCACCACGTCGAGCACCAAAACCTCTGCGCCTTCCCGCATCTCGGAATAGGCGTTGAGCGGGTGGTAGACGTAGCACGGTTCGATGTCGAACCAGCGCACTGCAGCTTTTCCGGCGGTATTACCGCCGGCTTCCCGGGGCATTACCCCGATGCGCGCAGGGTAGTGGGGGTTCCAGGCGTACGGCATCCGGTCGGAGTGCCTCGGGTCTCGGTTCATCATCGCGGTGATCGGGTCCGGCACCCGGACGCGCCCGATCAGCGACTGCAGTGCCAGCCGAGCCGGCGCACCCAACCACCGCGGCATATTCGCGGGCAGCACCTGCACCGGGTCGAACGTCACCGGCAAGTCGTAGATCACCACATATTTGTCGGTCAACGAGAAGTCGTGCATCATCGGCGACCCCGACACCTCGATGTCGACGGTGCGACGGGCCCGCCCCGTGGTGTCGATCACCGAGTACTGCACTGTGCGCCCGCGGGCGAAAGAGTAAGACACGGCGTGCAATTCGCCGGTGCGCGGATCGCGGTGCGGATGGGCGGTGTAGCCGCCGGCCAGGGTGCCGTCGAAGTCGCACGTGCCGACGGTGTCGAGCTCTTCGGTCAGCTCGTAGTTGGCGGCCCCGCCCTCGACCAGCGCCAAGGTGCGTCCGGCGTGACTCAACACGTTGGTGTTGGCACCGAAGGAAAGCATGCCCGCCCGTGGATTGAGCCGGGTCGGCACCCGCTCGCCGAGGGTCGCGCACACCGACAGGCTGCGCACCCAGCGGTTGCGGTACCAGCAGGCCTTGCCGTCGCGCAGCGCGACCCCGTGCACCATGCCGTCGCCGCTGAACCAGTGATAGGTGGCGGGGTCGACCTCTTCGGCCGGGTTGGGCCCGTTGCGCAGATAGCGCCCGTCGAGGTGCTCCGGGATGTGCCCGGTGACCTCCAGATCGGTCGCGGTCACCTCGGCGCTGACCGGCGCCAGGAACCCTTCGAGGTACGGGTTCCTGGATTGGGTGATTTGCACGGATGTCACTGCTAAGCTCCTATAACATTGATATTTCACCGTTATGAGGACCGTACGCCGGTAATGAGAAGATGGCAAGGATGACTTCGGAGACTGAGCGCAGTTTGCGCAGCGTTCGTGACGAGATGTTGCACGCCGCCGTCGGCCTGCTCGACGAGCAGGGCCCGGATGCGCTGCAGACCCGCAGGGTGGCCGGCGCCGCGGGCACCTCGACTATGGCGGTCTACACCCACTTCGGCGGGATGCGCGGGCTGATCGCCGAGGTCGCCACCGAGGGCCTGCGGCAGTTCGACGCCGCGCTATCAGTGCCGCAGACCGCCGACCCGGTGGCCGACTTGCTGGCCATCCGTGACGCCTACCGGCGCTATGCCATCGAGCGGCCACACATGTATCGGCTGATGTTCGGCAGCACCAGCGCACACGGCATCAATGCCCCGGCCGGCAATGTCCTGACACAGACTGTCGCGAATATCGAGCGCTACAACCCCAGCTTCGCGCACGTCGTGCGCGCCGTGCATCGGTCAATGCTGGCCGGTCGGATCACCGTGGGTTCCGCGGCCGACGACGCAGCGGTGGTGGCCACGGCGGCTCAGTTCTGGGCGTTGACACACGGGTTCGTGATGCTCGAACTGGCCGGGTTCATCGGCGACGACGGCGCGGCCGTCGGGCCGGTGCTTGACTCGATGTATTCGAGTCTGCTTGCCGCTCTCGGAGATTCACCCGAGCGGGTGGAGCAGTCACGGCGGTCGGTGATCGGCGCGGGCTGAGCGCACGCAACCCCGGAACGGCCATGAGGCGGTTCCGGGGTCGCATGAATCGGCTACTTGACGGTGACCGTGGCGCCGGCGGCCTCGAGCTTGGCCTTGGCGTCGTCGGCGGCCTCCTTGGCCACCTTCTCGAGCAACGGCTTGGGGGCGCCGTCGACCAGGTCCTTGGCCTCCTTGAGGCCGAGGCCGGAGACGATCTCGCGAACCACCTTGATGACGCCGATCTTCTTGTCGCCGGCGGCCTCGAGGATGACGTCGAACTCCGACTGCTCCTCGGCGGCCTCAGCGGGCGCGCCACCGGCGGCCGGGCCACCGGCGGCGGCGACGGCGACCGGCGCGGCCGCGGTGACCTCGAAGGTCTCCTCGAACTTCTTGACGAAGTCCGAGAGCTCCAACAGGGTCATTTCCTTGAACGCGTCGAGCAGGTCGTCGGTAGACATCTTTGCCATGGTGTGGGTCCTTCCTAGTTTTTCCTAAGTTGCGGGTTGGATTTACTCGGCTTCCGCCGGTGTCTCGGCGGGTGCTTCGGCGTCCGGTTCTGCGGCCGGGGCGGCTGCAGCGGCGGGTGCCGCGGCAGGCGCCGGTGCTGGTGCTGGTGCTTCTGCGGCCTTCTTTTCCTGGAGTGCGGCCGCGAGCCGGGCAATCTGCGAGGCTGGGGCGCTGAACAGGCCGGCCGCCTTGGCGAGGTTGCCCTTCATCGCACCGGCCAGCTTGGCCAGCAGCACCTCGCGGGACTCCAGGTCCGCGATGCGCTCGACTTCGGAGACCGTCAGCGGGTGGCCATCCATGTAGCCGCCCTTGATGACCAGGGCCTTGTTGTCCTTGGCGAAGGTCTTGATGGCCTTGGCGGCGTCGACCGGCTCCCCGCTGACGAACGCGATGGCCGTCGGGCCGGCGAACAGCTCGTCGAGACCCTCGATCCCGGCCTCCGAGGCCGCCCGCTTGATCAGCGTGTTCTTGGCCACCGTGTAGGTGGCCGATCCCGCCAGGGACCGGCGGAGCTCGGCCAGGTTGGCCACTGTCAAACCGCGGTATTCGGTGATCAAGGTGGCCGTCGAGTCCTTGAACTGCTCCGCGATGTCTGCAACGGCGGTGGCCTTGTCAGCCCTGGCCATGCATACCTCCTAGGAGTCGAAGTCTTGTCAAAACCGTTCGTCTGTGATCACCGGGGAACGACGAACGCCCCGGCGCAGGAAGCGGCCGGGGCGTGAAGATGCGCCGGCGGATGCCGGCGTAATGCCTCGTCCTCCTGCGTGGGCCGCCGGGATGTTCCCGGACCTTCAACCGATTGCTCGGTGACCGACGGTCTTCGGTGGATCGCAATCAGGATAGCGTGACCCCCTGCGGTCAGCCAAAACGGCGACAAGGGCGGCTAGCTGACCCCGGCCAGCCGGGCGGCGCCGACCAGGCCGGCCTCACCGCCCAGCTCGGCCGGAAGCACACGCAGGCCGGCCAGAAAATCCAGCCCGGCGTACTCGGCCAGCGCCGCCCGCACCGGGTCGAAGAGTACGTCTCCGGATTTGGCAACGCCCCCGCCGATGACGACGAGGTCGAGGTCGCACACCGCCCCGACCGACGCGATCATCGCCGCGAGCGCGGTGGCGCCTCGCCGAAACGCACGCACCGCCAGCGGATCCCCGGCCGCCGCCGCGGCGGCCAGGTCCCGCGCACCGGCACCGTTCGGCGCCGCCCAACCGTTGGCCCGCGCCCAGCGCACCAGCGACGGGCCGGCCGCGACGGTCTCGACGCAACCGCGACCCCCGCACGCGCAGGGCCGTCCGTCGTGTTCGACCACCACGTGACCGACGTGACCGGCATTGCCGGTGCGTCCCGTGTACGGGATGCCGTCGAGCACCAGCCCCCCGCCCACACCGGTGGATACCACCATGCCGAGCATGAAGCGCGCACCGCGGCCGGCTCCGAGCCAGTGCTCACCGAGCGCCATGCACACGCCATCGCCGCCGAGCCGCACGGGCACGCCCGGCACCCCAGGAATCATGGCCGCGACCCTGTCTCGCAGCGGAAAGCCGCGCCAGGATCGGATGTTGATCGGGCTGACGCTTCCGGTGCGCAGGTCGATGGGGCCGGCCGAAGCGATGCCCACCGCGGTGACGGCGCGGTCGGCGACGCGCAGCGCGTCGGCGATGGTCGCGGCGACCGCTTCCCAGACCTCCTCGGCCGCGGCGCGGGGCGGGGTGGGCCGGATCGCGGTGTGCACCAGCGCGCCGCCGGAATCGGCAAGGCCGGCGGCGATCTTGGTGCCGCCGATGTCCAGGCAGAGGGTGAGCATGGCCATCAGTGCCGGTGCGTGTTGTCGGGTTGGCGCGGGTCGCCCGGATGCTCATAGCCGGGCGCGAGCCGGACCAGCGCGGCCCGGCGCGCGTCCAGCCACACCCGGAAGGCGCGTCGCCGCGCGGCGCCGCGCAGATGGTCGACGATCGCCGAGCGCACCTCTGCCAGCGGCGGCCCGACGAGCGGGGGGGCCCGCCAGCCGTGCGGGCCGGGCTGCGGCGCGGCGAACCGGAGCGGGTTGCGGGCGTGGTAGTCGGCCACGTCAGCGTCGCTGACTCCGACCGCGGCGGTGACGTCGGCGAACAGCGCCCGCGCGCGCGGATCCGCCAGCGCGGCCGCGGCCACGCTGCCGATCTCCAGCCGCGCCGCGGCGTCGGGCAGCAACTCGGCCTCGGCCGGCGCGTCCCGCGCGGTCAGGCCGCGCGCGGCCGCCTCGGCGACGACCACTCGCTGCGTCACGATCAATTGGGTGAGCCAGCGCCGCATTTGCCGGCCCTCGCTCGTCCCGCTCGCCGGCAGCGCGGCCCCGCACCGGCTGTCGCGCAGCCGCGCCTCGGCCGCGTCGACCTCGTCGACGGATATCGGGTCGCCGGCCACGGTCGCGACCGGTCGGAGGCTCATGTCACGGTCACTTTCACCGCAGGGGAATAGACCAGCCGACCGGCGCAGCCCACCCGGACCAGCGCCCACCACTGGCCGGGGTCCACCCACGCGGGCGGGGTTACGTCGAAGCCGAGCTCGACCGTGCCGCGGGCGGGCAGGACCGCGCCGAGCGCGGCGGGGCCGATCCACTCCCACGTGCCCCAGGGGCTGATCAGATGCGCCTCCAGCGCCAAGTCGGCCCGGGCGTGGGTGCCCACCGTCACGGTCAGCCGGGCCGCCTCGCCGACCGCAAGCTCGACGTCGGCCGGGCCGTCGACGAGGTGGACGAGTTCCGCCGCTTGGGAGCGGGTGGGGCGCCCACCGACCTCGACCACGCACACGTCCTCGACCACCTGGCGCCAGGCCGCCGGGACGTTGTACCCGGTCACGCGCAGTTGCGCGCGGACGGGGTAAAGCCCGGGTTGTGCGCGCTTCGGGATCGACACGCGCACGTCGGCCTTCCGGTGATCGCCACCGCACAGGGTGATCGGCTCGATCGGCGTGGCCGACCAGCCGTCGGGACACACCACCGTGACCGCGGCGTCCAGCGCGGCATCGGTGCAATCGCTGGCCGCGGTGAGCCGCAACACCACCTCGCGGCCCGGCGTGGCCGTCACCCGCTGTGGGTGCAGGTGCGCGACGGCCGGCAGCCCCCCGAGCGGCGCGGGCCCGCGGTTGTGCAGCCAATAGCGTGCGTAAAGCGGCTGCGCGGCCTCGGCGTGCGGTGCCAGCTCACCGACACTTGTTCGTGCCCTTGGTATTTCGAGGCTAGCCAGCACCGTGGCCACCTGATAGCCGTGCAGGTCAACCGATCTCGTGCGCCCTCCCGACGTTCTCCGTGGCTTTTCCAGGAGGTCGGCGAGCTGAAGCCCGCGCACCTTGCCCAGCTCGGAGCCGAGCGCAACGCGGGTGCTCGTCCCGGTCGTTTCCACCAACCGCAGGGCCACCTCGCCCGGATCGACCGGCCGGGCGCTGCCCGCCGCCAGCGGGTTGCCGGCCGCTTTGAGGGCCGCCAGCTGTACCGCCCTGGCGGGCTCGACGCGCAGCAGCGACCCGACCGGCGACAGCTCGCCACGAAGTTGGTGGGGGCGGACGGCGAGCAGCGGATGGGCGAATTGCGCGCTGCGGGTTGGGATCTCGGCATGCCGCCAGTCGCCGTCACCGCTGGCCAGCGCGTAGTCGAAAACGTGTGCCCAGTGCTGGAGTTGGAAGTTGGAGCCGTCGGGCGCGGTGCGGCGCGGATCGTCGATCCAGATGCCCGACGGCCAGCCCGTGCACGACCGCATCAGCGCGGTATGCAGGGTGCCGTCGGTGTCGACGGCGAAGCTCGGCACCCCGCGGTTGAGCAGCGCGACGGTGCGGTCCTCGAAACGTTCCATGCCCGCCGGCGCCTGCCGGGTGTCTTGGGCGACAACGATCTCGGCGGCCTCAGAGTCCAGGTCGTCGACCACCGATGCGATCGCGGCGGCCAAACTGTCCTCGTCGCTGCCGTCGATCACCAGCACCGGCAGCGCGCGCGGCGGACGCAGGTCCGCGCCGGGCACCCACGCGCCCGCCAGCGGTGTCTCGGCGGGCACCCAGACCCTGGCCTGGCCCGTTTCCGCCAGCTGGCGCTCGAGCTCGGCGGCGTACTCCGGATCAGCTTGCGCCAGAACGGCTTTGGCGAAGGTATTGCGAGCGGACCCGCCCAACGCGATCCGGACGTCGGGCAGATTGGAGTCGACGTCGAGGCAGCCGTAACGCGGCTTGTCGGCGCCGCTGCAGGTGGCCGTGACACCGGCACGGACCAGCGCGACCATCAGCTCGCGCGCCAGCGGCCCGGACACCGTCTCGGCGGGCGACACCACCTCGGCCACGGATATCGCCCGCACGTCATCATCGAGGCGGACTCGCGCCGCCGAAGACAGGCCGAACCAGCCGTAGGCCGGGTTGTCCAGCGTCCACAGGTGCCGTGCGGTGTCCACCGAGCGATCGCCGTCATGCAGCAGCGCGAAGCCCCGCCCGACGACGGCGTCTCCTACCTCGCTGACCGGCATGGCGCCCGGCACCGGGCACGGCCAGCGCAGTCGCAATAACCGGTCCTCCCCCGTGAACTCGTCGACGGCGGTGCGGCAGTCCAGCCGCGCCACCCCGTCCCACAGCGTCAGGGTTTGGGTGTAGCGCAGCAGCCCGCCGATGCGGCCGCGTACGACCAGGCGCTGACCGAGTGGGCCGCGATAGGCCCGCACCCGCGCCGGCGATTCCGACGAGCACACCACCGGGCCCTTGGGCAGCAGGTGCCACGGGCCCTCGCCCTGCGTCGGGTGCGACGCGTACTCCTCGTAGAGGGCGAGCTCGTTGCCCAGCCGGCCGTCGGCGATCAGCTGCCGGCGGTCCTGCGTCACCTCAACCAGCGACGCCACCGTCCCGCCGCGCGCCGGGTCGACCTCCAGCCGGTAGTGCTCGTTCGCGATCCCCGACCCGGGCACCGGCTCCCAGCCGGTCGCTGCTCCACCTTCTGTGGCGGGCATCAGCCGGTAGGCCCGCCAGCCCAGCGACGGCACGTCGCGCGCCAACCAGGTGACCGACCCCCCGCCATGCTCGACGTGCGCGGGTAGTTCGGTGCCGTCGGGATCCAGCACCCGCACGCCCGCGCCGAGCGGCGGGTCGAGCCGCGCGGTGACGACGTCGGTGCGCCGGAGTGCCAGCGGGTTCCACACCACGACCGAGTCCCGCGGCCCCCTGATGGCGCCGGACAGCAGTTTCAGCGAGTTGTCCCGGGCCGCGCGGCCCAGCTCCCACGCGTCGCGCCAGCCGGTCAGCAGGTCGAGGTAGACCTGGTCGGACCCCGATCCGGTGATGGCGTCATGGTGGGCACCGTAGGCCAGCTGCACCCACGCCTTGGCCAGTGCGGCCTGCGGGTATTCGGCGCCGGTCATCAGCGCGGCGAACACGGCGAAGCGCTCGGCCTCCAGCACGGCGTTCTCGGCGGCACGGTTGGCCTGTTTGGTGTCGATGTAGGACACGTCCTTGCCGGTGTAGATCGGGTTCATGTCCCGGGTCTGCGGCGATGGCGAACATCCGCGCTCCGCCAGCTCGGCGCGCACCGCCGCGAAAAACTCCCGCGGTAGCGCGCACACGAATCGCGGCCAGGTGTAGCGCGCGGCCCAGTCGCGGTGGATCGCCGTGACCCACTTGTTGGGCGGGGTGTAGTCGGTCCCGACCGGCAGCAACACGTTGCGCGTCAACGCGACCCTCTTGAGCTGATCGAACGACGCATAGGTGGCGTCCTCGGCCTCGGCGAGCGTGGTCGACGAGTCCATCCACCAGCCCGCGGAATAGTGCGCGGGCATGTAGTGGGTCAGCAGGCCGCGGCCCGACGGCGCGATCCACTCGAACTCGCTGCTGAACTGCATGCGCTCGACGTCACCGCCTTGGGCCGGACCCCATTGGTGATGCGGTCCGCGGGCCCACGAACTCGACGTCAGCCCCGCGTCGGCGGCCATCCCGGGGAATTGCGGGTCATGGCCGAACACGTCCAGCAGCCACGCGGTGGCCGGGTCGGCGCCCAGGACGTGACGCTGAAAACCTATGCCGTGCACCAGGTTTCGGATGGTTGTCTCGGGGCTGGTGAGGTTGGTGTTGGGTTCGTTGTACGTACCGCCCATCACCTCGACGCGGCGCTGGGCGATGAACCGGTGCAGGTCGGCGCGGTCCTCGGGGCGGGTGTCCCAGTACGGCTTGAGGTAGTCCACCTCGGCCAGCACGAACTTGTATTCGGGCTCGCGGCGGGCCATTTCCAGATGCGCGCGGACAAGCTCGAAGCCGTTGGCCTGCCGGGCCCGCCCCGGCGGGTCCTCGGCCCACTCGCTGGTATAGGCGCCCTGCGTGTTCCACCAGACCGGGTCATAGTGAAAGTGACTGACCATGAACATCGTCCAGCCGGGCTCGGCGATGGCGAATTCGAAGGTGAACTCGGACGGCGCGTCGGCGCGACCGGCGCGCGCCCGCGCGGACCGCCGCTGACCGACGACCGGACCGTCGACAGTGACCGGAACCTCGACGACTTCGGTTCCCGGCCGGGCGACCGCCTCACCGCTCAGACCATCGCCGTCGATGCGGATGGGCGTCGGCTCGGCGCAGCCGGAAACGGTGACGCGGGCCAGTTGCAGCGGCGCGTCCGGCGGCCCGACGAATAGCTCGGTCGACTGCGCCGAATTCAGCTGCATCCCCGCACCTTACGGCCTGTGCTGTCACCGCGGAGCCTTAAAATCTGGCCATGCCCGCTCTCGCCCCGCCCGTCGCCGACGAACGCAGCGCCCTGCGCGAGTTCATGGCGTTCCACCAAAGCGCGTATTTCGCCGTCTCTTACGGCCTCACCGACGAACAGGCCCGGTCGGCGCCCTCGGCCAGCGCGCTGTCGATCGGCGGCCTGGTCAAGCACGTCACCGCGATGCAGCGCACCTGGATGGCGCGGGTCGCCGCCGCGCCGGACGAGCCACCGAGAGACACCCGGCCGTTCGACGTGATCGCCAAGGAGTTCGGCGATCAGCACGTGATGCGGGACGACGAGACGCTGGCCGGGCTGGTGAAGGCCTTCGGAGCCCAGAACGCGACATCGTTGCGGCTGGTGGAAACCGCGGACCTCGACGCCGCGGTGCCCGTTCCGCAGGACATCCCGTGGTTCCCCAAGAACCAGCCGGCCTGGTCGGTGCGCTGGGTGATCCTGCACGTGATCAACGAGCTGGCCCGCCACGCCGGGCACGCCGACATCGTCCGGGAAACCATCGACGGCGCCACGATGTACGAGTTGATCGCCGGGCTGGAGGGCTGGGAGATCGAGGGGTGGGTGACGCCTTGGCAAACCGGGCAGAAATCCTGAGCCGTAGCGGCATCGCGCGCCGCGAGACGCCCGACGGCACCGTCGAGCTCTACTACGAGGATCTCGGTGACCCGGCCGCCCCGCCCGCGCTGCTCATCATGGGCCTGGGCGCCCAGCTGCCCATGTGGCCCGACGGCTTCTGCGCGCAACTGGTCGAGGCCGGTTACCGCGTCATCCGCTTCGACCACCGCGACACCGGGCTGTCGGCCAAGATGCACGGGCTGCGGGCCCGGGGCTCCGTCTACCGGCGCGTCGGCCGCTACCTGCTGGGCAGGCCCAGCCCGGTGCCCTACACCTTGATCGACATGACCGGGGACGTGTTGGCGTTGCTCGATCATCTGGGCATCGCCCGGGCCCACGTGGTGGGCGCGTCCCTGGGCGGCATGATCGCGCAGATCCTGGCCGGCACCGAGCCACACCGGGTGGCGTCGCTGGGCATCATCATGTCGGCCACCGGCAAGCCCTTCTCCGCGTTGCCGGCCTGGCGCGTGATCAAGCTGGCGTTCGACTCGCCGGCCTCCGACGCCTCCGTCGAGGAGAAATTGGCCGTCGAGGTGCGCAACGTCGCGGTGTTCAACGGCCCGAACTTCCTGCCGCCCGACGCCGAGCTGCGCCGGCGGGTGCAGCAGCTCGCGGACCGCTGCAGCTACCCGCAGGGCATGCTGCGCCAATTCGACGCCATGCTGGGCACCGGCAGCCTGCTGGGATACAGCAAGGCGATCACAGCCCCGACCGTGGTGCTGCACGGTTCGGCCGACCCGATGGTGCGGCCGCGCAACGGACGCGCGGTCGCCGCCGCCATCCCCGGCGCCCGATTCGTCGTGGTCGACGGGATGGGACACGACCTTCCAAAACCGGTTTGGCGGCCAATCACCGAGGCCCTGACCGAGAACTTCGCCCTCACCGGGGCCCGGTGAGCGCGCTCACAGGAATTGGGACTTGACAGTGCCGGTTTGGCACACTGCTGGGATGAGCTCTACCAAACACCGCGAGGTGGCCAAGCTCGACCGGGTGCCGTTGCCGGTCGAAGCGGCCCGGGCAGCCGCCACCGGTTGGCAGGTCACCCGCACCGCGGCCCGCGTCGTCACCAAGCTGCCCGGCAAGGGGCCGTGGCAGCAGAAGGTGATCAAGCAGCTCCCCGACACCTTCGCCGATCTGGGGCCGACGTACGTGAAGTTCGGCCAGATCATCGCGTCCAGCCCCGGCGCGTTCGGCGAGTCGCTGTCCCGCGAATTCCGCCACCTGCTCGACCGGGTCCCGCCCGCCGACTCCAAAGAGGTGCACAAGCTCATCGTCGAGGAGCTCGGCGGCGACCCGTCCGAGCTGTTCGCCAAGTGGGACGAAGAGCCGTTCGCGTCGGCGTCCATCGCGCAGGTGCACTACGCGACCCTGCACAGCGGCGAGGAAGTCGTCGTCAAGATCCAGCGCCCCGGCATCCGGCGGCGGGTCGCGGCCGACCTGCAGATCCTCAAGCGCTTCGCCCAGGCCGTCGAGCTGGCCAAGCTGGGCCGCCGCCTGTCGGCACAAGACGTGGTCGCCGACTTCGCCGACAACCTGGCCGAGGAGTTGGATTTCCGCCTGGAGGCCCAGTCGATGGAGGCGTGGGTCTCCCACCTGCACTCGTCATCGCTGGGCAAGAACATCCGGGTGCCGCACGTGCACTGGGACTTCACCACCGAGCGGGTGCTCACGATGGAGCGGGTGCACGGCATCCGCATCGACGACGTCAAGGCCATCCGCAAGGCGGGATTCGACGGCACCGAGCTGGTGAAGGCGCTGCTGTTCTCGGTGTTCGAGGGCGGGCTGCGACATGGCCTGTTCCACGGCGACCTGCATGCCGGCAACCTGTACGTCGACGCCGAGGGCCGCATCGTGTTCTTCGACTTCGGCATCATGGGCCGCATCGACCCGCGCACTCGTTGGCTGCTGCGCGAGCTGGTCTACGCGCTGCTGGTCAAGAAGGACCACGCGTCGGCGGGCAAGATCGTCGTGCTGATGGGAGCCGTGGGCACGATGAAGCCCGAGGCCGAGGCCGCCAAGGACCTGGAAAAGTTCGCCACCCCGCTGACCATGCAGACACTGGGCGACCTGTCCTATGCCGACATCGGGCGCCAGCTGTCGGCCCTGGCCGACGCCTATGACGTCAAGCTGCCCCGGGAGCTGGTGCTGATCGGCAAGCAGTTCCTCTACGTCGAGCGGTACATGAAGCTGCTGGCCCCAAAGTGGCAGATGATGTCCGACCCGCAGCTGACGGGTTACTTCGCCAACTTCATGGTCGAGGTCAGCCGCGAGCATCAGAGCGACGTGGAGGTCTAGGGGCTCCCCTGATGGAAATCCGCACCGGTGCCGCGCCTTCGGGCGACCTGAAGCTCTACTACGAGGACCTGGGCGATGTCGACGACCCGCCCGTCCTGCTGATCATGGGGCTGGGCGCGCAGCTCCTGCTGTGGCGCACCGCGTTCTGCGAGAAGCTGGTCGCAAACGGCTGGCGGGTCATCCGATACGACAATCGCGACGTCGGCCTGTCCAGCAAGACGGAGCCGGCGGGCGCCGTCGGACCCGTGGTCCCGCGGCTGCTGCGGTTCTGGTTCGGGCTGCGCGGCGAAGCGGCTTACGCGCTGGAGGACCTGGCCGACGACGCCGCTGCCGTACTGGATCATTTGGGCATCGAGCGCGCCCACATCGTCGGGGCATCGATGGGGGGCATGATCGCGCAGGTCTTCGCGGCGCGATTCGCCGAGCGGACCAGGAGCCTGGCGGTCATCTTCTCCAGCAACAATCGCCCGTTCCTGCCGCCGCCCGCCCCGCGCGCCTTGCTGGCGGTCCTCAAAGGCCCACCGCCGGGTTCGCCCCGCGAGGTGATCGTCGCCAACGTGGTGCGCGTCACCAAGATCACCGGCAGCCCGCGCTACCAGGCGCCCGAGGAACGGGTTCGCGCCGAGGCCATCGAAGGCTACGAACGCAGCTACTACCCATGGGGCGTCGCGCGGCACTTCAGCGCGATCATGGCCAGCGGCAGCCTGCTCGCCTACAACCGGCGGACGATCGCACCAACCGTGGTCCTGCACGGCCGGGCCGACAAGCTGATGCGCCCCTCAGGCGGGCGCGCCGTCGCGCGCGCCATCAACGGCGCTCGACTATTCTTATTTGACGGCATGGGCCACGACCTGCCTCAGCAATTGTGGGATCGGTTGATCAGCGTGCTGACTAGCAACTTCACCGAGGCGGGCTGAGACCAGCGTCGAATCCCTTTGCGGTGTCCCTTTTAATTTCACGGAAGACCGCACCGGGTTGTACGGTTGGTTGGCGTTGGGAGGATGTCTAATAATGGTGGAGCTGAAACCCTATTACGAAGACTCGCAAGCGGCGTACGACATTTCGGACGACTTCTTCGGGCTCTTTCTCGACCCCACCTGGGTCTACACGTGCGCGTACTTCGAGCGCGACGACATGACCCTGGAAGAGGCGCAACTCGCGAAATTGGATCTGGCGTTGGACAAGTTGAACCTCGAGCCCGGCATGACGCTGCTCGACGTCGGGTGCGGGTGGGGCGGGGCGCTGGTGCGCGCCGTCGAGAAGTACGACGTCAACGTCATCGGACTTACCCTGAGCCGCAACCACTGTGAGCGCAGCAAGGCCCGGCTTGCCGCCATCCCGACGGCGCGCCACGCCGAGGCTCGGCTGCAGGGCTGGGAGGAATTCGACGAGAAGGTCGACCGGATCGTCTCCTTCGAGGCGTTCGACGCCTTCCACAAGGAGCGGTATGGCGCGTTCTTCGAGCGCTCATACGACATCCTGCCCGACGACGGCCGGATGCTGTTGCACAGCCTGTTCACCTACGACCGTCGGTGGTTGCACGAACAGGGCATCGCACTGACGATGCGCGACCTCCGCTTCCTCAAATTCCTGCGCGAGTCGATTTTCCCCGGCGGCGAAGTCCCGTCCGAGCCCGACATCGTCGACAATGCGCGCGCCGCGGGGTTCTCCGTCGAGGAAACCCAGGTAATGCAGCAGCATTACGCGCGAACCCTGGACACCTGGGCCGCCAACCTGGAGGCCAACCGGGATCGCGCCATCGCCGCGCAGTCCGAAGAGGTCTTCAACAACTTCATCCACTACCTCACCGGGTGTGCGGAGCGCTTCCGAAGGGGGCTCATCAACGTCGCCCAATTCACCCTCACCAAGTGAGGTGACCGGCCGCTAGGGCATTCCTGGGCATCGGATAGCATGCCCCGGCGGGCGGGCACCGTCGGAGGGAGGGACGCAACGCCATGGCCAAGGACCTGACACCGCACTTCGACGACGTGCAGGCGCACTACGACCTATCCGACGACTTCTTCCGCCTGTTCCTCGATCCCACCCAGACCTACAGCTGCGCCTACTTCGAGCGCGACGACATGACATTGGAAGAGGCGCAGGTCGCCAAGATCGACCTGGCGCTGGGCAAGTTGGGCTTGCGGTCCGGCATGACGCTGCTCGACGTCGGTTGCGGCTGGGGCGCCACCATGCGGCGGGCGATCGAAAAGTACGACGTCAACGTCGTCGGCCTGACACTGTCCAAGAACCAGGCCGCCCACGTGCAGAAGTCGTTCGACGAAATGGGTAGCTTGCGCAGCAAGCGGGTGCTGCTGGCCGGGTGGGAACAGTTCGACGAGCCTGTCGACCGCATCGTGTCGATCGGCGCGTTCGAGCACTTCGGCCACGATCGCTACGACGCCTTCTTCAAGATGGCCCAGAGCGTCCTGCCCGCTGACGGCGTGATGCTGCTGCACACGATCACCGGGCTCACGGGACCGCAGTGCGTCGAGCGGGGCATACCGCTGACGTTCGAGATGGCGCGCTTCATCAAGTTCATCGTGACCGAGATCTTCCCGGGGGGCCGGTTGCCGTCGATCGAGATGGTGCAGGAGCGCTCGGCGAAGGCGGGTTTCACGCTGACCCGCCGGCAGTCGCTGCAGCCGCACTACGCCAGGACCCTCGACCTGTGGGCGGAGGCCCTGCGGGCGCACCGGGACGAGGCCATCGCGATCCAATCCGAAGAGGTCTACGAGCGGTACATGAAGTACCTGACCGGCTGCGCCGACGCGTTCCGGATCGGCTACATCGACGTCAACCAGTTCACTCTGGAGAAGTAGTGGTGGCGCCCGTCACACTGGGCTGCGGACTCCGTCAGAAACCCAGGGGCATGCCACCTGAAATGCGAGGGATGCGCCCCGCCCCGTGTAGGGTGCCGGGGACGGCCACCTGGTGAAGGTGCCTGTCCAGTCGGGAGGACATATGCCTGAGAATCTAGTGGGCGCCACGCGGATGCGGTCCGATTCGGACAATGTCCGGGCGCACTACGACCTGTCGAACGAGTTCTTCGCGCTCTTCGTGGACCCGACGCGCACGTACAGCTGCGCCTACTTCCCGCGCGAGGGCATGACCCTGCACGAGGCGCAGATCGCCAAGATCGACCTGACGCTGGACAAGCTGGGCCTACAGCCCGGGATGACCCTGCTCGACGTCGGCTGCGGCTGGGGTTCGGTGATGAAGCGGGCCGTCGAGAAGTACGACGTCGACGTCGTCGGGCTGACGCTCTCCAAGAATCAGCACGCCTACTGCCAGCAGTTGCTCGACCAGGTCGATAGCGGCCGCTCACGCCGGGTGTTGCTGCGCGACTGGGCCCAGTTCAGCGAGCCGGTGGACCGCATCGTCACCATCGAAGCGTTGGAGCACTTCGGCTTCCACCGCTATGACGATTTCTTCAAGTTCGCCTATGAGGCCATGCCGGCCGACGGTGTGATGCTGCTGCACTCGATCACGGGGCTGCACCCAAAGCAGGTCATCGAGCGCGGCATACCCATGACGATGGAGTTGGCCAAGTTCATCAGGTTCATCGTGACCGAGATCTTCCCGGGCGGCCGGCTACCGATGATCGAAAGGGTCGAGGAGCACTCGGAGAAGGTGGGTTTCAAGGTGACCCGCCGCCAGTCGCTGCAACTGGACTTCGCCAAGACCCTGGACTTTTGGGCCGAGGCCCTCGAGGCCCACCGGGACGAGGCCATCGAGATCCAGTCCGAAGAGGTCTACGAGCGGTACATGAAGTATCTGATCGGCTGCGCCAAGGCGTTCCGGATGGGCTACATCGACTGCAACCAGTTCACGTTGGAGAAGTGAACTTCGGTATCGTTGCACGTCAGATAACGCCACGACGCGTACCTGCGTTTCCGGCGGTGAACTTCATTCCAGGAGAACAAGACGAGAATGGCTGAGCAACCGACTGGCCCGACGAAGACGCGGACGCGCTTCGAAGACATTCAGGCGCACTACGACGTCTCCGACGACTTCTTCGCCTTGTTCCAGGACCCAACCCGGACCTACAGCTGCGCGTACTTCGAGCCGCCGGACATCACGCTCGAAGAGGCGCAGTACGCGAAGATCGACCTGAACCTGGACAAGCTGGACCTCAAGCCGGGAATGACACTGCTGGACATCGGCTGCGGCTGGGGCACGACCATGAAGCGCGCCGTCGAGCGGTTCGACGTCAACGTCGTCGGCCTGACGTTGTCCAAGAATCAGCACGCCCGCTGCGAGCAGGTGCTGGGGGCGCTCGACACCAACCGCTCATGCGACGTGCGGCTGCACGGCTGGGAGGACTTCAACGAGCCCGTCGACCGGATCGTGTCGATCGAGGCATTCGAGCACTTCGGGCACGAGAACTACGACGACTTCTTCAAGCGGTGTTTCGACATCATGCCCGAGGACGGTCGGATGACCGTCCAGAGCAGCGTCAGCTACCACCCCTTCGAGATGGCGGCGCGCGGTAAGAAGCTGAGCTTCGAGACGGCCCGCTTCATCAAGTTCATCATCACCGAGATATTCCCGGGTGGTCGGCTGCCGTCCACCGAGATGATGGTCGAGCACGGCCAGAAGGCGGGTTTCGTTGTGCCTGAACCGCTTTCGCTGCGGCCCCACTACATCAAGACGCTGCGCATCTGGGGCGACACGCTGGAGTCCAACAAGGACAAGGCCATCGAGGTCACCTCCGAAGAGGTCTACGAGCGGTACATGAAATACCTGCGCGGCTGCGAGCACTACTTCACCGACGAGATGCTGGACTGCAGCCTGGTGACCTACCTCAAGCCGGGCGCTGCCGCCTGATTTCGCCGAATTTCTCCGTGGGTGTCGGATTGCCCGCGCGCCGTTCGTCGAATCGGTAGAGAGTGGAACACTGGGTTTCGCTCACTACCGGAGGTGACAGAAATGCAGTACTTCGCCTTGTTGATCAGCGAGGAGCGCGACCTCACGCCCGACGAGGGTGCGGCCGAAATGGCGGCCTACGAGGCATTCCACGCCAAAGCCGCGTCGGCGATTCGCGGGGGTGACGCCCTGCTGCCCGCCGCGACCGCCGTGCGCATCACCGGGGGCCCCGACGCACCGGTGGTCACCGACGGCCCATTCGCCGAAGGCGCCGAAGTGGCCGGCGGCTACTACGTGTTCGAGGCCGAAAACCTCGACGAAGCACTCGCCTTGGCCCGCGACATCCCCGCCGCCAAGCGCGGCGGTGTGGAGATCTGGCCGATGGCCGGGCCCGGGCTCCAGCCCCAGCCGACGGACGGCACCACCTGGCTGGCGCTGCTGCTGGAGCCGCCGGAGCGGCCGGCCGCGCCCGGCACGCCGGAGTGGGAGGCGTTGGCCGCCCAGCACCAGGAATTCGGGGCCGCGGCGGGTCAACACATCAAGGGCGGCGCGGGGCTGCACCCACCGTCGACGGCGACCACCGTGCGGGTCCGCGACGGCGAGGTCCTCATCACGGACGGGCCATACGCGGAGGGCGCCGAAGTCGCCAACGGCTTCTATGTGCTCAGCGCCGCCGACCGCGACGAGGCGGTCAAGATCGCGTCGATGATCCCGGCTACTGCCGTGGAGGTACGGCAAAGGGCCGGCGTCTCGGGACTGTAGCCCCAGCAATGACCGACCTGGACGGCGTCTTCCGTCGGGAATGGGGACCCGCCGTCGCCGCGCTCGCGCGGTGGTCCGGCGACCTCACCGTCGCCGAGGACGCCGTCCAGGAAGCCTGCGCCGAGGCGCTCCGAGCCTGGCCCCGCGACGGGGTGCCCGACCATCCCGGCGGCTGGCTGGTCACCGTCGCCCGCAACCGCGCCCGCGACCGGCTGCGCCGCGAATCCGTCCGTCCCGGAAAGGAATTGGCGGCCGTGTTGGACGACATCCGGGCACGCACCCATCAAACCGACCCGCATCCGGTTCGCGACGACGAGCTGCGAATGATGTTCACCTGTGCCCACCCGGCACTCGACCGGCAGTCGCAACTGGCGCTCACGCTGCGGCTGGTGTCCGGGTTGACCGTCGCCGAGATCGCCCGCGCGCTGCTGCAGAGCGAGGCGGCGATCGGCCAGCGAATCACGCGCGCCAAGAACAAGGTTCGGCATGCCAACATCCCGCTGCGAGTGCCGCCCGCTGAGCTGTTGCCCGAGCGCACACCACACGTGCTCGGTTGCATCTACTCGGTGTTCACCGAGGGGTATTGGTCGACCGCCGGCCCGTCGGCGATTCGGGACGAACTGTGCGACGAGGGGGTCCGGCTGGCCGGGGAGCTATGCGCGCTGATGCCGCGCGAGCTGGAGGCGCACGCCTTGGCCGCCCTTGTGCTGCTGCACGATTCGCGACGCGCCACCCGGGTGGACGACGCGGGGGCGCTGGTGCCGCTCGACGAACAGGATCGTCGCCGGTGGGACCGCGGCCGCATCGCCCGCGGGCTCGACCGGCTGCGGCAGGCCCAGGGATCGACGGGCCCTTATCTAACGCAGGCGGTGATCGCCGCGCTGCACGCGACGGCGCCGTCCTGGGAGCAGACGGATTGGGCCGCCATCTGCGCGGCCTACGACCGGCTGCTGCAGACGACGGACTCGCCGGTGGTGCGCGCCAACCGCGCGTTGGCGGTCGGTTTCCGCGACGGCCCCGACGCGGGCCTGGCGGCCCTCGACAAGGTGGCGCACGACCCCCGGCTGGGCCGCTCGAATCTCCTGGCGACGGTGCGGGCCGACCTGCTGCGGCGCGCGGGACGGCCCGCCGAAGCCATCACGTGGTACCGAACGGCGTTGGAGTCCAATGGCTCTGAGCCGGGCCGCGACTTCCTGCGGCGGCGCATCGCCGAGTGCGGCGGCTAGCACACTTCCCTGCCAGCCACAGCAGTACCCCAAGGGGACCACCACACGATCCGCAAAAGCGCTATCGCATCTGCTATCGCATTTCAAAGTCGCCTAATGGTCTGTCGCGCAACGCAACAGCCGCCAGGCGAACTCAGGCCTCCGCGAAGTTGCGGGTGACGGCCGGGTCCACCGGAATGCCCGGGCCCGTGGTCGTCGACACCGTGATCTTCTTCAGGTAGCGGCCCTTCGACGACGACGGCTTGAGCCGCAGCACCTCGTCGAGCGCGGCGCCGTAGTTCTCTGCCAGGCTCTTCTCGTCGAACGACGCCTTGCCGATGACGAAATGCAGGTTGGCCTGTTTGTCCACGCGGAAGTTGATCTTCCCCCCCTTGATGTCCGACACGGCCTTGGCGACATCGGGGGTGACGGTGCCGGTCTTGGGGTTCGGCATCAGGCCACGCGGACCCAGGATGCGGGCGATGCGACCCACCTTGGCCATCTGGTCGGGGGTCGCGATCGCGGCGTCGAAGTCCAAAAACCCGCCCTGGATCTTCTCGATCAGGTCGTCGCTGCCGACCACGTCGGCGCCGGCGGCCTGGGCCTGTTCGGCCTTGTCGCCCACGGCGAACACCGCGACGCGGGCCGTCTTACCGGTGCCGTGTGGCAGGTTGACGGTGCCGCGGACCATCTGGTCCGCCTTGCGCGGGTCGACGCCGAGCCGGATCGCCACCTCGACGGTCGCGTCCTGCTTGGTCGACGACGTCTCCTTGGCGAGCTTGGCCGCCTCTAGCGGGCTGTACAGGTTGGCGCGGTCCACCTTCTCGGCGGCGGCGCGGTATGCCTTGCTGTTCTTGCTCATTGATTCGTCCAATCTGATGTTGGGTCGTGGTAGGCAAGCGGGCCGAAGCTGGCCCTCCCACGGCTTGTGCTACTACTCGACGGTGATCCCCATCGACCGGGCGGTGCCGGCGATGATCTTGGCGGCGGCGTCGATGTCATTGGCGTTGAGGTCGGCCTTCTTGGTCTCGGCGATCTCGCGAACCTGATCCCAGCTGACCTTGGCGACCTTCGTCTTGTGCGGCTCCGCGGAGCCCTTGCCGACGCCGGCGGCTTTGAGCAGCAGTTTGGCGGCGGGCGGTGTCTTGAGCGCGAAGGTGAAGCTGCGGTCCTCGTAGACCGTGATCTCCACCGGGATGACGTTGCCGCGCTGGTTTTCTGTCGCGGCGTTGTACGCCTTGCAGAACTCCATGATGTTGACGCCGTGCTGGCCGAGCGCGGGCCCGACCGGCGGAGCGGGGTTCGCCTGCCCGGCCTGGATCTGCAGCTTGATCAGCCCAGCGACTTTCTTCTTCGGGGCCATGAGATGTTGCGGTTCCTTCCTGACTAAATCTTGGAGACTTGGCCAAAGGTCAGTTCGACGGGGGTTTCGCGGCCGAAGATCGACACCAGCACCTTGAGCTTCTGCTGCTCGGCGTTGACCTCGTTGATCGTGGCCGGCAACGTGGCGAACGGCCCGTCCATGACCGTCACCGACTCGCCGACCTCGTAGTCGACCTCGACGGCGGGACGTTCCAGCCCACCCGCCTCGGCGACGGCGGCCGTGCTGGCCGCGCCCTTGGCGGCCTTCTTCGCCGCCGGCCGCGGCAGCAGGAACTTCACCACGTCGTCGAGCGTGAGGGCCGACGGGCGCGACGTCGCGCCGACGAACCCGGTAACGCCGGGGGTGTTGCGCACCGCGGCCCACGAGTCGTCGGTCAGTTCCATGCGCACCAGGATGTAGCCGGGCAACACCTTACGGTTGACCTGCTTGCGCTGGCCATTCTTGATCTCCGTGACCTCTTCGGTGGGCACCTCGACCTGGAAAATGTAGTCGCCGACGTCGAGGTTTTGCACGCGAGTTTCCAGGTTGGCCTTCACCTTGTTCTCGTATCCCGCGTACGAGTGGATGACGTACCAGTCGCCGGGCTTGCTGCGCAGCTCGGCCTTGAGCGCGGCGGCCGGGTCAACCTCCTCGGCCGGTTCCGTTTGCGTGGAAGTCTCAGCGGTCTCAGCGATCACTGAGCTCTCAGCGATCACTGGGCTCTCAGCGGCCTCGGCGCTCTCGGAGACCTCAGTGGCCTCGGCTCGGTCATCCACGTCGACCGCTTCACCCGCGGACGTGTCGCCGTCGAAGGTAGTCACGGTTTTCAATCCTCTCTCTAACCTCTCTGCAACTCTGGAAGCTCAGCCGAACACCAGCAGCACCAGCTTGGCCAGACCGAAATCCGCCAGGCCGACCAGCGCCACCATGAAGGCCAGAAACGCCAGCACCACCGAGGTGTAGGTGAGCATCTGCTTGCGGTTCGGCCAGATCACCTTCCGCATCTCCGCAACGACCTGCTTGAGGTAGTTGAAGACGAACACGAACGGATTGGCCGAACGATCTCCGGCTTTCCTCGGTTTCTTCGCCGCCTTCGAGGTCCTGGCCTTCTTGGCCGTCCGGCCCTTCTTGGCCTTGTCCTCCTCGGCGACCTCGACCTCGTCCGGCGACTCCACATCGACGTCGTCGTCGGCATCGGTCACGCGCTGCCGCGATCGCTTGCCGCTGGGTCGCTGCGGCCGCACCGCAGGCTCTGTCACCACGGCCGTCCGACCGCCGCTTTCGCGGCCGTCCTCAGTGTCGCCGCCATCGCGTGCGGCGTCGTTGGCAGCGTCGCCCTCGTCGCTCACCGCATGCTCCTTTGTTTACTAATGTCCCGCGAGCCGTCCCAGTGTGATGGGCCCTTCTTCCAGTGTCCACCATGGCACGGCTTCGCCGTCAGCAGGGGCGACAGGACTTGAACCTGCAACCTGCGGTTTTGGAGACCGCTGCTCTGCCAGTTGAGCTACGCCCCTTCGCGGTTGGCAGGCCAACCTGCGCTTACCTACCGGGGCTTACATGACACGCGCGCCCCCCGATTGTTCGACTCACGGAAAGCGCGCTGACGCTGGGAAAACCCCGAGGCCCGAGTGTACATCGGCCCCGGTGTCAGATACTAATTACGCCGTTCTGATGACCTGCCCGGATTCCTTGTCCCATTTGAGTTTGGCGGAGCCGTCACCCTGCTGACCCATCAGCGTCGTGTAGGCCTCCAGCACGAGCTCTCCGTCGTCGTTGTGGCACATGTTCTTGGTGACGACGATGTCGGCGCCGAATCGCTCGTCCACCGAATGGATGTCCATCCTGGCCCACAGCTTGTCGCCGGCCAATACCGGCTTGTAGAACACGAATCTCTGGTCGACCTGCACGATCTGCATGGTCTCCATGCCGATGTCGACATTCCGGAAGAAGTCCGTCTGGACGAGTTTGGCGAGTATGGAGACGAACGTCATCGGCGCAACGATGTTGTCATAGCCGAGTTCCGCGGCCGCGTCCTCGTCGTAGCAGGCCGGATCCTCGCACTTGATCGATCGCGCGAACTCCCGAACTTGCTCGCGACCGACCATGAAGTAGTCCGGGTACCGCCAGACCATCCCGCGGATGTCGGTTTTGAGAGCCATGGGCTGCCTACTTCCCGGGCCCGCCTACGCCAGCTTCGCCGACGCGGTGGCCCGGCCGAAGATCTTCTTGCCGCCGGTGGTGGCCGTGAGCGCGATGGTCACCGACTTGCTCTCCGGATCGACCGACTTCACCCGGCCGCTGAAGACCAGCTCGGCGCCCTTGCCGTCGTTGGGGACCGGCACCACGGCGGTGAACCGCACGTTGTACTCGGTGACCGCACCGGGGTCGCCGACCCACGAGGTGACGTAGCCGCCGCCCAGCCCCATGGTCAGCATGCCGTGGGCGATCGCGGTGTCCAGCCCGACGACCTTGGCGATCTCGTCGTCCCAGTGGATCGGGTTCAAGTCGCCGGAGACCCCCGCGTAGTTCACCAAATCTTGGCGGGTCAGCGGGTAGGTCTTCTCCGGAAGCTGGTCGCCCACTTTGACCGAACTGAACTCACGCAGTGGCATCAGAAAATCCCTCGTCTCCATCCTCGCCGGCACGGCCCGCCAGGGTCGTGTAGGTCTCCTGCACGATGTCACCGGCTTCGTCGGTGATGACGTTCTTGGTCACGATGATCTGGGTGCCGTGCGCCAGGCGCATCGAGTCCACCCACACGTCGCAGTAGAGCTTGTCGCCCGCCACGATCGGCTTCTCGAATTTCAGCACCTGGTCGACCTGGACGATCTGTGCATCATCGACCGCGATGTTGGCGTTTTTGAAGAACGCCGTCTGAGCCTTGTAGCCGAACACGCAGATGAACGTCAGCGGGGCCAGCAGCCCTTTGTAGCCGAGTTCGGCGGCCGCGTCCTCCTCGAAGAACGAGGTGTCGTCGTTTTGCACGGCCACGGCGTACTCGCGGATCTTCTCGCGCTCCACCACGTAGTGATCGGGGTAGCGGTAGTGCATCCCGACGATGTTTGTGCTCAACCCCACGGCTGTAGAACCTACCTAGTCAGTCTCGATAAATGCTTACCGAGGCTAGCGTGTCTCGCGGTGGGGCTGGTGCTTGCCGCAATTCGGGCAGAACTTCTTCAGCTCCATCCGGTCGGGATCGTTGCGGCGGTTCTTCTTGGTGATGTAGTTGCGGTGCTTGCACACCTCGCATGCCAAGGTGATCTTCGGCCGCACGTCGGTACTGGAAGCCATGTCCGTTCTCTCTCAAATCTGTCGGTCGAACTCGCGTTGTTGTGTTGTAGCGATGGCCGGACTCGAACCGGCGACCTAACGATTATGAGTCGTTCGCTCTAACCGACTGAGCTACATCGCCTCTGGGCCACCCCATTTAGGGTTTGGGGCCGCCTGCCTGCTCGGCGTCCGCCGAGCCCCCTAACGGAATCGAACCGTTGACCTTTTCCTTACCATGGAAACGCTCTACCGACTGAGCTAAGGGGGCCGTTCACCCAAGCGACAGTCGTGCCGCGGGCCTAAAAGAGGGTACAGCCTGGCGCGCAACGTCACCAAACCACGAGGGGCCCGGGGCGGGTCCTCAACCAGTTTGCGGATGACAGGGTCAGTGGGCGACGGGAAAAATCACCCGCTGTCGCCGCTGCGACGAGGTTGCCACGCGTTCAGATCGCTGAACTCGTCGTACTCGTCGTCTTGCTCGTCCGCCGCAGCGGACTCGGCGAGCAAGGTCTTCAACGCGAGGTAGACGGCCTCGCGCGCGTCAGCCAGATGGAACCGACGTATCGCCTCTTGGACCAGATCGTCGTCGATTTCGATCTCGACCCTCTTCTTCATGCGCCAACAATACCCACTGCGCTTAGCCGGAACCGATCGACGAGGCCCCTTTGGGGCAAACCGTGCCCGAATTCGAAGTCGCGGGCGGCGCGCCTCGGACAAAGCCCTAGTCTGGTCGGGTGTCAGAGGACCGGCTGTACTTCCGCCAACTGCTCTCCGGTAGCGATTTCGCCGCCGGTGACATGTTCGCGATGCAAATGCGCAACTTCGCCTACCTGATCGGCGACCGTCAGACTGGCGACTGCGTGGTGGTCGACCCCGCGTACGCCGCCGGCGACCTGCTCGACGCGCTGGAGGCCGACGACATGCACCTGTCCGGGGTGCTGGTGACCCATCACCACCCCGACCACGTGGGCGGTTCGATGATGGGCTTTCAGCTGAAGGGCCTGGCCGAGTTGCTGGAGCGGGCGCCAGTGCCGGTGCATGTGAATACCCATGAGGCCCTTTGGGTTTCAAGAGTCACCGGGATTGGCCTCGGTGACCTCACCGCCCATGAGAGCCACGACAAGGTCAGCGTCGGCGATATCGAAATCGAGCTGCTGCACACCCCGGGTCACACGCCCGGCAGCCAGTGCTTTCTGCTCGAGGGTCGCCTGGTCGCCGGCGACACGTTGTTCCTGGACGGCTGCGGACGCACCGACTTTCCCGGTGGCGACTCCGACGAGATGTACCGCAGCCTGCAGCGGCTCGCCGCGCTTCCCGGTGACCCGACGGTGTTTCCGGGGCATTGGTATTCGGCCGAGCCCAGCGCATCGCTATCGGATGTCAAGCGCTCCAACTACGTGTATCGAGCCGCTGATCTTGATCAGTGGCGAATGTTGATGGGCGGCTAAGAGACTCATTGCGCATTGATGCGGATGGATTCCGATTCATGCGGATGAACTTCAAGGTCAGCGCTGTGCCCCGAACCCCTACTACTATCGGGCCAGCGAAATTTCCGGCCGATGACACTGTGATATAAGCGGGGGGTGGATCTAATGGGGTGGATCCGGGGTGGCTGGCACGGGATCACCAATGTTGGGTCCAGCACCTGGTTAGCGTGGGCGGCGTGGGCTGCGATTTTGCTGGGTGTCGTCGCGCTGCTCTTCATAAACCGGCAGTTCAAGCTCAACCGCAGGTTGGCCGTGGAGCAGACCCGGCCCCAAGTCGGGATGTTCATGGAACCGCACCCCGCCGACTGGCATGTGATCGAACTCGTCGTCAGAAATTTCGGGCAGACGGCGGCCTACGACATCCGGTTCTCCTTTCCGAATCCGCCGACGGTGGCCGAATACGAAAACGCGGCTGACGGCTACGCCGATGTCGTCGATCTGCAGTTGCCGGGCGAGTTGCCGGTGCTTGCGGCGGGCCAGGAATGGCGCATGGTGTGGGACTCGGCGCTCGACCGCGCCGAAATCGGAAGTGGCATCGAGTCTCGCTTCGCCGGGTCCGTGGTCTACCACGACCGTCCCGACAAGCCGCGCGGTTGGCGGTTCTGGCAGCGCGGTCGACCGGTGCTGCAGACCAATGTGGTGCTGGACTGGGATGCACTGCCGCCGGTGCAGCGCATCGAGTTGATGACGACCCACGACCTGGCGAAGCGGGAAAAGCAGAAGCTGGAGCTGCTGCGCGGGCTGCTCACCTACTTCCACTACGCGAGCAAGGAGACACGTCCCGACGTGTTTCGCAGCGAGATCGAACGGATCAACGGCGCCGTGCAGGAGACCCAGGACAGATGGCGCACCCGAATGCTCGACCAGCCCACCGATGTCAGCCTGCGCTGGGGTAACGCCCAAAGCGACCTGGGCAAACACCGCAGCCAGCACGTCTGACGCAGGGCCGCCTGCGGCCGCACGGGGCCGCCTAACTTCGATCTGATTCAATCGATCGACCGACCGAAGGAGCAACCCATGAGCGGCCCGGTCCTCTACACGAGCAAGGACTCGATCGCGGTCATCAGGATGGACGACGGCAAGGTCAACGCGCTGGGCCCGACGATGCAGCAGGCCCTCAACGAGGCCATCGACCGGGCCGACAGCGACAACGTCGGGGCGCTGGTGATCACCGGGAACGAGCGGGTGTTCAGCGGTGGGTTCGACCTGAAGATCCTGACCTCCGGCGAGGCGCAGCCCGCGATCGACATGCTCAGGGGCGGCTTCGAGCTGGCGTATCGGCTCTTGTCCTATCCCAAGCCGGTGGTGATGGCCTGCACCGGCCATGCCATCGCGATGGGCGCGTTCCTGTTGTCGTCCGGCGATCACCGGGTCGCCGCCCACGCGTACAACATCCAGGCCAACGAAGTCGCGATCGGCATGGTCATCCCCTACGCGGCCCTGGAGATCATGAAGCTGCGGCTGACGCAGTCGGCGTACCAGCAGGCCGCCGGGCTGGCCAAGACGTTCTTCGGCGAAACCGCCCTCGCCGCCGGCTTCATCGACGAAATCGTGTTTCCCGAGATGGTGGTCAAACGTGCCGAAGAGGCCGCGCGCGAATTCGCCGGTCTGCACCAGCACGCCCACGCCGCAACCAAGGTGCGCGCCCGCGCCGACGCGCTCAAGGCCATCCGCGCCGGAATCGACGGGATCGAGGCCGAGTTCGGGCTCTGAGCATACGAACGCGGTGGCCGGTAAAAGACCTGGCCACCGCGTTGCTGCTCGCCTCCTCGTCGCAAGTGTGACACGTACGCGGCGCGACGTCACTTCACCCGCGCGCCGCAAGTTGCTGTTCGACTCCTTTGGTCAGCTCACAGCAGCTGACGGACGTAGCCGAGGACCTCGTCGGCGGCGGCGAAGCCGCCGAGATGGCTTTCCTTGGGCCGCAGGATGAGCTCCGCGTCAGGCAGGTTGGACGCCGCGGCCCGGGCGGCATCGAGCGGCACGATGGGGTCGGCGTCGCCGTGCCACCACCGCACCGGCGGTTTCACGTCGGCCAGCCGGAACCCCCAGTCGCGCCCGAACAGGCGGATGTCATCCACGACGGCCCAGAAGCGCCCCCCGGAGACAATGACGATGTCGTCGAGAAACATCCGCTCCATCTCGGGGTCCGCAAAGACTCGCCGGTCGCCCTCTTTCGTGGCCGCGGCGTAGGCCAGGTAGGCATAGTGCCCGAAGGGCAGGATCGGCAGCACCAGCCCGGAGACCAGCGCGGACAGCGGCCAGCGCAGACGCGACAGCAACGGGGCGAAGCGCCGGGCCAGGTCGATGACGCCGGTCGCGGAGGCCTCGGGGCCGACCGTCGGGACCACACCGCCCAGCACACCCACCGCGGCGACCCGGCCGGCCAGCGGCGGCGCCGCTCCACAGGCCAGCGCGTACGGGCCGCCGCCGGAGAGGCCGACGACGGCCAGCCGTTCGGCGCCGAGCGAGTCGGCCACGCAGGCCATGTCGGTCGCCCACTGTGCCACCGTCTCGTACCGGTGCGGGTCGGACAGGTGTGTGCCCGGCCGCTCCACCGCAACGACACGCAAGCCGAGGCTCTCGGCGGCGCGCCGGCCCAGGAGCGGGAACTGCCGGCGGCCGCCGGGGGTCCCGTGGAACCACAGCACCACCTCGCCCGACGGATCGCCGTATTCGGCGAAGCCCAGTCGACGACCGTTGGGCAGGTAGAAGCGGCCTTCGGCGCGCGGCTTGGGGGCGCGCGCCACACGGAACGGATGTCGCATGGGGTTCGGCGTTATTGGCATAAGTCAGTCATCCGTCACTCATCCACCGAAACCCATTGATAGGGAAGGAATTTGCCATCCAGCGTCACCACTACCCGGTCGCCGGACGGGTGCGACTTCTTCTGCAGGTCGACGCTGAAGTTGATCGCGCTCATGATGCCGTCACCGAACTGTTCATGGATCACTTCCTTGATGGCGCCGCCGTACACCTGAAGGGCTTCGTAGAAGCGGTAGATGGTGGGGTCGGTCGGCACCGCGGTGGGCAGGCCGCCGCGCATGGGCGGTGCCGCCAGCACCGCCACCGCCGACTCGTCGAGGCCGAGCATCTCGACGAGAACCTTACCGAGCTCGGCGGGTATCGGGTGCTGACCGAGCAACGCCGACGTGGTCCACAGCACCGGCCGGCCGATCGCGTCGGCCAGCTCCTGCCAGGTCAACCCTTTCGCCAGCCGCGCGACGACGATCTGTTCGGTGAGTTCGTTTCTCGTCATGGGTCTTAGCATGCACCCCGGTTTGGGGCGATCGCAGCCACCTTCTTCGGGCCGAGCTGTGCCGGGACCATGAGGCACTTTCCGGATTTGATATCGCATGCGCTATCAGATCCCGCGAAGTCCTATACCCTGGGCGCCGGCCGCGGTCCTCACCCCGGTTTGGTGGCCGTGATCAGGCGCGTCGAGAACCACCGGCCCCCGTACCACATGCGCCATCCGAGGTTGCGCCGCTTGACGTTGCGCCAGCCCAACTCGCGCAGACGGGCGGCGTGCCGACGGGTTTCCCACAGATCGGCGATGGCGAGCCGACCGCCATGCCGCAGCACTCGAACCGCTTCGTCCAGAACCTGTCGCCAGCAACCGGCAGGGCGGTCATGTCGCCGGTGTGCACACGAACTTGCCCGAGCGCGTCGCGTAGACGTACCACGCCATCGCCGAGATCAGCGCGACGGCCGACCCGCCCGCCAGCGCCGCCGTCACCCGCTTGCCACGCGCCCAGCTGATCCCGGCCCACAGGGCCAGGCCGGCGGCTTGGGGCGCCGACACCTATCGCTCGCCCGCGCGCCGAGATGGTTTTGAACGAGCCGTCGATTCCGTAGTCGCCCCCGGTGATCATGCACGAGCACGACCTTACGACTCGACAAGGCCCCGAAGGTTTTTCAGGCTCTCATCCAGTGAGCGGCCGACCCAGAACGCCGCGACTCGGTCGGCGATCAGGCCGAGCAGCCCGCCTTCGGAGCTGTAGGCCAGGCGGAACGTCACAAGAGTTCGGCCCGGCCCGGCATCGCGCAGCCGGAAACGGCCGCGCTGCGTTACCCCGGTGATGTTGATCCAGGCCAGATCGCGCGCCGTGTCGAATTCCACCACTTCGGCGACACCGCCCACCGGGATCGAGCCGATCTTCCATAACACGGTGTACCGGGCGCCCAACCGGGCCGGGCCTTCCGTCAGCGTCTCCCAGCGCTCCAGGTGAGGCAGGAACGACGGGTAGCGATCCGGGTCGCTGAGCACCTTCCACACGGTGTCGCGTTCGGCGTTGATGATGATCCGGCGTTCGACGCGCATCAGCCGATCACCGGGAAGTGACGTTCGGCGGCGAGGCGATCGACACCGGCCTGCAGGCTGGCGACCACTTCGTCGTACACGGCCTGGTCGTCGTCGTGCACCTTGATGGGCTCCTGCACCTCGATGACGATCTTGGCGGGCAGCGGGATATGCCCCAACAGGTCACTGACGTTCAGCCCCCATGGCAGCGCTAGCGAAATGGGCACACTCTTGAGCCGGAACACCTTGTCGAGCAGCAGCAGCCTGGCCAGCCACTGGGCGCGTCCGAGGAACAAGGCCGTCTCCTGGCCGCCGACGCTGGCCACCGGCACGATCGGCACGCCGGTTTCGCGGGCGAGCCGCACGAAGCCTTTGCGGCCGTCGAAGTCGACGACGTGTCGCTGCCACGAAGGGCGAAAGACCTCGTAGTCACCGCCGGGATACACCAGCACGGCGGCGCCGGATTCCAGTGCAAAGCGGGCGTTTTCGGGGCTGGCAGCTACGGTGCCGAACTTGCGAAGCCAGCGCAGCGGCGGATACAGGGTGACCAGGTTGTGCGCGAGCTGATAAAACGGGCGCTCCACGCCGAAATACGAGCAGAACGCCAGGGTGAAGACGAAGGTGTCCGGCGGGACGTTGCCGCCACTGTGGTTGCCGACCAGCAGCACGGGGCCCTCCGGCGGTATGCGGTCGAGTCGGCGGACGTCGGCCCGGAAATACAGCGACGCCAGCAACCAGGTGCCGGGCAGCTGATCTCGGATGAAGTCCGGGTCGCGCTGGTCCAGGTCTGCCTTGGGCACCCGGTCGAAAATCTGCTTGCTCACCCACCCGATGGCATCCGCGACGCCGACCATGGTCTTAGCCTGGCACAGCCAAGCGAAAGCAAGGAGAGCCTTTCGTCGCTACCGCGGCAGGCGGCGACTCACCAGCGCCCGTGGTGGACGACCTCGGAAAAGGGTCGCCGATTCGGCTTGCGGATCGGGGTGAGCGGACGGTCGGCGGGATACCCGATGCCCAGCAGGAAGGCCACCTGGTGATCGTCGGGCACACCCAGGATGGCGCGCGCCCTCTCCTGCTCCCCCACCGACGAATGACCCGTCCCGATCCCCAGATCGATGGCCGCGATCATCATCGCCATCGTCGCCTGGCCTATGTCGTAGGTGTCGGTGACCAGCCTGCGCTCATCCGGCGGCACAGGCACCACCAGTGCGATCGCGGCCGGGGCCGCTGCGATGTGGCCCGCGCCGCGCCAAACCGTGGACAACTCCCGCAACTGAGCCGGGTCGGTGACGATCACAAAGTCCCAGGGCTGCCGGTTCTTCGCCGACGGTGCCCGCCAGCCGGCCTCGGCGATGCGGTTCAGATCGTCTTCCGACACCGGCTCCGGCGTGTATTGGCGGACATTGCGCCGCGCACAGATCGCGTCCCAAGCTTGCATCTCGTCCTTCTCGTTTCTTCCTCGGCTTATGTTGCCACCACCGTTGAACGGCATGTCGGCGCCGATTCATCCCCGGCTGTCGGTGCGGCGTTCTATGGTGGCACCGCAATGGCCCTCCATCTCCACCGTGCCGAACGCACCGACCTCCTTGCCGACGGCCTCGGCGCCCTGCTGGCCAACCCGCTGGCCGACCCGTTCGCCGAGGAGCTGGTGCTGGTGCCGGCGCGCGGCGTGGAACGCTGGCTGAGTCAGCGGCTGTCGCATGTGCTGGGCTGCAAGCCCGGCGGCGGCGACGGGGTGTGCGCGGGGGTGGCCTTTCGCAATCCGGCTTCGTTGATCGCTGAATTGACCGCCACGGTCGACGGCGACCCGTGGTCGCCGGAGGCGATGACGTGGCCGCTGCTGGAGGTCATCGACTGCAGCCTCGACGAGCCGTGGTGCCGAACGCTGGCAACGCATTTGGGCCACTTTCACACCGGCGAGGAGGCAGAACTGCGCCGGGCCCGGCGATATGCGACAGCGCGTCGGCTGGCCGGGTTGTTCGCCTCCTATGCGCGCCAGCGCCCCCAGCTGCTCATCGACTGGTTGGACGGCAACGCGCAGGACCTCGAGGGGGACCTGCGCTGGCAGCCCGAACTGTGGCGGGCGCTGGTTGAACGCGTCGAAGCCGATCCCCCGCACATCCGCCACGCAAAGACCGTCGCCCGGCTGCGCGAGGGGCCCAGCGACCTGCCACAGCGGCTGTCGCTGTTCGGGCACACCCGCCTGGCGTGCACCGACGTCCAGTTGCTCGATGCGCTGGCCACCCACCACGACCTGCACCTGTGGCTCCCACACCCCAGCGACGAACTGTGGCGGGCGCTGGCCGGCACCCGCGGCGCGATTGCCCGCCGCGACGACATCAGTCACCGGGATGTGGGCCACCCGCTGCTGGCGACGCTGGGGCGAGACCTGCGCGAACTTCAGCGCAGCCTGCCCGCAGATTCCCAGACCGACGAATATCTCCCCGGCCGAGAGCGCGCCAACACGCTGCTCGGGTGGCTGCAGTCCGATATCGCCGCCAATGCCGTTCGGCCACAAGGACGCAGGCTCGCCGCGGACGACCGCTCCGTACAGATACACAACTGCCACGGTCCGGCCCGCCAGGTCGATGTGCTGCGCGAGGTGCTGCTCGCCCTCCTACAGGACGACCCGACGCTGGAGCCCCGCGACATCCTGGTGATGTGCCCGGACATCGAGACATACGCGCCGCTGATCGTCGCCGACTTCGGGCTCGGCGACGTGGTACGCGGCGCGCATCCTGCTCACCGCTTGAGAGTGCGGCTCGCGGACCGCTCGCCGGTCCAGACCAACCCGCTGCTCGGCGTGGCCTCGCAGTTGCTGGCACTGGCGGGCAGCAGGGTGACCGCCAGCGAGGTGCTCAACTTCGCCGAGGCCGCGCCGGTGCGCGCCTGCTTCGGTTTCACCGATGACGATCTGGAGGCCGTCACCCGCTGGGTGCGGCAGGCGAACATCCGGTGGGGTTTCGACCAGGAGCATCGGCGGCCGTACCACGTCGACTTCGTGCACAACACTTGGCGTTTCGGCATCGACCGGGTACTGGCCGGTGTCGCGATGTCCGACGACTCGCACGCCTGGATCGATGCCACCCTGCCCCTCGACGATGTGAGCAGCAACCGGGTCCAATTGGCAGGCCAATTGGCCGAATTCGTCGGCCGGCTGCAGCGGGCGGTCGACTCCCTCACCGGCGCGCGGCCCCTACGGGAGTGGCTGGCCGCCCTGACCGACGGCATCACCCTGTTGGCGCGCGTCGACGATTCGGACATCTGGCAGACCAGCCAGATGCAGCGCGAGTTCGCCCAGGTGTTGGCAGACGCCGGTCCACGGGCTGCCACCCTGCTGCGGCTGCCCGATGTCCGCGCCCTGCTCGACAGGCACCTCGCCGGACGCCCGACGCGGGCCAACTTCCGCACCGGCACGCTGACGGTGTGCACCATGGTGCCGATGCGCTCGGTGCCGCACCGGGTGGTCTGCCTGGTCGGCCTCGACGACGGGGTGTTCCCCCGCCTCGGTGTCGTCGACGGTGACGACGTGCTGGCCCGCAACCCGATGACCGGTGAACGCGACATCCGTTCCGAGGACCGGCAATTGCTGCTCGACGCCATCGGCGCGGCCACCGACAAGCTGGTGATCACCTACACCGGGGCCAACGAATACTCCGGCCAGCCGCGCCCGCCTGCGGTGCCGCTGGCCGAACTGCTGGACACCCTCGACATGACTGCGCCAAGCAAAAAGCCGAACGAAATCCGCGCGCGAGTGGTCGTCGAACATCCGTTGCAGCCGTTCGACATTCGCAACGTCATTCCGGGGAAGCTGGTGCCGGAAGTCCCGTTCAGCTTCGACCGGACCGTGCTGCGGGCGGCGCGGGTTGCCGTCGGCGAACGCAGCGTTGCGCCCAAGTTCATTTCCGGACCGCTGCCTCCACCGCCCGCCGACGACGTCATCCTCGCCGATCTCGTCGGCTTCTTCAAAGACCCGGTGAAGGGGTTCTTCCGCGCGCTGGAATTCACGCTGCCGCGAGACGTCGACGGGGTGCAAGACGCCATGCCGGTCGACATCAACAGCCTCGAGGAGTGGACCGTCGGCGACCGGATGCTCGCTGACATCCTGCGAGGGATGACGCCGGATGACGCGCGTCAGGCCGAGTGGCGCCGCGGCACGCTGCCGCCCGGCCAGCTCGGTTGGCGCAAGGCAACCGAGATTCGCGATCAGGCCGCCCTGCTGGCGACCGCGGCACTCCAGCACCGGCGGGCGGACACACGGGCGTATGACGTCGACATCGATCTCGGTTCGGGTCGGCGGCTCACGGGCACGGTGTCGCCGGTGTACGGCGATCGGCTGGTATCGGTGACCTATTCCAAGCTGGACGGTAAGCACCTGCTCGAGTCATGGATTCCGTTGCTGACGTTGATCGCTCATGACCCGGGCCGCGACTGGTCCGCGGTGTGTATCGGCCGCCTCAAGAGAGGCGCCACCCCGCGGGTCGAGGGGCTGGGGCGGCCGCGCGGCGACACCATTGAGGTGTTGCGTGAGCTGGTGGCGATCTACGACGCTGGGCGCCGGGAGCCTATTCCGTTGCCCATCAAGACGTCCTATGCCTGGGCGGCCGCCCGGCATTGCGATGACGATCCACTACGCGAGGCGCAATACCGGTGGAAGTGGGAGGACGAGGAGCCCGCCCACGTGCGGGCCTGGGGCAAGAACGCGCGCCTGGCCGACCTCATGCAACCCCTGCGCCCGGGCGAGGAGTGCGACGGCGAAGACAACCGGCTCGGTGCGTATGCCGCCCGGCTTTGGCTGCCGATGCTGCGCGCGCAGAGGGAGCCGACGTAGATGGAGCGCTTCGATCTTCTCGGCCCACTCCCTGCCGAATGCTCCACCACGGTGCTAGAGGCCAGCGCGGGAACCGGCAAGACGTTCGCCTTGGCCGGCCTGGTGACCCGCTATCTCGCCGAGGGGGAGGCGACGCTGGACCAGATGTTGCTCATCACGTTCGGTCGGGCCGCCAGCCAGGAGCTGCGGGAGCGCGTCCGCCGCCAAATCGTCGATGCCGTGGTCGCTTTCGATGACCCGTCCACGATAGGCGACAACCAGCTGCTGGCGTACCTGTTAAAGGGCACCGACAAACGGCTCGCGGTGCGCAAGCAACGCCTTCGCGATGCGCTGGCCGGCTTCGATGCTGCGACGATCGCCACCACGCACCAGTTCTGCCAGCTGGTGTTGAAGTCGCTCGGGGTGGCCGGCGACACCGCCGGGAGCGTCACCCTGCTCGAGAGTCTCGACGAACTGGTAGCCGAGATCGTCGACGATCTGTACCTCGCGCATTTCGGGCAGGAGCGTGACGACCCGGTTCTGCAGTATCGCGACGCGCTGCGGCTGGCGCGGGAGGTGGTCAAGAACCCGTCGACGGAATTGCGTCCCCTCAGCCCCGAGCCCGGATCGCGGGCCGCCGTTTGCGTCGACTTCGCGAAAGAGGTTCTCGCTGAGCTTGATACGCGCAAGCGGCGGCTGGGCGTCCTAGGCTACGATGACCTGCTGATCCGCCTGGCCGACGCGCTGGCCGGCGACGATTCCCCCGCGCGGGTCCGCATGTATCACCGCTGGCCGATCGTCATGGTCGACGAGTTCCAGGACACCGACCTCGTGCAATGGCAGGTGATCGACCGCGCGTTCAGCGGGCGCTCGACCCTGATTCTCATCGGCGACCCAAAGCAGGCCATCTACGCGTTCCGCGGCGGCGACATCGCGACGTATCTGCAGGCGGCCGAGACCGCGCACCAGAAGAAGACACTAGGAACCAACTGGCGCAGCGACGCTGCCCTCGTCGAGCGACTGCAGGTGGTGCTGCGGGGCGCCCAGCTGGGCGACCCCGCGATTGTGGTGAACGACGTCGATGCCTACCACCGTGGTCACCGGCTCGCGGGCGCGCCACGCAACGATCCGTTTCGGCTGCGGGTCGTGCGACGAAGAACGTTGGGACGCAGCGGTCTTGCGAACATGCCCATCGACGACCTGCGGGCGCACATCGGCGCCGACCTCGCCGCTGACATTCGCGCGCTGCGGGCGAGCGGCGCGACATTCGACGGCAGGCCGCTGCAGGCCCGCGACATCGCCGTGATCGTGGAAAGGCACGAGGACGCCGGCGCGTGCTTCAAGGCTCTCTGCGACGCGGGCGTTCCGGCCGTGTACACCGGCAACTCCGACGTGTTCACTTCCGAAGCCGCCGATGACTGGCTCTGTCTGGTTGAGGCGTTCGACCAACCGCACCGCCCCGGAATGGTCCGCGCCGCCGCGGCGACGATGTTCTTCGGTGAAACCGCGGAATCGCTTGCGGCGGGCGGTGATGCACTGACGGATCGGGTCGCGGAGACGTTGCGTGAGTGGGCCGGCCACGCAAGGGAACGTGGCGTGGCGGCCATCTTCGAGGCCGCGCAGTTGGCTGGAATGGGCGATCGCGTGCTCGCCCAGCAGGGCGGCGAGCGACAGATGACCGACCTGGCGCACGTCACGCAGCTGCTGCAGGACGTCGCGCACCGCGAGCACTACAGCCTGCCCGCCCTTCGCGACTGGCTGCGCAGGCAGCGCGACGAACGCAGCGGCGCGACGGAACGCAACCGGCGACTGGACAGTGACGCGGCCGCCGTACAGGTCATGACGGTGTTCGTGAGCAAGGGTCTGCAATACCCGATCGTGTACTTGCCCTTCGCGTTCAACCGAAGTACTCAAAGACGCGACATCGTGCTGTTTCACGACGATGGGGTGCGGTGCCTGCACATCGGCGGCAAGGACAGTCCGGACTTCGCTGCCGTTGAATCGCTTGGCTACCAGGAGGATGCGGGTGACGCCAGCCGACAGACATACGTCGCGTTGACCAGGGCACAGACTCAGGTGGTGGCGTGGTGGTCACCGGCCTACTACGAACCCAACGGCGGCCTGTCACGATTGCTGCGTGGTCGCCGACCGGGAGAGTCGTTCGTGCCCGAGCAATGTGAGCCCGCGAAGATCTCCGACGAGGATGCGATGGCCCGGTTGCGCGAGTGGGAGGCCGCGGGCGGCCCCGTGGTCGAGGAATCGGTTGTGGTCGCGGCGCCTTCGGCGCAACCCGAGCCGGTCCCGTCGAACCTCGACAGCCGCCACTTCCACCGCAGCATCGACACGGGGTGGCGGCGCACCTCCTACTCCGGTCTCATCCGGGTGACTGAAACCTCCGCGTCCACCGGCGTGAGCAGCGAGCCGGAGGTTACCGAGCTGGACGACGAAGTCGGCGACATTCCATTGACCCAGGCGGCATCCGGGCCGGACGTGCCGTCGCCGATGGCGGATCTGCCGATGGGTGCAAAGTTCGGCTCCCTGGTGCATGCCGTGCTGGAGACGACCGACCCGTTGGCCGCGGATCTGGTCACCGAGTTGGAGTCGCACATCCGCAGGCACTCGGTGTGGTGGCCGGTGGATGTGGCCCCGGAGTTGCTGGCCGCGGCGATGGTGCCGATGCACGATACCCCGTTGGGCCCGCTGGCTGGCGGTTTGACGCTGCGACAGATCGGGTTACGGGATCGGCTGCGGGAATTGGAATTCGAGTTCCCGCTGGCGGGTGGCGATCTGCGTGCGCGTGCGCCCGAGATCCGGCTGGCGGACGCGGGAGCGTTGTTGCGCGAGCACTTACCGCCCGATGATGCGCTGGCGTCGTATGCCGATCGGTTGACGAGCCGCGCGCTTGGCGACCAGTCGTTGCGCGGTTACCTCACCGGCTCGCTGGATGCCGTGTTACGGGTGCCCGACGGTGCGGGGTACCGCTATCTGGTGGTCGATTACAAGACCAACTGGCTCGGCGATCCGGAGCGGCCGCTGACCACCGCCGATTACGACCGGCCGCGGCTGCTCGAGGCGATGCTGCACTCGGATTATCCGTTGCAGGCGCTGCTGTACAGCGTTGTGCTACATCGGTTCTTGCGTTGGCGGGTGCCCGGCTACGATCCGGCCCAACGTCTTGGCGGGGTCCTCTATCTGTTTGTTCGCGGGATGTGCGGCGTGGATACGCCGGTGGCCGACGGGCACCCGTCAGGGGTGTTCAGCTGGCGGCCGCCTCCGGCTTTGGTTGCGGCGCTGTCGGACCTGCTCGATGAGGGGAGGGCGGTCGCGTGACGGTGGAGGCGATTGCCGCTACGGGTTTACTGCGCGCATTCGGCGATGTCGGCGTCCTAGAGGCTGCGGATGTTCACGTGGCGCAGCGGCTCACGGCGCTCACCGGTGACCCGGACGAGCGGGTGGCGCTGGCGATCGCTCTGGTGGTGCGCGCGCTGCGGGGTGGTTCGGTGTGCGTGGACCTGCGCTCGGTGGAAGCACAGATCGGCACGGCCGACCTGCCGTGGCCCGCCGCCGACGACTGGATGGCCGCCGTGCGGGCCAGCCCCGTGCTCGGATCACCGCCGGTGTTGCGGCTGTTCGGTGACCTGCTGTACCTGGATCGGTACTGGCTCGAGGAAGAGCAGGTGTGCGTCGACCTGCTCGCGCTGTCGGTGTCCGGGGCAATGAGCGATGTGCCCGCTCCCCTCGAGCGACTTTTCCCGCCGGGGTATGAGGAGCAGCGGACCGCGGCCGAAATCGCGCTGTCCCAAGCACTTACGGTGCTGACCGGTGGGCCCGGCACCGGCAAGACCACCACGGTGGCGCGGCTGCTCGCGCTGCTGGTCGAGCAGTCGGAGCTCACCGGCGTTCCGCGGCCCCGAATCGCGCTGGCCGCACCGACCGGCAAGGCCGCGGCGCGGCTGGCCGAGGCCGTTGCCGCCGAGGTCGAGAAGCTCGACGCCGTGGACCGGGCGCGGCTGGCCGGCTTGCAGGCGGCCACGCTGCACCGGCTGTTGGGATCCCGGCCCGATACGTCGGTGCGGTTCAGGCACAATCGCGGCAATCGGCTGCCGCATGACGTCATCGTCGTCGACGAGACGTCGATGGTGTCGCTGACGATGATGGCCCGGCTGCTGGAAGCGGTGCGCCCGGACACGAGGCTGATCCTGGTTGGCGATCCCGACCAGCTGGCCTCGGTGGAAGCCGGTGCGGTGCTGGCGGACTTGGTGGAAGGGCTGACCGCTCGTCACGACGTGCGGCTGGCGGCCCTGTGCACGCCGCACCGGTTCGGTGAGTCGATTGGTGCGCTGGCCGAAGCGATCCGGACCGGCGACGCGGACCACGTGGTGGAGTTGCTGCGTGCCGGCGGTGGGCACATCGAGTGGATCGACTACGACAGCCCGACCGAACGGCTGCGTGAGGTGCTGGTTCCGCACGCGCTGCGAGTGCGGGAGGCCGCGGTGCTCGGCGCCTCCCAGGTGGCCTTGGCGACGCTCGACGAGCACCGGTTGTTGTGCGCGCACCGGCGGGGGCCGTACGGGGTGTCGCATTGGAACCGGCAGGTGGAGCGCTGGCTCTCGGAGGAGACGGGTCAGCCGGTGTTCTCGGAGTGGTACGCCGGACGCCCGCTGTTGGTCACGGCCAACGATTACGGCCTGCGCGTCTACAACGGCGACACCGGTGTGGTGGTCGCCGACGCCGAGGGTTTGCGGGCATTCATCGCCGCCGCCACCGGGCCGCTTGACTTCGCGACCAGCCGGCTGGCGGACATCGAGACCATGCACGCGATGACGATCCACAAGAGCCAGGGCAGCCAGGCCACCGAGGTGACAGTGCTCTTGCCACCAGAGGATTCGCGGTTGCTGACCCGAGAACTGTTCTACACAGCGGTGACCCGCGCCAAGGCCAAGGTCCGACTGGTCGGTGCCGAGGGGTCGGTGCGCGCCGCGATCGCGCGACGCGCGGTGCGGGCGAGCGGGCTGCGTCAGCGGCTGCAGCAGGGTCGCTAGGAGCGCGGATCCCGGGGCAGCATGGCCGACAACGACGGTTCTTCACCGACATCCCCACGACGCCACGTCGTGCGGCTTGCGGTGTTCGCCGGCTTCCTGCTCGGAATGTTCTACCTGGTGGCCGTCGCGCGAATCATCGACGTAGAGCAGATGCGGCGCGCGGTCTCGGCGACGGGGCCGGCGGCGCCGGTGACCTACGTCGTCGCGTCGGCCGTCCTCGGGGCGCTGTTCGTGCCGGGCTCCATCCTGGCGGCGGGCAGCGGAATGCTGTTCGGTTCTGTCCTGGGCATCTTCGTGACGCTGGGCGCAACGGTGGGCACGGCGATAGTGGCGAGTCGGGTCGGCCGTCGGGCCGGCCGGGACAGTGCGCGGGCTCTGCTGGGGACCAAACGCGCCGACCGCATCGACGCGCTGATCGAACGGCGCGGACTGTGGGCGGTGGTGGGTCAGCGATTTGTCCCCGGCATATCGGATGCGCTCGCGTCCTATGCGTTTGGCGCGTTCGGAGTCCCGTTGTGGCAGATGGCAGTCGGCTCGTTGATCGGTTCGGCGCCGCGGGCGTTTGCCTACACCGCGCTGGGCGCCTCGATCGGGGATCTGTCGTCGCCGTTGGCGTACGCGGCGGTAGCGGTGTGGTGCGCGGCCGCCATCATCGGCGCGTTCGCTGCGCATCGTGGATACCGCAAATGGCGCCACGGCGAAGACGGCGGCGTGCCGGACTCTGATCAGGAAGCCGGGACCCGCTGAAGCCGTATGGTTTTCAGCGGGCCGGTGCCAGCATCTCCTTCCACCCGTCTTCGCCGATATTGCTCGAATTCTCAACGGAATAGACCACACCGTCGGGCCCGACGACCTTGCCGCTCCGCACGTCGTAAAGCGCTGTGGGAAGCACGTTCGGGGTGTAGATGCACGGGTTGGGCTGCTGTCCGTTGCACTGGACGGTGCCCGATCCCGGCCGCTGCAGTGGATCGCTGACCGGCGGCGGTGTGCCCGGCAGCCGATCGGCGGGCAGCGGGTTGAGGCCATCGTTGACCGACGGCGCCGGGATCACCTGACCCGGTTTCACCGGTTGGTCACAACGCGCGCTCGGCGCCGGGCAGGTGAGAATCTGATTGGGGTCCCCGTACCAGGGGTTGGTGCCCAGCGGCACATAGGGCTCGGTGCTGCGGCACTCCCGCGGCGTCGCCGCCCGCTTGCCGGCAACGTCGACGCACGGGTAATTGCGTGCGCCACGAACCACATTCGTCGCGTCCATGGGGATCTTGCAGTAGGTGCCGGCCGGTAGTGGCGCGGTGCTGGTGTCCGCCGGAGCCCGCCACTCCGACGCCGATAAGAAGCCGGTCAGGCAGGGCGGTGGTTGGTTGAGGGCCGCGACGCCGACGCCGAGAGCCGCCTGGCCGGGGGATCCCGAGGTAACCGACTGCGCGATGGCACCGCCCTGCGGCAAGAACACCAACGCCTGCTCGACGCCGTTGTGATAGCGCTTGAGCATGTCGATCACGACCTCGAGATTGGCCAGCGTCTGCGGCAGCGACTCCCGCACGTCGCCGAACGTGGCGTTGACCTGCTCGGCCGTCGGCGCCGCGTTGGCCAGAATGCTTCGCACCGCTTGATCCTGCTGCGCGGTTTGCGCGGCCAACGTGTTCAGGTTGGCCGACCAACGGCTAATCGTGTCAGCGGAATTGACCTGGCTGTCGATGACGGGCGCCGAACGTGCGATGATGTCGTCGACGTCGTCGATACTGCCCCGGAAGTCGTGGGCGATCGCCTGGGTGGCATCCACCAGACGCTGAAGCGATGGCCCCAGCCCGCCCAGGGCCTGTGACGTCTCGTAAAGCAACGAGGCGACCTTGTCTTTGGGTAGCACCGCCAATCCACGGTTGGCTGCATCGAGCGCCGGGCCGATCTGGCTTGGAACCTTGGTCTTGGTGAGCGTCTGCTTGTCCCGGAAGTAGGGGCCGCCGGTGCGGGTCGACACCAGGTCAATGTATTGCTCGCCGACCGCCGAGACCGAGTGCACATTGGCCGACGCGTCGGCCGGTATCTGGTAGCGGTCGTCGATGCTCATCGTTGCCCGCGCGCCGCGCTCGGTCGGTTCTACGCCGGTGACCCTGCCGATGGTGATACCCCGATACGTGACGTTGGCCGTGCGATACAAACCCCCGGACTGCGGCAATTCGGCGTAGAGGGTGTAGCGACCGATGCCGGCGAGGCTGGGTAACCGCAGGTAGTACCAGCCAAGCACTACCACCGCGGCCACCGCCACCCCGGTCAACACCACCAGCTGGGTTTTGATCATGCGGGGCAACATCTTTCAGTCGCCCCTTTCCACCAGCGGGCCTCCCGGCGCGTCGTTGGGATTCGGCGTATAGCGGACATCCGGGAGCATGGTGGCCGGATCCCGCCCCCACGACTGCTCGAGTGCCCGCAACGCCCCCGAGAATCCCGTTCCGCTCAGCAGGCTGTTATCCACGGCGCTGAGCGTCAGGTCGATCGCCCCCGACACGTTGACGTAGTCGCCGCGGATCACCTTCGACACGTTTTCGATGTTGAACGGCGCGGTGAGGCCCAACTTCAGCGCGCCGACCACGTACGGCGAGGCCCGGTCGAGCTTGTTGAGCGGTCGCTGCAACGACAGCAGGCTCTGGTGAAGGTTGGGCTGGGTATCCGACAGCGCCCGATTGGCGACGTCGCTGAACCGCCCCAGGGATTCGGTGGCGTCGGCGAACAGCTCGCGCGTGTCGGCGAAATGCTGGATCAGCGGCGGAATGTCGGTGAGCACCCGATCCAGCGTGTCGCTGTGGTTCGCGACGATGGTCAGGAGTTGGTTAGCCGAGTCGATTGCGCGGGTGAGCTCGCCGCGTTGGCGGTTCAGTTCCGCGATGAATGTGTCCAGCCGCCCGAGCAATGCGCGGACCTGATCGACGTGGCCGTCAAGGATGTTGATGACCTCGGTTTGAATCAGGTCGAGGTTCGGGATGCCTCCACCGTTGAGGATTATCGCGACGCTGGCCAAAGTCCGTTCGACGGTGGGGTAGGCCGAGGAGTTCTTCAGGGGGATGGTATCGCCGCTTCTCAAAGGCTGCGGTGACGCCTCTGGCGGCGCGGCCAGCTCGACGTGCTGCGTGCCCAGCAGGCTCGTCTGGCCGATCTTCGCGGTCGCGTTTGCCGGCAGCTTCACGGTCGGATCGAGGTCCAGCGTCAGGGTCGCGATCCAGTTATTCAGCCTGATGTCACGCACCGTGCCGACCCATACGTCGGCGACCCTTACCCGGCTGTTGGTGTTCAGCGCCAGAGTGTCGGGCATCTGCACGTAGATCGTCGTGTGCCCCGAAGTCGTGCCACGGCCGATCGGCAGCGGCACGTTGGCGATGCCGCGCCATGTGCACGAAGTCAACGCGGCCGCAGTCAAGACGAACACCAGTCCGCGTCGACCGGCGCCGATGAAGCGCTTCACCGCGCCCGTCACCGGCCCGGCCCCGTCTGCGGGGGCTGCGGATACCACGGCGGCGGCAGCGGGTTCGTCTCGTCATAGGCGTTCGGCGGTCCGGGCATGTTGGTACCCGGCGGCGAGGGTGCGATGTCGGGCCCGCCCATGAGTTCGGCCAGCGAATCCGGCGTCAGCATGTCGGCCGTGAACGGCTGAACCTGCGTGCCCTGCATCCCGGGCGCGACGACCCAGCCCGCTTCGAAGTTGCCATGCGAAAACGGGGTGTCGCGCGAAAAGATCCCCGGGACGGTGGTGTCCTTGTATCCAGGCGGCGGACGCAGCCGCTCCTCGGAGTACGCCACGTCCTTGGGCAAGGTGGCCGCCGAGGTGAACAAGTTAGTCCCCACCGGCAGGTAATTGAACTTGATTGCGTCGAGAACCGGCGCCAGATACTGCGCGCACAGCTCGGCCGAGTCCTGATACCCCAATCGGCTGCCGGCCTGGATGGTACTGCAGATGAACTGAATCGGGTTCGCGAAGTTCGTGAACGCGAGGACGCCCGACAGCGAGCCCTGCAGCGGGCGGTAGAGGTTGTTGAAGTTGCTCGCATAGGTGGGCAGCACGTGTAACGCGGTTTCCAGGCCGTCTCGCGGCTCGGGTTGCAGGAGTGTGGTGGTCGCGTCGTCGAGGTTGTTGACATCGTGAGCCAGCACGGATCTGTGGTCGCTCACGAACTTTCGGGCGGTGACGAGCACGTCGTCAATCCGCTTGACCGTGTCGGCCAAGTCATGGTCGGATTTGGTGAACCAGTCGGTGAACTCGGCCAGGTTGTCGTTGAGTGCGACGAACTGTTGATCGTTCTGGTACAGCGCGCTGACGAACTGCGCCAGGCTTCTCGTAATTGCGACGAAGTCACCGCGGCCCTCGTTCAGCGCGGTCAACGCTTGCGACAAGTCGTTCAGGGTTTCGTTGAGCTGCCTGCCCTTGCCGGCCAGGTTGTCCGCGGCCGATTCGATGATGTCGCCGAACGGCCCCTTCGGCTGCCGGGCGGTGGGACCCAGCTGCCGCAGGATCCCGTTGATGGACTCGCGCAGCTGATCCCACTCGACGGGCACCTGGGTGTGCTCGATCGGGATCACCGCGCCGTCCTTCAGCACCGGCCCGCCGGTGTAGGGCGGTGACAGCTGGATGGTGCGCGAGGCCACCAAGCTTGGGTTGAGGATCGACGCGGTGGCCTTGGCGGGCACCCTGTACTTGTTGCTGTAGTGCAAGGTAACTCGCATCACGTCGCCGGCCGGCTCGATCTTGTCGATCGAACCGACCCGCACACCCATGATCTGGACTTTGTCGCCGGGGTACAGCGCGAGGGTCTCCGAAAAGTACACGACAACGGTCGTGGTGGTCAGTTTCCGGTAGAGCTGCGTTCCGGCGACAACCGCGATGAAGACGAAAATCGCCGCCAACGCCGCGACGACCATTACCCGGCCCGACACTTTCGGCAGTCGGAGGTTGTGCACGTCGAAGATGGTGCTCATCGGTCGCCACCGCCTGTCCCGTCGGGCGTGACGAACGGGGCCGGCAGCTGCGGCCCGGGTCCCGGTCGTGCTGGTGGCCCCGCCGGCAGGCCCGGCGCCAACGTCGACGATGGCGGGGTCGGACCGGCCGGTTGGAGGTTCTCGGTACGCGCCCCCGGCGGCGCGTGCGCCGGAAGCGGCACCGGGGTCCCGGGAACGTCCGGCGGCGCCTCGCCCGGCCGACCCGCGCTCGGAACGCCGGGTGCCGGCCCCAGCCCATTGGGGTCTGAAGGCGACGTCTGAACATCCAGCGGCGCCGGGAAACCACCGAGGACCGGGCCGAACGGGCCCTGACCGGAAAGCGCGCACGGCAACGGATTTCCGGGCCGCGGCGGCCTGTCGGCAGGCGGCGTGTACGAACACGGCGATCCCGGAGGGACGGCCGGTCCCGGATGGTCCGGGGTGCCTTCCAGCACCGGAGGTGCGGGCGGCGGCGCGCCGTTGGGGAACCGGGTGCCGTTGGGGTCGGGCCAGCGGAACTCGGGCAGGCCGGCGCTGCGCCAGAAGTTCTCCGGGTCGATACCACGCTTCTTGAACGCCGCGTCAACCCAGGGCTGAAGGATCTGGTAGGGCAGCAGATTCGCGATGATCGCCTTGAAGTACGGCCCGGAAGCTACGGCCTCTGCCAGCGATGCGGTATATCTGCTGAGCAGCACCAGCACATCGGCCAGTTCCTTCTTGCGCTTGACCAGTTCGTCGCTGACCGTGCTCAGCTGCTGCAGCACATGGTTGAGGTTGGGGTTCTCGTTGATCAGGCCGGACACGTGGGTTGACACCGCCGACACGTTGCTCAGCAGAATGCTCAGCGCCTGGCTGCGCTGCCTGAACGCGGCCAGCAGAGTCTTGGCATTGACCAGCAGCCCGTTGACCTGTTCGCTGCGGTCGCCGAGCACGCGCGCGACCTTGTCGGCGTTCACCAACAGCTGCTTGATCTGCTCGTCGCGTTTACCAATGGTGCCGGAGAATTTGGCCACTCCGTCGAGGGCGGCCTTCAGGTGCGGAGCAGTCTGATCGAAGGTCTCCGACAAAACACTCAGCGAATGTTTGACGAGGTCGATATTCCAGTCCGTCGCCGCCTTCGTGGCATCGACGAACGCGTCGTAGATTTGATACGGCGTCGTGGTCTGCCGCGATGGAAGAACACCGTTGGGCTGTAACGGCTCTGAACCTCGCGGTTCTATCTCCATGTTCTTGCGGCCAAGAAAAGTGTCGGTGCGAATCGCCGCACGGCTCTGCATCCCGATTGTCTTGCCGGCCAACGAGAATCCGATCAGGACCTTATCGCCGCGGACCTGAAGCGAGCGCACCAGACCGACGTTCACTCCGGCGATTTCAACCTTGTCGCCCGCGCTGATGCCGCCCGTGTCGGCGAATTGCGCGTAGTACACTGGTGTGGCGAACAGCATCGGCACGCTGGTGAAGCTTTGCCCCACCCCGACTACGAGCAGGGTGACCATGGCACCCATCAGCCCGACGCGGCCGCGGTTGAATTCCGTCAGGGTTCTCACTGCGGCGTGCACCTCCCGGTGGGCTGTCCGAAGAGTTTGACGGTGCGTACCGGTCCGCCGGGCTGTAACCCGTTGATTTTCAGCGAGATATCGCACAGATAGAAGTTGAAGAAGTCGCCGTAGGTGCCGCCGGCACGGCCGATGATGCGGTAGGCGTCCGGCAGCTTGGCCAGCACGCCATCCAGGGTCGACAGCTCGTTTATGAGCGGCTGCTGGATGCCCTCGAGGTATCCGACGGTGCCGTGCAGCAGTGGCCTGTCCTCACCTAGCAGGTCGGCCAGGGTTCCCGCCGCGTCGCTGATATGTGCCACCGCCGCGGCCAGGGGGTCGGCCCTGTTCTTCAGTCCGGTGATGAGCAGTTCCAAGTTGTCGACCGTTCGGTCGAACTCCTTTTGATGCTTGACGGCGGTGGCCAGCACCCTGTTCAAGTTGTCGACGACCTCACCTATCGCCCGATCGCGGTCGGCCAGCGTTGTGGTCAATGAAGCGGTCTGGTCGAGGATGTCGTTGATGGTGGCGCCCTGCCCTTGGAACACGGTGATGATCGACTGGGCGATGCTGTTGACCTTGTCTGGGTCCAACGCCTTGAAAAGCGGCCGGAACCCGCCGATCAGTGCATCGAGATCCAACGCTGGTTGGGTGTGCTCGAGCGGGATCGTTCCACCCGGGGCCAGCCGCTGACCGCTGTCGCCGCGTTTGAGCTCCAGGTAGCGGTCGCCGATCAGGTTGAGGTAGCGGACCGACGCGGTCGTCGCCTGATCCAGCCGCAACGAGCGGTCCACGGTGAAGTCGACCAATACCCGCGTGTCCCCGTCGATCAGCGTTACCTCGGAGACCTTGCCGACCTCCACCCCCACAGCGCGGACGAACTGCCCGGCCCGCAGCCCGCTGGCGTTGGTGAACAACGCCGAGTACCCGGTGGTGCGGTTGAACCGCACCTGGCCGAACACAACGATGATCATCACGGTGAACACCAAGAGCACCGACCAGAAAACACCGAGTTTGATAGCTGTGCCAGTCATTTTCATGGGTTGATCGTGTTCTCCCCATATTGGCGTCCCCAGACGTATTCCGTGAATATCGGCTGGCCGAGCCCGAAGTGGTTGTACGGCGCGAGGCTGGCGCCGGTGTCCATCACCAGATACGGCGCCGGCCACAATTCCCGGGTGATGGTCTGCCAGCAGCCCGGCCGCGCGCCCGGTCCACCATGAGCTTCCACCCGCGGCAGATTGTCCGGATAGACGTACGGGTTGGGCGCTCCCGCGATCGTTCCGGCGCCCGCCAGCGAATAGCCGTTGCCGCCAATCGCATTCGCGACTTTGGGCGCGGCGTCGTGAAAGTTGCGGATCATACAGAACACTTCAGGGCTGTAGGTGTCGAGCAGCGCGGCGGTCGGCACCAGATCGGCGGCACCGCGAACCAGATACGGCCCGCCCCGAGCGAAGATGTCTTCGCCGGTGTTGCCCGCGCCCACCGCCGCCAACAGCGCGGCATCCAGATCGTGCTGCTGCCTGGTCAGTGTGCGGGCGGTGGTCACCGCGTTCCGCAGAAAGCTCCACAAATCGGGTGAAGCCTTGGTGTAAACATCGGCCAAGTCCGCCAACCGCCGCACGTCATATCGGATCTGCGGCATCCGCGGATTCAACTGCGCCAGAATCTCATTCCCGTTGACGATCGACTCTCCGAACTTGCCTCCCAGCCCATTCAGCGCCTGCGCCAGCGCGGACAATGTCGCGTTCAGCTCGATCGGATCTACCTTCTCGGTGATCGAGGTGATGGTCTCGAACAACGTGTTGAACTCGGTGGTCACCGACCTCACGTCGATCACGTCATGCGGTGAGATTCGCTGCTGCGCCGGGTTTTCCGGCGAGGTCAACGACACGTACTTGTTGCCGAACAGCGTGGCCGCTTCGATGTTGGCCACCACATTGGCCGGAATCAGCTTAATGAATTGCGGATTCACATTCAGCACCAGCTTGGCCGCCGGTTTGCCGTCACGCTCGACCTCCGAGATACCGGCCACCCGGCCGATCTCCACCCCGTTGTAGGTGACTCTCGATCCGGGTTCCATCACCAGGCCCGCCCGAGAAGCCACCATCGTCAGCTCCGTCTTCGGCGTGAAATCCCCCCGAAACTGCAAGTACACCAGCACAAGAACCAGGCCGCAGACCAACAGCAGGACCACACCCTCGACGTACACCCACGCGCGTCGGTCCTTCCGCGTCGCCGGCGTCGTCATGGCCGTCAGACCGTGAGATTGAAGTTCGGGTCGACGCCATAGAGCGCCAACTGGGCCAGCAGGACAACAACCACCACCGAAACCAGCGAGAATCGCATCGATCGACCGACTGCGTGGCCGACCCCGACCGGGCCACCGCTGGCGGTGTAGCCGTAGTAGCAATGGGTGATCATCACCACTACCGCGATGATGACGACCTCCACAATCGACCAACCCACGTCCTCCGGGCGCAGGAAGGTGCGGAAGTAGTGCTCGTACGTGCCGTTCGACTGTCCATAAAACACCGTTGTTACGACCTGGCCCGAAGTGAAAGCCATGTCGAGCGCCAGGGCGTACAGCGGCATGATCACCGCCAGCCCTCCCAGAATCCGGGTGGAGACCAGAAACGAGATCGATTTGATGCCCATGACTTCCAGCGCGTCGATCTCCTCACTGATCCGCATGGCACCCAACTGGGCGGTGGCACCGGCGCCGACCGTGGCGGCCAGCGTGACACCGGCGACGATGGGCGCGGCGACGCGTGTGTTGGCCAGTGCGGCAAAGAATCCGGTGAACGCCTCGACGCCGATGTTGCCCAGCGACGCGAAGCCCTGGATGGCGATCAGCGAACCGCCCGACAACGTGACAAAACCAATGATCGCGACCGTGCCGCCGACGATGGCCATTGCGCCGGTGCCCATGCCGATCTCGGCGACGAGCCGCAACGTCTCCCGCCGGTAGCGGCGCAACGCCCACCCGATCTGCCCGACGCTGATCCGAGTGAACCTCGCGAAAATCCCGATTTGCCAGAGCCTTCGGGCCGCAGCGCCGACATAACGATTGATGTTGGCGGCCGTCCGCGGGTAGCGGGCGCGAAGAACGGCGCGCGTCGATGTCTGGGCCACTGTCAGCGCCCCGTCCCGAACCGCACGCCGATAGTCGTCAGCACCACGTTGACCGCGAACAGCGCGATCACGCACAACACCAGCGTCTCGTTGACGGCGATGCCGACGCCCTTGGGGCCGCCCTTCGTCGTCAACCCGCGATAACAGCCGACCAGGCCGGCGATCGTCCCGAACGTGGCCGACTTGATCACCGAAATGATCACCTCCGGCAGGCCGGTAACGAAGGTGAGTGTGGCGACGTAGGCGCCGGCCGAAATGTGTTGGATAAAAACACCGAACAGGAATCCGCCGACCAGGCCTATGGTTATCACCGCGCCGTTGAGCAGTGCGGCGACGATAGTCGCCGCGACAACACGGGGCACCACCAGTCGGTGGATCGGGTCGATGCCGAGCACCTCCATCGCATCGATCTCCTCGCGGATGGTCCGGGCGCCCAGGTCGGCGCAGATCGCCGTGGATCCGGCGCCGGCAATCACCAGCACGGTGGTCAGCGGCCCTAGCTGCGTGACCGCGCCCAATGCCGCGCCCGCGCCAGAGATGTCGGCGGCGCCGAACTCCGCCAGCAGAATGTTGAGCGTGAAAATGATGAGCACGGTCAGCGGAATCGCGACCGCGAGGGTCGGAAGTAAGGACACGCTCGTGATGAACCAGCCCTGCTCGATCGTTTCCCGCCATTGGAAAGGCCGCCGAAACAGCGCCTTTCCGGTCAGCACGCAGGTCCGGAAGAAGCCGCCGATCGCGTCGATCCCGGGCTGGATCTGGCCGCGGAGATAATTGGTAATCACAGTGTGTGTGCTCATCGCCGTATCCCCCGGCGATCGAATGCGGCCATCATCGTGACGTTGGCGACTTGGATCAAATCGTGGGCGGCTTTCTTGGCTCCCGCCGATTCGCCGGAGCAGATCGCACCGGCCAATATTCGGTGCGCATCCGGACGCCTGGCCTCGGCGGTCATCGCGGTGGCCAGGGCAGCCAGCGCCGGCTCGTACGCGGCGCGAAAAGCGTTGTACATCAACCGGAATACGATCGAGCCGGCGCTGTCGACCACAAGGTCCCAGAACGCGAGCGTGTCGCGTTGCCACTCGACCGGGTCGTCCTCGGCCTCCAGGACGCGCAGCGAATCCTCGAGCAATTCAGCCAGCTCGGGTCCGTGCCGTTCGGCGGCCAGCTCGGCGACCTTCGGGCCGATGCGCAGGCGGGCCTCCAGCAGGCTGCGGAGCACGGAGACGTCGAGTTCGCCATTGCGAAACACCAACCGGGGCAGCAGGTCCAGGCCGGCGTGCCGCCGAAAATCGCGGACGGTGGTGACGCCGCCATGGCGCACATCGATCAGACCGGCCGCCGATAGTCGCTTGAGCGCCTCGCGCACGGCGGGCCGCGATACCCCGAGGATGTCTGCCAAGTGGCGCTCGCTGGGCAAGGCCTCGCCGGGCTGTATCTCGCCGCTGAGCACATCGGTAGCGATCTGCTCGAAAACCTGTCCGGGCACCGATCGGCGAATTACCGGCTGCAGCGCCATGCGGCCAGTGTGGCTGGTCCGAGGTCAGTCAAGTGGTCAGACCACCGGCGTGTCGCAAATCTTTCGCCGCGGTGCACCACCGTGCGCGGACGTCACCGGGGCCGGTGTCGACTTTTCCTTTTTGCCTTGGGGCCGCTACGCCCGTGTCCGCTGCGCCGCCACGAACAGGTTCCCCGGGACTTGGTCCTCGACCTCTTTGGGGGCCTTGCGACCGTAGCCCGCCATCAGCTCGCCGGCCGGCGTGACCGTCACGTCCCAGCCGTGCCTGCGGAACCAGTCACCGACGTCTTCGCGTTCCTCGAAGTACCACAGCTCGTCGGTCCTCGGGATCGCACGGTCCGGGTCCACCTTGGCCATCAGGGCGCGAATCCGATCCATCCGCTCGCGACGCCCGGTGCGAAAGTCGGGGTCGAGAAACTTCGGTCCCAGCGCCTCGACGGCGACCCGGCTGCCGGCGGCGGTGAGCTCCTGAATGCGGTCGAACAGCAACTCCTGGGCCGCGGCGCGCAAATACGGCATCAGCCCCTCCGCCGACCAAGCGCTGGGTGCCGACGGGTCAAAACCCGCCTGCCGCAACGCCTCCGGCCAGTCCTGGCGCAGGTCCACCGCGACGGCGACACGGTTGCAGGCGGGCTCGACACCGTGCTCGGCCAACGTCGACAGTTTGAACTCCAACACCCTGGGCTGGTCGAGTTCGTAGACCGTCGTGCCGCCCGGTTGGTCTGGCCATGGCAGCCGCCAGGACCGTGCGTCCAGGCCCGCCGCCAGGATCACCGCCTGCCGGATGCCCGCATTGGTGGCTCGGGTTGCATTGAGGAAGAACTGGTCGAAAAACGCCGTCCGCGATGCCATGTAGCCGACCATCGACTGCATCTGCAGCAGCAATTCGGGTTCGGCCTCGATGAGCTCGGCGGGCAGCGCACTCGTGGAGTGCCAGTTCCACACCCCGTCGCCGACGGCGTCGAGGAAAACCTGCGCGAACGGATCGGAGATCAACGGGTTTTCGCTCCGCGTTTCGGCCGCGCGCGCCGAGGCCACGCCCAACGCCGTCGCCCCCACGCTTTCGGTGATCTCCCAGCTGTCGTTGTCGGTCCTCGCGTTGCTCATTCCGGGCTCACCCCCTTCTGCGCTCCGCGGCCACGAACAGGGTCTTCGGGGCGGCGTCTTCGATGTCCTGCGGGGGCCGGCGGTCGTACCTGGCCATCAACGCCTCCGCCGGCGTCACGGTCACGTCCCAGCCGTGCCGACGCAACCAGTCGCCGACGTCTTCGCGCTCCTCGAAATACCAGAGGTCCTGGACGTCGGGGAGATCGCGTTCCGGCTCCAGCCTGGCCATCAGGTCGCGAATCCGGTGCATGTGCTCGCGCCGCTTCGCGATGGCGGCCTCGTCGAGGAAGTCGGGGCCGGGCGCCTCCACGGCGATCCGGCTGCCGGCGGCACCGAGCGCATGGACGCGCTCGAACAGCAGCTCCTGCGCGACCGCCGGCAAAAACGGCAGCAGTCCCTCGGCCGACCAGACGCTCGGCGCCGAGGTGTCGAAACCGGCCTCCCGCAACGCGGCCGGCCAGTCGTGGCGCAGGTCGACCGGGACATGCACCAGGTTGCACGTCGGCGCAGCGCCGTTTTCCCGCAACGTCGAGGACTTGAACTCCAGCACGCGCGGCTGGTCGAGTTCGTAGACGGTCGTGCCATCGGGCCAGGGCAACCGCCACGCCCGCGAGTCCAAACCCGCCGCCAGGATCACCACCTGGGGCACCCCCGCGCGGGTTGCATCGAGGAAAAACTGATCGAAGAACGACGTCCGCGCGGCCATGTAGTCGACCATCCCCTGCATCCGCGGTTTCAGGTCGGGTTCGGCCTCGGCGATCTCGGCGGGCAGGTCCGGGGCCGCGAACCAGTTCCACATGCCGTCCCCGGCGGCGTCGAGGAAGATCCGCGCGAACGGGTCGCTGATTAGGGGGTTTTCACTCTCGGTTTCCGCTGCGCGCGCCGCCGCGACGCCCAGTGCCGTGGCGCCCACACTCTCGGTGATCTCCCAGGTGTCGTTGTCCGTTCTGGCCACCCTCATATCCTCCAATTCGACTAGCACAACTACCTACATACCTTCGCCGACCCTACGCGCGCCGAATGTGAACAAGCTGTCCGTCGGGTTCATGCGCGCTGACCCGGAGATATCCGGTTAAGTTGTCGGCGGGCCGCTAACAGCGCGGCCCGATCCGAAGGATCGCAAAGGATCTAGCCATGCGAGTTGACGGGCGCGACATCAGCGTTTCGGGCAACTTGCTGCAACCGCTGACGCGGCGGACGAACGACATCCTGCGACTGGCCGCGTGCGTGGCCTTCTTCGCGATCGTGATCGCCGGTTCGCTGATTACCCGCCCGCAGTGGGTTGCGCTGGAGCGATCGATTTCGGAGATCGTCGGGGTGCTGACCCCCACCCAGTCCGATCTCGTGTACCTGGCGTACGGCATCGCGATTCTGGCGCTGCCCTTCGCGATCCTCATCGGTTTGATTGCCGGCCGGCAATGGAAGCTGCTCGGCGCCTACGCGGCCGCCGGGGTCCTCGCGGTTCTCCCGCTGTCGATCGGCGGCAACGGCTTCTCGGCACCCCGATGGCATTTCGACCTGACGGTTCGGCCGCAGACCGCGCTGGCCCAGATCCTGGACGACCCACGGTGGATCGCGATGCTTGCGGCGGTCCTGACCGTGTCGGGTCCCTGGCTGCCCGCGCGCTGGCGGCACTGGTGGTGGGCGCTGCTGCTGGCCTTCGTGCCGATCCACCTGTTCGTCAGCGCGATAGTCCCGGCGCGCTCCTTGCTGGGCCTGGCAGTCGGGTGGTTCGTCGGGGCGCTCGTGGTCCTGGTCGTCGGCACCCCCGCCCTCGAGGTGCCGCTGGAGGGCACGGTGCGCGCGCTGGCCAAACGCGGATGCGTGGTCTCCGGACTCCAGGTGGTCCGGCCCGCCGGACCCGGGCCGCTCGTTCTGTCGGCCGCATGCTCGGATTCTGATTCGGACTCCGACTCGGCCTTCATCGAGTTGTACGGCCCGCATCAGCGCAGCGGCGGCGCCTTGGTACAGCTCTGGCGGAAGCTGCGGCTGCGGGCCAGGGAGACCGCGCCACTGGTGGCGTCGATGCGCCGCGCCGTCGAGCATCGCGCACTGATGGCCATCGCCATCGGCGACGTGGGCCTCGCCAACACATCGACGATCGCCGTCGCCAGCCTCGACCGGGGATGGATGTTGTACGCGCACAGGCCCGTTCGCGGGAAGCCGCTCGATGAGTGCGCGAAGGCGACCCCGGTTGAGCGCGCGTGGCACTCGCTGCGAATCCTCAACGACCACCAGATCTCCCACGGCGACCTGCGCGCCGGCGGGATCACGGTCGACGACGGCAGGGTGCTGTTCGGCGGGTTCGGCAGCGCCGAGTATGGCGCCACCGAGACCCAACTCCAGTCCGACATCGCGCAGCTCCTGGTGACGACGTCGGCGCTGTATGACGCGGAGTCCGCGGTGGGCGCGGCGATCGATGCCTTCGGCAAGGACACAGTCCTGACCGCTTCGCGCCGGCTCACGAAATCGGCCGTGCCGAAGCAAATCCGGAAATCGATTGCCGATGCGGGTGCCGTGATCTCCGGCGCCCGCGCGGAGGTGAAGCGGCAAACCGGTGCCGATCAGATCAAGACCGAAACGATCACACGGTTCACCCGCAGGCAGGTCATTCAACTGGTGCTGCTCGTCGCACTGGTCTATGTCGCGTACCCGTTCATCAGCACCGTGCCGACCTTCGTTTCCCAAGTGAGTAAGGCGAACTGGTGGTGGGCACTCCTGGGCCTGGTGATATCGGCGCTGACGTATGTGGGCGCGGCGGCCGCTTTGTGGGCGAGCGCCGACGAATCGGTGGACTTCTGGAAGCTGTCAATCGCACAGGTGGCCAACACTTTTGCCGCAACCACCACCCCGGCCGGGGTCGGTGGGCTCGCGCTCAGCACACGATACCTGCAGAAGGGGGGAGGGCTGTCCGCAGTGCGGGCCACCACGGCGGTGGCGCTGCAGCAAGCGGTGCAGGTGATCATGCACCTCGTGTTGCTGATCTTGTTCAGCACCGTCGCGGGCGCGTCGATGGACCTCTCGCACTACGTCCCCAATGCCACGGTGCTGTACCTGATCGCGGGTGTGGCGCTGGGTATCGTCGGCGCATTCCTGTTGGTGCCCAGGCTGCGGCGCTGGCTGGCGACGGACGTGCGTCCGAGGCTGAAGGAGGTAGCCGGCGACCTCGTGGAGGTGGCCCGGGAACCCAAACGATTGGGGCTGATCGTCCTCGGCTGCGCCGGAACGACCCTCGGTGCGGCGCTGGCGCTCTGGTGCAGCGTCGAAGCCTTTGGCGGCGGCGCGACGTTTGTCACGTGCACCGTGGTGACCATGGTCGGTGGAACGCTGGCTTCGGCCGCCCCGACGCCCGGCGGCGTCGGCGCCGTCGAGGCGGCGCTGATCGGTGGTCTGGCCGCCTTCGGCGTACCCGCGGCCACGGGCGTGCCCTCGGTCCTGCTGTATCGCGTGCTGACCTGCTGGCTTCCCGTATTCGTCGGGTGGCCGGTGATGCGGTGGCTAACGGAGAACGAGATGATCTGACCGGGTCACGGTTCGTCCGACCCGGCCTGAACGATGACGAAAACGCCCGATCTCTTGACGCTTTCACCGACCACGGTGGTGAGGAACACCGCGTGGTACTCCTCGGGCACCGACGGCGCCACCGAGATCGCGACGTCAACGCCGGCCGATCCGTCGGCGCCGAACTGTCCGGACGCCGGTCCAGCCCTGATCCCGCTGTGGGAGGACGTGCCGATGATGCTGTAGCCGCCGGTGCCCTCGATCATCCGTTGCGCGTCGACCTTCACGGTGCCGGTGTGCCCCGGCGCGATCGTGACGACGGGTCGAGAGACGTTGACGGCCACCGCCGAGCTTCCGGCACCGAACGACGGCGGCGCCGAGGACTCGGCGGTGCCCCAGGCCTTGTTGGGGTAGACGCCGAGCGAAAATTTGAGTTCGCCGCCGGTGCGGATGATCGACTCCGGAACCCACGTGTGATCGGTGCCCACGCCGTCGACGCTCAGGCCGCCGATGTACTTCAGGTGGTATGGGCCCGACGCGCCCGGGGCGGAGATCCGGATGGATTTGCCTTGCGGAAGGGCGATCACGACGCGATCGAACAGCGGCGCGCCCACGGTGAGGATCGGCGTTCCCGGTGTGCTCGGGTACAGGCCGAGGGCGGCCCACACATACCAGCTCGACAGCGCCCCGAGATCGTCGTTGCCCGGCGCGCCGTCGGGCGTCGGACCGAATAGCCCGCGCACCCGGTCGACCGTGAGCTGCGCCTTCCATGGCTGACCGACGTAGTTGTACAGCCAGGGCACCCCGAAGCCCGGCTCGTTACCGGCCCACAGGTAAGGCTCGTTGGGGCCCACGTTGAGCTCTTCGGTGAACCGGTCGAGCCGGCCGGCCACAGCGGTGCGACCGCCGAGAGCGGTCACCAGGCCGGCGACGTTATGCGGTACCCACCAGACGTACTGCTCGGCGTTGCCCTCGTCGTACCCGATTTGGCCGAAAGTCGAAGGGAAATCTACGAACCCGGGGCCGGTGCGGAAGAATCCCATCACGCTCCGGGGAGAAATGTAACGGGTGGTCGGATTGAACAGGTTCTGCCAGTACTGCGCGCGGCTCTGGAATTGGGCGGCGGTCGCCGTGTCGCCGAGCGAATCGGCGAATCGGGAGATAGCGAAGTCGTCGACCGACCACTCGAGGGTGATCGAGGCGTCGGCGATCCAGCCACCATTGGCGAACTCCAGTGTGTGCGGCGCGTAGCCCAGCGCCAGGTAGGTGGCGATGCCCGGCCGCTCCACATAGCCATTGAGCCCGACACCGCCCTTGGTCGCCGCGCTCACCATGTAGCGCAAAGCCGTGTGGAGGTCGAAATCCCTGGCCCCGTAGGTGTAGAGATTCACGATGAGCGGGACCACGTTGTCTCCGGTCATCTCGCCCGTTGCCGAATTCGCGAGCGCCCAACGGGGAAACGATCCGCTCTGCTCGGCGTCGTTGACGAGCGATTGGGCCATGTCGCTGGCCTGCTTTGGGAAGAGCAGTCCCTGTAGGGGCGCCAGGCTGCGGTAGGTGTCCCAGTCGGAGAAGTTGGCGTACTGGGTTCGCCCGTTATCCACCGTGTGAATCAACCCGTCGAATCCGATGTAGCGCCCGTCGGCGTCGTTGAAGGTGTTGGGGTGCAGCAGTGCCCGGTACAGCGAGGTGTAGAAGGTGCCCAGATTGGCGGCATTCCTGCCGGCCACCGCGATACACGACAACTTGGCATTCCAGTCGGACGTCGCGGCGGCGCGCAAGTAATCGAAGCTCGTGCCGCCCTCGGCCGCCAGGTTCGCCCGCGCCCCGTCAATGCCGACGTAGGAGATCGCGGTCCGCACCTCGAGCATCGAACCGGCCGGGAACTCCAGGTAGCCCCCGCTGTAAGGCGACGCCGCGCTGCGGGCACCGGGGTAAACGGAATAGCCGTCCCAGGTGCCGTAGGAGGTGAAGGGCTGGCTGAACTTCATGGCGAAATACACCGTGTAGGTGTTCCTCTTGCCGCAGAATCCGCCGCTGGTCGCCCACCCGGTGATCGTGGTGTTGTCCTCGCTGATCTGGATGGTCGCGCGGGAATTGCCCGCCAGCGACGCGCCGGAGCGGACGTGGAACATGGCGGGCCGACCGTTGTGCGGATAACGGAACCGGCCGACGCCGGTGCGTGTGGTGGCGGTGAGTTCCGCGGCCACGCCGGTGCCGGGAAACCGCACCCTGTAATAGCCCGGTTCGCCCTGCTCGGTGTCGTCGTGGGCGATCCGTTCCCACGCGTTCCACGGCTGCGCGCCGATCGGGGCAGTGGTCGGCAGCATCGAGATGTCGCCGAACGCGGCGCAGCCCACCGAGGCGTGCGTCATGCTGAACCCGGTCGAGCGCGGGTTGTCGTAGTTGTAGCCGGCATAGTTGCCGACGGTGTCCGGCGAGTACTGCACCATGCCGAACGGCACGGAGGCGCCGGGAAAGTTGTTGATCTCCCCCACCCTCGTACCGCCCGTCCCGGTGCCGATGAGTGTGTCGACGTGGTCGACGGGATTGCTGACGAGCTGCGGCTCACCGTCGTAGGCCATCGGCGGAGCGGCGGCGACGAACGTCAAGAAGACGGCGCCCGCCGCGAACAACGCGATGACGGCCCGTCGCGAACGCATAAGTGTTCCTTACTGCATAACCGCCTCTTCGCGGGGTGTTTCGACGATGCCGAGAGCTCCTAAGTTTGACTAGCAACTTTTGCCGCCGACTTCGGCTAGTCTCATTCCGCGTGGCTGGCGCTGGTATCGGCCCAATTTTCGGGAGAAATTGATCGATGAAACACTTGACCGCAACAACCATTACCGTAGCGCTCAGTCTGGCGCTCGTGGCTTGCGGCTCTGGCAACAAGACATCGCCATCAACGTCCACATCGACATCAACATCGACATCAACATCGACGACCACGTCGGCAACCTCTGCAGCGCCGGGCGCGCAGGCCAACAAGACCATCGCTGACTACGTTCGCGACAACCACATCACGGAAACTCCCATCCACCACGGCGATCCCGGACCCAACGTCGATCTGCCGGTGCCCGCCGGTTGGCAGATCAACCAGAGCGCCGGTACGTCCTATGGTGGCATCGTCTTGTCGCAGCCCGCGAATCCCGCGGACCCGCCCACCATTTCGGCGCTCTACTCGAAGCTCACCGGTGATGTGGACCCGGCAAAGCTCATCCAATACGCCCCCGGCGAGCTGCAGAATCTGCCCGGCTATCAGGGCACGGGTAACGGCCAGGCCTCTACGCTCGGCGGCTTCCAGGCCTGGCAGTTGAGCGGCACGTACCAGAGGGACGGCAACACGCGGGCCGTCGCGCAAAAGACCGTGGTGATTCCCAGCCAGGGTGCGGTGTTCGTGCTGCAACTCAACGCCGACTCGCTGCAGAGCGATCAGGGTCCGTTGATGGACGCCACCAACATCATCGACGACCAGACGACCATTACCCCCTGACGCGCAACCCTCGAGGCGGATCGCGCCGCGGGGACGACCACGCCCCGCGGCGCCCACCTGCCGGTGGCCGTGAAGGCCGTGAAATCGCTACGCCGCGGCGCCCGATTGGCCGTACGGTGTTGGGCATGGCAGAACAGTCGCATGCGATAGACGAAGGACACCCACCGTCGGCAGTACTGCGTCTCGTCAACCCCGTGCTGGGGTTCCTGCTGCGCACCCCGCTTGCCGGACCCGCGCGCAAACAGCTGATGGTGTTGAGCTTCACCGGGCGAAAGACCGGGCGGCCGTACTCAATTCCGTTGAGCGCCCATGTGATCGATCATGACCTCTACGCGCTTACCGGCAAACCGTGGAAGCAGAACTTCCGCAACGGCGCGCCGGCCCAGGTCGTCTACGACGGTAAGACCACGGCCATGCGCGGCGAGCTCATCCGCGACCGCACCGTCGTGTCCGACCTGTTCCACCGTTGCGCCGAGTCCTACGGGGTGCAGCGCGCACAGCGCATGATGGGATTGAAATTCCGCGACCCGCGAGTGCCGACGCGCGAGGAGTTCGCGGAGGCCGTCGATCGGATGCACCTGGCGGCGGTCCGGTTGACTCCGGCCAACTAGCGCTCGCCGCCGGCACCGTCAAAGTTGCCGGCGGAGCCGCTCGACCAGACCGACCAACCGCGCGTGATGTGACCCGGCCCAGTAGATCCGGCCGCATTGTGCGCAGCGGCTGAACTCCTGGTAGAACTGGCGGGTCAACGGCTCGAGCCGGTCGATCACCTCGTCCTTGGGGACCGCGGCCAACTCGCCGTTGCACCGCACACACCGGGTGAACGGGGCCAACCGTTGCGCCAGGTCCAGTCGCCTTATCACCTCGAGCGTCTGTTCCTCGGGGTCCTGGGAGTGGACGAACAGGCCGTGGGTGATAGCCCGGCGCTTCAACAGGCCGCGATCGCGGGTCAGCAGGATCCGCTGTTCGTCCAGGCTGACGTCGGCCAGCGTCGCGTCGTCGGCGTCGCTCCACCACCACACGTCGAAGCCGAGCACACGGAGCAGCCGGGCGAGCCGGCCGAGGTTCACATCTACGACAAACCGGGGATTGCGTAACGGCTCCGGCCGCAGCCCGGCGGTCGACCCGACGTCCAGCGCCTCGAACATCGGGTAGGCCGCGATCCGGTCGCCGATGCTCGGGCGGTAGTCGAACCCCCGGGAAGACCCGTTCACCAGGATGAGGTCGACCTCGGTATGCGGGATGCCCATCGCCTCCAGCACGTCCTTGACCGTCTGATGACCGCGGAACGGACGACGCACCGTCACGCCGCGCGACTCGGCCGGCAAGAAGTCGTTCAGCTCGGCGTATGCCCGAACGTCCACGTAGCCGATCGGCTCGCTCATCCACCCGGCCCGGCGCCCGCGGCCGCGCGCGTTCGGACGATCACCGGCCGCGGGTGACCCGCACCGAGTACCGACCGTCGCAGCGCATCCGCGACTGCGTCGGCCCGGCTATCGGGCACCAACGCGATCACACAGCCGCCGAATCCGCCGCCGGTCATCCGAGCGCCGAAAGCGCCCGTGCGCACCGCGGTATCGGCGATCAGGTCGATATGTTCCGTGGTGATTTTGAAGTCGTCACGCATGGAGACGTGTGAGGAGGTCAGGATGCGGCCAGCTTCAACAAAGTCTGAATCACCCAATGTCGCAACGAAATCCAGTACCCTGCCGTTCTCGGTGAGAACATGGCGTGCGCGGCGGGCATCGGTCGGATTGCGGATCGCGCCCAACTCCGCGCGCCCGCGATCCCAGATCTCACGCAACGATGACGCCTGCAAAGCGGCGGCCGCCCGCTCACACGATGCGCGACGGGCCGCGTATTCGCCGCCGGCGTGACTGTGCCGGGCCCGGGAGTCGATCAGCAGCAGCGCGACACCATGCGCGTCCGGATCGAAGGCCACCGGCGCGACGGTGAGGTCGCGAAAGTCGATCAGCAGCGCCGTCGACGGCGCCCCGAACAGCGAGGCCAGCTGGTCAAGCAAACCCGTTGGGGCGCCGACATAGCCGTTTTCGGCACGCTGGGCCAGCCGCGCCTGGTCGATCGGGTCGATGCGGATACCGGCGGCCGACGCGATGGCGCCCAGCACCGCGCATTCCAACGCCGCCGAGGAGGCCAGGCCCGACCCCATCTCGACGTCGCTGCTGATCGACATGGTGCCCCCGGGCACCGGGTGGCCGGCGCCGCGCAGCGCCCATACGACGCCGGCCACATAGGCGGCCCAGTCGGTCACCTGGCCGGGAACGGTGTCGAGCGGAAACCGCACCGCGCCGTGCGCGCGCTGGCTGTACACGGTGATCGCACCGGTGTGGTCGGGCGTGAACGTCACCGTGGTGCGCTGCGGGAGCGCGATCGGCAGAGCGAACCCCAGGTTGTAGTCGGTGTGCTCCCCGATTAGGTTGATCCGCCCGGGCGCGGTGTAGCGGACCGTCATCCGAGTTCCCGCAGCCGCCGGGCCACATCCTCGGGCGTGACGTCGCTGATGAACGCGTCCATCGCCGATTCGGAGGCCGCCAAGTATTTGAGCTTGGTCTCGCTGCGCCGGATCGACATCAGCTCGACGTGGAAGTAGCCATCAGCCTGGGCTTCGCTGGCGGCGAACTGGTGCAGCGCCGAAATGTAGGGCAACGGACCAAAAGCGGCCGAATACATCCGGTCGAACCGGCCCAGCACGTCGAGGTAGACCCCCGCCAACCCATCCAGTTCGCCCTCGTCGAGTTCGACAAGGTTGTGCACGAACCGGTTTGGGTAGATGTGCACCTCGACCGGCCAGCGTGCTGCGAACGGCACGAACGCCGTGAACAGCTCGGTGCGCGCGACAATGCGACCGCCGTCGGCGACCTCGTGCGCCAGCAGGTCGGCAAAGAGGTTGTCGCCGTGCCGTTTCCGATGTTCGCGGGCCTGCCCCAGCATGGCGGCGGTTCGCGGTGTCAGATAGGGGTAGCCGTAGATCTGGCCGTGCGGATGGGTCAGCGTGACCCCGATTTCCTCGCCGCGGTTTTCGAAACAGAACACCTGCTCGATGCCCGGTGTGGCCATCAGGTCGGCGGTGCGGTGCCGCCACGCGTCGACGACCAGCCGGGCATGCGCCGGTTCCAACTGCGCGAACGAGCCGGCGTGGTCGCTGGAAAAGCAGATCACCTCGCAGCGGCCGTGCCCCGGCGCCGACACCAAGCCGGCACCGGCGGGCACGGGCGCCGGCGCCGGTATCGGATCTAAGGCACCGGACAGGCTCGGGAACCGGTTCTCGAAAACGACGACGTCGTAGTCGGGCGCGGGCACCTCGCTGGTCAGGCCGGTCGGACCCGGACACAGCGGACACTGGTCGGAAGGCGGCTTGTAGGTGCGGTCCTGGCGCAGCGCGGCAATGATCACCCACTGCCCCGTCGACCGGTCGAACCGCAACTGCGACTGGTCCGTGGCACGCGCCGGCAACGGCCTGCGATCTTCGACCGGCGCCGGACGGTGCCCTGGCAACGCGAAGAACAGCAGGTCACGGCCGTCGGCCAGCTTTGCCTGCGTAGGCGGTGTCACGACGTCGAAGACTAGCTTGGACAAGTGCCCATGGGAGAGAGGTGGTCAGGGGTGTCCGGTCGCTACGACGTGCACGAGCGCGACGTCGGGGGCACCCGGCAAGGCGATCGGGACGTCGCCGCCCGCTTCGGGGAATCGATGGCGGTGCTCTACGAGCGCGCCCGAAACTGGTGGATCGGGTCGGACCCCGGTCTGCTGCGGCTGCGGACCGCGACGCGGACGACGGCCGCGCTCGGCTGTTCCCTACTGATCCTCTTCGTGGTGACCAGGGCGACGGGACAGCCGCTGACGGTCGCCTTGCTGGGCGTCGTCATCACCATGGTCGCCTCGCGATCCGTCAACGAGCCCGACCCACGACGGCAGCGGATCACGATGGCGCTGCTGCCGGTGCCCGCCGCACTGTCCATCACCGTCGCGGCGCTGCTCGCGCCGCACCCGGTCGCGAGCGACGCCGTCTTCGTGGTGGTCGTCTTCGCGGCTGTGTACATCCGCCGGTTCGGGGCCCGCGGAGGGGCGCTGGGCATGGTCGCGTTCATGTCCTACCTCTTCACTTTGTATCTGCGAGCCGGCATTTCGGAGTTGCCCTGGCTGATCGGGGCGGTCGCGGTGGGAACGGTATGCACCTTCGTCATGTCCGCATACGTCCTCCCGGATCGACCCGAACGCGTGCTACGGGGCACCAGTCGGGCGTTGCGGGCGCGGATGGCCATCGTGGTCGACACCACCGCCGAGGCGGTGCGCACCGGCCGCCTCGACGAACGGCGCCGCCGCCGCATGCGCGCTCGCACCATCCGGCTCAACGAGACGGCCCTGATGGTGCAGAGCCAGATCGAGGACAAAGCCGACCCCGCCGTGCTGTGGCCCGGGGTCCAGGTGTCCGTGGCCGCCTCGTTGGCCATCGTGACCGGCGAGTTGGTTTCCCCATCCCGCTGGTATTGGGCGGTGATCGCAGCGTTCGTGATCTTCGCCGGCACCAACTCCTGGGGCGAAACCCTGACCAAGGGCTGGCAGCGGCTGCTCGGCACTATGCTCGGCGTGCCCTGCGGGGTGCTGGTGGCCACGTTGTTCGCCGGCGACAAGACCGCCTCGCTGGTCGCGATATTCGTGTGCCTGTTCTGCTCGTTCTATTGCATGACGGTCACCTACAGCCTGATGACCTTCTGGATCACCACGATGCTCGCGTTGCTGTATGGCTTACTGGGCCAGTTCTCCTTTGGCGTACTAATGCTTCGGCTGGAAGAAACGGCGATCGGTGCCGTCATCGGGGTGGCCGTGGCCATCCTGGTGCTGCCGACCAACACCCGAACCACGATCCGGAAAGACACCCGCGCGTATTTGACGGCGTTGTCGTCGCTGATCGAGATCTCTACCGCGACCATGTTCGGCGGGGACGAGACCGGCAGTCCGACCGAGCAGGCACGCCAGCTTGACCGGGCCCTGCAGCAGTTCCGGGTCAGCGCCAAGCCGCTGCTTGCCGGGTTCGCCGGCCTCGGCGGCCGGCGCAGCATTCGACGCGGCCTGCGGATCTTCACCGCGTGCGATCGATACGGGCGGAGCCTGGCCCGCAACAGCGAGCAGTACCAGGACCCGGTCCGTCAACTCCACGACCGACGACCTCGACTCCGCCGAGTGCCTGGCGCGGCATCAGGACGACGGGGGCCAACCTGGGCCGGATGCCCGGCAATTCCTCACCGCGGTGCACGCGCTTCGCCAGATCGAACGAGCGCTCGTCACCGCGGCGATCAACCTCGGCGCGGGCGACCGATTGAAGGCACCCAGCCCGGCTGCTCACTGAACGCCGCGGGAACGCCCGCTACAGGCCGGGCAAGCAGGCGGGGAAGATGCACGGCGAGGTGGGCGGCGTCTGCACCTTCCTGAGGAGATCAGCCAGCTGGATAAGCGACGGCAATAGGATCGCGTCCACTGCCGCCTTTTGGTCCTGGGGCAGATTGCGGGAGTCCAGATCCACCTTGGTGACCTGCTGCTGTAGCCCCGCTATCCGCTGATTTCGCTGCTCCTTGGTGAGACCGTCCCAGCTGGCGTCCAGGTCTGCGATCTGGCGCCGCAGCTCTTCAGCCTCCGCGAAGGGATCGGACTGAACGGGGGGCGGCTGCAGCGGGTAGAAGTGGCTCGGCGCCGGTTGCGGCATCGCGTCGGCGTGCGCGGGATGAGCTGTCAGCACTGCGGCGGCTAACAGGCCGGCCTCAATTATCGCTGTGATTCTCGTTGGAAAGAAACGCATTTGGTGCCCTCCGCATTATGGCGCGAACGCGCAGATGAATCCGAGCACCCGCTCGCAATCCTCGCGGGTACGAAAGACGGGCGGTGGCGGTGGCGGAGGAGGTCCCTCGACGATGTTGTCGGGGCAACCACCGTAATACCCGGGAGGACACTGCTCGTGGTAAACGTGGCAGACGCTCAAGTCCCACCCGGTGGCCCTCAACCCGGGCCACACATAGTCGCCAGGACACCAGCGCATCCCGGGGCCGTGGTAGCAGCCCGATCTTGTCGAGCAGTGGTCATCGTCTGCATGGGCGGTCCCTGCGGGCGGCCCCACTCCGGCCACCGCGACCCCGCCCGAAAGCAAGGCACCGGCGAGCACCGACTTCAAGACCCACTTCAGGTTGTGGGTGGTGTACATGCGCTTAGGTTGCGGCACACCGCTTGCCAGATTTTCGCCAATTTCTTGCGAAATTCTTGCGCTCGCGTCTGCGCGGCTACCATCTCCCTAACAGCCGCGGCCCATCGCCAAGCTGAGGAGAAGTTTGATGGCCACTCCGAATCTCCCGCCGGGATTTGACTTCACCGATCCCGACATCTACGCCCACCGGCTTCCGGTGCAGGAGTTGGCCGAGCTGCGCGCAATGGCACCGATCTGGTGGAACGAGCAGCCGCCCGATCAAGGTGGGTTCGGCGACGGCGGCTACTGGGTGGTGACCAAGCACCGCGACATCCGCGAGGTCTCGCTGCGCAGCGACGTCTTCTCGTCGGCCAAGAAGTCGATCGTGCCGCGCTACCGGGAAGATCTGGCGCAGGGTCAGATCGAGGCCGGGCGGGCGTCGATGATCATGATGGACGATCCCGAACACAGCCGGCTGCGCAAGATCGTCTCGCGCGCCTTTACGCCACGCGCGGTCGAACGGCTGCGCGCCGACCTCGGTGAGCGTGCGCGCCGCATCGTTACCGAGGCCGCGGCAGCGGGGTCGGGCGACTTCGTCCTCCAGGTGGCCTGCGAATTGCCGCTCCAGGCCATCGCCGCCCTGCTCGGCGTGCCGCCGGAGGACCGTGGCAAGCTGTTCGACTGGTCCAACAAGATGATCGGAAGCGACGACCCGGAGTTCGCCGACCACGACGCGCTGACTTCAGCGGGCGAATTGATGTGGTACGCCATGCAATTGGCGGCACGCAAGGCCGAAGAGCCGGGGTCAGAAGATCGAGACATCGTCACGACCCTGATCCAAGCCGACGCCGACGGCCAACGCCTGTCCGAGGCGGAGTTCGGCATGTTCGTGGTCACCCTGGGCATCGCCGGCAACGAGACCACCCGGAACTCGATCACGCAGGGCATGATGGCCTTCACCGACCACCCGGATCAGTGGGAGCTGTTCAAGGCGCAGCGACCGCCGACCGCTCCCGATGAGATCATCCGCTGGGCCACCCCGATCACGGCGTTTCAGCGCACCGCCCTCGAGGACACCGAGCTGGGCGGTGTGCGGATCAGGAAGGGTCAGCGGTTGGCGCTGTTCTACCGTTCGGCCAACTTCGACGAAGAGGTTTTCGCCGACCCGTACACCTTCAACATTCTGCGAAACCCAAACCCGCACCTGGGATTCGGCGGCACCGGCGCCCATTATTGCATCGGCGCCAACCTGGCGCGGATGACGATCGACGTGATGTTCAATGCGATCGCCGACCACCTGCCCGACCTGACCGCGGCCGGTGATCCCGAGCGGCTGCGATCGTCGTTCATCAACGGCATCAAGCACTGGCAGGTCGATTATCAGGGCAAGTGTCCCGCCGCGCGTCAGCGTCGGACAAGATTGAGGGCATGACCGAACCAGGTGCGGCCCGTGTGGCAGTCTACCTCGACTTCGACAACATCGTGATCTCGCGGTACGACCAGGTGAATGGTCGCAACTCGTTCCAGCGTGACAAGGCCAGTGGGCTCGAGCAGTATCCCGAGCGGCAGGCCCGGGCCACGGTCGACGTGGGCGCGATCATCGACTTCGCGTCGTCGTTCGGGACGCTGGTGCTCACCCGCGCCTATGCGGACTGGTCGGCGGACGTCAACGCCGGGTATCGCGGGCAGCTGGTGGCGCGCGCGGTCGATCTGGTGCAACTGTTCCCGGCGGCGGCCTACGCCAAGAACGGCGCCGACATCCGGCTGGCCGTCGACGCGGTCGAGGACATGTTCCGGCTGCCCGATTTGACCCACGTGGTGGTCGTGGCGGGCGACTCGGACTACATCCCGCTGGCGCAGCGCTGCAAGAGGCTCGGCCGGTATGTCGTCGGCATCGGGGTGGCCGGCGCTTCGAGCCGGGCGCTGGCGGCGGCCTGCGACGAGTTCGTCGTGTACGACGCGCTGCCGGGGGTTCCGGTGTTCGAGCCCGAACCGGCGACGGCCGGCGCCGACATCGAGGCAGCCCCGCCGAAGCGACGGACCGGGCGCGCCAAGGCGCCCGAGCGTGAAGAGCCGGAGGAGCCACCCGACCCGCAGGCCGCCGCCACCGCGCTCCTGACGCGCGCGCTGCAGATCGGTCTCGAGAAGGACGACATCGACTGGCTGCACAACTCGGCGGTAAAGGCACAGATGAAGCGGATGGACCCGTCCTTCAGCGAGAAGTCTTTGGGATTCCGCTCATTCAGCGATTTCCTGCGTTCGCGGTCCGACGTCGTCGAGCTGGACGAGAGTTCGACGACCCGGATGGTGCGGCTGCGCGTCCAAGATTGAGCGCCTCCCCTACGCTGACGACCGTGAGGCAGGAACTGATCCGACCGAGACGCTCCGGACCCCGCTGGCTCACCCGCAACGTTCGGGTCCTCTCCGGAGTCTCCTTCCTGCAGGACGCCGCCAGTGAACTGTTGTATCCGCTGTTGCCGATCTACCTCACGGCCGTGCTGGGTGCGCCGCCGTCCGTGGTGGGAGCCGTCGAGGGCGTGGCCGAGGGTGCGGCCTCGCTGACAAAACTGGCGGCGGGCCCGCTGGGCGACAGGTTTGCGCGGCGTCCGCTGATCGCCGCCGGTTACGGGATGGCGGCGCTCGGCAAGGTGATCATCGCGGTGGCCGGGGCGTGGCCGGGTGTACTCGCGGGTCGCGTCGTCGACCGGCTCGGCAAGGGCATCCGCGGCGCACCGCGGGACGCGCTGCTGGTCGACGATGTGGACGAGGGCCTGCGCGGCCGGGTTTTCGGCTTCCACCGGGCGATGGACACGTTGGGTGCCGTCGTCGGCCCGCTGCTCGGCCTGGTGGGCTACGAACTGCTCGACCATCGAATCCCGCCGTTGCTGTACGTCGCTATCGTGCCCGCCGTCCTCAGCGTGGCACTCGTCTTTCTTGTGCGGGAGCGCAACCGTCCCGTCCCGCGACAGCAGCGGCAGTCCATGTGGGCCGGTGTGCGCACATTACCGCGGCCGTACTGGCGGGTGACCGCACTTCTCATCGGCTTCAGCGCGGTGAACTTTCCGGACGCCCTGTTATTGCTGCGGCTCAACGAGATTGGCTTCTCGGTGGCGGAGGTGATCCTGGCCTACGTCGGATACAACGCGGTGTATGCCCTGGCCAGCTACCCGGCCGGATCGCTCGCCGACCGCGTCGGCAGACCGGCATTATTCGGTTTCGGTCTGACCTTTTTCGCGATCGGCTATATCGGGCTGGGACTGACCACCGACATGGTTACGGCATGGCTGCTGATCGGCGCATACGGATTGTTCACCGGGTGCACCGACGGCGTCGGGAAGGCCTGGATCTCTGGGCTGGTCGGCCAGGAGCATCAGGCCAGCGCGCAGGGCGTGTTCCAGGGCGGCACCGGCCTGGCCGTACTGGTGGCGGGATTGTGGGCGGGCTTCCTGTGGGGTTCGAACGGCCAACTGCCACTGCTCATTTCGGGAATCACGGGTGGTGTGTTCGCGGTCGTGCTGATCGGCGGCCGGCTGGTCCGCGGTATGAGACGCGGGTAGCGAGCACGGCTGTGGGCAAGGGGTCACCAGCGGGTGAGTCGTCGCGTCCGCTTGCGGACCGGATAGAGGTAAGGGCGCCCGGCTTGGCCGCGCTCGTCGTAATGGCGGTGGGCCGGCTTCCCGTCCCGGTCCGTCGGCGCGTGCTGCCGGCCGCGTTCGAGCGCGCCCGCGACGCATTCAATCGCGGTGACTTGGACGCGGTATTCGGCTTGTTCGCCAAAGACGTCGAGTACGGGCCACCGCCCCCTCTGTATCGGGGAGATAGTCTGCGGGGCCGCGAGGCCGTAGTCAACTTCTGGCGTGGGGTCTTCGACCGCTACGACGAGAACACGATCGAGAACTTGTCCTTGGACGAGGCGGCGCCGGGGTCGTTCGTGCGCCGGGCACGCCTGCACCACCGGATAAGCGCGACCGGTGCATCGCTCGACTACGTGATCGTGCAGACCACCCACCTGAGGGCCGGTCGTGTGGTGCGACAAGTGAACGTTCTCGACGAACACTAGGGCGGAACGACCGGGGGTTTCCACGAGGACGGCCACGCGACTAGACATATTTCGCTTTATGTATGGCCATCGGGCCGCCGGTCCCCACCTGCACCGGCGCGCAGATTCCCGAAAATCCCCAGGCGACGCGGATCTTTGGGGTGATCGCGAGATTAGTGGTGGGCAACCGAGCAACCGATATCGTTGACTTCCACCAACCCCTGGCCATACATTATGTGAAAGTCGTCGCGACCCGAACACGCGCGCAACCGCACTTCACCAGGCAGGGGTCCGTTATGACCGTCGGCGCCGCTCCCACAAGCGTTTTCGACGCCGAACTACCCACGTTGACATACGGCGCGCAGGAAACTCCCGGCGAGGTCTATCCCCGCCTGCAGGCCGCGCAGCGACAGGGACCGATCGCGCTGGGGCCATTTGGACCCGAGGTGCTCTCCTACCACCTGGTCCGATCCGTCCTTCGGGATACCCGGTTCCAGATCCCGCCCGGCATAAATCTGCTCGTCCAGGGTGTCACTTCGGGCCCGTTGTGGGACAAGGTGGTCAACAGCCTGCTGTGCCTGGAGGGCGACGCGCACCATCGGCTGCGCAGCCTGACGTCGAAAGCATTCACCCCCCGCGCGACCCTGCGCCTGCACGACACCATGGCCGACGTGATGAACGAGCTGGTCGATCGGATGGCCGACGCCGGCCGCTGCGACGTCGTCACCGACCTCGCGCGTCCCTACCCCGTCCCGATCATCTGCGCTTTGCTCGGCGCGCCCCGGGAAGACTGGCAACAGTTTTCGTTGTGGGCCGACGACGTCTTCAAGGCCTTCAGCTTCACCGTGGATGTCCGCGAAATCGAGCCCGACGTCATGCGCGCGTGGGGAGAGCTCGACGACTACGTCGACGACATGGTCGCGCGGCGCCGGCACAGCCTCACCGACGACCTGCTTTCCGACCTGATCCGCGCCGAAGACGACGGCGATCGCCTCAGCACCGCCGAACTGCGCATGCTCGCCGGTGGCCTGCTCCTGGCGGGGACGGACACCACCCGCAACCAGGTGGCCGCCTCGGTGCACGTCCTCTGCGAGCACCCGGAGCAGTGGGGGCTCCTCAAGGAGAACCCCCAGCTGGCGATGCGCGCGGTCGAGGAGACGATGCGCCACTCGCCGATCGCGTGCGGCACCCTCCGCCTGGTCGTCGAGGACGCCGACCTCGACGGCTACCTCTTCCCCGCCGGAACGATGGTCCTGGTGAATACCGCTGCGGCCAATCGTGATCCCGCCGTGTACGACGATCCGGACCGCGTCGACATCACCCGTGAGGGGGCGCCGCCGATATTGACGTTTGGCGGCGGTGTTCATTACTGCCTGGGCGCCAACCTGGCCCGGCGCGAGATCGCCGAAGCGCTGAACGTGATCGCGAGCCGGCTGTTGAACCCGCGCGCCGCCGGACCGGTGCCTTGGAAGCCGATGGTGAGCCTGAGCGGCCCGAAGAGTCTGCCCATCGAGTTCGACACGGAGCGGTAACCTCCGGCGTATTCTCCGAATGGTGAGCGCACGCACGACACCCGAAGGCGCGGTGCTGGTGTCGGCGGACAACTTCGCCAGGGCCGAAAGCGATTTGTATTTCGGCAATGTCGTCCAAGACGGCGGGTTCGGGAGATTCATCCACATCCGGGAGCCCACGCCGATCGACCGGCAGCTGGTGGTGCGCTCAAACCGCGACACGCTGTATTCGGCGGGCGTCTTCGATCTCGACGCCGCGCCCGTCACGATTTCGCTGCCCGACTCCAGCGGCCGGTTCATGTCGATGCAGGTGATCACCGAAGACCACTACGTGCCCGGCGTGTTCTACGGGCAGGGCGAACACGTTCTTATCCGCGAGGACGTCGGCACGCGGTATGTGATGGTGGCCATTCGTATCCTGGTCGATCCCAATGATGAGGTCGATATCGCCAACGTCCATGCGCTGCAAGACTCCATCGCGGTACAGCAGGATGCCACCGGCAGTTTCGACGTCCCGAAGTGGGACCCGGTCAGCCAGAAGGCGGTGCGCGACGCGCTTCTTCAACTCTCGGCCACCTTGCCCGACTCCAAGCGGATGTTCGGCACCAAGAACGACACACACCCGGTGCGACGGCTGATCGGCTCGGCATCAGCGTGGGGCGGCAATCCGGAAAAAGATGCCATGTACTTCAGCGTCTACCCGGCCGAAAACGACGGTGCCACCGTGTATCGGCTGTCGGTCGGCGAGGTGCCGGTCGACGGGTTCTGGTCGGTCACCGTCTACAACAAAGACGGTTACTTCACACCCAACCCGCAAAACGCCTATTCGCTCAACAACATCACCGGCCAACGCGGCGCCGACGGCAGGGTCACCATTCAGTTCGGCGGCTGCGACGCTGCGACTGTCAACTGCCTGCCGATC
>Ga0335076_10000072_pt1 | contig 79176 bp, 70 predicted proteins | sample Lox_Sample_25_FD_206717 | JGI IMG/M metagenome (GOLD analysis project Ga0335076, IMG submission 206717) | Soil microbial communities from Loxahatchee National Wildlife Refuge, Florida, United States - Lox_Sample_2.5 | ecosystem: Environmental > Terrestrial > Soil > Wetlands | place: USA... | reverse complement strand
AGTTCAGCGTCACCACGGTATTGTTCTCGCTCGTGGTCGTGAATAAGTTGGAGCCGTCAATCGTGGGACTCACCACCGGCCAAACCCGCGGCGCCAGCGGAGACGTGGTTGGATCGACCGTGATGCCGTAATTGAGCGCTATGGGAAAAGTCATCGAACCGACCGTGAAGGGCACAGTGACCGACTGGCAGAACGACAACTGCCGCATCCAGTTGGAGGGGAAGGGGTCGCCGTAGGCGAGCACGCCGATAACTTGATCGGAGACAACCGCTGGCCCCGCCGAGTCAGGCATGAAGAAGGGCCAGCTCGGACACCCGTTGATGGGAAATGGAAGCCCGCTCGGATCGGCAGGTTGCACCATGTAGGGGATCGCAACGATGGAAGGTGCCAGGAGTTGTGGTTTGGCGTTCACCCCGATCACGTACGGCTCCGGAGCGATGGAGAGCCAGGATCCCAGCGGCGTCGGCGTTCCTGGCGCCACGTTCTGAAATACCGAGGTCCACTCCGCGCCGGCAATGAACGCATCCAGAAAAGCCTGTGGACTGGGCGCAAGCGTTCCGCTGATCGTGTTGGTCGTTCCATTCGTTAGCGTCAGGTCCGACAGCGTGAGTTCGGGGCCGAGTACCAGCTCGTTGAATGGCCCCGAGTAGGTCGGCTCCAGCTGCGCCAGGAATGCAGTGTTGACCTGTGTCCAATCTGTGCCGCCGGTAACGCTGACGGACTCACTAAGATCCGTTGAGCCCGGTTGCGCTGCGAGATAGATCGGAGGAGTGAAAAGATTGTTGGGAAGGAAGCCCACCACACCTGGAGTCTCGGAAGGATCGAGCCCGCTTAGCGTGAAATCAAACGTGGTGGTTTGAGATGGCCCGACTGCGCCCGCACCGCCGGCGATGTCCCGGCCCAGATCGAAGCTGCTGCTATTGGTCCAGAAAGCGGTCGGCGCAAATCCGGGTGGACCACCCTCGATGAGCCAGTAATATCCGCCCGGCACCTGTCCGATGTTGAAGACACCGGGCGCGGCCGCCGTCGCGGCCATGAGTTGTAGGGAGCCATCCGGCTGCGGAACCAGAGCTGATGGAAGACGGCTTGGCGGGGCGGGTAACGCCACGGGACCCGCCGGCGTCCAGTCTGTATTCACCCAATTGACCGTGACCGTGCCCGTGGGCGTGACTGTCCAGGACTGGGTTGCGCTGCCTCCCGAAGAGCTTGTCGCTTTCGCCGTGAAGCTGTTGGAGATCCGCGATTCTGCTGCGGTCGGCTCCCACGTGATCGTGTGGCCCGTCAGCGTAGCTCCCGTCGGCGCGGTGATCAATGAAAAGCTCACCGTCCCACCCGAAGGATCGGCTGCCGCCAGGCTATAAGTGTAACTCGTGCCCTGCGAAGCATTAGTAACCGGCGTGCTGGTGAAAACCGGGTTCTGCGGGGTTGATTGCGAACTTCCTCCGCAGGCGGCCAGACAAATCAAAAACGACGCTATTAGAAGGACACTTAGTATGCGCATCATTCGCTTCCTCGGCTCGGAAAGTGAGGAGGGGCACATTTTACTCTTCGCCATCGCTCGCCACAGTGACAACCACAGCCCCGGTCAGCGGCCGGTCAAGCAGAATCTCGACTACAGGCTTGACATATTCCCATATGAGAATATATATTCGCGACCATGCCCAGAGCGGCAACCACCTCTGACGCCTTCAACGCCGTCGCCGAAACCCGCCGCCGCGAGATTCTCGACTACCTGGCGCACCAGGAGCGAACGGTGGGCGACATCGTGGCGCGCTTGGGGCTCGAACAACCGTCGGTCTCGAAGCATCTGAGCGTGTTGCGCAACGTTGGACTGGTCAGGGTGCGCCGCAATGGGAGGCATATGCTCTACCGAACCAATGCCGACGCGATCCGCCCACTTCACGACTGGACGAAGACCTTCGAGCGTCTCTGGGCGCACCAGTTGACCCGCATCAAAGAACGAGCCGAAAGCAAACACACGGAATCAGGCAGCTGACGCCAGCCATTCCGAAGCAAAGAAAGGGGAGAACCAACCGTGAGCATGACGCCAACCATTCCCGGGATTGAAAGCTTGACGCTATCCATAACGCAGGAAATCCACGTGCGCGCGCCGCTCGAGACCACCTTCACCGCGCTGCTGGAACAGATCGGCCCACGAAACGACACCCCAGAGGGCCATGCCATGCCCATGAAGATCGAGGCCTGGCCCGGCGGCCGCTGGTATCGCGACCTCGGCGACAACAACGGACATCTCTGGGGACACGTGCAGGCGATCAAGCGCTCGACTCTACTCGAGATTACCGGACCGCTCTTCATGTCCTACGCCGTCGTCTCCAATGTGCAGTACCGGTTGAGCGAGCACGAGGGTGGGACTCTGATCAAGTTCCACCACAAGGCCTTCGGCGTCATCCAGGACGAACACCGGCGTGGCGTCGAGAAAGGCTGGACGCACATTCTCGCCCAACTTCGCGCCCGCGCCGAATCCGGCAAGCGCTGAGTCGAGGAGGAGTTATGTGTCCAGCGTGCATCGCCGGCGCCGGGTGGATGGTAGGCAGTGCGATGTCAGCCGGCGGGCTGACTGCGTTAGTCGTCAAGACTTTTCGCGCGAAGATAACGTCCGATTCCAAGCAAAGGAGCACCAGTCATGGCAGCACGCGAGACATTGATTCAGAAAGAAGTGGCTCAGAAGATTGTGTCGCCGGAGCAGTGGCTTTCCGCGCGCAAGGAACTGCTGGCGAAGGAGAAGGAATTCACCCGCCTTCGCGATGAACTGAGTCGCAAGCGCCGCGAACTCCCCTGGGAAAAAGTCGAAAAGCAGTACATATTCGAAGGGCCGTCGGGCAAGGAAACCCTCTCCGACCTCTTCGCTGGGCGCAGCCAACTCATCGTCTATCACTTCATGTTCGGTCCAGGATGGGAACAGGGATGCCCGAGCTGCTCCTTCCTCGCCGACGGTTTCGATGGCGCCGCCATTCATCTCGCACATCGCGACACAACTCTCGTCGTGATCTCTCGCGCGACTCTGCCCGAGATCGACGCCTTCAAGAAGCGGATGGGGTGGAAGTTCAAGTGGCTGTCGTCCTTCGCCAACGACTTCAACTTTGACTATCACGTCTCCTTCACCGAGGACGAAATGGCCGGGGGCAAGATGCTTTACAACTTCACGGAGGCGCAGTTCCCGTCGTCGGAAGGTCCCGGCGCCAGCGTCTTCTACAAGAACGACGCGGGTGCGATCTTTCACACTTACTCGACTTACGCCCGCGGCCTCGACATCCTGCTCACCACCTACAACTTTCTCGACATGACGCCCAAGGGCCGCGACGAAGACGCCCTCCCTCATACGATGGCGTGGGTTCGCCATCATGACCGCTAATCCGACGCAAAGCCGATCGAGATCAAGCCGGCCGCGCCGAAGAGAACTGACAAATCATAACCGCGACGGCCACTCAATGAAGCGAGCCGTCCCGGCAATCTGCCGGCAAAAATCCGTTCACCGGAACCCCGTAGAAACAGAAGTGCCCCATCCTTGCGCGTCGGAGCACAAGGATGGGGCATTTGACTCTACGCGCCTTGACTGACTAGAGCCGCATTAGAGGTTCTTCTTGATTGCGACGCCTGCAAGGTAGTTGCCCCCGACCGACTGCGGTCCGAGGTTGAACGATTGCTTGGCTTTCGCGACTTGCATATTGAAGCCGAAGCCGCAGCCGGTGCCGCAGCCAAAGGCGATAAATCCGCTGCCGTCGCCGTGGAACGACTGGATCTGTACGATCTGGCCCGACTGGTCAATGTCGCCGCACCCAACCGTATGTTCAACAGCGGCAATCTGCGTGCCGTTGCCGGTGTTGTCAAGCGTGAACGTGGTGGTCAATGTACTCACGCCGCATCCTGTAACTCCCGACAGGGTAGCCGTCCAGGTCCCTTTCAACTGGGCGATGGTGAGGGGGGTCACTGCTTTTTGAGCCGCGCTGAATGGTACGGTTGCAAGACCCAGCAGTAGCACAAGCATGGTGAAACGTCCGGCTTGCTTTGCACGAAGATAGTTCATGGTCCTTCTCCTTTTTGGGTACGGCTTGATTCATCTGGGAGCTGTCCGCTCGCCTGATGTGTTACGGGGAACCTGAATCCGTCACTTCCGCATCGGCTTAAGGCCGTCTGGACGACTCGGGGAAAGAGGAAAGCCAGATTGCACGACACGGGCGATCACGTGCTTACTAGTGGAAACGCAAAGTCCGCACAAACTGGCTCATCGACTTGGGATTTTTGTGGGTTACCCGGTTTTCTCTTTTGCTGGCGGATTGCAGAGGGCTTGCCTGCGTTGACTTTCCCCATGAACCGGGGTACCTTCTAGCCCACCCTTGGGCCTCAGGTGAGGATGTCACGCGCTTCGTCTTATCCTGTTACCGAACTCCTCGCGCGCTGGAGCGGGGGGGACCTTTCCGCCCGCGATGCCCTCGTACCCCTCGTGTACGACGAACTGCGCCGCATTGCCCGTCGCTGCCTCGCCGGACGAGGCGGCCATACCCTTCAGCCCACCGCCCTCGTGCACGAGGCCTACTTGCGCCTCGTCCACCGCGACTCCGTCAACTGGCGCGATCGCGCGCACTTTTTTGCACTCGCCGCCCAGATGATGCGGCAGATTCTCATTGATCATGCCCGCAAAGCGGCCGCCGCCAAACGCGGAGGTAACGAGATCACTCTCGCCCTCGACGATGCCGCCGAGCCTGCCGCAAAGAATCAGCAGTCGAACCTCGATCTCATCGCCCTCGACGACGCCATGAATAAGCTGGCTTCCCTCGACGCCCGGCAGTGCAAAATCGTAGAGCTGCGTTTCTTTGGCGGACTCTCCATTGAAGAAACCGCCGAGCTCGTCGAAATTTCTCCCGCTACCGCGAAACGCGAATGGGCCACAGCGCGCCTCTGGCTGCACCGCGCCCTCAATAACCCCGCCGATCTATGACTCCCGAACGCTGGCAGAAAGTGAAGGAGGTGCTGGGCGAGGCCATGGAAGCGCCTCCGGGAAGTCGCCCGGCGCTTCTGGAACGAATCTGCGCTGGTGACGAGTCCCTTCGTCGCGAAGTGCAAGCCTTGCTCGACCGTGAGTCCCATCTCGACTCACAGTTTCTCAGCCAGACAGATCTCGCGTCCGCAACCGCCGACCTCCTGCCCTCCCAGACCAATCCCTGGGTCGGGCGTCGGGTTGGCGCTTACAAGATCATTGAGCAGATTGGCGCAGGCGGAATGGGCGAGGTCTATCGCGCCGTCCGCGACGACGATCAATATAAGAAAGAAGTGGCGCTGAAGGTGGTGCGCAGCAGCCAGGGCTCTGCCTTCATCGTCAGCCGCTTTAAAAACGAGCGCCAGATCCTCGCCAGCCTCGATCATCCCAACATCGCGCGTCTGCTCGATGGCGGCACCACCGAGGAGGGCATGCCGTATCTGGTGATGGAATTGATCGCAGGCCGCCCCATCACCGAGTACTGTGCTGATCGCAATCTTTCCGTCGCGGACCGCCTGGCGCTCTTCGTGCACGTTTGTGCCGCGGTCCAGTATGCCCATCAGCGGCTGGTTGTTCATCGCGACATCAAGCCCGGAAACATTCTCGTCACCGCCGAGGGCGTTCCAAAACTCTTGGATTTCGGTATCGCCAAAATTCTCGACGTTGCCGGCGACCCCTATCAGGTCGAAGCCACGCTCACCGTATTCCGCCTGCTGACGCCTCAATACGCCAGTCCGGAGCAGGTTCGCGGCGAACCGATCACCACCGCCAGCGACGTTTATTCGCTCGGCGTCGTTCTCTATGAACTGCTGACCGCCTCCAGTCCTTATCCCCAGACCTCCGGAGCCCCTCAGGATTTGGTCCGTTCCGTCTGCGACTTCGAACCTCCCAGGCCGAGTACCGCCGTCCGCCAACGCATCGCGCCCGCGCCGCGATCCACTGCACCGGCGCACCCCAAACCGCAACTCGGCTCCGAGAAGCTCGCCAGGCAACTGAGCGGCGATCTCGACAATATTGTTCTAATGGCCCTTCGGAAGGAGCCGCAGCGGCGTTACATCTCGGCAGAGCAGTTCTCCGAAGACATCCGGCGCTATCTCGAGAAACTTCCGGTCGTCGCCCGCAAGGACACCGCGCGCTACCGGGCGTCGAAGTTTGTCACCCGGCACAAGGCCGCAGTCGCCGCAGCCGTGGCTGTCGCTCTGACACTGGTCGTGGCTCTCGTCATCACCATGCGCGAAGCGCAGATTGCAAATCGCCGCTTCAATGATGTCCGTTCCCTCGCCAACTCGCTCATCTTCGATGTCCACGACTCCATCAAGGACTTGCCCGGTTCCACCCCCGCCAAGAAGATCATCGTGGATCATGCCCTGCAGTATCTCAATGGCCTCGCACGCGAATCTTCCGGCGACCTTGGCTTGCAAAGAGAGCTGGCCTCCGCCTATGAGAAAGTCGGTTCCGTTCAGGGAGATTACCTCGAAAACAATCTGGGCGATGCGGAAGGTACTCTCGCCAGCTACAGGAAAGCCTTCGAACTCCGCAGGCAGATTGACGCCCGCTCCAGCGACTGGAATGACCACATCGCTCTCGCCCAGGACTACAGGCTCCTCGCACATCAATTGTGGGCCAACGGTGACGCCCGCGGCGCGCGCGATCCGATTGCCCATGCCATCGCGATTTCCGACGCCCTCAATCGAGCGCAGCCCAACAACACCAAGATCCTGGGCGAACTGAGCTTCGATTATGAGGTCTCGGGACGCATCGGATACCCCGGCGACCCTGACGCTACCACGAAGATCGTCGACGACTATCGCCACGCCCTCGCCGTCGACGAAGTTGCGGTCAAGCTCCAGCCCAATGATCTGCCCACCCTGCATGGTTACGCCACCGATCTGAGCGGCATCGGCGGCATGCTCGAGGCCACCGACCCGCGGGCCGCTCTGGCCAACTACCAGAAGTCGCTGGCAATGGACCAGCGCCTGACCCAACTCTCGTCCGATTTGCGCTTCCGCCGCAGCGTCGCCATCGACCACGCGAACATCGCCAGCGTCTACGACAACCTGGGCGAGTATGCGCTGGCCCTCGAGAACAACCTGATGGACCTCGAGATCTACCAGGACCTGAACCGGGCGGATCCAAAAAACGCTCTTCTCAAACAGGGATTGGCGATCGCTTACGCTAACACCGCATCCTCCGCGTCGAGGCTCGACAGGACCGATATGGCTCTCGACTACTCCGCCAGAGCGGCGGAGATCATCCAGGCCCTGGTCGCTTCCGCGCCTCCTTCCGCCTTCCAGCGCAAGGTCCATGCGGCCATCGCCGGGGTACGAGGCACCGTGCTGATTCGCGCCCGCCAGCCGGAGGCCGCGGCCAGCGAACTTCACAAGGCGCGCGGCGTCTACGAAATGCTCTACAAGGCGGGCACGCTCGACAGCCGGTCGAGCGTCGCGTCTTGCAACGTAAAACTCGGCGAGGCTGCGGCACAGCTGGGTCGCGAATCCCAGGCCGCCGACTACTTTCACCAGGCGCTGGCGATCGTAGAGCCGCTAACTGCCGCCTCCGCTCCAGACCTCGACGCTCTCTATGCCTCCGCCGACGCCTACTTCGGCCTGGGAGAACTCAGCCGAAAGAAAGCGCAGCAGCGCGGCCTGGCCCGCTCGCAGCAGCAGGTCTCCTGGGCGGAGGCCAAAACCTGGTACGAAAAAAGCATGAGCGCGTGGCACCGCATCGAACATCCCAACCACACCGCGCCCGACTTCTTCCAGGTCGGCGATCCGGCAGTCGTTGCCAAACAACTCAAAGCAGCCGAAGCAGCGCTCTCCCGCCAGCACTGAGTGGGGGGCGGGCTGCGACTAAGGTGATCACTGTAGGCGAGCTGTCAACGGATTTCATCGCCGTGTCCGAATCCCACACTGGCGGCCAAACATCCAAGATCCGTGGTCAGACGATTGGAGCAGCCTAAGGAGGGAGCTGACCATCTCGCTATGACGCATCCGATTTCAACCGAAGACATTTCCTATCGAAAGCATATCCCAGTACTTGATACAAACATGGCCTACGTCGATGTGGGGCAAGGAGACCCGATTGTCTTTCTCCACGGCAATCCCACACCTTCTTATCTCTGGCGCAACATTATTCCGCACGTACTTCCTCTCGGACGGTGTCTTGCTCCTGACTATGTCGGAATGGGCAATTCGGGACCGGCTCCGAATGGCTCGTACCGGTTTGTCGACCACCGTCGCTATCTCGATGCTTGGTTCGATGCTCTGGAACTGAAAGAGAACATCATTCTCGTTGTTCACGACTGGGGGTCGGCGCTCGGATTTGACTGGGCCCGTCGCCATCCCGGGCGAGTCAAAGGCTTGGTGTATATGGAGGCGATCGTGCGGCCTTTCCTCTCCTGGGATGAATGGCCAGAGGTGACGCGCGCTTTTTTCCAAGGACAGCGCACCACCACTGGCGAAGAATTGATCCTCCAGAAGAACCTCTTCATCGAATACCTCCTGCCGCTGCGAGGTCTATCGAAGGAGGCGATGGAAGTCTATCGCCGCCACTTCAGAAACCCCGGCCCCTCGCGCCAGCCAATGCTGGCATGGTCGAGAGATCTGCCGATTGAGGGGCAACCCAAAGATGTAACCGAGATCGTGGATTCCTACGCTCGCTGGCTCAGCGCCAGCCTGATCCCAAAGATCTTCATCAACGGGGACCCAGGTGGATTCTTGATCGGTGCGCAACGCGAGTTCTGTCGCGCGTGGCCCAATCAGCAGGAGATCACCGTCCAGGGAGCGCATTTCTTGCAGGAAGACTCTCCCAATGAAGTTGGCGAAGCGACAGCCCATTTCGTAGCGAAGGTGCAGGCCGGGCAACTGTCGTCAAAGGCCGCTTGAGTCGTTCGATTGAATTAGATTACCGCGCGCCGACGTCTCGCCCTGTTCGAAACGTGCCAATCCCTACTTCTCCAACTGCGCCGTCCCTTTCGTGACCGCCTCGTCGAGCAGCGCCTTCGTCTTCTTGGTAGCTTCTTCGGCAAGTTTCCCCTGCTTCTCGCCCAGCTTGCCTTGCTGCTCGCCCAGTTTGCCCTGCTTCTCGCCCAGCGCGCCCATCAGTTCGCCTAGCTTGGATTGCCGCTCGCCGGCCTCCGACTGTATATTGCCGATCTTCTCCTGCAGCTCTCCCATCTTCGATTGGATCTCGCCGATCTGTTCCGACGTGGCACTCGGGCCGAGCTTCTTAAGTTCTGCTTGAAGCTCTTCCATTTCCTTCGTCATGTCGGGGACAGCAACGCGGACCTCCTCCATCTGCTTGGAGAGTTCCTCCTGCTGCTTGCCCAGTTCTTCCTGCTGCCGGCCGAGTTCCTCCTGTTGCTTGCCCATCTCGCTTTGAGGCGCCCAAAGCGCCTTGGCGCGCCGCACCGTCTCCGGATCGCGAATGATGTACGACTTGCCGTCGCGGCGGAACCAGATGAAGTCGCCGGGAATCGTCTGCTTGAGCTCATGCACATGCTCCGAATCTCCGTCCATGCCCGACATGGTGAACGAGTCTTCGCTGCCGGAGACGATCGCGAAGCGGAGATGGTCGTCGTAGCCATACGCGTACGACTGGCCGACCGACGTCGTTCGCGTCCCGTGCTTGGTGTGCACTGCCGGGGCCGCCGCCACTGCCGGTGCCGTAGCCGTGGCCTGCGCGATTTCCGTTCTATTCGGACGTTGCAAACCGGCCGTGCGATCAGAGGGTTGCGCCGACGCCGTCAAATAGACGACCGGAACAGCCAGCAGGATGACGAGAGCGGCAATGGACTTTTTGAGACTCATGGTAGCGGTTCCTTTCCACGCAAGAATTCTTTCCAGCCGCTGTTCGGCGCGGCCGGCGCTGGCCATCGAAATTCCCTGCCAGCGCACGCGTCCGCGCACCCCCTGCAGAGACTCGAAGAAATTGAGCAGCGTGCGCGCGTACGCGGCACGGTCGACACCGCAGGCCAGGGCGGCTTCGTCGCTGGCCCGCTCAGCGAGATCGGCGAGATGGCGGTCGAGCCACCACGCCAGCGGGCTGAACCAGAAGATCGCCTTGTGAAAAAGCGAAAGCCGCCGGGTCAGCGCGTCGCGCCGCGCCACGTGCGACATTTCGTGGGCGATGACGGAGTCGAGCCGGACATCGTCCCAATCCTGCCACGTCCCGGGAAACAACAGCACCGGGTGCAGGATTCCCATTGTGAGCGGGACCGAAACCAGATCGGATTCGGCAGATTCTGGAATAAAGCCGAGCCTGTTGGTGCGGGCGCTGCGAGCGATTCGGGTCACGATGCGGTCATCTTGGATCCGGCAGGAAGCGCGACGCAGGCGCCGCTCCAGAATCATTCCTGTAAAGATCCGAACCAGCAGAATCGCCAGGACAACGAGGTACGCTCCAGCCGTGAGCACATTCCAGCGAAGCTCCGGCCACCACGAGTGCTTCGGGACGGCGGCGCTTCTTGTTCCTGTAATCCGATCTTGCAGCGCGGCGCTGTGATCGACGGGCGCGGCAGAAACCGGCAAGGGAAGGGCGCGCTGCGCAACCACGGCATGTTGCGCTGGCGTTCGCACCAGCCCGGGTAGGAATACCGGCAAAGGCGGCAGCAGCAGTTGCAACACCGGCATGCCGAGAGCGATATAGAGGACGGCACTCCAGCTGAACAGACGGATCGACGTCGCTCTCACGCGGAAAGCCGCCAGGGCGAGGGCCCCTGCGCCCGCGACAACCAGACTGCGAGTGGAGGCGCTCGCCAGCAGCAGAAGGACGTTTGTTGACAATTCGCCCGGTTCCATCATGGCCGTGGTCTGCCTCCCCTCTTCTCTATGCCCTTCTCTTCCGCAGTGCTTCGTTCCGCGATCTTCCGCGCCAACCGCTCCAGCTGCCTGCGGTCGAGGACGTCGTTGTCGACCATCCCCAGCAGCAGCGCTTCCGCCGACCCTTCGCAGAAGCGGTCGATGATGCCCTTCACCGCGCGGACGGCGATGTTCTGGCGCGCATCCGCAGGCCGGTAAATGAAGGTGCGGCCTTCCACGGCGTGGGTCAGGTAGCCCTTTTCTTCCAGCCGCCGCAGCACCGTGCGAATGGTCGAGTCCTTCATCGGACGCGTCGCCAGCAGCGCCTCGCGGCACGCCTCAGATGAAGACGGGCCATGCGCCCAGATGTAATCCATGACCGCCTGTTCAACGTCGCCTAGGTTCTTGAGACCAAGCTGGGGAGTGTTATTCATTGTAGCGTTACAATATGTAACATTCAAAGAAGCGCCTGTCAAGCGAAAGAAATGCCCCGGCGCCTGGTTCTCGCCGTTCTCGCGAGCCTGGGTTGCCGAATTTCCCGAGCGCCCAAATGTGTCCTTGACAGCGCCCCAACCTCGTAGATAATCACAACGACATTCTGTTAGCTCATTGACAACATGGCGGGAGCCGCGACCTGCCTCTATCGTGGGTTGAGGTTTTCTGACTTCAGGGGGTGGGCAAAGTTCTGCCTTCCCGGGACTGGGGATCGACCTCACACCTGAGGGCTAAGAGCCACTAGCTAAGAGCTAGAAGCTAAGGAAGCTAACCCCTGATTCAGCAATATTTTGCGCTAACTCCTTGCGGCTCAAGATTTTGCGCACTTGAGCACCGCGCAACTTCTTTGTTTCCAAGATTTTGCATCATGAAGGGGGAGGGGGAGGGGGATCCCGGTACTAGAGAGTAAACCCCTCTAAAAGGAAGCAAGCGCCGTGGGCTGTGGGGCCGCAACCTCGATCCGCTGACCGTGGGCCATCGAGACCAATGCTAGACTAGCCAGTCATTTTGTGGGGACTCGATTGGCTACCAACCCAGTGCTGGTCGTCCACGGCGGCGCCTGGGCGATTCCGGACGACATGGTCGACGCGCACCTGAACGGCGTCCGCAACGCCGCTGCCGCCGGATGGCGCGTGCTCGAACGCGGCGGCTCTGCCCTCGACGCCGTCGAGCAAGCGGTCGTCGTCATGGAAGACGACGAGACGTTCGACGCCGGACGCGGCAGCTTTCTCAACCGCGACGGTCGCGTGCAGTGCGACGCCTTCATCATGGACGGCGCCACCCTCCGCGGCGGTGGCGTCGGCTGCGTCGAGCGTATTGCCAATCCCGTCCGCGCGGCCAGAAAAATTCTCAGCGACAGCCCGCACGTGTATTTCGTCGCCGAAGGCGCGGAACAGTTCGCCGCCCAACACGGCCTCCCGCTCTGCCGCAACGAAGACCTGATCATCCCCCGCGAAGTCGAGCGCCTGAAGGAATACCAGTCGCATCTCGAAGCGCATCGCGCCGACCTGTTCGCGCCGACGATCTCGCACGACACGGTTGGAGCCGTCGCCCTCGACCGCGAAGGCAACATCGCCGCCGCGACCTCGACCGGGGGAACCCTGAACAAGGCTCCCGGACGACTGGGCGACTCCTCCCTGATCGGCTGTGGATGCTACGCCGACAACGCCAGCGCCGCCGCATCGACGACAGGCTGGGGCGAACCGATCATGAAGCTGGTGCTGGCGAAGTGGGCCGCGGATCGCGTCGAGTCCGGCAGCATGCCGGAATGGGTGGCGCAGGAAGCGATGAACTACCTCAAGCAGCGCGTCAACGGACACGGCGGCATCATCCTCCTCGACCCCCAGGGCCGCTATGGCATCGCGCACAACACCCCCCGGATGGCATGGGCGATTCGCAGCCTGCAAACCCAAGAAGCGGGAATCCAACGCGGCAGTTGAGGGCGAGGGCGGTTGCGCTGACCAGTCCGAAGGTGACCATGGCGCGAAACAGATCCCGGTTGCATTTTTCATTGTTGCGAATGGCGGCGATGATCGTGGCCATAGGCTGCGACTACGGGGCCGCTCAGGCAGTGGCGAACAGCGGCACTCTGCGCGGCGTAGTCAGCGACAGCAGCGGCGCGCTCGTGACCGGCGCGTCGGTTTCGCTGATCTCGCGGACAAACCATCAGACGTCGACGCGCAGTTCGAATTCGGCAGGCATCTTTCTTTTTCCATCGCAGGCGGTCGGCGTGTATGCGATCGAGGTGTCGGCGACGGGCTTTCGCAAGGAAATTGTCGAGCCGGTCGCGGTGCAGGTGGGGCAGACGACGTCGGTGAAGGTGAGGCTGCAGCCGGGAGCGGGCAATGAATCCGTGACGGTGAGCGGCGAGTCGCCGCTGTTGCGGACCGAGGACTCGGATCTGAGTTCGGTGATCAGCCGGCAACTGCTCGACGGCCTGCCGCTCAGCGGACGCCGCTTCCTCGACTTTGCGCTCCTGGTTCCGAACGCTTCTCCTGACGGCGAACAGGGGTTGGTGAGCTTTGCCGGCGAACAGGGCGGTCAGGACACCGGCTACGCCAACGCCAACGGCGCGAACTCATTTTCCGTGGATGGGGCAAACGCGACCAGCAACTACTTCGGCGCGGCGCGCGGCGGCGAGCGAGTACCTTACATTTTTGGGGAGAACGCGATTCAGGAATTTCAGGTGGCGGTCTCGCCTTTCCGTTCCGAGTATGGAGGCGCGGCGACGGGTTTCGTGAATGCGGTGACGCGCTCCGGCGAGGACGATGTCCACGGCGGCGCTTTCTACTACAACCGCAACTCTGGTACGGGCGCGAACGATGCCGTGAACAAGGCCAACGGCATTCCGCGGTCCGTCAACGTATTGCAGCAGTTGGGTGGCGACATTGGCGGCCCGATCGTCCCCCATCGCGCCTGGTTCTTCGCGGACTACGAGCAGCAGCGGCAGAAGAATCCCATTTCCGTCATCAATCCTGCATTCTCCGACATCGATGTGGAAGACGCGTTCGGCGTGGACGAAGCCGACTTGCCTCCTCCCAATGGCCCCCTGCCGGTGGCGGGCGACAGCAATGTGACTGATCCGGAAGATCCCGAATACATGCAACAGGTTTCTAATGCGTTGCAGGCCATCCGCTCGAGTCTGGGGGTTCGTCCACGGTTCCGCAACGACTGGGCAGTGTTTTCAAAATTGGACTATCGAGATGCGAAGGATGACCGGTTCTATCTCAGCGTGAACTGGAACCGATTCGACTCGCCGGGCGGCGCGATTGTGGGCAACGAGACTTCGCTGTTCGGCAGCAGCACGCTGGCCAATGCGTTCGTTCGCGATTACCAGGCGGCGGCCGGCTGGAGCCACGCCTATGGCAGCAACTTGCTGAACGAGTTCCACGGCAGCTTCTCTCGCGACGACCAGTACTTTACGCCGACGGGCCTGGTGGACTCCGTGTTGCCGGCGATCCTGCTCGCCACCGGGGAAGGCGATGCTGACGAAGGCGGAGCTCTGCAACTCGGCAACGCGGGGTTCGCAGGGGGCCGCACCAACGAATCGCTGTGGCAGATTTCCGATCGCATTAATTACCTTCGCGGGAAGCACACGTTGAAATTCGGCGTCGAGTTCAGCCGTATCCATCTGGCCGATCTCGCGTTTGGAGGATTCGATCCGGACGCCGCTAAGCAGAACGGCTCGTTTCGCGGCACCTACAGTTTTTCCAGTTTGCAGAACTTCGCGCTGGGGAAGTATGACAACTTCTTTCAGAATTTTGGCAATCCGAAATACTCGTTCAATGTCCCGTATGTGGGCCTCTACGTCGCGGACACTTATAAGATTCTTCCGCGGTTAACGCTGGATCTCGGCCTGCGGGAGGATTTTCAGATTTATCCGCAGCCGAAGGCGAACCCCGCGTTTCCACTCACCGGACAATTTGCCAATCAATACCAGCGGCTGGCACCGCGCTTCGGATTTGCCTGGCAGCCGCTGGAGAAGACCGTCGTCCGCGGCGGCTTCGGCATGTTCTACGAAAATCTGAACGGGTTGAACTATCGCAACGCGGTGGTCTCGAACGGGCTGCCGACGCAGCAGGTCTCTGCGCAAGTCAATTACGATGACGGCCTGGCGCCCAATGAACAGCCCACAGTTTTCCCGAATCAGATCACGGATCCGCAAGCGGAAGCTTTGCAGAACATTTCGCTGATCGATCCACACTTCAAGTTTCCGTACATCCTGCAAGGCAACCTGCAGATCGAGCGCGAAGTGCTGCCGGAAACGGTGGTCACACTGGGCACGACCTGGACGCACGGAGTGCATCTGCTGGCCTCGAGCGCCTACGATCTGAATCTGCTGCCGCCGACGGGCACCACCACCTACGTGATTTGTCCGGCGGGCTTCGACGGTGATCCCGAGGACTGCAGTGGGCGCGCGGTGACCTTGCCGGCGCTCAATTCGGACGACCTTGCGGAAGGCCGCGTCAGTGCGGACGTTAATCAGATCAACGCGTTGATCAGCCCCGGAGTGAACAACTACAACTCGTTCTTCGTGCAGGCGCAGCGCCGGTTCCGGCGCGGCCTCGCGTTCCACATGTCGTACACGTTTTCCAAGAATATGATGTCGCGCGGCGTGGACTTCAACAACCAGTTCGATTTCCGCAACACGCACGCCCCTTATCTGCTCGACCAGCGCCATCGCGTTTCGATTGCGGGAATTTACGAGCCTCACTTCGGCAGGAATTTACACTCTGCTGCGATGCGCGCGCTGGCGTCGGATTGGACGTTGAGCACAGTGATGCAGTTCGCGTCGGGGCGTCCGTATGCGGCGCTGCTCGACGCCATGGAAGACGGCGGCATCCTGAACAACACCGCCGCTCTTCAGGCCACGGCCAACTCAGCGCTTGGCATCAACGGCGCCGGGCCGAGTCCAGTCGCAGGTCTGAACTCTTTTTATGGACCGTGGACACAGCAGATCGATCTGGGATTGGCTCGCCGCTTCCGCATCACGGAGCGGCAGAGTGTCTCGTTTCAGGTGCAGGCGTTCAATCTCTTGAATCATGCCAACTACTACGTGGCCAATGGGAACGGCGTGAAGCAGGTGCAATATTCGCCCATCGGAGAAGAGTGCGGGCAGGAAGGCGGACTCTGCGGCCTGGTCCCGAACAGCGACTTCGGAGGCCTGCAGCGGATCAACGCCCTGAACGGGCCGCGGGTGCTGCAGTTCGCGCTGAAGTACAGCTTTTGAAAATTGTCCTAAAAAACAAACGGACAGCCTGGAGCCCCCCAAGGCTGTCCTGATTCTACCCTCCCGGTTAGAAGGGCGATCTGAGGAGAAGGTACCCGGCTGAGATTGCGGAGGTATTGCAACTTGATGAAAATCCGATGAATTTGGCGCAGTCCATGTGCCGGATATCACAAAATGCTGTGATTCAGTGCGCTGCAGGGGGTCCCTGGGGCGCTGCTATATTGAAATGACCGTCCAGGATGGGTAGCGCCGCCCTGGGGAGGAGCCCATGGCCCGCAAAACGGAAGAGTCCCGCAAACTGCAGAAGCGCGCCGAACAGCTGATCCCGGGAGGAGTGAACTCCCCGGTGCGCGCCTTCCGCGCCGTTGGGGGCGAACCTCTTTATATCGTGCGTGGGCATGGCTCGCATCTCTGGGATGCCGACGGCAACGAGTACGTGGACTACATCGGCTCCTGGGGACCGCTTATCCTTGGCCACACTGCCCCTACCGTGCTCGAGGCAGTCATTTCCGCAGCCCGCAATGGCACGAGCTTTGGGGCTTCGACCCCGGCGGAAGCCGATCTCGCCGAGTTGGTGCTTTCCGCCTTCCCGCACATGCAGAAGGTGCGGTTCGTCAGTTCGGGGACTGAAGCGGTGATGTCGGCGATCCGCCTGGCGCGGGCTTACACCAAGCGCAAATACATCGTGAAGTTCGAAGGCTGCTATCACGGGCACGCCGACGCGTTGCTGGTGAAAGCGGGATCGGGCGTGGCGACGCTGGGCATTCCCGGGTCGGCGGGAGTTCCGGAAGAGTTCACGCAGTTTACGCTGGCTTTGCCCTACAACGACATTGAAGCGCTGGAGCAGGCGTTCAAGAAGTTCCGGCATCAGATCGCGTGCGTGATTGTGGAGCCGGTCGTGGGCAATATGGGATGCGTGCCTCCGGGACGCGGGTATCTCGAGGCGCTGCGGGCGATCACCTCGCGCGACAAGGCGCTGCTGATTTTTGATGAAGTGATGACCGGGTTCCGCCTTGCGTTTGGAGGAGCGCAGGAACTGTACGCGATCCAGCCTGATCTGACTACGATGGGCAAGATCATCGGCGGCGGGCTTCCGGTCGGGGCGTATGGCGGGCCGAGCGAGATCATGGATCTGGTCGCGCCGCTGGGACCGATGTACCAGGCGGGGACGCTGTCGGGGAATCCGCTGGCGATGGCCGCGGGTTATGCCACGTTGCGTTACTTGCGTGAACACAAAGATATCTACACGAAGCTCGACAAGCATGCGGCCGAAGTCGTGACCGGCGTGGCGGCGGCGGCGAAAGAAGCTGGAGTGGCGATGTGCCACAATCGCGTCGGCTCGATGTTCACGTGGTTTTTCACCCCAGGTCCGGTCACGGACTGGACTTCCGCGGCCAAGTGCGACACGGAAGCCTTCGGACGCTTCTTCCGCAACATGCTGGATGCTGGCATCTACCTGCCGCCGTCACAGTTTGAAGCGGCGTTCATCGGTGTGGCGCATACCGAACACGACGTGCAGCAGACGATTGCGGCCGCGAAACAGGCGTTTGCGATGGTGAGTGCTTGAGAACAGCTCTTAGCCTTTAGCTTTTGGCTGTCAGCCACGCACGCGTAGGGCAGTCGCCTCGGCTGGACGGGCGTGCTTCACTAGTATTGACCAGTGTTCGGCCCAACCTGTAGGAAAAACCCGGTGAAGTGATATCTGCTCTGCAATTCTTTCCGGGGAATTGTGATTTTGCCCTTCAAGGGATCGCCGATCGTGGTCTCCTCCGCATTTGCTCTCATCATTGCAATGAAATGACCTGCTCCGCCCGGAAGCACCACTCCGGCGATTGAGGGGATCGGAGGGGCGATCTGATCCCTCGGCATGATCACAAACTGCATACGAAAGCCTCTCTTTTGTAGAACGCGAGCGATATACCAGATTTCAGTGCCACCTCGATAGGTGAAACTCTCACGCGCAAGTTCTTGCTCGGACGCATTCTGGCCAAACAGCTTCAGGAGAGTTGCCGCGCTACTGGGGCCGCAGGTGGATGGAGTGCTTTGAAGGCACACTTCTCCGTCGCATTCCGGGCGCAGCGTTCCATAGTCAACTGGATCAAGAACCGATTTTATGAAGGGAATGAAGAGAAGCACGCCGAGAGCAACCGGCAACACCAGCTTTTCGCGAAGACTTTTTGGTTGGAAGACGCAGTGCAGGAATCCGGCAAGTGCTCCCAAGCCAGATGCAGCCAATTCGCTGTAAGGCGCCGTTCGAAACTGGTAGAACCAAGCGGCATTGTCAAACAAGTGCGCGTAATAAATGACGAATAGGGCACCGGGAATTGAGAGGATGACTGCCAGAATGAGAAGTGCGGCCCTGCGTGCTCTCGAATCAATCCGTCTGGTTAGTGACGCCCAAAGCCAGAACCAGAGAAACGAGAGCAAGATCGTGGGGATCGCGTTCGGGTTGAGATTCATGCCTAGGATTCACGTCCCCAGATTTGAGTCTTCTGCTGGATTTGATGCGCAACCTCAGGGGCTAAAGCCCGGCTGTGTTGCGCTTCTAGCGGCACGGCTCAAGCCGTGCCCTTCCCACAACCGGCTTTCGCAAGACGTGTCGATTTGTCAGACCTAGTGGTACATCATTTCGCTTACAGTCAAAAACTCGAACCCTTCATCTTTGTATCGCCGGATCAGGTTGTCCGTCGCGATGACGGTTTGAGAGCGGTCGGCACCCATTGATTTGTGACCGCCGTCGTGTAGCAGGATCACGTCGCCGCCGCGGACTCGCCGCGAGACTTTCTTCTCTATTTCTGCTGCGAGCGGGGCATTCCAGTCGTAGCCGGTAACGTTCCACATCACTGGCTGCAGCCCCAGTTCGCGGGCGACGCGGAGCGTGGCGGGACGGCGTCCGCCGAACGGGGGACGAAACAGGTTCGAGTGCTGGCCGACGGCGTCGGTCAGGGCGGCGCGGCACGACTCGAGTTCAGAGCGAGTCTCCGTTGCTGACTGGAAAATCAGCAGCGGGTGGTTGAACGTGTGATTGCCGATGACGTGCCCGGCGCGGGCGACCTCGCGGACGATGTCGGGGCGCTGGCGGACATAGCGTCCGATCATGAAGAAGGTGGCGTGGACGTTGTGCTTCGCCAGCACTTCGAGCAGCCTCAGCGTGTGTGGATCGTTGGGCCCATCGTCGTAGGTGAGAGCGATCTGCTTTGATCCGCGGGGCAGGCCGGTGAAGGTGCGTCCGAACCACTGGCCGGTTGGAGCCATCGACTGATAGCCGGCGGCGGAGGCGAGGCCGGCGGCAGCTAGACCTCCGATGAGAGCGGGGAGCACGAGGAGATTGTAGCTGGAATGCAGAAGTCAGAATGCAGAAGTGAGGTCAGAGGTTAGAGGTCAGATTGCAGAGGCGTGCCTTGGACTTCGAGCTACCAGTAATCGGACGGCTCGCCGCCCCGCCGCTCTTTGCGTTGGCGTTTTACTGTGCGTTGTCTCGAGCTCGTTTCAGAGCGAGCGGGAGATCGTGGAGATTTTTCCATTCGGCTTGATCGCCGGCCTGCGCCAATTCGAGCGAACGAAACTTGGGTTTACCAGCGGTACCCGCCTTTGTGGATCCGTCTGCGATCATGATGACAATTCCCGGACGCCCATGAAGCGAAATATCGGCCTCGACCCAGGGAGTGTCATGCTTGGAATCGTCAGCGGATGTCCTCGTGACCCAAGCTATCGTTGCATCCGGCCCAGCCTGGCGTTGCAGCCATTGTTCGAATGCCATTTTCGGCAGTGTCGAGTCTAACTGCGAAGCTGGGGTCTGTTTTACGTGCGCGATTAACCTGGCGGCTCCGTCCTCGGATCGGGGCATCTGTGCCGACACGAGAGCTGCGCCGGCGATCAAAGCCAGGCTCCACCATACTTGTCGTTTCATGCGTCACTCCTGGAAGGTATTTCTAGACCGTCCACCTGCCCGTGGTTGACACAGGGTACCACCGGGCACACCCACGAATACTTGGATGCAAGATGGGGGGTCGAAGCCGATCGATTTGCGCGAGCAGATTCCCGCTGTCGTTATTCACAATTGCACCGTAGGGCGAAGCAAGTTATCCTGACTCGTCCTCTCATGGCCAAGCTTTTCGAACTGCCCCGCTACATTGCAGTGGAAGGTCCGATTCGTGTCGGGAAAAGCACGCTGGCGCAGGTGCTGGGAGAGCGGCTGGCGGCGCAGCGGGTCATCGAACCCGACGACAATCCGTTTCTCAAGGCATTTTATGAGGGGGAAACGGGCGCGGCGTTTCAGGCGCAGCTGGCCTTTCTGATTCGCCGGTTCGAGCAGTTGAGCGCGCTCGATCTGGGCCCGCGCTCCAACCGGACGATCGTTGCCGATTACATTTTCGAGAAAGACAAGCTCTTCGCCTGCCTCAACCTCAACGATCAGGAACTCGACACCTACAATCGTTATTTCAATTACTTTCGCGAACAGCTCCCGACGCCTGATCTCGTCATTTATCTGCAAGCCACGCCGGAAGTGCTGAAGAAGCGGCTGAAAAAGAAGAACGCGCCGGGAGAAAAAGCCATCAGCGAGGACTACCTGATGGAAGTCGTGAAGGCCTACGAGCACTTCTTCTTTCACTACACCCAGTCGGACCTGCTGATCGTGAACACGTCGGAGATTGATTTCGTCGACCGCAATGAAGATTTGCAGGAGTTGCTGAAGAAGGTCTCCGCGCCGATCAAGGGCACGCAATACTTCCTGCCGCTGGGAAGCCAGGACGCGGCCAGTGCTTGAGAGCAGTGGTCAGTGGCTGGTGGTTAGTGGTTAGTGGCTAGTGGCTAGTGGTGAGTGACGCAAAGCCTGGCGACAAGGCTTAACGAATTCCTGCCTTCCCGATCATTTCCAGAAACTGCTTCTGCGTGCGCATGTCGATGGATTGTGCGACCAATTTGCCGTCGCGGTCGTAGACGAAACTTTTTGGGATGCCCTCGACCGCAAACATCTCGTTCACTTTGCGGTCCGGGTCGAGCAGGATGGGAAATGATACCCCGCGCTCGCGAATGAACGGCTCCACTTTTGCGAACTCTTCGTCGGAAATGGCCAGCACGACGAACCCCTGAGACTGGAATCGCTGGTACAACACGTCGAGATCCGGCATTTCTTTCCGGCACGGCGGACACCACGTGGCCCAGAAATTCACCAGTACGACCTTGCCGCGCAGGTCCTGAAACTTCCAGTCCTTGCCGGTGAGGTCTTTCAGGGTGAAGTCGAGGTGCTGACGTTTCTCGTCTTCGGCCTCCAGTTGTTTCATCGCAGCGGCGAATTGCGGGTCCTCCACCGCTGCCTCGACATGCTCGTAACGCACCAGCGTCGCCAGTTCGACATACGGGGCGGCGGGTTGCGGGGAGCCAGCTGCGTCCTTGCCTTGCGCTTTTTTCCACGGCACGGGCTGCTGTTTCAAGGTTTCCGCGAGAGTAGTCGCAACCTCCTGCAAAGTCAGGTGGCCGAAATCCCCTTCGGTGGAGAGACTTGCGAGGCCCATGGCCAGGCGCATCTTGTTCTCGTTCGCAGGCAACTGCCGGATCTTCAACGCAAGATCCTTCGTGGTCTGTGAGCGGACATCGTCGGGGAGGCTCCGCAACCCGTGGATCTGATCGGCAATGGGCTTCTCGGCAGGACTCCAGGCGATGGGCTTCTTTTGGGCGCTGGAGATGAGCGTGGCGAACAGCAGGAGGCCTGCAGCAATCAACGGTCGCATGACGGGGAGATTATCTCACTTGGCTGTTCGGACTGCTGCCGGCGAGGTCTCTTAGAGCCGCGCTTTACATGTTATTACAAACGTAATAACATCTGTTTATGGTCGAACTCAAGATCCGCAAATTCGGCAATTCGTTGGGTGTGGTTCTGCCCAAGGAAGTGATTCAGCGCCTGCGGGCGGGCGATGGTGAAAGGTTGTACCTGATCGAAACCGCCGAAGGCGAATACCGGCTCACACCCTACGACCCTGCGTTCGAGAAGAAGATGGCCAAGGCGGAAGAGATCATGGTGCGCTATCGCAACACGCTGCGCGCGCTGTCCCAGTGAAAAAGGGAGAGACGGTCTGGATCGAGGAACGGGACGTCCTTGCTATCCACGATCGGCTTTTGGCCCTGCACGGCGGTGCCGCAGGTCTGCGAGATGGAGGGCTTTTGCAGTCAGCACTGGCCCGTCCGCGGCAGTACCACGCCTATGCAGAGGGAACGGACATTGTCGTATTGGCAGCCTTGTATACGGTTGGCATCGTTCGCAATCATCCATTTTTCGACGGCAATAAGCGGACCGGCTTCGTGACAGGTGTCCTTTTTCTTGAAGTGAACGGGTTTACATTCAACGCAGATGAGGCCGCTGCTACTCAGGCCGTGATGTCTGTGGCGGCAGGCAAGATGGACGAACATGCTTACAGTGCGTGGCTGAGGTCGAGTTCGACGAGAATTCGCCACTAGGAATTCTTACTGATAGCAAAGGACTTGCCACAGGTCACCTGAGCCGAATCGCCCGCCACTGGCAACTGACTTTCTTTGCCGCTACAATACCCGCAGCATCATCCAAAAGATGTGATACAGGCTCTATCCGCGCATGCGGAGGGGCACTGGAGGACATCGTGAGTCTTACCCCGATCGGCGAACCTCGCCGCAAGATCACTACCACTACGCTCCGCGAAAAAAAGCTCCACCGCGATCCCATCTCCTGCCTGACCGCCTACGACTACGCCACCGCGCGGCTGGTGGACGAAGCCGGGATCGACATTGTGCTGGTCGGCGATTCGCTGGCCATGACCATGCTTGGCTACGAGAACACGCTCTCGGTGACGGTCGACGAGATGCTGCATCACGTTCGAGCTGTGCGGCGCGGAGTCAAAGACGCGCTGCTGATCGCCGACATGCCTTACGGCTCCTACCATGCGACCGCGGAAGAAGCTATTCACAATGCTGCACGCTTCGTGAAAGAGGCCGGAGCCGAAGCCGTCAAGATGGAAGGCGGGGAGAAGCGCGTGGATGTGATCCGGCACGTGATCGATGCCGAGATTCCTGTCGCCGGGCACATCGGACTGACGCCGCAGTCGGTCAACATGATGGGTGGCTACAAGGTGCAGGGCAAGACGCTGCATGCGATCGAGCAACTGATGCGTGACGCCGTCGCGCTTGACCGGGCCGGAGTGGCCTGCATTTATCTGGAAGGGATTCCGCGCGAAGTGGCGGCCATGATTACCGCGGAAATCGAGACGCCGACCATCGGCATCGGCGCCGGACCGGAGTGCGATGGACAGGTGCTGGTCTTCCACGACCTGCTGAACCTGACGTTCAGCCATCCGGCGAAATTTGTGCGTCGCTACGGAGACGCGGCGGCTCTGATTACACAGGCTGTGCTGAGCTTCAAGGCCGACGTCGAATCGCACCAGTTTCCGTCCGATGGTGAGTCCTACCATTTGCCGAAGGACACCCAGGCAGCCCTCACTACGGTACTCGAACGCAAACGCGCCTTGCGGCGATAATGGAAGCGGAGACCAACGTATCGTGCGAACCCTGGTGACTCTGATCCTGCTGGGAAGCCTTGTAGCCTGCACCAAACCTGAAGCCCCCGCACCTCAGCAGCCGGCGGAAACCGCGCCGCAGGAAACCGGTCTGGAGCGGATTCCGGAACCAGATCCGGCGAAGTATCCGAGAATTCACGAACTGGCAGGGTGGAAGAACCCGCAACTGGTCGTGCGGGAGGACGGCATCGGATTTGTGGATGCGGAGAATCACGAGATCCATATCCTGACGCAGGAACAGGTCCCAGCCGAACTGGTTGCTCTTCCCATCGATGCCTGGCCCTACGGGCGGGTGGTGTTGCTGACCCAGGCAATGCCCAAGGGCGCCTCCGAGCAAACCAAAGCGAAGCTGCGCGAACAACGTGGCGTGCTGATGGGGACGCTGAAGGAGCTGCAGGTGAAGGCCTACGAGGCTCCGTAGCTCGTCACACGGCGGACGGCTCTCGGCTCACGGCGCACCGTGGGCAGATTCTGAGATTCTTGGCGATGAAGATCTACTCCAGCATCGGCGACACTCGCGACACGTGCCGTCATTACCGGGCAAAAGGCAAACAGCTTGGGCTTGTCCCGACCATGGGAGCGCTCCATGAAGGGCACCTGTCGCTGGTGCGGGCGGCGAAGGAGCGGTGCGATGCGGTGGCGGTTTCCATCTTTGTGAATCCCACGCAGTTCGGTCCGAATGAAGACTTGGAGAAATATCCACGCCAATTTGAGCGTGATTGCGAGCTGCTGGAAAAGGAGAAGGTCGATATTCTTTTTGTACCGTCCGTCGGCGAGATGTACGCGGCGGGAGCGGACACTTGGGTCACGGTGGAGGGCCTGAGCGATAAGCTCGACGGGCGCTCGCGTCCGGACCACTTTCGCGGCGTGACCACGGTCGTCGCGAAATTGCTGCACATCCTCGAGCCGGATGTTGCTTTCTTCGGACAGAAGGATGCAGCCCAGTTGGCCATCATCCGGCGCATGGTGCGCGACCTGAATTTCCCGGTCACGATCTTGGCCTGCCCGATCGTGCGCGAGCCGGATGGGCTGGCCATGAGTTCGCGCAATGCCTACCTGAATGCCGACGAGCGGAAGCGCGCGCTGGTGTTGCGCCGCTCCCTGCAGCGTGTGGAAGCGGAGCTATCGCGCGGAGAGAAAGACGCTGCCCGGCTCATTGCCCATGCCACCAGGGTGGTCGCGCAGGAACCGCAGGTCCGGCTGGACTACTTCGAGATTGTCGATCCCAGCACCCTCGATCCGGTTGAGCGCATTGAGAAGGCCACGCTGGTGGCTGTCGCTGCCTTCGTGGGACAGACGCGGTTGATCGACAACCTGGTGATCGATCCCGCGAAATTGCTGTCGCCAGAATAGCGCCCCTGACTTGGCGGTCACCGCTTCTTCCCTGTTGGGTACTGAATCCCCAGCGGCTCGAGGTACGTCTGGTACTTCGCTGGATTCCCTTTGCTCTTCTCATCCCAGCCGCCAAGATTGAGCGCGACAGCCATGCAGGCGGCGCGCAATTCGTCCGCAAGGGCGCGGTCGACCATCGTGCGAGCCACGACCATGCCTCCGATGGACAGGGCGGCTATGCCCTGCGCCGTCGTGTGGCGTCGACGGCCATTCTGGGTCAAGCTCCGCTCCAATACGCTAACCATTGCTCGGAAGACGGTTTCGAAGGCGCGCCTCGCACTTGCGCCGCTACGGGCAACGTCGGTCGGTAGTGCGACCATTGGGCAGGAATTCTCGACGTCCTCGAAATGCTGGCGAGATAGGTAGGCGCGAACGACCTGCGACCCTACATCGGTGGATGACAGATCCACATGCACACCTTCCCAGCAGCTTTTCCAGTGCGGGTCGGTAAAAAAACACCCTAATACCTCGGCATACAGATCGCTCTTGCTCTTGAAATAGCTATAGAACCCACCGTGTGTCAGGCCCACACCGGCCATGATTTGATTGAGAGAGACACTCTCAAAGCCGTGCCGATTGAAAAGCTTTCGTGCGCTGTCGATGATGTCTTTCTTGATTTTCGCCCGATGGCCAGCGGGGTAAGGCATGAGACCTCCTTAGTTGTTTTGGCCTGAAGTATGCTTCGGAGGGGTTTACCTGTCCATGAAAATATTATGTTGAACATATTTTCCCGCGATGTTGTTATGCGAGGAACGATTGAACCCGAGAAATTCAGGAGGATTCCGATGAGCGATAACAAGAATCGAGAAGCGTTGTCCAATGAGTCAACGCGGCGACAAGCGATCGCCGCTGTTGTGATGACGTTCGGCGGCCTAGCCCTAGACTCACCTCAGGCCTGGGCCGGAGCCGAGGAGGAGATTTCTCATTCCGCGGAATCCATTCACCAAGAGACAAATTTCAAAGCGAGCCGGAAGCGCGTCTACGAAGCGCTCACCGACACTAAACAGTTCGATAAGGTCATAGAGCTCAGTGGAGTGATGAAGTCCGGCATGCTGCCCGCGGGAGCCAACAAGCCCACGAAGATCAGTAGTGAAGTGGGAGGCGCGTTCGTACTCTTCGGCGGGTATATCACGGGACGACACATCGAACTCGTGCCCAGCGAGCGAATCGTACAAGCTTGGCGAGCGGGCGGCTGGGCCCCAGGCGTTTATTCGATCGCGAAGTTCGAGCTAGTGGAGCAGGGTTCCGGGACCAAAATCATCTTTGACCATACCGGATTCCCCAAGGGCAACGGGGAACACCTGGCTTCGGGATGGAAAGCGCACTATTGGGAGCCGCTCGAGAAATTCCTCACTTAAGACGCTGGAGCCGGTCGAGAAGATCACCGGCCGGACGCTCTGTGCAGTGTCGGCGTATTGTGGGGAGTAGGAGGCTGATTGATAATGTTCTTCTGAGGTCCATCGAAAAAACAGCTCAACCAAATCAATGTCGATTCGCAGTAATCAGAGCAATCCCGACCAGTAAGCCAGCTCCGAATCCGACTACCGAACATAGCGGTCGATTGGGGAAAAGCGGAGTCACAGGAATGCCACACGGGCGAACTACTTCCAGTCCGTACTCTTCAACTTGCGATAGAGTCTTGGCGTGGTCCAATTTTTCGGAAAGGGCTAAATATAAATCCTGGGCCTGCCTGTACTTGCGTGCCAAAGCCTTGTCTGAAGGGTTTTTTATGAGTCGAGCATGAAGATCTTGTGCGTTGCTCCTGGCGTCGCCTACTTGCTCCTCCAGGAACTTGATCGTATTCCGGCTACTTTCCTCTCGCAGGGCTCGCCGGTACTCGAATATGGCCAATATCAGGCCGTTGCAAACCTGCTGGGCTCGATCTGGATTGGAATCTCGATAGGTGACATCAAAACCGGTTGTACGGTTCAATCGGCCTGAGTCCGTTGCGTTAGAGGGAAGCATGCTTGTGTTCTTGCGAATCTCTTCATAGGCTTTTTGCACCTTTTCGGGTTCGGTAATGCCCATGCGGTGAATCAGCGGTTCTAATCGGTTTGGTGATAGTGCTCCCAGCTCCAAACTTGCTAGCTGTGCCTTGACATCGGAAATACTGGCGGGTCCCCAAACGTCAATCCCAGTGGGTGCAACCGCCAACAGTGATGAGCGGGAGGTATATTGCGGAGTCAGCGCATATGAAACGAGAAACCCCGCCAAAGCACCTGCAACGGCGGGAAGAACAATCACCTTCTTCCATTGGTATGCTTTTCTCTCCTCGGATTCCATAAGCTAAGTCTAGGTAAGGTGGTGCCTCTCAGGCAATGACCTTGGGAGTTCGCATGGTAACTGCGGTAAGGCCGCAGTTTTGTCAACTATGCCTACTTTCTTTGTACTCTCGTGTCCCCTGTATTCATTACTTCTGTGTCTCTCCGCCACTTACGGTTTTCTTCACCGTCGGGTACTGAATCCCCAACTGCTCCAGATACGTCTTGTACTTCGCTGGGTCGTAGTAGTACTTCTGCATCTCCGTCCGGAACTTGGCCATCTTTTCTTTGTTCATGTCGATGGCGGGCTGGTCGTCGGGGGCGATGAGCGGCGTGTATTTCTGGTCTTTCGTCTGGACATCTTTGTAATAGGCCCAGGCTTTTTGCAGCGCATCCGGTGACAACAACAGATCGAGCGCGGTCAGGGCTTGCACTTTGGCTCCGGCGGCCGAGCCTTTGTGGGCGATGGGTGTCGCCATGGCGATGGCGTCGGCCCAGCTGTGGCCGGGCGTTTCGGGAATATTCGCCGGATAGCGCAGATAGACCATGGGCACGACCCAGGAGATGTCACCGACGTCGTCGGAGCCGCCTTGCTCGGTCTCGGGTGAAGGCGGCTTCAGCGGCTCGACTTTTGACTTCAGGCCTTCCTCTTTCTTTCCCAGTTCTTTCTGCAGGGCTTCGGCGAGCGTCTGGTCGGCGTCGTCCCAGGTGGGCATGCCGACGGCTTCGATGTTCTTCTGCTGAATTTCGGCGATCACTTTGTTGAAGTGTGGAGGCCAGGCCGATCCGACGAGCTTCTTGGTGAAGGTGGTGCCGGTCATCATAGCGGCGGCCTTGGCCATGGTGTCGCCGAGATCGTAGAGGTCGCGGATGTGCTGGTAGTCCATTTCGCGGAAGTAGTACCAGACGCCGGCTTCGGAGGGCACGACGTTCGGCTGATCGCCGCCGTTGATGATCACGTAGTGCGATCGCTGCTGCAGGCGCAGATGTTCGCGGCGGAAGTTCCACCCGGTGTCCATGAGCTCGACGGCGTCGAGGGCGCTGCGACCGTCCCAGGGAGCGCTAGCCGCGTGCGAGGCCTTGCCGTGGAAGAAATATTGGACGGAGACGAGGCCCTGCGGCGCGAAGGTCTGTCCGTAGCCGGTGCCGAATTCGTCGGAGACGTGTACGCCCAGCACGGCATCGACATCCTGGAAAAGTCCGGCGCGGATGTAGAAGGCCTTGGTGCCGAGGAGTTCTTCGGCGACTCCGGGAAGGATTTTGAGCGTGCCAGCGAGCTTGTGCTCCTGCATGAGTTCTTTCAGCACGAGCGCGGCGGTGACGTTCACGGCCATGCCGGAGTTGTGGCCTTCGCCGTGTCCGGGAGCGCCGTCAATGATGGGCTCGTGCCAGGCGACGCCGGGCTTCTGCGAGGCGCGCGGAATGCAGTCAATGTCGGTGATGAAGGCGATGACGGGCTTGCCTGAACCGTACGTCGCAACCCAGGCGGTAGGAATTCCGGCAACGCCGCGCTCGACTTTGAAGCCGTTCTTCTCGAGGATGCCGGTCACGTACTTCGACGTTTCAAACTCCTGAAAACCCAGTTCGCCATAGCTGAAGATCTGGTCGACCATCTGCTGGACGAGTTGCTGGCGGGCGTCGACCTTGGCGAGGGCTTCTTTCTTGAGCGCCTCGAGATCGGGGGATTGGGCGAGGGCGCAAACGCAGAGTGCCAGGGCTGCGACCAAGATGCTGGAGCAACGCTTCATGAAGGAGTCTCCTGGGCTGAATGTTTAAAGGGCGTGCGACAGAGAGGAGAGTCTACCAGAGCGTGGCGGCGGCGCTACGTTCGACTGCCCGAGACGAATCGATTCATGGCAATCACGTAGCGCAGCGGCTCTTCGGCGGACTTGGTGATGCCCACGCGCGTGGTCACGGCCACCTTGCCTACACGATAGCCGTCATCGACCAGTTGGAGATCGGACTTCGAACTCACCAGACTCTTGCCGTTGTCTCGCGCTCGCGTGATACCCAAGGCTTCGGACATGCGGCCAGGGCCGGAGGAAATCTTTTTGAGATCGCTTTCGTTCCGGATCTCGACTCCCCGGGCCGCCGCCATTGCTTCGATCCCCTCCACCGGTTCGAGAGCGCGGAAGAGGACGCATCCGGCCACGCCGTCGGGTAAGCAGGAGACATTCAGACAATAGTGATTGCCGTAGATGAAATAGACATACGCGTAGCCCGGCGGTCCCCAGAGCACGGCGTTGCGAGCCGTCTTACCGGCGGTGGCGTGCGCGGCGGCGTCGCCTGCGCCCAGATAGGCTTCGGTTTCGACGACGCGGCCTGCCAGCCTTCCCCGCGGCGTTTTCCGAATCAGCAACTTCCCTAGCAGGCCGCGGGCGACCCGTCGCGGATCGCGATCGAAGAACGCGGGAGTCAGCAGGGTGATTGGACTCTGGTTCATGTACTCCTGAGATTCGGGCGCGGAACGAGGATGCTCTAGAATTGTAAGATCAAGTCGGGCTTTCAAGACTACTCGGGATACAACCACTACCAAGCTTGCAATTGAGGAGGCGTGCCATGCTGCGCAAGATTCTACCGATCGCTGCCTTACTTCTGGTGACGGCGCTGGCCGTTGCCCAGACCATTCCCGCGGGAACTCCGGTCACGGTTCGCATCGGCTCGGAAATCAATTCGGGATCCGCCAAAGTTGGCAACACATTTGATGGAACGCTGGCGAAGAATGTGGTCGTTGGCGGTAAGACGATTGCCAAAGCCGGGACTCCGGTGCGCGGCAAAGTCACGCTGGCGAAATCGAGCGGACGTCTGCATGCGCCCGGACAGCTGTCGATCCGGCTCACCGCGGTGCAGGTGAACGGCAAGATGGTGTCCGTCACCAGCAGCCCGTATCACATCGAAGGCAAGAGCCACACCAAGAGCAATGCGACCAAAATTGGGGGCGGCGCTGCCGCAGGAGCGGTCATCGGCGCAATTGCGGGCGGCGGCAAAGGCGCTGCGATTGGGACCCTGGCTGGAGCGGGAGCGGGAACCGGTGTAGCCGCGGCGACCGGCAAGCAGGAAGCAGTCATTCCGGCGGAGCATGCGGTGGCATTTACGATTGGCAGCGTGGCGAAGCACTAGAAATCAGGTCAGAGGTTAGAGGTCAGATTGCAGAGGTGAAAACCAATCCTTCATCTCTGCAATCCGCTCTGGATATCGACAGGAAGATCCTTCGCTTCGCTCAGGATTTCGGCTGCGGGCTCCCGTCGTCCTCCCTCGCTCCGCTCAGGTCGGTCTCCTCACGCCCGCAAACCGCCTCAACTTCTGCATTCTTCATTCTGACTTCTGCATTCCCTTACGCGCTCTTCAAGTACTCCAGCACCTCTTCCGCGTGTCCTTCGGCCTTCACGTTGCTGAAGATGTGCTCGATCTTGCCGTCGGGGCCGATGACGAAGGTGGTGCGCGCGATCCCCTTCACTTTCTTGCCGTACATGTTCTTTTCTTTGACCACGCCGAACAGGTTGGCGATCTTCTTTTCGGCATCGGCGAGCAGCGGGAACGGCAGGTGGAACTTGTCTTTGAATTTCTTCTGCGATGCGGCCGTGTCTTTCGAAATTCCGAGCAGAACCACACCTGTTTTCTGAATCTGTTTATAGGTATCGCGAAATCCGCAGGCTTCCTTGGTGCAGCCGGGCGTGTCCGCTTTAGGATAGAAATAGAGCACTACGGTCTTGCCGCGAAAATCCTTCAAGGCAACTTCTTTACCGTTCTCGTCCGTCGTACTGAACTCAGGGGCTTTATCATTGACTTGCATGGAAACCTCTCCTCGCCGCAAATGGTTATATCGCACCGGAGTGCTCGCCGTCACGCTGCTGGCCAGCGTTGCGTCGCTGGCGCAAGGCACGATCACGCAATATGGACGCAAGGGCGTCTCCAAGGGCCCGCGGGCGCTAGGGCTGCTCCAGCTCTTTCCGAACGGCAAAGCGCACCTGATTCCGGTTTCGATCATGGTGGACGGGAAGTTCTACGACGCGGCGTCGTATAAGGGGGCTCCGGTTCCGATGGCGCTCGACTTCGGCGTGATCTACGAAGGGTTCCGCACCGGAGTCTCGCAGGGATTGTTTACGATCACACAGCCCGGCCAGGCTGGGCACAACTGGCTGGCAGAGGGGACGTGGCTGCCCGCGGGCACGAAGCCTGCGCAAAAGGGCATGAAATACGAGACGCCGAAGATGGAGGACCCGGACGCTCCGCCGCGGCTGCATCGCGGCGATGCCAAGCCGGTGGCCCCGCCTGCGGAAAAGCCAGCCGCTGAACCGACGCCGGCTAAACCGCAGGAGACGGTGAAGGCCGTGGAGCAGGAGGCGGCGATTGAAGATCCGAACCGGCCTGTGCTGCGACGGGGAAAGCCGGATCCTGCTGCACATCGTGAATTGGTCAAGAACTTCGACGAGGAAACGCCTGCCCCCAAGGCGGACAAGAATCCGGCCGGTTCCGTGCAGATCATTGCTGCGATCTCAGATTCCGGGGGGCCCGATCCGCGCCCTTATGCGTACGATCTGAATGCTTCCGAAGAAGCGGGCTATCGCGCCAAGATGCTTGAACTGGCTGCGACCGAGTTGCGCGGGAAAACTGGTGGGGCAACCCAGGAAACGAATGCACAGCGCGCGGCGCGAAAGACTGCGACAGGGACCAAGAAGTCAGCACCAGCATTTGATGACGTGCATCTGCGGATTTTCGATCTCTCCAATAGCAACGAGCCGGTGCTGGTGCTCTCGGCGAAGACGCACCCTGCCGCCAACGCGGTCGAAGGGAAAGAGATCACGCTGGTGGCGCGCACCAATCTTGAAGGCGAGATGCAGAAGCTATTCTTCTCCGAGACAGACTCCCAGCATCTCTATGTGGCTCCGCGAATGGAGTTGATTGATGCGGTTGACGCGGACGGCGACGGGCGCGGCGAACTACTGTTCCGCACGACGACGGATGCCGGCAGTTCGTACACGATCTATCGTGCTACGTCCGACCGGCTCTATGCGTTGTATGAAGGAACGCCGTAGAGGGCTGCGTTTGGTTCATGGAGGATCGCAGTTCCGCTTGTCCTGCCTTTGTTCTTGCCGTACGTTATCCTCCATGAGTCGACGGCTCGTTATGGCAGTCTTCGGTGTCGCGGTCCTGGCTGCGATTGGGGCTGGCTTGTGGTTCTGGAAATCAAAGCCTGAAGACACTCCAGTACGTGAGAACGCTTTTCGACTCACGCTCCCGGGAAAATGGAGTCCGGAAGCGTCCTCCGACCCCACCCGCTGGACCTATCATTCCGAAAACGGGCACGAGCAACTGACCGTCTCATTGTTTGCGTGGGCCAAACGCCTCAGCCCGGAGGAACAGCGGCAAACTCTCGAGCGCATGACTGAAATCCATCGCAATGTGCAGATCAAGATGCCGGGCATGGACGCCATCACAATGACCGACACTACCTTCGGCGAATCGGGCGGAACGATTGCAGCCCGGTATGGCGGAGTCGACCCAGCCCATCAGCGCCGTTTTTGGTCCCTGCTGCTCTCGAGTCCCGTGGCGGTCACAGTCTTCTACTACGAGGCGGTTGGGATGTCTGAGACGGAAGCCGACATGAAGGCCAAAGCGATCATGAACTCGATTGTCGTGCCACGCGATTGGGAAAAGCAGTGAAATCCGGCCTTGCTTCCCTGATTTACAATTGCTCTCCGCTACGAGGTGATCCATGCGCATGTTCCGCTTGCCATTCATGATGGCGGCCCTGGCTGTGCTCTCCCTTGCCCAAGACCGCGACTTCAGCAAGGTCCAGATCAAAGTCACGAAAGTCGCCGGCACCGTTTACATGCTCGAAGGAGCGGGCGGCAACATCGGCGCGTCCGTTGGCGATGACGGCATTGTCGTTGTGGACGATCAGTACGCGCCACTGGCCGACAAGATCCAGGACGCGCTCAAGGGGATCACCGACAAGCCGGTACGCTTCATCATCAATACGCACTACCACGAGGATCACACCGGCGGCAACGAGTTCTTCCAGAAACAGGCGCCGATCATCGCGCAGGACAACGTTCGCAAGCGGCTCGAAGAAGGCGGACAAGCGGGGAATGGCGGGTCCGTTCACTTCGAGCACAAGCCGGCGGCGGCGGGCGCGCTTCCGATTATCACCTTCGATCACGATGTCACCGTGCATTTGAACGGCGAAGACATCCGCGCGCTGCACTTTCCGGCTGGGCACACAGACGGCGATTCGGTCATCTACTTTCCGAAGTCGAATGTCGTGCACATGGGGGATGACTTCGTGACCTACGGCTTTCCCTTCATCGACGTGGATAGCGGCGGCAGTATCGACGGCATGATCGCCGGAGTCGAAGGCGCTATTGCTCAGCTTCCGGCTGACGTGAAGATCATTCCGGGACACGGTGCGGTTTCAACGCTGGACGACGTGCGGGCCTATGTGAAGATGCTCAAAGAGACGCGCGCCGCGGTGGAGCAGGCGCTCAAAAAGAAGATGACCCTGGCGCAGATGAAAGAGAAGAAGATTCTCGATCCGTGGAAGAAGTACAACGGTGATTTCATTTCCAGCGATGCATTCCTGGAGACGGTGTACAACTCGCTGACCGGCCAGAAGAACGGCAAGTTCATCAAGCACAACTAGCACGTGGAGGGGCGACCGCCTGCGGTTGCCCCGAAGCGAGGCTCCGGAAGTGTTGCGCCTCTGACCACTCGTCGCCAATTCCTCGCATCGCTGGCCGCGGCAGCGATGTCTCCCCTGATGAACCGGGCGATCCACTCCACGCCGCCCGCGCAGATTTCGTTTCCCAGGAATTTCTATTGGGGCACGGCCACGGCCGCTTACCAGATCGAAGGCGCGTGGAACGAGGACGGGAAAGGCGAGTCGATCTGGGACCGCTTCGCACATACGCCGGGAAAAATCAAAGACCGCACAAACGGCGATGTTGCGTGCGATTCGTACCATCGCTATCGGGAAGACATCGCTCTGATGAAAGCGATGCACCTGAACAGCTACCGGTTCTCGATCTCGTGGCCGCGGATTCAGCCCAACGGCTCGGGGGCGGCGAACCAGAAGGGCATCGACTTCTACAGCCGGCTTGTCGACGCGCTACTCGAGGCGCGGGTCCGTCCGCTGGTAACGCTTTATCACTGGGACCTGCCACAGAAACTCGAAGAAGCGGGCGGCTGGACGAATCGTGACATGGCCGGACGCTTTGCCGATTACACGGCGATGGTTGCCCGAGCGTTGGGTGATCGGGTGAACGACTGGTGTCTGCTGAATGAAGCCATCTCGTTCACGGGCGAGGGATATCTCGAAGGCGTACATGCGCCCGGTCACCAAAGCATCTTTGATTTCCTGCGCGCCACCCACGTCGCCAATCTCGCGCAGGGCGCTGGATTTCGCGCGTTGAAAGCCGTTCGGCCTCAGGCGCGGGTCGGAAGTGTTTTCTTCATGTCGCACTGCGAGCCGGCAACCGATTCCGACGCCGATCAGGCCGCCGCCGAGCGCGCCAATGTCATCACGAATGCCTGGTTTCTCGAGCCGGCGCTGCGCGGCCGCTACCCGAGTGCCTTCGCGTTCAATCCAGCGGTCTTCATGAAGGTCCATCAGGACGACATGGATCTGGTGCGCGCGCCGCTCGATTTCATCGGAATCAATTTCTACTACCGCAACGTGATTTCGGCGGCCACGACGGGCGAGCGCTTGCGCGATCTGCGACTTTTCTTTTTACCGGCTCACATCGACGAAGGGAAGATGGGCCCAAAGACCGACATTGGATGGGAAGTGTGGCCCCGCGCACTCTATGACATCGTGATGAGGATCACGCGCGATTACAACCATCCTGTGATCGAGATTACAGAGAGCGGCTGCGCGTACAACGACGGTCCGGGGCCGGACGGGAAGATCAACGATGCGCGAAGGATTGCCTATCATCAGCAGCACCTGGCGGAACTGGCGCGCGCGATTCGCGACGGCGCTGACGTGCGGAGTTATCACGCCTGGAGTTTGATCGACAACTTCGAGTGGGCGGAGGGATTCAGTCAGCGCTTCGGGCTTGCGTATGTGGATTTCAAGACGCTGCAGCGCACGATCAAGGCTTCGGGAAACTGGTACGCTGGCGTCGCGGGCGCGAACGCGGTGCCGGGCTCGCTGTGAGGTTACGATTCTCGCAATTGTGTTCCGAACGCGATTCTGCGCTAGCATATTCAGGAATGTGGGGTAACAAAATGAAAACTACTTTTCTGCTCTCGCTCGTTTTCGCGCTTACACTTTCCGCCTTTGCCGCGGACGGCAAGTCTGTCTCGTACAAGTCCGGTGATGACACGGTCACAGGCATGCTTTACACGCCGACGGGCAAGGGGCCGTTTCCGGCGCTGATCGTGATTCACGAATGGTGGGGATTAAACGACTGGGTGAAAGACCAGGCGTCCAAGTTCGCCGACCAGGGTTACGTGTCGCTGGCGGTCGATCTCTATCGCGGAAAAGTTGCCAGCACTCCGGATATGGCTCACGAACTTATGCGCGGCGTGCCCGAAGACCGCGCCCGGCACGACTTGCAGGCGGCTTTTGGCTACCTCGCCTCGATGCCCAACGTTAAGAAAGACAGGATTGGCTCGGTTGGATGGTGCATGGGCGGCGGATATTCGCTCGACGTGGCCCTGCTTGAGCCGACGCTCGCGGCTACGGTGATCAATTATGGCCACCTCGCGACTGATCAGGCGGAAATCAAGAAAATCAACGCGCACATTCTGGGAAATTTTGGCGGCCAGGATCGTGGCATCACTCCTGACGACGTGAAGAAGTTCCAGCAGACGCTTGAACAGCTGGGCAAGAAAGCCGACCTCAAGATTTATCCCGACGCCGGCCATGCCTTCGAGAACCCCAACAACAAGCAGGGATACCGCGCGGACGATGCGGCCGACGCCTGGAAGCGCACCGTCGATTTTCTGGCGGGCACGCTGAAAAAGTGAGGGTTCAATCTTTTTGATGCGCTAGCGCAACTTGCGGGAGAGCGCAAGTCCTTTCACGTTAGCGGCATTTTCGATGAGAGGAATTTCCACTTGCCAGATGCAGGCGGGGTGTTTACTATGCAGCCATCTTTTTGCGCGACTAAGTCGGTTGCGCGCCTATGAACATCGGCGAAACCATCCGCAATTACCGGTTACAGAAAGGCATGTCGCAGGGCGATATCGAAAAGCGCACCGGCCTGCTGCGCTGCTACCTGTCGCGGGTGGAGAACGGACACACCATCCCGTCGCTCGACACGCTGGCGAAGATTGCCGGCGCGATGGATCTGCCGCTCTCGCAGTTCTTTGCCGAAGGCCACTCCAACGGCCATAAGGGCCTGCCGCAGCTCTCGGACGATGAAGTCCGCTTCCTGAGCCAGATTCGCCGCTACGCCGTCAACCTGAACGACAGCGACCGGAAACTCGTGCTGGCGATGGTGAAGAAAATGGCGTCGAGTGCGAAGTGACGCTGATCGCTAATCGCTGTTCGCTATTCGCAGAAAGCTCACATTCACCACCTGGCTTTTCCCCTACTGGTTCCCCCAAAAGACGCTGTACTTTGTTGGGGTTCCGAAGAGCGAGCGGCGAACAGCGAATAGCGGCTCCATAGTACTTTCGTACCATTACCGCCTTGTCCCCCGGGTACCTCGCTCCGGCTCCTTTTCCCGGCTAATCTGTGAGCGGGATTCCCTGTGACTATTGACGAAGAACTGAATCTCCTCGATACGAATCTGCGGCGGCTGAAGATCGAGTACGAGATCTTCTTCAACAACCCCGCCAAGCGTCCGCCATCCGATATCGAGTGGAAGGTCACGAACCTGCTCAAGAAGTTCAGCGACGGCACGCGCATGAGCTTTTCCCAGCGTTACCGCTACAACGAAATGGCGCAGCGCTACGCGATTCAGAGCGACCTCTGGCGCAAGAAGATGCGGATCCGCGAGGAAGGATACCGCCGTCCCCAGGACGCGCTTCTCTCGGTACAGGGTGTTCGCGATGCCGGCGAGCATGAATCCAAACATCCTCATGTCTACGGCGTTGGTCACCATAGTGACGGGGACGGTCCCGGCAAACCGTTTACGGTGCAGTGCTCCGATGCCAAGTCGGAGCGTGAAAAAGTCGAGTCACTCTACAAGGCCTTGAGCGAAGCCAAGAAGAAAACGGGAGAGAAAGTCTCCGGCAGCCTCGATTCCTTCGCGTCGTTTGTTCAGAAGAAGACCGCCGAAATCCGCAAACAGCACAAGTGCGACACGGTTGTGTACTCGGTGGAACTCGATAATGGCCAGGTCAAGCTGAAGGCGAAAGCGAAGAGCTAGCTATCTGGTGACGCGCTGGATTGTTCGGGAGAACGGTTGTGAGACTTCTTCGTCGCATTCTGCTCGCCTTAGCGATTATTCTTGCCGTTGTTTTCGTGACGATGCATTGGATAGTTCCTGTGGCATTGTCCTTCTACGCGGCGCATAAAGCTCCCGCGATTGCTCGAGTTGTTCCAATCGATCTCAAAGACCACACTATTTCGACAATTACTGGCAAGAGCCTCTCGTATTTAGGCTATCAGTTTGAGGTTCCGTGGACCGATGTCGATGAGACCCAGACGAAGTTGTATCCCACGGACAAGCCAGTGAAGACCATGGTTGACCTACGCTTCCGGTCGGGATTGCGACTCTTAATGAGTAGCATTCCTCCTCGGTCGCTGGTTAACGACTTACCGAAGAACATGAATGTGACTCCGCAGGCGATCGAGTCTGCGTTCGGCCGCGAAACGATGAAGTCCGACTACAGTTTCGTCAAGACCGTATACGATTTCACTCCTGACAAGATGAACCACTGGAGTTTTGGGGGGTCAGGAATGAATCGAGATGAATCCCTTCTGATATTCAAGTCGATTATCCCAGCGAAATCCGCAGAGACGGGGATCTTCAACCTGCAAAGTCCTGGCTATCAGGGCTTTCAGCAGGGGAGCGCCGAACTCAAGCAAGATCGAATTATTCTCGATCTCTATTCCGACGAGGGTTCGGTTGAGATGATCTTCTTCGAGAAGGACTACAAGAACCCCGCCGGAGTCACACAACCAGAGATCAATCGGATTGTCCAATCTTTACGTAGAGCCTCTCAGAATCCGTCAAACGAGCCTCAGATTGAGGAAGTCAAGGTTCAGTAGGCTCGCTGTTGAGAACTGAGAACCGAGAACTGAGAACTGAGAACTGCTCTCCTGCTAAAATTTCCCTTCATCACCCTCATCTCCCGAGGTTCTCATGTCCAAGATCCAGCGTGCCATTCTCAGCGTTACCGATAAAGCCGGACTGGTGGATTTCGCCCGCAAGCTTGCCGGCATGGGCGTCGAACTTGTTTCGACCGGAGGAACCGCGAAGCTGCTGCGCGACTCGGGCATCGCCGTGAAAGATATTTCCGAACTCACCGGTTTTCCGGAAATGCTCGACGGGCGCGTGAAGACGCTGCACCCCAAGGTGCATGGCGGCATTCTGCATCGGCGCGAAGAGGCCTCGCACCGCTCAGCCGTCGCGGAGCACGGCATTCCAGCAATCGACATGGTGGTCGTCAATCTCTACGCGTTCGAGAAAACCGCCGCCAAACAGGGAGTGCATTTCGAGGAGCTGATCGAAAATATCGATATCGGCGGGCCGTCGATGATCCGCTCTGCCGCCAAGAATTTTCAGGACGTCGCGGTCGTCACTTCGCCATCCGACTACGATGTCATCGCCGAGGAGATGGCGGGCTCGGGCGGCGTGCTTTCCAAGGCAACGAAATGGCATCTCGCCCAGAAGGCATTCGCAACGACGGCTGCATACGACTCAGCGATCGCTTCCACTCTGGAGCGCGTGGGCGTAAACGGACATTTCGAGTTGCACGCCGCCGAAGCCTTCCCGCAGACGTTGCGGCTTTCGTTTGAGAAAACGATGGACCTGCGCTACGGCGAGAACCCTCACCAGAAGGCAGCCATGTACCGCGACGCCTCCGGCATGGGCGTCGCCAACGCGCGGCAACTGCAGGGCAAGGAACTGTCGTACAACAACATCGTCGACCTTCAGGCGGCCTGGGAGCTGGCACAGGACTTCGAAGAGGCCGTCTGCGCGATCATCAAGCACACCAATCCGTGCGGCACGGCTACGGGCAAGACGCTCGCCGAGGCTTACATGCGGGCGCTCGAGTGTGATCCCGTATCAGCGTTTGGCGGGGTGATCGGCGTGAATCGCGCGGTCGACGCGCCAGCCGCCACGGAGATGGCGAAGCTCTTCCTCGAAGTCATCGCCGCTCCGTCGTTCGAAGCTGGCGCGCAGGAAATCTTTGCCTCCAAGAAAAACTTGCGCCTGGTTGAAGTGCCTCCGGGGCGGCAGACGTCGGTGCTGAAGAACGTTTCGGGCGGCATGCTGGCGCAGGACGCGGATCTACGCGAACTCGCCGAATCTGACATCAAAGTGGTGACCAAGCGCCCGCCCACGCCTGAAGAAAAGCGCGCGCTCCTGTTCGCCTGGAAGGTTTGCAAACACGTAAAGTCGAACTCGATCCTCTATGCCCGTGAGGGCCAGACGGTCGGCGTGGGCGCCGGGCAGATGAGCCGCGTCGACGCCTGCAAGGTCGGAGCGATGAAAGCGCAGCTTCCCCTGAAGGGCACGGTCGCCGCGTCCGACGCTTTCTTCCCCTTCCCCGATGGCGTGGAAGAAATCGCGAAGGCGGGCGCCACGGCCATCATTCAGCCTGGAGGCTCGGTCCGCGACCAGGAAGTGATCGAAGCCGCCGATCGCCTGGGGCTTGCGATGATCTTTACCGGGATCAGGCATTTCCGGCACTGAGACGCCGTATCGCTAGAATGTTTGGTCGGTTGCGATGAATCGGTTCGCTGTGAATGTTGCCTCTCTCGCGCGCGGCCTGCTGATCGGCCTGGTGATTCTGGCGCCCCTGCCCTGCCTCGCTGCCGTACCCGACACCCCCGACCGTCCTATTGAACAGTGGCTGCAAGGCGCCGAACATCACGATTTTGCCTGGAAGGTACAGATTCTCGGACCTTGGCTCAGTTTCCAGCAACGCCATGTGGCGGGAATTCGGGCGGTGTTGCCGGTGCATAAGCTGATGCACGCAGGGGTATCGCTTTCGGATCTGAATTTCGTAGTTCGGGTGGGCGATGGCGGCGGCCATTGGCTCCCAGGGCAAATCGAAAGCCGGTTTGATCCTCCCCGCGATGCGGAAAACGGAAAGGAGATCGACTTCTTCGCGCGTTTCTACGTGCGGCCCGGCAAGTACGTGGTTGCTGTGCTGGCCTACGACGGCCGAAATCGGCGCCGCAATCTATGGAAGGGTGGACTTCAGGTTCCGCCGCTGAAGCCGGACCCCCTGCCGGAGGCGAGCCGAAACCTGCCGGTACTCGAATTTCCAAACGATGCGAACCCGGCCTCGTCCGACCTGGGACAGGCGAAGCTCTTCCTGCCCGTCGCCAACACTCGCCCGGTTCAACTCGACGTGGTGGTCAATCTGGCGCTGAGCGACGCCACAAACCGGCGGTACACTCAGGCGCCGGACTGGGTATACCGATCCAATGCCGGCGTGTTGCTGCAGATCGGCAAAGTCATCTCGCAATTGGATCTGAGAGAAGGCTGTATCCGTTTCAGCGCCCTCGACATCCTGCGTCAGAAGGTGTTTGTGGATCGCGTGACGGGAGCCAACACAGACTGGGATCAACTGACACATTCGGTAGAGTCGATCCAGCGAAACAAGATCGATGTCCACGTTCTGGAGCAGCAGAAAATGACTCCGGCACTGTTCGCGAGATTCCTCGAACAGGTCGCGTCCGATCGCGGCACTTGCGGAGTCACAGGTCGAGAGCCGTTGCACGTCCTGATCGTGATCAGCGATGCGTTTCTGTTTCCCACGAAGGCCGCTATGACGGTGGTCCGGCCGGAAGTGGCTTCTGGCACACAGTGCTATTACCTGCAGGTCAATCCCATCCGCGGCGGGGCCTGGGATCAGATCGGGCATGTAATCGGTCCGTTGCATCCCAGACGCTGGGAGTTCTCGAGTGCGGAGCGGTTTCGAAGAGTGGTCGCCGAGCTCGTTGCCGAGATCGAGAACGAACCTCACTTGGCAAAGCCGGGTGTTCACCTCCCCTGAGCTGCCGTTTCGCCCAGCGCCTGCGCGAACCTATCTGCCCATCCCAGAGCGGCTTAGGCAGCATAGACAACACGAGTGTGTCTGCCTTTTCGATGCCTTCCGGCCCTGTACCTCTGACGCGCTGGAGGCGGCGCAGTTTTTCCCGCAGTCCGCGGCAAGACGTTTACAATGTCATGAGGACCTACCCATCACTTTTTGGCATCCAAATCGGTAAGTGGCTTCAATTCTGAGAATCTTGATGAAGAAACTGTGTTGGCTCATTGCTTTGCTCGTCTTAGGGACCTCCGGACTTATTGCGCAGGACAAGCCCGCTCGTGCCGCTGAAACCGCGCCAGCCCCTCCGAAGGTGGACCGCGCGGCCGCCTACTACCACTTCGCCCTCGCCCACATGTACGAGGAGCAGGTGGCGACGTATGGTCGCAGTGAATTGGCCAACAAGGCGATCGAGGAATATCGCGCCGCCATCGATGCCGATCCGACATCCGCATATCTGACCTCGGGCCTGGCCGAGCTCTATGCCCGGACGGGACGGATTCGCGATGCGGTGGTTGAGGCGCAGGACATCCTCAAGCGCGACCCCAACAATCTGGAAGCCCGCCGGTTGCTGGGGCGCATCTACCTTCGTTCGCTCGGTGATGTACAGGCGGGCACTGGGTCTTCGAGTGTCCTGAAGTTGGCGATTGAACAGTACGAGCAGATTGTCCGCCTGCAACCCGACAGCGTCGACGACCACCTGCTCCTCGGGCGCCTGTACCGCCTCAACAACGACCTGCAGAAGGCAGAGAACGAGTTCAAGACCGCGGTACGGCTGCAGCCCGGGTCCGAAGAAGCGGTCACGACACTGGCGTACCTGTACAACGAACTGGGAGACTCTTCGCGCGCTACGCAGGTATTGAGTTCGGTCCCCGACAGTTCGCGATCGGCCAAGCTTTACTCGGCGCTCGGCTACACCTACGAGCAGCAAAAGCAATATAAGAACGCGATCGAGGCCTACCGGCACGCGATTGAACAGGACCGCGACAACCTCGATGCGATTCGCGGCCTGGCCCAGAACCTGCTCAACGACGGACAGACCGACGCGGCACTGGAGCAATACAAGGTCATTGCCGACGCCAACCCGGAAGATGCGCAGACCTACGTCCGCATCGCCGAGATCTACCGCAAACAGGGGAAATACGACACCGCTCTCGACAATCTGAAGAAAGCCGAGTCGATGGTGCAGGACTCGGTCGAAGTCCCCTATAACATCGCGGCGATTTACCAGGCGCAGGGACGATTCGATGAGGCGATCCCGATTCTGAAGGACTTGCTGAAGAAATCCGAGAAGCCCGACAACAATTACACGCAGGGTGAAAAGAGCAATCGCGCGGTGTTCCTGGAACGGCTGGGAACCGTGTATCGCGATCAAGGCAACAATCAGGCGGCGATCGATGCGTTCCGCGAAATGGTCGCCCTCGGCGGCGACGACAACATGGAACGCGGCTACCAGCAGATCATCGATACCTGGCGTGAAGCCAAGGAGTGGCAGAAGGCGACCGACGCTGCAAAAGAAGCCGCGCAGAAAGTTCCGAACAGCCGGGACCTGAAGATGGTACTGGCCGCCCAGGAAGCCGACATGGGCAGCCCAGATCCGGCGCTGAAGGAAGTCCGCAGCCTGTTGAAAGGCACGCCCGAAGATCGCAGCGTTTACATCACCCTGGCGCAGATGAACACGCGGCTGAAGCGCTATCCTGACGCGGAGCAAGCGCTCGACAAGGCGGAGCAGCTTTCCACCAAGGATGACGACAAGGAGTACATCTGGTTTCTGCGCGGCTCGACCTTCGAACGCCAGAAGCGCTACGCTGACGCGGAGATGGAATTCAAGAAGGTCATCGCCAGCGATCCGCAGCACGCCATGGCGCTGAATTATTTGGGTTACATGCTCGCCGACCAGAACATGAAGCTCGACGAGGCGCTCGGATACATCAAGCGTGCGGTTGACATCGACCCCACCAACGGGGCTTATCTCGACTCGCTCGGCTGGGCCTACTTCCGGCTCGGCAAGTTTGAAATGGCGGAAGAAAGCCTGACCAAGGCCGCGCAGAAAATCAACACCGACCCCACCGTGCACGACCATCTCGGCGATCTCTACCAGAAGACGAACCGCCTGAAACTCGCTGCGACGCACTGGGAGCGCGCTCTGACGGAGTGGAACCGCACCATTGCCGCGGAAGTCGATCAGACCGATGTGGCGCGGGTCCAGAAAAAGCTGGACTCAGCCAAGGTCAAACTGGCCAAGGAAGAGAAGCAGCAGTAGGGATGGGGCGGCCCGCAGGCCGCTCTTCCCGATTCGCGGGCTCCATCCGCCGGGCCTCACAACACTGAACCCCGGACCATCCTGGTCTTATAATCCTCGACGTTGGCGTCCGTCACCGCTGACCAACTTCTCACAAATCCGTTCGCAGGAAGAAAATCGTGATACGGTCTTTTGGACTCTTTTCTGTTTTTCTCTTCTGTTTCCTCTTCGTCAGCCTGGGTTCTGCAGCTGAATTGAAAGTTCTCAGCAACCACCTTGGGTATGAAACACACGGACCGAAACACGCCGTGGTCGTCGGCGGGGCGAACGACACCGTTTCCTCCTGCGTTCTGAAAGATCACACAAATGATCGGACCGTTCTGACGATTGAGCCCCGGGCCACTGGTCGTGTCGCGAATTGGAGGGATTGGAATTTCTGGACGCTCGACTTCGACTCGTTCGTTAGCGAAGGCAAGTACTACGTGGAATGCGCCACGGGTACCGGGAGCGTCCGGTCATTTCCCTTCCTTGTGCAGGATTACCTGCTGGAGCGGAACACGGTCTCCGACGTTATCTACTACTTCAAATCGCAGCGCAGTTCGGGAGAGATGGACAAGGCCGACAGCCATCTGAAGTTCGAAGGAGCGAAGACCGGCACGATCGACGCTCACGGTGGTTGGTGGGATGCCACGGGTGACTACGGCAAACACTTCTCGCACCTATCGTTCTCGACCTACTTCAATCCGCAGCAGATTCCGTTCGCGGTTTACAGCATGCTCAAGAGCTACGAGCAGATGGACCGGCGCAATCTGCCGGGGTTCGCGCGTTACAAGGATCATCTCCTCGATGAAGCCATGTTCGGAGCCGATTACCTCGTTCGGATGAAGGTTCCGGAGGGGTCCTTCTATCGTTCTGTTTCGACGGGGAGCGTAGACCAGACCCCTGCAGGCCGGAAGATTGCGGGAGAAATGAAGCGATTCGGGATTGAGAGCGTGCCCGGCAAGGGGGCTCCGGGAATGGTGGAGTCGGCTGCCAATGACCTGGAATATGAAGTGAGCTATCGCTCCGGAGGAGGCATCGCGATTGCCGCGCTGGCTATGGCCAGCGCCGATAAAATGTCGGGCGAGTATCGCCCTTCCGACTATCTCAAGGCCGCTGAGGCCGCTTTCGATTTCCTCGAAAGGAACAATCTGAAGCTCATCAACGACGGCAAAGAGAACATTGTCGACGACTATTGCGCGCTGGCGGCGGCGACGGAACTCTATCGCAGTACACACGCGGAAAAATACAAGCAAGCCGCAGACCGCAGAGCGAGGAGTCTGATGGCTCGCCAGATCAGCGCCGGCAGCTACCAGAATTACTGGCGGGCGGATGATGGCGAGCGTCCGTTCTTCCATGCGTCAGACGGAGGATTCCCGGTCGTGAGCCTGCTTTACTACTCGGAGATCGCTGACCCCGCGGTGCGAGAGCAGGTGCTCGCGACGGTCAAGAAATCCCTGACCTTCGAACTGGCAATCACTTCCGAAGTGAATAACCCGTTCGGCTATAGCCGCGAATACGTGCAGGACAAGACTGGAGCGCGGCGCACCAGCTTTTTCTTCCCGCACAATAGCGATGCGGCTCCGTGGTGGCAGGGCGAGAATGCGCGACTGTCGTCGGTTGCCACGGCGGCGCGGCTGGCCGAACTGGCGTTGCCACAGGATGCCGCCTTCCGAAAACAGCTGGAAGCGTTCGCCACCAGCCAGCTGAACTGGATCCTGGGGTTGAACCCTTTCGATTCCTGCATGCTGAACGGCGTCGGCCGGAACAATCCGCCTTACATGTATTTCGATTCGTGGGAATTCACGAATGCGCCGGGCGGAATCTCGAACGGAATTACCAGCGGCTTCCGCGATGAGAATGACATCGATTTCCTGCTGCCCTACCGGCAGACAGGCGCGGACAATGACTGGCGGTGGGGCGAGCAGTGGCTGCCGCACGCGTCCTGGTATCTGCTGGCGGCTTCGACGGGAGGCGATGGGCAGCGGTAACCGGCGAGGGTTAAACTGGCACTGGATGGCGGCAAGGGAATCCATGCTCGCGCAATATGCGGTCCATGTCGAAGACTCCCGCGGACGCCGTCATCCTGAGCCCGCACATCCCTATCGCAATGACTTCCAACGCGATCGCGACCGCGTCATCCATTCACGCGCGTTCCGCCGACTCGAAGCCAAAACGCAGGTTTTCACCCGGCGCTACTCCGATCACTTTCGCAACCGGCTGACCCACACGATTGAAGTCGCGCAGATTTCGCGCACCATTGCCGGACAACTCGGACTCAACAGCGACCTGGTGGAGGCGCTGGCGCTGGTACACGACATTGGCCATCCGCCCTTTGGCCACGCCGGAGAAAAGGCGCTCGACGCGGCCATGCACGAGCACGGCTTCTCGTTCGATCACAATCTGCACGCGCTGCGCATCGTTGAGGACTTCGAAATTCGCTACGCCGCCTTTCGCGGACTGAACCTGACGTTCGAAGTGCGCGAAGGCATCATCAAGCACTCCCACGACTACACCGCCGCCGACCACCCCGAACTCGCCGAATACTGTCTCGATCAGCGTCCCCCACTGGAAGCGCAGTTGATCGACCTGACCGACGAGATTGCGTACGACACGGCCGATCTCGACGATGGTTACGAAGCGCGACTGCTCACGGTCGAGCAGATCGCCGGAAGCGTGAATATCTTCGATCGCGCTCTTCGTGAGGTGCAGGGTCTCTATCCGAGCGCCCCCGAGAAGCTGCAGTTCAATGAGGCGGTGAAGCGGGTCTTCGACACGCTGGTGGGCGACCTGATCACGAATACCCGCAAGCGATTGGAGGAAGCTGGCGCCGGCTCTCTCGACGCGATTCGCCGTCACCCCGAACGCCTGGCGGCTTTCAGCCCGCCGGTTGAGCACGAGCGCCGCCTGCTTAAGCATTTTCTTTACGAGAACCTCTACTTCAGCCCGGCGCTGGAGGGAGAGAAAGAAGATGCCGAGCGCATTGTCGGGGAACTGTTCGCCCACTGGATGGAGGAGCCGGACCACCTGCCCCGTGGCTACCGCGAGAAGGCGGCGCACGAGCCATTGCCGCGAGTAATCTGCGATTACATCGCGGGGATGACGGACCCGTTCATCTATCAGCAGTATGAGAAGTACTGCCGCGACTAGATTCACCGGCGCCAGGCTTCCTTCAAAGCCCTGGCTGCGTCATACTCAGCGGGAACTTTTCTCTGCAAATCCCGGTCTGAGTTACGTGATAGGACCAGGAGGTCAGCCATGATTCCGTCGCTGCGGGCCTTGGCGGGGCCGCTCTCCCTCTTATTGCTGCTGGCGGCCGCGTCGGTGGGTTGCCTGGGTCAGGCTGCGCCCGCGCCCGTGAAGAACGCGACCGACGATCCCGCCTACAGCGATGCAAAGGAGTTCTACGACCAGGGCAAGTTTGTGGACGCGATGCCGATCTTCGAAAAGCTGGCGGCCGCCTATCCATCTGATCCTGCGGTGCGTGAAGGGTGGGCGTGGTGCCTGATGGAATACTCTGCCACGCTCCCGGAGGCGGAACAGCGAAAGAAAGTGCGGATTCGCGCGCGCACTGTGGCTTTACAGGCCAAGCAACTCGGCGACAACAGCCAGTTGCTGCAGGTTGTGCTCGAAATTCCTGAGGACGGATCCGAACCGGTATTCTCCAACCGCAAGGACGTGGACGATGCCATGAAGGCGGCGGAAGCCGACTTTGCCCGCGGCGACCTCGACCAGGCGCGGCAGGGTTATCTGCGGGCTCTCCTTCTCGATCCCAATCACTACGAAGCGGCGCTCTTCATCGGCGACGTGTATTTCAAACAGAACGTGTACGGCAGCGCGGGGGAGTGGTTCGCCCGCGCCATCAGTATTGATCCCAACCGCGAGACCGCCTATCGATACTGGGGTGATTCCCTCTCAGCGATGGGCAAGAACGACGAGGCACGGGCCAAGTTCATCGACGGAGTCGTCGCCGAGCCGTACAACCGCTCCTCCTGGGTGGGGCTGACGAACTGGCTGAACCGGAACAAACTGGAATTGAACCGAGTGCAGCTAAAAGAGGGTGCCGCAGTCACGCAAACGGACGAGAAGAATATCTCGATCACGATTGACGACAGCGGGTTCAAGAAGAAGAACGACCCAAACGGGCTCGCCTGGATGACTTACGGATTGACTCGCGCTTCCTGGCACGGCGACCGGTTCAAGAAGGAGTTCCCCACCGAGCCCAAATATCGCCGCACGTTGAAAGAAGAAGCGGAGTGCCTCGACCTCATGATTTCCGTGTTGAAGGAACAGAAAAACTATCAGAAGAAGCTGAAGGACCTTGACCCCTCTTTGCAATCACTGATCAAGATTCAAGAGGCGGGCCTTCTCGAACCGTTTGTCCTGCTGAGCCGTGCCGATGCCGAGATCGCGCAGGATTACGAGTCCTACCGCGCAGTCAATCGGGAGAAGATTCGCCGCTACCTGGACGAATTCATGGTGCCGAAGGCGCCCGCCGCCTCGAACTGAACTTTCATTTGCCGTATGTCACGCGATAGATCAGCCCCGCCATGTCGTCGCTGAGGTACATCGATCCGTCGGCCCCAAACACGATCCCTACCGGACGACCCCAGCGCTTCCCGGTGGCATTCTGCCAGCCGGTGATGAAGTCTTCGGGGCCGGCAAGGGGCTGTCCCTTGTCGTCAAGCTTTACGCGGACGAGTTTGTCTCCGGTCGGAACGCTGCGGTTCCACGATCCGTGAAACGCCACGAAGAGGTTGTTGCGATACTCCGCCGGGAATTCCGTCGCTTCATAAAACGCCAATCCGAGCGGCGCGGAGTGCGCCTGCATCTGCACCTTGGGCGGGATCATGTTTTTGCAGCGGTCGTCTCCCGGGCTGCTGAAATTTCGATCGGGAATGCGGTCACCGTAGCAGTAGGGCCAGCCGAAATCGCCGCCGGTCTGTCCCAGATCATTGATCACCTCAGGGGGAAGGTCATCGCCCAGCCGGTCGCGTCCATTGACCGTGACCCAGATGGTGTCAGTTTTAGGGTTGATCGCCAGGCCCACGGCATTGCGTAGTCCCTTGGCGAAGATCTTCATACCGCTGCCATCGGGATTGAACTCCATGACTGTCGCCCGGCGCAGATCTTTCTCGATGCAGACATTGCAGCTGGATCCCGCTGAGACGTACATCTTGTCGTTGTGAAAAATCACGGTGCGCGTGGAGTGCCCCCCGCGACCAGGCAGGTCGGCCAGAGCCTTGGGATTGGACGCCTTCAGGCTGGCCTCGTCCCAGTCGTAGTTGCGCACGCGACTATTTTCGGCAATGTAAAGCTTGCCTTTGTAGAAGGCCAGTCCGTGGGGTTCGGTCAGACCAGTGAACACGTCTACCGACCTTTCGGCCTTGCCGGTGCGCTTAGGATCCGGCAGGGCAACCACCTTGCCTTCATCCGGCTCGCTGACCAGCAACGCGCCGCCCGGACTGAACACCATCATGCGGGCCGAAGCAGCTTCGGCGAACACGGCAATGTGAAATCCGTCGGGCAACTTCAGGCTACCCAGGTTGGGACCCTCGTTTTCCGCGCGTGTGCAGGCGGTCAGGAGCAAAGGGAGCAGAATCAGGGCGATACGTCGCATATTCATTGGAGGAGGTTAGCTCGCTCGGGGATGCACCGGCTCAGTAGTGGGCAGCAGTTTTTATATCAGTTCCCGCCAAAATTACAGTCGACCCTTTCCGGTGCAAGAGGGTGACTGGCCGGAAGCGTACAATGTATCTGAAAATAAAGAAGTTGTGGCCCAGACCAAATCGCGGCATTTGGCACGAGACCTGTTCATAGAAGGCCGGGCCCAGTGGTAGGGCCGCTTTCTCAGGCATCCGCGGCGTCAGCGGATGTCATCTAGGTTCCGGATGGTTTTGTAAGGGATAGACGCAATCAAATCGCGCCAAAAAAAGGCGCATCGGAGTGAGCCCCACTCCCGACTTGGAGGAAGTTCAAATGATGAAACGCACCCTTGTAGCACTGCTGCTGGCAGGCATCCTGATTCTCCCCGCGTTCGCCCAGCAGAGCTCCAGCAACTCCCAGACTCCCGCCGCGCAGAGCGCGCCCACCGATCAGGCCGCCGCTCCCAAGGCGGACAACGCCACCGGCAAACCGGCGTTGCAGCCGGATACGCACGAAGGCTTCTGGGGCAAACTGAACCCATTCGCCCGCAAGAAATATGTACAGCGCCAGACCGCGCCGATCCGCGATCGCATCAACGAACTCGATGAACTGACTGCGTCGAACAGCAAGATGATCAAAGACGTCGACTCCCGCGCGCAGCAGGGAATCCAGCTCGCCTCGGCGAAAGCCAACGAAGCCGATCAGCACGCGATTGACGCCGGCAACAAAGCGACCGCCGCGCAGCAGACCGCGCAGCAGGCTCACACCCGCCTGAATAATGTCGAGCAGGTGGTCACCAACATCGATCAGTACCAGGCCTCGACCCAGACCGAAATCCGCTTCAAGCCGGGTCAGACGGTGCTCAGCAAGAACGCCAAGGATGCTCTCGATCAGATGGCCACGCCGCTGAAGTCGCAGCATGGCTACATCATCGAAGTGCAGGGCTTCTCTTCGGGCCACGGACAAACCGCCATTGCCAACTCGCAGAAGATGGCCGAGTCGGTCGTGCGCTATCTTGTGCTCAATCACGAAATTCCGGTCTACCGGATTTACCTGGTGGGCATGGGTAATGCGCCGACGCAGGCGGCCGCTACGGGCGATACCAAGCCGAAGCGGATCACCGGCGGGCGCGTTGAAATCAGCCTGTTGAAGAACAACCTGGAGCAGCTGGCCGGCAACACCACCCCGGCTCCCAGCCAGGACCAGCAACAGCAGCCGAAATAAGCAGTCACTCCCCTTAGCACGAGAAAGCCTCCCGCAAGGGAGGCTTTCTTGCTTGGCGAGCGAGCAGGAATTCAAAGGCCATTGCTGCGTGCCATTTGACCGTCAACGGTGCGAAAGGAGAAGGGACCATGAATCACTGGATGTGGCTGCTATCTCTGGTTGGCATTCTGAGCACCGCCGTGGTGTTGGGTACGGACATGTTCTTTTTGACCGTCGGCCGTCCCGCGCTCAGACTGGCTTCCCCGTCTGCCGGAACCGAAGTCATGGGATTCCTCCACATGTTCGCCGATGCGCGAATGCCGATCTGGGGTGTCTCGGCGACCTTATCCAACTTCCTGCTGCTGGTGTTGAGCGGGAGCCGGCAGCGCTGGTTCTATTTCGCATCGCTCCTGATGTTGATTCTGTTCGTCGTTGTCTATGCCCGCCTGTCAAAACCCATTAATCGGCTTCAGACCGAAGCGGCAAGAGCCGGAGTAGGCCTGACCAATGGTCGAGAGTTGCAGGCGTCGTGGGACAGATCGGTAATGATCCGTGTTCCTCTCCTCGTTGTGTCCCTGCTCGCCCAGAGCCTCGTGCTGCTATCCGCTCAGACGTAGTTTGGGTGGTGCGCTCCGCTCTGAGTCTGGCCTTTTTCGCGAAGAACGATGGCGAGGTTCTCCCGCCACTTCTGCTAAGCTTTTGCCGAGCCGTTTCCTGCTCGCCAAAAGGAGCGAACCGTGCAAGCCGTGGCCGGAGTGGATCTGGGTGGAACCGCTATCAACTACACGCTGCTGAACCAGGAGGAGAAGTTTCTCATCGAGGGCCTGTTTGAGCATCCCGCCCTGGCCAAGCAGGGCCCCGAAGTCTGCCTGCAGCAGATCGCCAATGGCCTCAAATTGGCTACGGGCAAAGCGGGGATCTCTCTTGACGATGTGGTCACGGTCGGCCTCGACACTCCCGGCCCGGCCAGCGCGGCGGGCAAGCTGAGCGCGCGCGGCTCCACGAACTTCGTTCACCCACAATGGGCCGGATTCGACATGCGCGAGGGGCTGGCCCACAAGCTGGGCAAGCCCGTGTCGTATCTCAATGACGCCAACGCGGCCGCGCTCTGGGGGCACTATGCGATTTTCGGTTCCAACAGCCTGGAGACATCGATATCGATCGTGATCGGGACGGGCAATGGCGGCGGCATCATCCTCGACGGCAATGTCGTCAAGGGCAAGAACGGCTTCGGCGGCGAACTCGGGCACGTGCTGATCCCCTACCAGGGAATTGCCGGAACCAGCGGCATCAAACCGCTCTGCAACTGCGGCCGCACCGGCGACCTGGAGTCGCTGTGCTCGCTCACCGCCATCGAGCGAAATATTCTCCCTTATCTACTGCCGAAGTATCCCGGCCACGAACTGGCGAAACTCGACCTGCATCAAGCGGCCAAACTGGTGCGCGGCCTGGCGGACAAGGGCGACGCGCTCAGCAAAGAGGTGTTTCGTGTGCAGGCACATGCCCTGGGCCTGTTCTTCGACGAGATGGTGAATACGTTCGATCCTGACGCGTTCATCGTCGGCGGGGGCGCACTCGAAACGAGCGTGGAGTTTCAGCGCTGGTTCATGGATCAGATCCGGGCGGCGATGCCCAGCCAGCGGGAAGAGCAGGCCGGCATTCCCATCCATGTGATGCCGAACGGCGATACCGCAGGAGCGCGCGGGGCGGCCATCGAAGCCCTGAAACTGGCGCGGCAAAGCGGGCTGGCGTAGCGAGAGCGATCGAGTCGAGGATCAAGTCCGATATCGTCCATCGCCGCCCCTTGCCCGTCCCGTCCCCCGTGCTATTCTGCGCGACATGGAAACGCTTCTCTTCCACCGGACTGCTTCTCCCGCGGGTCCATTGTTTCTTGCTGCGTCCACGAAGGGGCTCGTCCGCCTGGAGTTCGAGTCCCGCATTCAGCCGGTCGATTCCAAGGATGTTCAGTTGCGGGAATCGAAGGAAGCGCTTGCTCCCTGGCTGCGGGAGCTGGACGAATATTTCGCGGGCCAGCGCCGCGAGTTCTCCTTTCCTCTGGATCTCCGTGGCACCGACTTTCAACTTCAGTGCTGGCGCGCCCTGCTCGACATTCCCTACGGTAAGACGCGCACGTACGCGGAGATTGCCCGCGCCATCGGGCATCCGCACGCCTTCCGCGCGGTCGGCATGTCGAACAACCGCAATCCGATCGCGATCGTCGTCCCCTGCCACCGCGTGATCGCCTCCGATGGCTCGCTCTGCGGCTACGGCGGCGGCCTTGAGGTCAAGCGCAAACTCCTGGACCTGGAGCAGGCGGAGATCGGCGCTTGTCTTCCCCTGGAAATGGGCGCATAATCCGCCCACCTTGGGGTGGGACTATGCTGCCGCGGATCGAATATTCCGTGGTCGTGCCTGTTTCCGTGGAACTTGCATTCCGCGCTTTCCAGGATTTCGGACGCCTTCTTCACCGCGGCATCTACGAAGAAGCCTCGTGGACCGAGGGAGAGCCCTGGCACGTGGGCAGCCGGATCCGCTATGTTGTCGTCAAGCCCATTGAAGCCACGATTGCTTCTGTTGTCACCAGCTGCGAACCGCCGAACTTCATTGGCATCCTGAACCATTCTCTGGGCGTGACCGCCGAGCAGCAGGTATTTTTTGCGGCCACACCGGGTGGCTGCAGGGTGAGAATGACCCTGGATTTTGTCGGCAAGTCAATCGACTTGAGCGAAGACGCGCTCAAAGACGCGCTCACATTCGTCACTCACGACACGCTTGACACTCTGTCCACGCTTTGCCAGCAGTGGAAGGCCGCGGAATCCTCCCCCTAGTTTGCGGCAGTTGTCTGTCAGGTTGTCCTTCGTGTACCTTCGTGTCCTTCGTGGTTCTGCTTGATCGATGAACCACGAGGCATACGAAGGTACTTGAGGAGCCGCAGGATTAGCCTGTCTTGAGGTCCCGACTACGAGCGTGAGCACCACGAAACCGTCAACCCACTCCGCCGTTCGCAAGGCCAGCCTCTTCTACTTCGTGTTTGTGATGTTCTCCTACACCACGGGAGGCCCGTTCGGGCTGGAGTCCATGGTCGTCACCAGCGGCCCCGGGATGACTCTCCTTTATCTCCTGGTGCTTCCGTTTTTCTGGTGCATTCCCGTGTCGCTCGTCTCGGCGGAACTCACCACGGCCATGCCCGTGGAAGGAGGCTTCTATCGCTGGACGCGGGCCGCATTCGGCGACTTCTGGGGCTTTCTTGCCGGATGGTGGAACTGGTCGGCGTCGTTTCTGCTGGGGGGAACCTACGCCGTCCTGTTTGCCGACTACCTGATGTTCTACTTTCCGCAGCTCACCGGGTGGAGACATTGGCTGGTTTCCTTCGCCTTGATCGTATTCATAACATGGGTGAACGTGCGGGGCATCCAGGCAGTCGGAAAAGCCGCGACCATTTTCGAACTTGCAGTTTTCATTCCCGTGATTGCCATGGTCATCCTCGGCTTGCTCAAGTGGCACCACAATCCCTTCGTACCTCTCGCGCCTCCAGGACAGCCCTTTCAGCAAGTGTTCGGAGTGGGGTTGGCTCTAGGACTTTGGCTCTACTCCGGATTCGAGCAGCTTTCGACCGTCGCCGAGGAGGTCGAGAATCCGCAGCGCACGTATCCGCGAGCGCTCGCGATGGTGGTGCCGCTGTCGATCGCAGCTTACTTCCTGCCAACGATTGCGGCGCTGGCCGCGCTTGGCGACTGGCAAAACTGGAAGGACGGATATTTTTCGACGGCGGCAGAACTGATCGGGGGACCCTGGCTCGGGAGTCTGATGACGCTGGCCGCCATGATCTGCAGCGTCGCGCTCTTGAACAGCACGGTGCTTACGTCAACGCGCATGCCGTTCGCGCTTGCGGAAGACGGTTACTTACCGCCGTTTTTGACCCGCAAACATCCGCGCTACGGCACGCCCGCGATTGCGATCCTGATCTCGTCCGCAATTTACGCGTCGCTCGCCTGGCACACCCTGGGCCAGCTCATCACGATTTACAATTGGCTGCGCGCCGCCACCACAGTGATGACGGTCGCTTCGGCATGGCAATTGCGCCGCACGCGACCAGACCTGCCCCGCGCCTATCGCATTCCTGGAGGCCAGCTCGGCCTTGTGTACGTGGTCGCCCTGCCGGTCGTGATGACCTACGTTGCACTGCGGTACAGCGCACCGATCGGACTGCGTTGGGGACCGTGGGCGCTGGCACTGGGGCCGCTGGTGTATGTCGTCACGCAGTGGTTCGCAAGGCGGGCAGCGAAAGAAAAGGCGGCGCATTAAAGTGCGTTGCGGCCCCCCAACACTCGACAGCCGCCGACGTTTCCTTGGTCATCTAGCCTTCTGTCCTCTGCTGACAGGACTCTCCTTCTCACAATCTGTAAAATCTGTTCGACCCACCGAGGCTCACGTGCGTCCCACGATCCGGCAACTCAGCGAGCAAATCCGCAAACGGTCACTCTCTCCCGTCGAACTTACCCGTGACTGCCTGGCACGGATCGAGAAACTCAACCCACAGCTCAATGCCTTCATCACGGTGCTCGCCGATTCGGCGCTGGCGGAGGCTCGCCGGGCGGAACGGGAAATCCAGGATGGGCACGATCGCGGCCCGCTGCACGGGGTTCCAATCGGATTGAAAGATATCCTCGACACCGCCGGCGTGCGCACTACCGCCGCCAGCGCGCAATACAAAGACCGCGTTCCCACGGAGGATGCCGAAGTTGTGCGCCGCTTGCGTGCTGCCGGAGCCATCATTCTCGGCAAGCAGAACCTGCACGAGTTCGCCTATGGCGGCAGCTCGATGATCAGTTATTTCGGCGAAGTGCACAATCCGTGGGATGTCGCGCGCATCGCGGGAGGCTCCTCCGGTGGCTCTGCCGCCAGCGTGGCCGCCGGATTGGGTTACGCCGCCATCGGCACCGACACCGCGGGCTCGATTCGGCTGCCAGCGGCTTACGGCGGAGTCGTCGGGCTCAAGCCCACCTACGGGCGCGTTAGCGCGCGTGGCGTCGTCCCGCTCTCGTGGTCGTACGATCACGTCGGTCCCATCACCAACTCGGTGTACGACGCAGCCATCATGCTGCAAGCGCTCGCGGGCTACGACGCCGGCGATCCGGCCAGTGTTGATGTGCCTGTTGGAGATTTCACCGCTCGCATAGAGCAGGTTCCGGCGAAGCTGCGAATTGGTGTGCCACGAAATTTCTTTTTTGACGATTTGCATGCGGAAGTGGCGGCCGCCACCGAGAAAGCGATCGAGGTCTTCCGCAGTTTGCGGGCCGACCTTCGCGACATTCAACTCGAAGTCCCGACCGACCGCACACTTTCGAGCGCGGAGTCCTGGGCGTTCCATGAATCAATGGTCGCGAAGTCTCCCGAGCTCTACCAGCCGGCCACGCTGGGACGCATCAAGTCGGCAATGAACACCACGGCCGCTGCCGCGCTGCGCGCCCGCCGCGAACTCGACACCGCACGTCACGCGATTCGCGCGGTGTTTGACGAAGTCGATATCTTGCTGACAGCGGCCGTCCCAATTCCACCGCCAGTGATCTCCGAACTGCAGGAGAATCCGGATCATTTGCGCCCCGCGGAATTGCTCATGCTGCGCAACACGCGCCCATTCAATGTCTGGGGAATCCCCACGATCTCGATTCCCTGCGGATTCACGAAGGATGGTCTGCCAATCGGGCTGCAACTGGCGGCCGCGCCTTGGCGAGAAGAACTGCTGTTGCAGGTCGGGCACGCGTACGAGCAGGCAACGGAGTGGCACGAGAAGATGCCGAATCCAGCCGCCCCAGCATAGAGTCGGACAACCCATCCGTTCCTCGATCGCGGCTGGGAAGTAGCTCAAGGAAACCGAACAATTGCGTCGTGATACCGATCACCGCCGTTGATCCTGCTACCTTATACTCTGTCACCCTGAGCGTAGTTGTCATTCACGAAGTGAATGACAACGGAGTCGAAGGGCCCCTATTCCTCCCGTTCCTGGTTCGACGACCAGAAATTACGAAGCAACCAGAACGGCTTTCTTGATCTTGCGGCCCAGCCGTAGCGTTAATGTCGCGCCCAGCTGTGCCGGCACGATGGGCGTGGTCACTTTGGCTCCATCGACACTCACAGCGCCTTCTTTAATCTTGCGGTCGGCTTCGCTGGTCGATGTGGCAAGGCCCAGCTTGACGAGCAACTTTGCCAGGCGAACTCCGTCGCCATCGCGATTAGCTACTTCGGCAAATGGAACCGGCGCCGTCTCAACCTCTTCCGGGACTGCGTCCTTCTGGAACTGCTTTGCCCAGTCGTCTGCCGCCTTTGAGGCTGCGTCCTTCGAATGAAAATCTGCCACGATCGCCCGCGCCAGTTCTTTCTTGAGCGCCATCGGATGAGCCTTGCCGCTGGCTGCGTCGCTCTTCATCGCGGCAATCTGCTCTGTGCGCACATCCGTCAGCAGCTCGTAATACCGCCACATCATCTCATCAGAGATCGACATGACCTTGCCGTACATCTCCAGCGGCGGCTCGTGGATGCCGATCGCGTTGCCCAGCGACTTCGACATCTTGTTCACGCCGTCGAGCCCTTCGAGAATCGGCGTGGTCAGCACAACTTGTGATTCCTGTCCGTAGGCGCGCTGCAGTTCGCGGCCGACGAGCAGGTTGAATTTCTGGTCCGTGCCACCCAACTCCACGTCAGCTTCAAGGGCGACCGAGTCGTATCCCTGCACCAGTGAGTACATCAGTTCGTGCAGGGCGATCGGTTTCTCTTCCTGAAAGCGTTTATGGAATTCCTCACGTTCGAGTAACTTCGACACGGTGAACCGGGCCATGAGGCGGACAAGATCTTCGGGCGTCATTGCGCCCATCCAGCGGCTGTTGAAATCGATGACCGTTTTTTGTGGATCCAGAATCTGGAAGACTTGCGCTTTATACGTTTCGGCGTTTTGCTCGATCTGCTCGCGCGAGAGCGGTGGACGCGTGGCTGAGCGTCCGGTGGGATCGCCGATCATGCCGGTAAAATCGCCGATCAGAAAAATGGCGGTGTGGCCGAGGTCCTGAAAATGCTTGAGCTTCCGCAGCACCACCGTGTGCCCGAGATGCAGGTCAGGAGCAGTGGGGTCCATGCCGAGCTTGACGCGTAGCGGCTTTCCCGTCTTGAGCGAGCGCTCGAGTTTGGCGCACAGTTCGGATTCTTTGACAATCTCCGCCGCGCCCTTCTTGATGTACGCCAGTTGTTCATCAACCGGTGGAAAGTTAGACATGGGTTCTGATTATAACGAGAAGGCGCGAAGACCCAGTATTCACCACAGAGACACAGATTCGCAGAGAAGACGATTTCCCGATTTCCTGTGACTCTGTGCCTCTGCGGCACAAAAGCATTCAAGCAACGATTCCGCGGTAAAAACTCAGCCCCGCGTCCCCCTGCACCAGCTTCCGGTACCGGCGCAGGTTACCGAACTTTTCTCCGACATCAAATCGCTTTTCATGTTCCGCAATCACCACGCTCGACGGGCTCAGCGATTTCGATCCGGCCAGCGCGTTCAGAGTCCGAGAATATTCCTCCCGCATTCGATACGGCGGATCGAGAAATACAAAATCCGCCAGCGCACCCTGGGCTTCCAGTTGCGCCAAACATCTGCCCACTTCTGTCTTCACGATCTTGAATCCACCTTCAACGCCGAGCGACTTCAGATTGGCCGCAATCAGCTCCGCCGCTGCCGTCGACGACTCCACGAAATACGCCATCGCCGCGCCGCGGCTCAGGGCTTCGATCCCGACGGCTCCGGTCCCGGCATACAAATCCAGCCATACCGATCCCGCAAGCGCTTCCGGATTCCCGGCGCTGAGCACGTTGAACAACGTCTCGCGCAACCGGTCTGAGGTCGGGCGAATGTCCATCACGCGCAACGAGCGCAGCGGCCGGCTTCGATATTGTCCGGCAATTACACGCATTTTCTACCTGGTACCCTGGCGGCAAGAGGCGGGCGGACCCGAATATCCACGCCACCTCTGTTTCGCCGGCACTTGCGTAACAACCGCGCCGTCACGGCCGTCATCGAACCAGATAGAATACTGGTAGGCGTGTCCATGCGCAGTTGGTCCATTCCGGCGGGGAAGCTTTTCGGGATCGAAATCCGAATTCACCTGACTTTTTTCTTCCTGCTGCTCTTTGTCTATTCCGCCGAATCGACCACACAGGATACAACTGCGGCGATGCGCGCTTTGGGGCTGGTGGGAATCATTTTCGGCAGCGTGATTCTGCACGAACTCGGCCATGCCTTGGTCGCACGCCGTGGGGGAGTGCCCGCCAAAGGCATTATCCTGCTGCCGATTGGCGGCATCACCATTCTTGACGAATCGCAGGCGATAGTGGAGTCGGATACGACCTGGAAGCGCGACATCGGCATCGCCATCGCCGGGCCGTTGGTCAATCTTTTCACCGCCGGGGCCGCTGCACTGATTCTGCTTACGGTTGTGCCGGGATTCCCGCTCATGGGCCGACCGCTGGTGCACACGGGCAACCTGCTCCGCAGCATCGTCTGGCTGAACGTTTATCTCGGCCTGTTCAACCTGTTGCCGGCGTATCCCATGGACGGAGGGCGGGTGCTCCGTGCTCTTTTCTCCCGCCAGATGGATTCGATCCGTGCAACACAGCGTGCGGTCCGCATCGGACAGGTCTTCTCCTTCCTCTTCATGATGTTGGGCATGCTCCTCACGAATTATCTCGAATATCGGCCCGATGGCCTGTGGCTGCTGATGATTGGATTCTTCCTGTTTATCGGAGCGCAACTCGAAGAGCGCTCGGCGGTTTTTCACTCCGTGCTGCAGAGCGTCCGCCTGGAAGAAGTGATGCTCACCGATTTCGCCACGCTCTCGCCCGCCGACACGCTCGAAGACGCGCTCCAGAAAGCCGTTCACACGCTGCAAGATGATTTTCCGGTCGTCCGCGGCAGTGACATGGTGGGAGTTATTTCAAAACAGAAGATCCTCGATGCGCTTCGCTCCGATGGCAATGGGTACGTGCAGGCTGCCATGAATCGCTTGTTCGACGTGGCTACCAAAGAGGACTCGCTGGCCTCGGCCTTCCGCAAACTCGCTGCCCGCAATTTGAGCATCATCCCGGTTGTCGATGAGCAACGTTTAGTCGGAATCGTGACGCTGCAGAACCTGATGCACTCGATGGCGCTGCTGGCCGAGAGCCGGAAGCTGCGCAGAGCCGATCTAGACTCGTAGGATCGGATGGCTCTCGCCGTGCTACTTGCTGCTCCCCAGTCGCTTTGCGTACACTTCCTGCGCGGCTCTCACCGCTGAGCCAAACTCCACTTCTTTTCTCGTGACATCCGCCACCACCTGCTCCAGCGCGGCCAACACGCCGACTGTGTCCAAGTAGTCGTAGTAGCCGATGTGCGCGATGCGGAATAGCTGGCCTTTCATTTCCGCCTGGCCATTGGCGACGACTGCGCCAAAGCGATCGCGAAAATGCTTGCAGATCGTGGTGGAGTCGGTTTCCGGCGGCGCTGCCACTGCCGTGAGTGCGGCGGCGGGGGCTTGTGGGGAAAACAACTTCAGTCCCAGCGCCTCGACGCCGGCGCGCGTCATGGCCGCGCAGAGTTCGGCGTTCTCGACGAGAGCCTTGCGCCCAGCCGCAAGGTCTCCATCTCCCATCTGGCGGACGTAGTCGAGCGCCGCTGCCAGTCCGGCAAAAAGAGAGGTTGCCGGTGTGTATGCGGTCTCGGCCTTGGCCGCGGACTTGCGCTCCTTGCGCAGATCGAAGTAGTACCGCGGGGAGGTTGTCGTCTCGGTTCGCTGCCACGCCCGCTCGCTGATAGCACCGTAGGCGAGGCCGGGAGGAATCATCAGTGCCTTCTGCGATCCGCCGATGATCACGTCGATGCCCCAGCCGTCGACGTCGAAGTGCGTGGTGCCCAAGCCCGTGATGGCATCGACGACGAGCAAGGTGTCAGGGAGAGCGCGTACCAGCTTCGCGATGGCCGCAATGTCATGCCGCGCACCGGTGGAACTCTCCGTTGCCTGCACGTAGACGCAGCGGATGTCGGGCGTGAGCTTCGCCTTTACGGCTTCGATCGAGAAGGTCTGGCCGTAGGGAGCGGTCACGGTCTCGATGTGGCATCCGAATGCCTTGGCCAGCGAAACCCAGCGCTCACCGAACTTGCCCGCAGTCAGCACCAGGACCTTATCGCCCAGCGAAGTGAGGTTCGAGACCGAGGCTTCCATGAATCCGGTGCCCGAGGAGGACAGCACGAGCACATCGTTGTTCGTGCCGATGAATTCCTTCAAGTCGGTGAGCACGCGTGCGAAGAGCGCGCGGAAGTCGGCGGTGCGATGGTGCGCGCCGTAGGACGCCATCGCGACTTGCGCGGATGGCAAGAGCGGAGTCGGACCGGGCGTGAAGAGACGGTTCTTTCGCAGCATAAAATTGAGAGTTGAGGAAAAAAGCCGAGACAAAATGGGCGACGGCGTGGCGCCGAACGTGGGGTGCGATTTCCCTGCCATTGCCTATTGACTATCTGGTACCTGGCCCCTCCCCCTCCCCCTCCCCCTTTCTGGGGCAAAATCTTGTGCCGGCGGGACTTAGGTCCGCCTTGAAAACGCAAAATATAGATTCCAAACAACTTGTATCAAAATATGGAAAACAGGCCGCTTAGCGTCGGCCCCGGGAAAAAGGAGCCGACCACCGAATTATCGGTCTTGGAGTTTCCAACCGGAGCGAACGAAATTTCATTTGTTCATAAAATCGGCAGGCGTGTCAAAGTTCGAAAGTCCCCGCGCACTTTCAAGCTACGAAGCGACACCTCGTATAATCGGCGCATGCCGCTCATCGACCAGATCCAGAAAGACATCGTCACGGCCATGAAAGCGAAGGAGGAAGCGCGCCTCTCCTGCCTGCGCATGGTGAAGACCGCGCTCAAGAACAAAGAAATCGAGAAGATGGCGCCGCTCGACGACAAGGAGTCGCAGCAGGTGCTCGCGACGCTCATCAAGCAGCGCAAGGACTCCGTGGAGCAGTTCACCAAGGGCGGACGCCAGGAAATGGCCGACAAGGAAGCCGCCGAAATCAAGCTGATCGAGACTTATCTGCCTAAAGCCGCCGGAGAAGAAGAGATCGTCGCCGGAGTGAAGGCCGCGATCGCCGAGATGTCGCCCGCACCCACGATGAAAGATATGGGCAACGTGATGAAGGCCGCGATGGCCCGGTTCGCTGCTGCCGGGATGCGGGTGGATGGGAAAGTGGTCAGTGAAGCGGTAAAGAAGGAATTGGCGGGAAAGTAAGCGACTGGGTGAGACGGCCGGCAATCCAGCGTGGCTCGAAGAAAATTCGATTTGGTTATCGCCGCCGATCGTTGGGGTCTTCTACTTCTGCAGCTTCGCATACTCCAACTTGGCTTGCTTGAAGATCGCCAGGTCGGGGTCGGCGTCCTTCCATAGCGTGAAGAAATCCTGATAGGCGGCGCGGGCTTTCGCCCGATCCCCAGCCATTGCATAGGCGCGGCCAAGTTGAAGGTGCGCGAGAGATCCCGTCACGAAGTTCAACACGATGCCGCGGTGGTCCAGAAATTTTTGGAACTCGACGGCTGCTGCCGCTCCGTTGTGCGCCAATAGATTAGCTTGGCCACGGACGTACGCCGGATAGACGTTGCTCATAAACGTTGGGGGCGCACCCAGTTCGTAGGGTGCGACAGGCTGCAAGTCTGCAATAGCACGAGCCGAATTGTCCCTTTGCAGCTCGATTGCCGCCTTGATCGTGGACAGCCAGTAGAGTCTTAGAAGAGCGTGCGCCGGATAATCTTGATCCAGTTCTTTGGTGAGTGCTTCAGCCTGCCGGATGTCCCCGGTGCGTGCGAGCGCGATCGCCGCCGCAATCTTCACATCACGCCCAGCTGACAGTGCTAGCGCCGCCGCCACCGCCTGCTTCGCGAGCGCGGTGTTTCCGAGCTCCGCTTCGCGCAACGCGGCGTTGACCTGCCAAAACGCTGCGGCCTCTTTGGAATCGGCTCTGACCGCGGAATCCACCGCCCGGCGCGTGAACTCCCGAGCCTTGTTGAGCCTCCCGAAGTACGCTTCGGTATCCGACTGCATCGAAAGCAAGACATCTTCTTCGCCCGGACGGCTCGCGGCCCACGCCACTTGCTGGTCCATCTGCGCTGTATCTCCCTTGAGGAAGGCAACCGCGTACAAGTTCTGGCGTATATCCAAACTGTCCAGTTTGTGTGCGAGCGCCTGATTCAGCGTGGCCTGGGCTTCATCGTATCGGTTGAGAAAGATGTAGCTGTTTGCCACACTCGCATATCGAAGGACGACATCGGGCGACAGCCGCAAAGCCTCCTGAACCTCCGCAAGTGCCCGATCGTACTGCCCCAGATAGGAGTAGTCTGCGCCCAAGTTGGCGTGAGGAGTGGAATCGCGAGGGTAGCTTGCTTCCCAGAGTTGGTAGGCCTGTATTTCTTTGTCGAGTTCTCCGGTGGCGTCAAAATAGACGGTGGAGAGACTGAATCTTTCCCTTTCCGTGACGCGATCGCGCAACCGATAGGCCTTGGTCGCATACTCCAACGAGAGCGACGGCTGCGCCAGGTTGCGGTACGCGGTCGCCAATTGCGCATACGCCAACGGGAAATTCGGATCTAGCTCGATCGCCCGCTTGAGGAATGGAATCGCCGGCGCATCACCTTGTTCCCCGACTACTTTGACGGCTTTGGTGTAGCTGTTCAAGGCGTCGAGCGAAGAGGTCGTTGCTTCGAACGGGACATCGTACTTCTGCACTGAGGGGAGTGACTCTCCAAGTTTCGTGCGGAGACGAGAGGACGCTCGACTAAGCGTCTTCAGGACGTCTTCCTTGCTTGTGGCTTCCCCTTCTTCCTTGGTGAGGGCATCGCCTGTGCTGCACGCGACGGCGCTCAGGTTAATGAGATAGTGGCTGCCCACGCTTGCAATCGACCCGCCCAGCAGAGCCTTACTCCCTGTGCGCAAGCAAATCTCCCGGCCCACGTCGATGGTGATTCGCTCGTTCTCCGGATGTCCCATCATCTTCAGGGTTGCAGAGGCTTTCCTGTCCGCGAGAATGTTCAGGAACGGAGATTGTCCTAGTTCGACGGCCAGCGCCTGTTTTAACGTGTCGTCAAAAACCGGGTCGCCTGTCTTGTTCACAAAGTCGGCAAGCAGAATCGTGTCAGATTCGGTCAATGCGTAGACGCGGCGCGAGTGAAAGAAGAATCCGCCCACGGCGAGCAGGACAAGGATGAAGACCGCAACCGCTGCCCGCCAAACCCAGGCTCCATGCACCGGCCGCAGGGGTGCCTGCTGCAATGCGCCGCCGGATCCTGCCATTCGACGCAAATCTACGGCCAGCTCTTTCGCCGACTGGTAGCGGTGCTCCGGGTCGGACTCCAGGCACTTCGTGATGATCCGTTCGAGCTCCTGGGATAGTTTTGGATTGACACGACTCGGCGTTTCGGGCGTCCGGCTCAGAATGGCACCGACTAGTTTCGAACGATCCACTCCGGCAAACGGCAATTGGCCAGTGGCCATCTCATAGAGAACGACCCCGGCCGCGTGAATATCCGTGCGAGCATCGATTCTTCCGCCGAGCAACTGTTCCGGCGCCATGTAGGGCAGAGTTCCGGCGATGGCTTGCGTTTCGCGGAAACTCTCTGTTGGGGCGTTTTCAGACGCCGGAAGCCACAGCTTAGCCAGACCGAAGTCGAGAATCTTCAGACGTCCATCGCTTGTGACGCGCAAGTTTCCGGGCTTCAGGTCCCGGTGAACAATGCCGTGCTCGTCGGCGGCAGACAAGCCGTCCGCCAGTTGTATCCCGAGTGCAATGAGTTCATTCTCGGACAACGGACCGGCTGCCAACTTCTCACTTAGGGTGATCCCAGGAATGTATTCCATCACGAGGAAGTCGACGCCCTGATGAGTATCGAAGTCGTGAATAGTCGCAATGTTGGGATGGTTCAACCGGGAAAGAGTAAGGGCCTCTTTACGGAAACGCTTGCGTGAAGATTCGTCAGAGAGAGTACCGGGAGGCAGTACTTTGATGGCAACGTCGCGGGCCAGATGTTGATCGTGGGCGCGGTAAACCTCGCCCATCCCACCAGCGCCAATTTTCTCCGCAATCTGATAGTGGCCCAGGGTTTGGCCACACAGCACGTATTGAGCGACGGCATGATCGGCCACGGGGAAGCGCTCCTTCCCCTCACCCTTTTTGCAGCGAATCGTAGACTTGGCTGGGGGGCTAGTCAACCCCGACCTGAAGAACCCCAGTCTTCCTATTGAGTTTGATAAATCTTGTAATACAAGGTATAATGTTTATCGATGGTTGTCCGCGATTTGCCTGCTCCACCCGAGTCCGCTGATAAGTGGGAAGTCCAGCTACGCAAGGGGTGTCTGGAACTGGCCATCCTGGCGGCGCTTTGGTCGGACCGGCTCTATGGACTCGAGATCATGCGCCGGCTGGCAGACGGGTCGGGGCTGATTGTCCCGGAAGGGACTGTCTATCCGCTGCTGAGCCGCCTGAAGTCCGAGGGCTTGCTCACCTCGGAGTGGGTGGAGGCTGATGCCGGACATCCGCGCAAGTATTACCGTCTGACCGCGGCCGGGCGGCGGCGCGTGGTCGAGATGGCGCGATTCTGGGAAAGCTTCTCCGCCAGTCTCGACGATCTGCTCCGGCCGGTTCGAAAGGAGGGACGCTAATGTCTGCTCTTACATCTCCGCAAGCTAGCTCTCCGCAAGCACAAATGGATGCCTACCTGGCCGAACTTCGCGTCCGGTTGCATGCCTTGCCCGAAGACGAGGTGACAGACATTGTGGAAGAGATTCGCAGCCACATTCACGATACGGCCGGACGCGGAGGCGCGATGACGGATGCGGGTGTCAGCGCGGCCCTGAATCGGCTGGGTCCGGCGGCGGCGTTGGCGGCCGGCTACGTTACGGACAAGCTGCTGGCGCGCGCTCAGCGCCACCGCATGCCGTGGACGATCCTGCGCGCGGTATTCCATTGGGCGACGCTCAGTGCGAAGGGCTCTCTGGTCCTCCTCGTTTGCGTGGCGGGATACCTGTTTGGAACGTCGTTTTTCATCGCTGCGTTGGCGAAACCCTTTTATCCGAAGGCCGGCCTCTGGCTGATCGGTGAGGACACGTATTCGTTGAGGCTAGGAATGACGAATGCGATCCCTCCAGGACACGAACTGCTAGGCTGGAAACTCATTCCGATTGGATTGGCGCTGGGCGGCGGGACGATTCTGCTGACGACTCACTTCGCACAGTGGTGCATTCGGCGGTTTCGCGAGACGCGGCAAACGAGCCGAATGGCGTGACGAACGACGCGGGAAACAACGCCAGGGTGGTAGTGACCACTTCCATGGGCGCCAGGGAACAGCCACCAGCCACGGGCTCACGCCGGAACTGGCGCGATAGCAAGCGGCTCGCGATCGTCGAATTCCTGCTGGTTGGCCTGATCTTCTACGCCGACCACCGCCGATGGATTCCCGTCTCGAAGACGCCGGAACTGCTTCTGCTGGGATGGGTCTCGCTACGCGTGCGCGGGTTGCGCTGGCGGGACGTCGGGCTGACGCGACATCCGGCGGGCGATGATCCCCACCCTGCCGCACAGAACGCGGCAAGGATGGGGCACCCACGATCCTGGTGGCCGGTGACGCTGGCAATCGGCGTCTTACTGGGCGCGCTGCTTGAGACATTTCAGCTCACGGTCACGCAGCCGGTCCTTTCCAAGCTCATCGGGCGTCAGCCGGACCTGGAGTTATTCCGCGACGTGCACGGCAACCTCAAACTCACCGCGTTGTATATCGCGCTTTCCTGGACGCTTGCTGCCTTCGGCGAAGAGATGGTCTGGCGGGGCTACCTGATGAACCGCGTGGCCGACGTGTTCGGACGCGGGCGCGGCGCGTGGGCGGCGAGCCTGGCGATCGTCAGCGCGGTTTTCGGATTGGCGCACGGCTATCAAGGGTTGACGGGCTGGATCGAAGAAGGCATCGCGGGGCTGTTGCTGGGCCTGATGTATTTGCGCACGGGAAGGAATCTGTGGGTGCCGATTGCGGCGCACGGCGTCAGCGACACGATTGATATGGTGCTGCTGTATCTGGGGAAGATGCCGGGAGTGTGAAAGCCACCAAAGCCCCCCCGGGCCGCGTGGGCCTTGCCATTACTTGCTCTTCTGCCACTCCCGGTAGGCTTCGCTCTTGCCGATGCCGCGCTCTTTGGCGACTTTCTTCAGGGCGGATTTCTCGTCGGCGTTTTCCGAGGCCATGATCTCGCGGACGCGCTGGGGGATGCTGACAGAGCCCTCGGTTCTCAGTTCTCGGCTCTCAGGCTTTGCGATTAACAGCGTGATCTCGCCTTTGACTTCGCCTCGGGACTTCAATTGCTCTAGAACTTCGCTCACTCGCCCGCGCAGGAATTCTTCGTGGATCTTCGTCACTTCGCGGGCGACGACTACGTGGCGGTCAGCACCCATGATTTCGACTACGTCAGAAAGCGTTTCCAGCAGGCGGTGCGGCGCTTCGTAGAAGACCTGGGTCCGTTCGGAATCGCGAACGCTCTCGAGCAGCTTGCGGCGCTGGCCGGACTTGGCTGGAAGGAATCCGCTGAAGCGGAAGGAATCGGTCGGCAGGCCGCTCGCGACTAACGCGGCCAGGAAGGCTGACGCTCCGGGGATCGGAACGACCGGCACGTGATGGCGGATGGCCAGCGCGATCAGCCGGAAGCCGGGGTCGGAGATGCCGGGCATGCCGGCGTCGGTGACGAGGGCGATTTTCGCGCCGCTTTCGAGGTCGACGACTAACTCGGCAGCCTTGGTCATCTCGTTGTGCTCGTGATAGCTGACGGTGCGGGTCTTGATCTCGTAGTGGCTGAGGAGTTTCTGGGTCTGGCGCGTGTCCTCGCAGGCGATGAGGTCAACTTCTTTGAGAACGCGCAGGGCGCGGAGGGTGATGTCTTCGAGGTTGCCGATCGGCGTGGCAACCAGGTAAAGCGATGATCCCGGGCCAAGGGTGCCGCGGCCGTTCGCGGCCTCGGATTGAGTTTCCGTCCGCATGTTCTAGAGTCTAAACCTCTTTCACCACAGAGACACAGAGGCACAGAGAAACAACAAGAAAAGGGTTTCTCTCTGCCTTGTGTGTCTCCGTGGTGGAATCAGCCTTGCCAATTCTCTGCTTCGCCTTTTCTTCCCCTCGTGCTAAACTGAACAAAAATGATGTGACGGCCCGCACTTCTCAGTCCAGCCCGTGAGTGTAGGCTTCGGAATCGAGTCGAATTCTAGCTGCTAGCCTCTAGCTGCTAGCTTCTAGCAAACGAGAACTTGCTTGCCAGAAGCTAGTGGCTAGTAGCCAGGAGCTTATTTCTCAGGAGCAGCCATCATGGCCGACGAGCGCGCGAAGGCAATTGATCTCGCATTTGCACAAATCGAAAAGCAGTTTGGCAAAGGGTCCATCATGCGGCTGGGCTCGAAGGAAGCGATCGTCCCGATCGCGGTCATCCCCACAGGTTCGATCTCGTTTGACGCCGCGCTCGGCGTCGGCGGATTCCCGCGAGGCCGCGTCATTGAAGTGTTCGGCCCGGAGTCGTCGGGCAAAACGACCATTACGCTGCAGGTGATTGCCGAAGCGCAAAAGATGGGCGGCATGGCGGCGTTTGTCGATGCCGAGCACGCCCTCGATCCGGCCTATGCCAAGAAACTTGGCGTCGACGTCGACAACCTGCTGGTCTCACAGCCCGACTATGGCGAGCAGGCGCTGGAAATTACCGAGGCGCTGGTGCGCTCGAATGCCATTGATGTGCTGGTGGTGGATTCGGTCGCGGCGCTCGTGCCGAAGGCCGAACTCGACGGCGAAATGGGCGACAGCCACATGGGCCTGCAGGCGCGGCTGATGTCGCAAGCGCTGCGCAAGCTGACGGGCACGGTTTCGAAGTCGCGCACCTGCCTGATCTTCATTAACCAGATCCGCGAGAAGATCGGCGTGATGTTCGGGAATCCGGAAACCACGACCGGCGGCCGCGCGCTGAAATTCTATTCATCGGTGCGAATTGATATCCGGCGTATCGCCGCGATCAAGGAAGGCGACCTCGTCGTCGGATCGCGCACGAAAGTGAAAGTGGTGAAGAACAAAGTTGCCGCACCGTTCCGCGAGGCTGAGTTCGACATCCTCTACGGCGAAGGCATTTCGCGCGAAGGCGACCTGCTCGATCTGGCAGCCAATCACAATGTTGTTGAGAAGTCCGGCTCGTGGTTCAGCTACAAGGGTGAACGCATCGGCCAGGGCCGCGAGAACGCGCGGGCTTTCCTGAAAGAGAACAAAGACACGCTGGCGAAGTTGGAAGGCGAGGTGAGGAAGGCGCTGGGGCTGACTGCTCCGGTTGCAGCGCAGACTACGCCCGCAGCGGCGCCTCAGGCGACAGGCACAACCGGCCGCGTAGCGACGATGCCGAGCGCGACAGAGGCGGCGAAAGCGCCGGCCGCTAGGCGGTAGCCACAATCTATATGAATCTCCTAAGCGCAGTGGCTGCGGATCTGAGCTCGCCGACCGACTCATCCAGATCGGCAAAGGCTGCGCCGAGCATCTAAAGGAGCCCTTTCGGTCTGCGGATCATGCAGACTTGCTCTACGATGAGAAGGGCCTACCTCGCTAATCTTGTTGGCCGGAACGAGGCAACGATGGGGCGCCCATCAATACTTACCTTCCACGTAAGAACGCGTCAATCTGCTCGCGCAGTGGCACGGGACATTCCATGTAGGTGAAGTGTCCGCAGTCTTTGAGAGTGACCAGGCGAGCGCCGGGGATGGCCTGGGCGATGTGCTCGGCGGTCGAGGCGGGAATGAACTCGTGGTCGCCAGAGATGACGAGCGTCGGAATCTTCAGGCTCTTGATCCTGGGAATCAGGTCATAGCCAGGCAACAGCCAGGTTTCATCGTCCAGGCGCGCCTCGACGGCTCTTGCCTTAAGCACACCTTCTTTTGTGAAGCTCGCGCTCAATCTGGCCATGAACTTCTCGTACGTTTCCGGTCGCGCAAACGCCGGCTTGAAATGGATGCGGTAATAGGCCGTCACTGCGGCGGGATCGCCCTCTTTATAACCAGCGGTGGCCGCGATCTTCTTCTTACCCTCAACTGCATCGGCCCGCTTCTCCAGCCATTCCTTGCGCAATTGCTGGTAATCCGCCGCTGACGCCGGGGCCGGATTCATCAGGATCAGGCGCGAAACGCGTGCCGGATAGCGAAGGGCATACTCCAGCGCCAACAGCGTTCCCCAGGAATGGCCTAACAGGACCACCGAGTCGAGATGGTAGAACTGGCGTACCTTATCGATGTCATCGATGTCGGACGCCAGCGTGACCTCTTCAGGTTTCACACCCGCGCCGGATCGGCCCCGTCCGCGCTGGTCGTAGTAGATGAGGCGGTACGAATCGGAGAGGCGATCGAGTTCGGGCAGCAGATAACTGTGGTCAAAATCAGGTCCGCCATGGAGAACGATGATGGCCGGGCCGTGTCCGACTTCCCGGGCGTATAACTCCGCGCCTCCGACCGGGATGCGAGTTTCGCGAGGCACGGCGCCCCGCTCGCTATGCTGAGCAGATTGCGAATTTGCAGGAAATGCGGTTGCGTATGCGCACGCAAGGACGGCAAGGACTAGCGTCGCTTTCATGGCGAACCAAGCTACATCAACCGGTTAGCCAGCGCAATTCTGAAGGCGGGAGAATCCCCACCCTTGCCGCACGGAACGCGGCAAGGATGCGGGACACGACACCAGGCAGGTCTCGCCTCGGCACGCTCGGCGCGCGGACAGGGTATCCGCCCCACACTCATTGCCATCCTCAATTACGGCCGCATACAATCGTCCTGCTTCATCCGAGGGCCCTTTGAAACGCATTAAAGCCATTTATCCCGGAACTTTCGACCCGCCTACGAACGGCCATCTCGACCTGATCGAGCGCGGCAGCAAGATTTTCGACGAACTGGTCGTGGCGATCCTGCGCAACCCGGAAAAAGATCCGCTGTTCTCGGTCTCTGACCGCCGCAGCATGCTGGAAGCGATGACTGCGGGCTTCGAGAATGTGTCGGTCGACACCTTCGACGGCCTCACCATCGACTACGCTTTGCGGATCGAGGCCACGGCCATTCTGCGCGGTATCCGCGCCATCAGCGACTACGAGTACGAGCTGCAGATGGCGCTCATGAACCGCAAGCTCCAGCCTGGCCTGGAAACGGTGTTCATGATGCCCGCGGAGAAATACTCTTACCTGAGCTCGCGGCTGGTGCGAGAGATCGCGCAGCTCGGCGGCAACATCGAGTGCCTCGTCCCCGAACTTGTGGCACAGAAGCTTCATGAGAAAATAGATCCAGCGCACAAGTTCGAAATTGCTGCGCAGGCCGACCGCGAAGAAAAGAAGTCGAGGTCCAGGAAGAAGAAATCATGAGTACCGTAATGACTGGCATCCATCCCGTCGTTTTGACGGAACGCATTAACCGCATCGAGCCTTCGGCCACCATGGCCGCCGTGGCGGAAGCCGACAAGCTGCGTCAGCAGGGCATCGACGTCGTCGACGTCACCGCCGGCGAGCCGCACTTCTCGACGCCGCAACACATCAAAGAGGCGGCCATCGCCGCTATCAACGGTAATTTTTCGAAGTACACGGCCGTCGGCGGCACGCTCGAACTCAAAGACGCGATTATCAAGCGCCACGCCACCGATTTCGGGTCGGCCTACAAGCGCGAGGAAGTCTGCGCCTCGGTGGGCGGCAAGCATGCGCTGTTCAATGTCATCTCGGTGCTTGTCGACCACGGCGACGAAGTCATCCTGCCGGTGCCGTACTGGGTGAGCTTCAAGGACATGGTCCGATACGTCGGCGGCAAGTGCGTTTTGCTTCAGGCCGACGAGTCGCAGGGCTTCCGCGTGACGGCCAGCTCGATTGCGCGTTTGATCACGCCCAAGACGAAACTCATTATTCTGAATTCGCCGTCGAACCCGTCGGGCGCGGTCATGAGTCCTGCCGACATGGCTGAAGTGATCAGCCTGGCGCACGATCGCGGGATTTGGGTGATCTCGGACGAGTGCTACGTGTACCTCAACTACACGGGAAAGAACTTTTCGGTAGGATCGCTGACCGATTATCGCGACCGCTTTCTGGTCGTCGGATCGCTCTCGAAGACTTACGCCATGACCGGCTGGCGCCTGGGATACACCCTCGGCCCGGCCGCGGTGGTCGGCGCCGTGACCAAGCTGCAGAGCCAGCAGACGTCGAATCCGACGTCGATTGTGCAGAAGGCGGCCGTTGCGGCGCTAAACGGCTCACAGCAGTGCGTCGAAGACATGCGGGCCGAGTACATCAAGCTGCGGGATCACATCGTCAGCGGCCTGCGCGCGATTCCGGGTGTGAAGTGCACGATGCCGGAAGGCGCTTTCTATGTGTATCCGAACGTGTCGGCGTTTATCGGGAAGAACGAAATCAAGGCCAGCGCCGACATCGCGCACGGCCTGCTGCACAAGGCACACGTCGCAACCGTCGCCGGAGAAGGCTTCGGCACGAGCGAGCACGTCCGGATTTCATATGCGACCACGATGGAGAATCTGGACAAGGCGCTGGAGCGGATGCGGAAGTACTTCGGGGCGCTGTAGCACGAGCTGACGGTGGCACCGACCGACTGGAACGTTATCGCAAAAGTGTGTTAAGCGTACGAAATATCGGACTCCGTTCAGCGTTGCTGGTTTGGTCTGTACGTCTCGTGGTTCTAGCCCCCTTGCTTCACGCCGCCGCCCTCCTCGGACAGGAAACCGGCTGCACGAACGTACTGCGCTCAGAAATCTCCGGGCTGCGAGAGGAGGGAGTTCGGAAATTCGCGGAAGCCCGCGAATTCCTCTGGAGTCATTGGCTAAACAAGAACTGCGCCGAACTCTTCCTAACAACTTGGTCAAGAGAAGGCGTCAGAACGGACTCGCATTACAAGATTGAGAAAATCGGGTCGAATGGCATCGTTCTGCGGGTAACGCTGTCAAGAAAAGACGATCCGTCCGCGCCGGTAGATGGATTAGCGGTTCCGCCTTCAGGACAAATACCACGGACAGTCTCCGAAACTGATTCCTATCAGGCATCAACGATCGAACGCATAGAGGTGAGAGTGCCTTTCGACGTCGAGAAAGCCAAGACGATCCCCGAGAGCGAAGTTGTCCCTCCATCCAAGTACCACCTACGATTCAAGGACAAAGATGGGAAGGTGATCACGGATTTCTGAGGTCGAAGGGCTGCGTGCCTTTACTGTTATGCCCCAAGTCTACCCACTCCTGATGTCGCCGGCCTTCGACCCGCGCCCCTGGGGCACGCTTGATCTGTCACCGATCTATCCCAATCACAAATGTGACGAGAAGATTGGCGAAGCCTGGCTTACCGGCGACGACTGCCGGGTGCAGAACGGTCCGCTGGCGAAGCGCACGCTGTCTGAGCTGAGCAAGGAATTCGGCCCTGAACTTGTCGGCACGGCCGCACGCGATCCCCGGCGGTTTCCGCTGCTGCTGAAATTTCTGTTTCCGGAAGAAAAGCTCTCTGTGCAGGTTCATCCCGACGACGCGACCGCGCAGCGCTTTGGCGAGCCGTGGGGCAAGACGGAATGCTGGTACGTGGCGCATGCGCGTCCGGGATCGCAGATCGCCCTTGGGCTTAAGCCCGGCGTGAGCGCCAAACAATTCGAGCAGTCCATCCACGAGAAGCGCGCCGAAGACCTGCTCCACTGGATCGACATCCATCAAGGCGACATGATCTACGTCGCCGGAGGCACGGTGCATACGCTTGGCCCGGGCTCCATCATCGTCGAAACGCAGCAGCAGTCCGACACGACCTATCGCCTCTACGATTACGGACGCCCACGCGACTTGCACTTGAAGAACGGGATTGCATCGGTCAAGGAGAAGGTCGCGTCCGGCAAAGTTATCCGCGCCGCGCCGGCCGAAACCGACTGCGGCAAGAACCGCCAATCATCCCTGATTCGCGCTCCCTATTTCACGGTCGATCTATTCCGCCTGAATTCTCCGCGCGAACTCTCAACCCGCGACGACTCCGGCAAGACTTCCGCCCAAATCCTTGTCGCTATCGACGGTTGCGGCGTGGTCGAAACCGAAGGCCGCGATCCCGTGACTCTGGCCAAGGGCGACGCCGTCGTGATCCCGGCCGCGCTCGGGGAATTCAGCGTCCGTCCGCAGCGGTCGCTGGAGTTGCTTGCCGCGTGCGTGCCGGGCGAGACCCTACCCGAGCCAGCCACACGTCTGTAGCCATCCAAGCCGCCTCATCCCTGTCATCCTGAGCGGAGTGAGGCGGAAGCCGAACGAAGTCGAAGGACCCCTATTGAGCATGAGTTTCACTTTCCGTTTCAGGGAGTTCTCCTCGTGTCGATGGCATTGTGAGAACGCCTTGTGACTGCCCACTCACGTCTTGCACCGTAGGGGTCCTTCGACTCCACAGGAGCTCCGCTTCGTCCCTGCTCCGCTCAGGATGACACCGGATGAGGTCTTCTCCGTGTCCCCGTGCCCTCCGTGGTTAAAAGGTTTTCCCGACCCCGCCCAAATGGTAGGCTTCTAATTTCGTGACTTCGAACTTCTATCCCGTAATTCTGGCCGGCGGACGCGGCACGCGCTTCTGGCCGCTGAGCCGCAAGCGTCGGGCCAAGCAACTGCTGGCGCTCGACGGCAAGCAAACCATGATCCAACAGACCGTGGCGCGGCTTGTTCCCGTGGCGGCGTCGAAGAACTTCTGGATCATCACCAACGGCGATCTGCGTCCCGCCATCCTGCGGCAACTCCCGAAGCTTGGCCCGAAGCAGATTCTCGCTGAACCGATTGGACGCAATACTGCCCCGGCAATCGGACTGGCAGCATTCCTGCTGGCGCGACACGATCCCGACGCGGTTCTGGGGCTGTTCCCTTCCGACCACGTGATCGGCGCTCCGGATCGGTATCGCGAGGTTCTCCGCCAGGGCATTGCGATCGCGGCTGCGGGAGAGAACATTGTTGTGCTTGGCATCAAGCCGACGCGGATCGAAACTGGCTACGGATACATCGAGGCTGGCGCGCAAGACGCCAACGGCTCCCTCCGTGTGCGCCGCTTCACGGAAAAACCCGACATGGCGAAGGCTGCGCAGTTTCTGGCGGCTGGGAACTATTACTGGAACAGCGGCATGTTTCTCTGGCGCGCCTCGACGCTGGCCAATGCGCTCCGCGAACACTTGCCCAACACCGCGCCGATGCTGGAAAAGATCGCCGGCAGCTTCGGCACACGAAAATTCGTCGAGACGTTCCGCCGCCTCTATCCCAAGTGCGAGAACATCAGCATCGACTATGCAGTGCTCGAGCCGCGCTCAGCCAAGGGAGAGGAGCAGTCACGCATTTTCTGCCTGCCGTCGGATTTCGGCTGGAATGATCTAGGTTCCTGGACTTCGCTGCATGAGCACGGCGTCCAGGCGAGCAACCCGGTGGAAGGTAACCTCATTTCTGCCGCGGGGAGTTTCGCCTTGAACGCAAAGAACAATTACATCTACGCGCCGGACAAGTACGTGGCGGCGGTAGGCGTGAGCAACCTGGTGGTCGTGGATACCGGGGATGCGCTGCTTGTCACGACGCTCGAGCAGTCGCAGGATGTGGGAAAAGTGGTGAAGCATTTGGATGAGAAGAAGTTGAACAAGTTCGTGTGAAATTCGCTATTCGCTGTTCGTCGTTCGCAAGCCTTGGGCAGCTCGAAGCTCGTGGCTCGGGGCTAGCAGCCGCCTGCGAACAGCGAACGACGAATAGCGATCAGCGATCCACGAACGACCGATTTCATGACGAACATCAAATTCGGCACCGACGGCTGGCGCGGCTTCATTGCTGACGATTTCACTTTTGACAACGTGCGTCGTGTCGCCGGCGCTATTGCGTCTTACGTGCTCAAACATGAAGTGGCTGGCCGCGGCGTGATCGTGGGCTATGACACACGCTTCCTCTCCGACCGGGCGGCCCGAATCACGGCGGAGGTGCTGGCTGGGGCCGGTATTCCCGTGCTGCTGGCCAACGACTACACACCCACACCCGCTGTCTCCTACAACGTGAAGAAACTCGGGATGGCGGGCGGGGTCATGATCACCTCCAGCCACAATCCCTTCAACTGGAACGGCGTGAAGTTCAAAGGGAAGTTTGGCGGCTCCGCGACGCCGGCGATTCTGAAACTGATCGAGGGTGAACTCAATGCGGGTGCGATGCCGACCGGCCCAGCCGCCAAGATCGAAGAAGTCGACCTCAAGCCGGCTTACGTGGAAGCCGTCTGCAAGTTCGCCGATTTGCCGCTCATTCGCGGCGCAAATTTCAAGTTCGCCGTCGACTCGATGTACGGCTCCGGACGCGGCGTGCTGCCCGGCATCTTCGACAAGAACGGAATCCAGTACATTGCGATCCGGCAGGAAGCGAACCCGCTATTCCCTGGCATCAATCCCGAGCCGATTCTGCCGCATGTTGCCATGCTGCAACAGACAGTGACGAAGGAGAAATGCCATGCCGGACTCGCTACGGACGGAGACGCCGACCGCATCGGCGCGGTTGCCGAAGACGGGAGTTTCGTCGACGCGCACAAGTGTTTTGCGATCCTGGCGAACTGGCTGCTCGAACGCCGGAAGTGGCCCGGCGATCTGGTGCGTGCTTTCAACACAACGCGCATGATCGATCGCATCGCCGCGAAGCACAGACGCAGGATGCATGAGGTTCCCATCGGCTTCAAGTATGCAGCCGATGTGATGATGACGCATGAAGTCCTCATCGGCGGCGAAGAATCGGGTGGCATCGGCTATGGCCGCTTTATCCCGGAGCGTGACGGCGTTCTGAATGCGCTGCTGCTCGCCAACGTCATGGCGGAGGAGGGCAAGCCACTCGGACAGCTGGTTGCCCATCTGCAGCAGGAATACGGACCGCATTACTACGGGCGCCGCGACCTCCACATTTCCGACGAACTGAAGAATGGCGCGGTGCGGCGAGCCGCCGATCCCGTTACGACGAAGCTCGGCCCGTACAAGATCCTGCGCAAAGAGAACCTTGACGGCGTGAAGTTCTTCCTCGACGCTCCGACGAATGGTAAGGGCGCGGAAGCCTGGGTTTTGTTCCGCGCCTCGGGGACGGAATTGCTGCTGCGGGTTTATGCGGAAGCTGCCACGCCCGAATTGGTGGAAGAAATCCTGGCGACGGCCGAGCGCTTTGTGCGCCAAGGCTGACCGCGAACCACCGCGCACTTACCACTGGTCGTACACTTTCGCGTCTCGCCAGGCTGCCGAACGCGATAGGATAATGACTGTACTCTGGGGATGATCACGACCGCTGAAAACGCAGCCATTTCTGCCGATTCTGCCGAATCGCGGAGCTATAACCGCATCAAGCGGTGGCTCGGCATTGTGGATTTCGGCGTCGGAATCGTGCTGCTCGTTCTGCTTTTGGCAACCGACTGGAGCGGAACGCTGCGTGACCTGGCCTATCGCGGCTCGAACCAGAACTACTCGCTGGCAGTCTTCCTGTACGTGCTGATGCTGATCGGCCTCAGCAAAGTCATCGGTCTTCCTTTCGAATACTACGGCTTCCGGCTGGAACACGAATATCACCTCTCGAACCAGCGGCTGCGCTCGTGGCTGTGGGATGAATTCAAGGGCTTGCTGGTCGGCGTGGTACTGGCGACCATCGTGGTCGAGCTTCTCTACCTCCTGATCCGCCACGTGCAACACTGGTGGCTGGTGGCATGGGGTGTGTTTCTCGGCCTTTTCGTGCTTCTGGCGCAACTGGCGCCGGTTGTCCTTTTCCCGATCTTCTACAAATTCGAACCGATGGAAAACGAAGAACTCCGCAGGCGGCTCGTTCTCTTGAGCGAGCGCGCCGGCACGCGCGTTCGCGGGGTCTACAAATGGAAACTGTCTGAGAAGAGCAAGAAAGCCAACGCGGCCCTGACCGGTCTGGGCGCGACACGACGGATCATCCTCGCCGACACTCTGCTCGACCACTATTCCGACGACGAAATTGAAGCCGTGCTGGCCCACGAACTGGGCCACCATGTTCACCGGCACATTTTCAAGAGCATTCTGGTGCAGGCAGTCATTACACTGTTCGGATTCTGGCTGGCCAGTGAGGTTCTGCGTTATGCCGTCGAGCGCTGGAATATGTTCGAGACGATGTCGGATTTCGCCAACCTGCCGCTGCTGGTGCTGGTCGCGACGGTTCTCTCATTTCTGCTGATGCCCGCGTTGAATGCCTACTCACGATTCAATGAACGCCAGGCTGATCGTTACTGCTTCCAGGCCGTGGCGGGGGTTGATCCCTTCATTTCGGCAATGACCAAGCTGGCCGACCAGAATCTCGCGGAGAAAACTCCGTCACGCTGGGTCGAATGGTTCTTCCACTCGCACCCTTCCATCACGAAACGGATTGCCGCCGCCGAGGCCTGGGCGAAAGCGCATTAAAGCTACTAGCTGCTGGCTCCTAGCTTCTGGCAAAAGCGGCCTGCCCGGGGCCAAATGAAACTGCCCACTTCCGCACGTTGACCTCTGACGTTTCATTTCTGACTTCTCAGTATCTCCTCGACTCTTTGGGCGTCCTCTTCTGTATCGACCCCGACGGTATCGAAGGGTGTCTCGCCGACGTAGATGGCGACGCCATTCTCCAGGAAACGCAACTGCTCCAGGCGCTCGCTGCGCTCGAGCGATGACTCCGGCCAGCTTACGAATTTGTCCAGAGCGCTCTTGCGATATCCGTAGAAACCGAGGTGCTTGAAGTACCGCGGGCGGGCGCCGTCACGGTCAAACGGGATTGTTGCCCGCGAGAAATACAGCGCCCGGCCCGGAGTGTCCGTCACGACCTTGACCGCGCTTGGATTCTTGACGTCGACCTCCGCGCAAGGGGTTTTAATCGTGCCCACTTCTACACTGGGGGGGCTCATCACTTCCATCAGGATTTCGATATGCTCGGGCCGGGTCAACGGCTCGTCACCTTGCACGTTGAGGTAAACGTCGGCGGGGACTGCGGTTGAGATCTCGTGCACGCGTTCCGTTCCCGAGCGATGCGATGCGGAAGTCATGCGTGCGGCAAAACCACGCTGCCGGCAGAACGTGAGAATCTCCTCGGAATCAGTGGCAACGACTACCTCGTCAAGAGCGTCACAGCGCCGCACGCCCTGATAGACCCAGGCCAGCAAGGGTTCGCCGGCAATCTCACGGAGCATCTTGCGCGGCAAACGCGTCGAGGCCAAGCGCGCGGGAATCACAGCCACAACTCTCATGCGCGGTAGTGTCGCACGCGGAGGGCTCGGTTGGCACGCTATTCCGCCTTCCGCCCGGATCCTGATAAAATCAGTCCGGGACGCGTCCACCCGCGTCTGCGGAATCTTTTGCCCGAGTCCGGGCTCCCCGAAACAGTACGCTTCCGCGTTTGTTCGGTGTGGCGGTGTAGCTCAGGTGGTTAGAGCGACGGTCTCATAATCCGTAGGTCGTTGGTTCGAGTCCAACCGCCGCCACCAATCTCTGCTTGTCCGTTCCGGAGACATAGGTAACAGAACGTTCCGGAGACATAGGTTACACTTTCGGCCCGAAAGGGTTCTGCAGGGGCTGCAAGGTTTTTTCCTCCAGATCGATATAGCCGAGATCGTACTCCAT
>Ga0335076_10000071_pt1 | contig 79665 bp, 71 predicted proteins | sample Lox_Sample_25_FD_206717 | JGI IMG/M metagenome (GOLD analysis project Ga0335076, IMG submission 206717) | Soil microbial communities from Loxahatchee National Wildlife Refuge, Florida, United States - Lox_Sample_2.5 | ecosystem: Environmental > Terrestrial > Soil > Wetlands | place: USA... | reverse complement strand
GTTGAGAACGTTGAAGGACTCCGCCCGGAAGTCGAGCCCAACCCGTTCGGTGAACTTGAAGGTTTTGACTAGTGAAGGATTCCACTCAGCGTACCCAGGGCCAGTAAAGGTGTTGCGCCCGAGGTTGCCGACGTCGCCAAGTGTCGGTTTCTGGAAGATGCAGTTGTCACCGGTGGCGTAGCACCAATTGGGGTCGGCGGCGGCGAAGCCGTTGGCCCACATATTGTGCGTGGCGCTGCTGAAGTGCGAAACCGTCGAATTGGGACGGTCATTCGCTTCTGCGTCCCCGTTGTAGTCACAGGAAGACGTGGGCAGAGACGAACTGCAGTACGGCTCCCAATGCGCGCCGGTGTGATAGGTGGCGGTTCCATTGAACTGCCATCCACCCAGGACGGCTCTTGTGAAACCGCTGCTGTTCTTGAAGAACGGCAGATCCCAGACATAGTTGAACGTGAAGACGTGCCGTTGATCATAGATAGAGTTCCCACGATCGAGTCCAGGTAAGGTCTGATCGAGAGAGTACCCTTCACCTGCGCCCGCGTGATTCGAACTGGTCGCACCACTGTGCCAGGTCGATCCGTTGTCAATGGAATGGCCGTAGGTGTAGTGGAACGCCGCCTGAAATCCATGGCTCATCGTTCGAGTTACGGTAAGTTGCAGCGCGTTGTAGGCGGAGTTGTTGGTGTTTTCCCAAACACGCAACCGGCCGTAGTTGGAGTTCAATCGTCCGTCAGGGTTATTGTCGTCGGTCAAACCGCACAGGTTTCGCCCAAAGGTGTCGGTCATGCACTCACCGACGGGGAGGCGTGCACCTGGTTTGCGGTTGATCTGCTGCGCGCGGAACAGTTTGTGCGCCACTGTCCCTACGTAGTTGGCCTCAATCACGAGATGCGGCATGATCTCGTGCTGAAAGCCAAAGTGGTAGTTATAGACGTAGGGATCGCGAATGCCCTTCGAGAGTACAATGCCCGTGAGGTTGGCCAGATCGGGGTTGTTGGAATTCCAACCCATGATGTTCCCCACAGCCGTGTATTTGAGGTCCGTCCCCTGGTTGTTGAGCGGATCCGGCGGACCGGTGAAACGTGCATCGCCTCCGGATTGTGGACCAAAGAAGATGACGCATCCTGTCTCCGTGCCGCAGCCCGTGCCGGTCGCCCCGTCCTTCGCCTGGTTAAAGGAGTAGTACGGTGGGTTCCAGCGCGAGTTGGACAGCGGGTTGTACAGCGTTCCCTCGTAGGAAATGCCGAATCCGCCGCGGAGAGCCGTCTTTCCATTGCCGAACACATCGTAGGCAAATCCGAGCTGCGGTCCCCAATCGTTGTGATCACCCTGGCCGAGGCTGCCCGACTTCGCGAAACCACCCGGCCCGCACACTCCCGCCAGAATGGACAACTGTTGCACAGTGTGGACGCCATCGGTGTCCGCTTCGCAGTCCTGCCACGGCACATTGGCATCCTTGATCTGGCCGGCACCGGTGGCGAGGTCGTCAATAATGCTGTTCCCCGGTCCCAGAGTGAATGTAGTCGCCAAATTGCTCAGTTCGTTGTGGCGAGCGAACAGGTCGTAGCGCAAACCCATATTGATCGTCAGTTTCTTGGTAGCTTTCCAATCGTCCTGGAAGAAAGCGCCAAACTCGATGTTGCGCCAGTGCCGGACGTTGGTTGCCAGTTGCGAGGGTTGGCCTGAGATGAACCCCGGGTCCACGCCGGCAACGATGGAGTACGGCGCGCTGGCAGCGAAGAAGAACGGGTCGTAGAAATAATACGACGGCCGGGCCACGTTGAACTCCGAGTTCTCGATGTTCCGCCGCACCTCGCCGCCAACCTTGAAGTTGTGGTTTCCGTGATTGATCGACACGGTGTCGGCGTAGTTGTAGATGTTCTCCTTGAAGAACTGTGGGTAGCCGTTATAGGAGCCGAAACCCATCGTTGGCACATAGTCGGCTACGTAGATAGAAGGGACGCCAGGAACCGAGGGGATGTAGCGGCTGATATTGCCGGCGTAGCTGCCGCGTAGCTCATTCACCACGTGCGGGCCGAAGGTGTGCGTCCAGTCAATCTGCCCGTTGGGTGTGATGAACCGAGTGGGGTTGTTGAAGCCGCGGAGACCTGATATCGCAGGCAATATGTCATTGGTGCGAGCCCAATTGGCCTGCGCAAAAACCAGATCCTTGCTCGTCGCATGCCAGTCGATGCGGAACGATGCTTCATTTCCATCGAACAGGTTGCCTTGGGATTTCGACGGGGCAATGGATGTCGTCTGCAGGATCATCGGCGTACCAAACGGAAGCTGCGCAAATACGGCTGCCATCCGGTTGGCGATGTTGGGATCTCCGTAGCCGAAGAAGTCTGGATCCGTAAACTGCGCCACGTTCTCAGCATAGGCTGCCTGCGCATCGTTCGGATTGCTGACCCCGCCCAATCCGCTACTGCTGCAGGTCTGGCCGCACACTGAGCCGTCAAGATAAGTGTCCACGGTAGCGAACACCGTTGGCGTACCCGTGATCTTAGGAGCGAAATTCTGATACAGCACGTCTGCAACCGAGCCGGGCAGCGCATTGTGAACGGCCGTCCGGAACTCCGGGCTTTCCACAAACGCGTCTGTGGGAAGAGTCGAGGTGATGAACCGGTCGCCCTGGTAGGCGCCGTAGAAGAACAATTTGTCCTTGATGATCGGGCCGCCGATGGTCGCGCCGAACTGGTTGAAACGTAATTCAGGTTTCGGAGTGTTGCTCTTGTTGTTGAAGAAGCTGTTGGCGTCGAACATGTCGTTGCGCACATATTCAAACACCGTTCCGTGGATGCTGTTGGTACCAGACTTCTGCACCAGATTGGTCAGCGCACCGGCGCTATTGCCGTACTCGGCTGAATTCTTGAGCGTGAGGAGTTGGAACTCCTGCACCGTGTCTTCGATCGGCGTATTCACCGGGCCGCCGCTCAGGCCTTTGTTCGAAGAGCCATTGACCAGGAAGCCGTTGAAATTTTCGCGCAGGCCGTTGACGACCGTGTTGTGGCCGTTCTCGCTGAGCACGCCGTCGACGTTGACGGCGCCGGGCGCCTGCTGCATCAGGTCATACACGTTGCGGCCGTTCAGTGGCAGGTTCTCGATCTGCTGCGAGTTCACCACCGTGGCCAGCTTCGAGTCTTCTGAATTGACGGCCGTTGCCTCTCCCGTCACTTCGACGATTTCGTGCGCTTGACCGAGCTGCATCTTGATGTCCTGCCGCTGGACTGAGCCAACGTTCAGGATGAGGCCGGTTAACTCGACGGTCTTGAACCCCTTCGCTTCCACTCTGATTTTGTAGGTGGCAGGGGGAAGTTCCCGCGCCAGGTAGAGCCCCGCCTGGCTGCTTGTGGTGCTCATCGAAAGGCCGGTGGCTGTGTTTGTGACGGTCACGGTGGCGTTGGCAATCGCGGCCCCCGACGGGTCCGTAATGCTGCCCGTAAACTGGCCGTTCTGCACCTGGGCGGAAACGCCAAGCACGAGAACTAGAAGGGCACAGATTGTTGCGAGGCAAAACTGCAGTCTTCTCATTCACCTACCCCCTTGTGAACTTGTGGCGTGTGGTTTTGTTGTCTGCACGGAAATCTTTGCTCGGGACGTTCGTTCTTGGCACACCCTCTCCCGTCCCGCGTCACCTGGTACTTTTGAGGTCGCAGAATTCTGCTCCCCCGGATACTGCCTTGTCAAGCTATCTCACTGATTCTTTTGAATGACTTCGCCCGGTCTGCACGGACCCCGGTCGTCTGGGAGACAGCCTCACAACTAGCGCTTGGGGTGTCTGTTGGCACTTCGCCCGCCAAAGCTCAACATAATCATTTTCAATTAGTTAGGATTTGTTTACCCCTGAACTCTATGAGGAACAGAATGGCATCCGCGGAGATTGCTACCAAATTTCGTAGAAGCTGTGAACCACCAAGGAATGTTGAAGCGCTTGTTCAGGTGTCAGGTCAGCGATCTATTCAATCGATTTTTTCGTGGTCTGTCGCGGACCTAGGGTTTCCGTGACAAGGGCCGACGCTCGATCACACCGCTGCCCTCCCGGACCACCAGCTCCTGATCGGCCGCTTCCGGACCCAACTTGTCAACCTGCCCACTCGGCCAGCGAACCACGATGGAATCAACCTTCGTGGCCGTTCCGATCCCGAAGTGCACTCGTGGATCATTCGAACTCTCGAAACTGCTGCCTGCCCGCACCTCGGCATCTTGCATCGCCCGATCAGCCGTAACCTCGATCTTGGCGCCGTATCCGTCCCGATTGGACTTTGTGCCCACCGTCTTGATTTTGATCGAATGGCCCGGCGAAGGCACCGCGTTCCGCAACAGCACGGGAGAAGCATCCATGCAGGTGATCAGGAGGTCTTGACGTCCCCGGTTCCAGAAATCGGCGGTTAAGGCAGCGCGGCCAATATATCTCCGAGCCAGCGCGGCTCCGGACTTTTCCGCAATCTCTTCGAACTTGCCGTTCCTCAGGCTGCGGAAAAGAAAGGGCCTCTCCGCATAGCCCACACCGAAGGATTGCCCTTCGACCTGAGCGTCCACGTGCCCGTTCGCGATGAAGAGGTCTAGCCAGCCGTCGTTATCGAAGTCCAGGAACTTCACCCCAAAGCCCAGGTACGGAGTGCTGATCGTCCCGATTCCGGCTGCGCCCGCAACGTCGGTGAACTCGCCATTGTGGTCGTTGTGATAGAGATTGTTGGTGTCATCGGAGAAGTTGGTCTTCACGATGTCAGGCCAGCCGTCGCGGTCGTAATCGGCCGACTCGACACCCATCCCGGCCTGTTCCCGTCCGTCGGAGCTGTACGCGACGCCTGCCTCTGCTCCCACTTCAGTAAATCCGCCTTTGCAGTCGTTGTGGTAGAGCAGGCTGGGGGAGGAGTCGTTGGCCACATACAGGTCGAGACATCCATCTTTGTCGTAGTCGAGCCACACCACGCCGAGTCCGTAGTAGTTGCCGGGATCGATGTCGAGCTTCTCCGTGACATCCGTAAACGTGCCGTCGCCGTTGTTGTGATAGAGGCGGTCACGCGCGCCTTTCAGTCCGCGAGGGCCACAATTCACCGGAATTCCCCGGTACTGGCAAAACGGTCCGTCGCCGAACTTGGGCAGATCGTTCATATCTACATCGACATAGTCCGCAACGAAGAGATCGAGATTGCCGTCGTTGTCATAGTCGCCGAAGGCGGCGCTATTCCCCCAACGATCCGCGTTGGCGACGCCAGCCTTCGCGGTCACGTCCGTGAACGTGCCGTCGTGATTGTTGTGATAGAGGGCTGACCCCTTGAAGCCGGTGATATAGACGTCTTCCCAGCCGTCGTTGTCGTAGTCACCGATGGCCACTCCGTAGCCCCAGCCGCAGAAATTCAGGCCTGACTTCGCGGAGACGTCCGTGAATGTCCCGTCGTGATTGTTGCGGTAGAGCTTCGGCGGATGGCATTTACCCGCGCGATAGTCGTCAACGCTCGATCCATCGACCAGCAGGATATCCATCCAGCCATCATTGTCGAAGTCGAACGCGGCCGCCCCGCCGCACTGCGTTTCCACGATATAGAGTTTTTCCTTGCTGCCGCAGTTGAGATGGAAATCGATTCCCGCGGCGCGCGTGACGTCAACAAAGAGCGCCGGATCACGCTTCTCAGATGGTTTGGAAGCTGGCTTCGTGCGTGAGGGGGGAGTCTTCTTCTTGGGCGGCGCCGGTTTGTGCGCTGCTCCCGCGTGCAAGATCGGGCCAGCGCACAAGGCTCCAGCCACGACGATCGTCACAATCCATGCAGATGTTCGGATGGTCATTGGTCGCGGGCCGTGGCCATGCCGGCGGTCGCCCGTTGTGACTTCTTCAGTTCGGCGAAGCGAGCGCGCTCCGCCTTGGCCTCGTCAGATTTGCCCAGTTTTTCCAGGGCACGCGCGAGTTGATAGTGGGGACTTGGATCGTCGGGTTTCAATTCGATCGCTTTGCGCAGAGAGATTTCAGCCTGCACTGAGTGCCCCGCCAGAACCTGCGCCTTGCCCAGGTTGTACCAGACGTCGGGATTTTGGGGCGCCAGTTCCGAAGCCCGGCGCAAATACCCGATCGCTTCGGTTTGCTTCCCCGATTCGAGCAGCGATCGCCCCAACTGATATACGACCTCGGGATGTTCCCCGGACTGCTTTAGTTCCGTCCGGTATTCACCGATGGCTTCTTCGTTTCTCCCGAGGCTGGCAAAGGCGAAACCGAGATGATAGTGGCCCAGCTTCAGTGCCGGGTCGATGCGTAACGCGCTCTTGAATTCTTCGATCGCCTGCTCGCTCCGGTTCGAGTTCAGGTAGGCACGCCCCAGGAATACATGCGCCAGCGCATTCGAGGGCGCGATTTTGAGCGATGCTTCAAGCGCCCCCGCCGCGGCGACATAGTCCGGTTGACTCAGATACACCAGCGCCAGGTCAAAACAGATCGCAGCGTCTTTGCGGTTCAGGTCCCGCGCCCGCTCCAGTTGTTCGCGCGCCGTCGGCAGCGCTCCGGACTTGAAGTAAGCCAGGCCGAGCCAGTGGTGAATCTCGCTGTCGTCGGGCCACTGCGCAACCGCTTTTTCCCCTAACGAAACCGCTTCCCCCAGTCTGCCCGCCTCCACATGTTGTAGAAGAGCTTGTCGCGTTTCGGCCAGCGTCTGGGCCTGAAGGCCAGATGCGGCAAGCAAAATGATTGCAGCCAGCCCCACGGCGCGCAGCATCAATAGAGATTCGACAACGCGATCGAGGAAAATGTGGCGCCCGAAGCGAAACACCATGGTTCTCCCGCCCATCGTATCGTCTTTCCGCCGCCCTCCGCAATTCGCCGAAAGTCTCTACCGGGAGGTCTCAGCAGATGATGAGTAAGGATCATTTCTTGCAGATGTTCAGTTACGATCACTGGGCCAATCGCGAATGTCTAGCCGCCTTGAGCGCCGTAACTCCTGCTCCAGTCAAGGTCCTGCGCCTCCTCACCCATGTCTTAGCGGCGGAGGAGCTTTGGCTCGAACGCCTTGAGCAGGTACCGCAAAGCGTAGCGGTCTGGCCCGATTCGACCCTCGAAGTGTGCTCGACCTGGGCGGGAAAAATGTCGGTCCAGTGGAAGAACTATCTCGATGGTCTGTCACCCGCTGACTTCGAAAAGGAAATCACCTACCGCAACAGCAAGGGCGAGCAGTGGTCTAGCCGTGTCGAAGACATCCTGATCCATGTCCTGATGCATTCGGCGTATCATCGCGGCCAGGCCGCGCTCGAGATGCGAGCCGCCGGTTTGACCCCTGCGTACACGGACTTCATTCACGGAGTCCGCCAGGGCCTCGTCGGGTAGCCCAATGGATAGGGGAAGCATCGTCCGCGTCTGGTTGCCGCTGTTGGCCGGCTTCTGGTGTCTCGAATATATCTTCGGGTCCGGGCCGGGACCGCGCGACTGGTTTCGCTGGATCGGACTGGGGTTGGGCCTGGCGGGGCTTGCGGGGTTGATCGTGGCGCGTTACACCCTCGGACGGTCTTTCTCCATTTCGCCCCAGGCGAGAGAACTTGTCACCCGCGGCATTTACTCCCGAATTCGAAACCCGATCTACGTATCCGGGGTGATCTTCGCAGCAGGAATCTTCCTTATGGTGCGGAACCCGGCTCTCTGGTTCGTGCTGTTACCGATCATAATTCTGCAAGTTGTCCGTGCGCGCAGGGAAGCTCGCGTGCTCGAAGCCGCATTCGGCGACGCCTACCGCGAATACCGCAGGCGCACGTGGTTCTGAGAAGATACGAGCTTCAAGCTACCACTCGATCCGGATGCTTCGGGCGAACCTCTCGGAACTCGGTGAGTGAATCTTCCAATCGAACGCCACTCGGTGTAAGCTTCGCAATTCACTTATTCATCAGGCCCAACATCATGCGATCCAACTGGAATCTCGCCGCGAGTGTCGTCCTCGCATTGTTTCTCCGAGGCACGGTTGCCGCATCGTCACCTGCGATGACGCCTAGGACTGCGCTCTCTCCCGTGCCCGTCGCGACCTGGGCCAGTAAACCCCTTTCCGAGCGCGTCGTTGCCTACCAGATCGACGCTCGCTATGACGCAGGCAAGCACACCGTCGATGCCACCGAGGTTCTGACCTATCGCAACCTCACCGGCCAGCCGCAAGACACTTTCCCGTTTCATCTCTACCTGAATGCATTCCAGCCGACTTCCACTTTCATGAAGGAAGCCCGCAGCAACAATCCCGGCTTCAAGTGGGAGGACAAGTACAAAGCCTCGGCGGAAGTGAAGTCGCTTGAGGTCATCGGTATGGGCGATCTCACCTCGCAAATCAAGTTCATCGCTCCCGATGATGGCAACGCTGATGACCGCACCGTTTTCCAGATCAAGCTGCCACGCTCAGTTGCGCCCGGCGACTCGGTTCAATTCAAGCTGGTGTTTCACGACCAGTTTGGACAAGTCTTCGCCCGCACCGGTTATCGCGGCACTTTCATGATGGGAGCGCAGTGGTTCCCCAAAGTAGGCACCTGGTGGCAGGGAGCATGGAACTGCCATCAATTTCATGCCAACACCGAGTTCTTCGCCGACTTCGGCACGTTCGACGTAAATCTCACCGTGCCCCAAAACCAGGTCGTCGGCGCCAGCGGCGTTGAGCTCTCCGAAGCAGAGAATGCCGGCGGCACCAAGACCCTGACTTTTCGCGGCGAAGATATCCACGATTTCGCCTGGACCGCCCAGTCCGACTATCAGGTCGTAGAAGGCGACTTCAATGGCAGTATGGGCAAGGTGAAAATCCGTGTCCTCATGCAACCCGGACACATGAACCAGGCCGATCGCCACCTGCGCATCATGCAGGAAACCATGAAGCGTTTCGACGACTGGTACGGCCCCTATCCCTACAAGCAGATCACCGTCGTCGATCCCGGCGATTTCCGCGCCGGCGGCATGGAGTATCCCACACTCATCACTGCCGACGATATCTGGTGGTGGCCCAGGAACAACTATCTGTTCGAAATCATCCTGGAGCACGAATTCGGCCACCAGTACTGGTACGGAATGGTCGCCACCAATGAATTCGAAGACGCATGGCTCGACGAAGGCATCAATAGCTACACCGAATGCAAGATCCTTGACGATATTTACGGCAAGGACAAGTCCGCGCTCAACCTCTGGGGATTGACAGAAAGCGATATTTCGCAGCAACGCAATAGTTATCTCAGCACGCCCGACTTCGACCCCATGACGCGCTTCGCCTACCTTTACGCGACCGGCGCTTCCTACGGCGACGTCACCTACGGCAAGAGTGCCACCGTTCTCTACTCGCTGGAAAAGGTGATCGGCGAAGAGACTCTCAAACGCGCCCTGCGTACCTACTTCATGCGCTATCGCTTTACCCACCCTACGAAAGAAGATTTTCTGAAGACGGTGGAAGAGGTCAGTGGACAGAACTTGCGCTGGTTCTTCGATCAGGCGGTGTACGGAACCAATCTGCTGGACTACGAAATTTCCCGTGCTTCTTCCGATCGCCTGGACTGGTCGGCGGAGAAGCCTCCCGAAGAGAAAAAAGGCCAGACCCGATACCGCACGCAGGTGCTCGTACACCGCAAAGGGGACTTCGTTTTCCCAACCGACGTGCTGATTAAGTTCGACAACGGCGAATCCGTAACCGAGCACTGGGACGGTAAAGATCGCTGGGTGCGCTACACCTACGACAAGAGAGCGAGGCTGGTTTCAGCCGAATTGGATCCCGAGCACGCCGTCCTGCTCGACCGTAATTTTTTTAACAACAGCTACGTCGAGCAAGAAGACGCGCGAGCTAGATGGAAAATTATCAATTGCTGGACCTGGTTCACGCAGTTGCTGTCGCAATGCCTGGCATGGCTGGCATGAGACCCGCTACGGCCTAGCCCGCAGCTCGAAGCTCACTGAGAACCGGGAACTGAGAACTGGATTTATGTCCGATCAACCAGGCTTACTCCGCGAAGGTTTCCACCGCGTCTGGCACTACCAGCGCGTGCTCTGGTTCATCTTCTTCATCAGCCTTGTGCTGGGCCATTTCGGCGCCTCGCCCGCAATTCACAAGTTAGAAGGGGCCACCGATCACAGTCTGCACGCGCGCCGTCTCTCCGACATGTTTGATGAGGGAACCTTTTCGGCATTGTCGTCAGATCCGGAAGTCAAGCTCTTCGAAGCGGCCGGAACTTCGGTCTCCTTTAGTCTGGTGTTCTTCGTCGGCATGTTGTTCCTGACCGGTGGCATCCTTGAAGCCTACCGCTCCGGCCGCAGACTTACGACCCGCGAGTTCTTCGAAGCCTGTGGCGCCTATTTCTGGCGCTGGGTGCGCCTTCTGGTCCTGATGTTGATCGTGCTCATTCCGGTGATCATCGCCTTCCATGCCATCGTGAGGAAAGCGGGGTCCCTGATGACCAATGCCGCCCAGGAACGGTCCGGCTTCTGGCTGCTGGTTGCCGCAATTGGCATCGCCGGCCTGCTCCTCATGTGCATCCGCCTGTGGTTCGACATGGCGCAGGTCCGTGCCGTAGTGGAAGAAGAAACGGGTATGTGGCGCAACGCAGGACGCGCCTTCAAACTCACCTTCAGCAACTTTGCATCGCTCTTCTGGATGTACTTCCGCATCTCGTTTCTCGGATGGCTGATCTTTGCTGCCGGCCTTTATGCGTGGGCCAGGATGCCTCCGGCGCGTTTCGGCTGGACGTTCCTGTTTCTCGAACTCGTCATCCTTTTCGGTTTTGGCGTCCGTCTCTGGCAGCGGGCCTGCGAGATGATCTGGTATCAGCGTCGCTATCTCGCCCAAGTGAGTGTGCCCGTGCAGGTTCCGGTCGCACCGCCGCCCAGTCCTCTGCTGACCATCAGTCCACCACCAAGTGAAGGAGGCGCACCTTAGAGCTACTGTGACGGTGCCGCCCGGATCGCTGAGCCTGAGTCTCGTCTTGCGGACGGCCTCCTTCTTCGAGGTCGCAGGAAAGATTTCGGTTGACCATGCTCTCTATCGTTTTATACTAATTCTCATTCGATAATCATGCGTCTCACGCATAAACAGTTCCGTGAGCTGACCGCGAAGCATGGTTTGGCGGTCACGCACCAGCGGCAGGTGGTCTATGAGGCCGTCGTCGCTGCTCACGGACACTATTCCCCGGAAGACATTTACGCCGCGGTCCGGCGTCGCATTCCATCGATTTCGCTCGCCACCGTCTATAACAATCTGCGGCTTTTCATCGAGTGCGGGTTGCTGCGAGAGGTCACTCCTCACGCCACCACGTTGCGCGTCGACGGCAATCTCGAGCCTCATCACCATCTGGTCTGTTCCCGTTGCAAATCGGTGCAGGACATCGAAGGAGACTTCATCGATTTGAAACGGCTATCCCGGCATGTGCCGGACGGCTTTGATTTGACGCAACCGTTGATCGAGGTCTTTGGCCTCTGTCGCCGCTGCCGCGCCAGAAACTGACGCGTGCGAATTTGTTGCATGAAGGAGAGCTCTGTGGACGCAAAAGAGAAAATGAGCTCAATTGGCAAGCCAGTGCCGGAGTTGCCGGTCGTTGATGTCGAGCGCGCACAGCGGCACTACAGAGATGCACTCGGCTTTGACATCGGATGGCTTTACCCGGGCAAAGAAATTGGGTCCGTCTCACACGGTGATATGGGGCCAATATTCTTTCGGAAGAGGAAGCCACCGTTCGAACCTGCCGTTCACTGGGTGTTCGCCGAAGATATCGATGCGTCGTACCAGGAACTGAAGTCGTCAGGCGCGAACATCGTGGATCCTCTGGAAAAAAAGCCCTGGGGATTACGGCAATTCACGGTAGAGGATCCCGACGGGAACCTCTTCTATTTCCACCATGACTGACCAAACGCCGCACGACAAATTAGTACGCTACCGTTAGCTGAAGTCTTGATAGGGATCGGCGATGGCGCGAATGGTAGATCCAGAATGCGTTCGTCGTTCTCAAAGTTTTCTTAAAAAGAAGGAGCAATCATGTCAACTGAAGCGAAGTGCCCGTTCACACACACCGCAGCTGGGGCCGCGACGAATGCAGACTGGTGGCCAAATCAGCTGAACCTGAAGGTCCTGCACCAACACTCCCCTCTGTCTGATCCGATGCACAAGGATTTCAGCTACGTGAAAGAGTTCAAGACCCTCGACCTGAAAGGCGTGATCAAGGACCTGCATGCCTTGATGACGGACTCGCAGGACTGGTGGCCGGCCGACTTTGGCCACTATGGGCCGCTGTTCATCCGTATGGCGTGGCACAGCGCGGGGACATACCGCATCGGCGACGGCCGCGGAGGGGCCGGAGCCGGTCAGCAACGTTTTGCGCCGCTCAATAGCTGGCCCGACAACGTGAACCTCGACAAGGCGCGCCGCCTGCTGTGGCCGATCAAGCAGAAGTACGGCCGGAAGATCTCGTGGGCCGACCTCATGATTCTCGCCGGCAACGTCGCCCTTGAGTCGATGGGTTTCAAGACCTTCGGTTTTGGCGGCGGACGCCCGGACGTCTGGGAGCCCGAAGAGGACATTTTCTGGGGCCCTGAGGGCAAGTGGCTCGCGGACGAGCGCTATAGCGGCGACCGTGATCTTGCGAATCCGCTGGCTGCGGTGCAAATGGGCCTGATCTATGTGAATCCGGAGGGTCCCAACGGCAACCCCGATCCCATCGCTGCGGCGCGCGATATCCGGGAAACTTTCGCGCGCATGGCGATGAATGACGAAGAAACCGTGGCGCTGATTGCGGGCGGTCACACGTTCGGCAAGACCCACGGCGCGTCGGACCCGCTGAAGTATGTCGGCCCCGAGCCCGAGGCCGCCGGCATCGAGGAGCAGGGCCTTGGCTGGAAGAACAAATTTGGCACGGGCAGCGGCGACGACACGATCGGCAGCGGCCTCGAAGTCATTTGGACCACGACGCCGACGAAGTGGAGCAACAACTTCTTTGCCAACCTGTTCAACTACGAATGGGAACTGACGAAGAGCCCGGCTGGTGCGAATCAATGGAGACCGAAAAATGGCGCTGGCGCCGGCACGGTGCCGGATGCGCACGATGCGGCCAAGCATCATGCGCCATCCATGCTGACCACCGACCTCTCCTTACGCTTCGACCCTGAATACGGGAAGATCTCGCGGCGTTTCTACGAGCATCCCGATCAATTCGCAGACGCGTTTGCGCGCGCGTGGTTCAAGCTGACCCACCGCGACATGGGTCCGATCTCGCGCTACCTCGGCCCGCTCGTTCCGAAAGAGCAGCTGGTATGGCAAGATCCTGTTCCCGCCGTCGATCATAAGTTGATCGGGGAAAAGGACATTGTTGCTCTGAAGGCCAAGATCCTCAAATCCGGACTGTCGATCTCCCAACTGGTTACGACGGCCTGGGCCTCAGCGGCATCGTTCCGCGGCTCCGACAAGCGCGGCGGAGCGAACGGAGCACGCATTCGCCTGGCGCCGCAAAAGGATTGGGAAGTGAACCAGCCGGCCGCGCTCCCGAAAGTTCTAAAGAAGCTGGAGGCGATCCAAAAAGAGTTCAACAGCTCGCAGTCCAACGGGAGCAAGGGCAAGAAGGTCTCGCTGGCCGACCTGATCGTTCTGGGCGGCTGCGCGGCCGTCGAGGAGGCTGCGAAGAAGGCCGGGCACAAAGTGAAGATTCCATTCTCGCCGGGGCGCACGGATGCTTCGCAGAAACAGACCGACGTGCACTCCTTCGCCGTCATGGAGCCGGTTGCGGACGGGTTCCGCAACTATCTTCGCAGCGGACAGGTCTTGTCGGCTGAGGAGTTCCTGCTGGATCGGGCGCAATTGCTGACCCTGACTGCCCCCGAGATGACGGTACTCGTCGGCGGCATGCGCGCCCTGAATGCAAACTTCGGGCAGACCAAGCACGGCGTCTTCACCAATCGGCCCGAGACGCTGACGAATGATTTCTTCGTCAACCTGCTCGACATGAATACGACGTGGGAGCCTTCCCCTGCTTCCGAAGGCGTGTATGAGGGGCACGATCGCGCGACGGGCAAACTCAAGTGGACCGGCACGCGCGTCGATCTCGTCTTCGGTTCAAACTCCCAGCTCCGGGCAATCGCAGAAGTCTATGCGTGCGCCGATTCGAAAGAAGCGTTCGTGAACGACTTCGCAGCTGCCTGGACCAAGGTCATGAACCTGGATCGCTACGACCTTGCCTGAGCGCGGCGACCAAGCGGTGAACTACGTGCCGTTGCGGTTGTTTGGATCGGCTTGACCGAGTCGTTCCTGGCTCGCGGGGGCGCATCGCGCGCCCCCATGCGCCTTCGCCCTGAGGCGCAACCGTTCACGCGGACCTAGGTTCACGGGCAACTCTAAGAGCGTAGGTCCAGGGATGATCAGCGGTGCAACGCGCGACGGCGTTCCGCTGCTAGAATCTCGGCGATGAACAAATTCCTTGTCCTGCTGGCACTGCTGGCCCAGGTTCCAATGCTCTCGGCTGCCGAGCCTCCCAAGATCGCGCCGCTCCCCATCCCCGTTTCCAACAACGCTGTCGCAATGTTCCACGGCGGCAAGGATGCGCAGGTGTTCTCCTTCATGGGCATGGGCGCAAAGAAAACCTGGAATGGAACCACTAACCAGGCCTTCCAGTTGGATATCAGCACCGGCAAGTGGGAGGAGATCCGCGCCGTCCCGGGCGTTGCCGGACGGCTTGCTGCCTCCGCCGCCGCACTGCGCGGACAGATCGTCCTCCTGGGCGGGTATGTTGTCGACGCCTACGGTGGGGAGAATACCGTCTCCGATATGAATGTCTATGTTCCCGTCGACAATCGCTGGTATCGCGGAGACGACATTCCCGTCCCCGTCGACGACTTCGTGCTCGGTGTCTACAAGGATCGCTATCTATATCTCGTTGGTGGATGGTCGAAGACAGACGCGGTTCGCAACGTCCAGGTCTATGACATGGAGAAGAGACGCTGGATCGAAGCCACACCCCTCCCCGGAACTCCCGTCTTCGGCCACGCCGGAGCCCTGCTCGGCGACACCATCATCTATGTGGACGGCGCGTACAAGAATCCAAACGGCCCCACTCCAAAATACGTCGCCTCCAGCGAGTGCTGGATGGGCAAGATCAACAAAGGTGACATCGCCAAGATCGAATGGTCCAAGCTTCCCGAGCATCCCGGATCGGCCCGCTACCGTATCGCCGCCGGAGCGTCGGAGAAAGACAACCGCATCTACTTCTCCGGCGGAACCGATAACCCCTACAACTACAACGGCATCGGCTATAACGGGCAGCCCGCAGAACCGTCACCGGTGACCTTTGCTTTCAATCTGCGCAGCGGCAAGTGGGAGACAATCAACGAAAATACCCCTGACCCCACCATGGACCATCGCGGCCTGGCGGTAACGCACCTCGGTTTGGTCATCGTCGGCGGAATGGCCAAGGGTCAGGAAGTGACACCAAAAGTTGCAATTGTAAAAACCTCTCCCGCGAAGTAACCTTCCACACCGTTGCACGCAGGGGTTGCTGTGCCCTACGCACAGAGTATTGGTCAAATCATCACTAGTTCGAGTGATAGCAGTCACAGCCGGGCATCACCTGCTGGCATCCAATATCTATAGCCGCTGATTCTGCGGCGTCCTAATACGACAGACAAACCCGTTCATTCCCGAAAAACAATCCGGAGGAAGACTATGACACCAGTGATGGAACCGCCGAAGAAGAATGCCGCGGCGGACTACATTGACCAGATTATTAACCTCGTCAAAGCCAAAAACCCCGCCGAGCCTGAATTTCACCAGGCGGTCACCGAAGTTCTCGAGTCACTGCGGCTCGTCCTCGAGCGCCATCCCGAGTATCAGGAAGCCAGAATCCTCGAGCGCGTCACGGAGCCCGAACGAGTTCTGATGTTCCGTGTGCCCTGGTTCGACGACAAGGGCAAAGTGCAAGTCAACCGCGGGTTCCGCATCGAGATGAACAGCGCCATCGGTCCCTATAAGGGTGGTCTGCGCTTCCACCCGTCTGTGAACCTCGGCATCCTGAAATTCCTGGCCTTCGAACAGGTCTTCAAAAATTCCCTGACCACGCTCCCCATGGGCGGCGGCAAGGGCGGATCGGACTTTGATCCCAAAGGTAAGAGTGACAACGAAGTGATGCGGTTCTGCCAGAGCTTCATGACCGAGCTCTGCCGTCACATCGGCCCCGATACCGACGTTCCCGCCGGCGACATCGGCGTGGGCGGACGCGAAATCGGCTTCCTCTTCGGCCAGTACAAGCGGCTGCGCAACGAATTCTCAGGCGTCCTGACCGGCAAAGGCCTGGCCTGGGGCGGCTCCCTGATTCGTCCCGAAGCCACCGGCTATGGCTGCGTGTATTTCGCAGAAGAAATGCTGAAGACCAAGAAGCAGAACCTGGAAGGCAAGATCTGCCTGGTTTCCGGCAGCGGCAACGTTTCGCAATACACCGTCGAGAAGCTGCTCGACCTCGGCGCGAAGCCGGTCACGCTCTCGGATTCCGACGGCGCCATCTATGACGAGGAAGGCATCACGCGCGATAAGCTGGCGTTCGTCATGGACCTGAAGAACAACCGTCGCGGCCGCATCAAGGAGTACACGGCGAAATTCAAGAAAGCCGTCTACAACCCGACCGACAAGAAGCTCGACCACAACTGGCTCTGGAACATCAAGGCCGATTGCGCATTCCCCAGCGCTACCCAGAATGAGATCAACGCAAAAGATGCGGCCCATCTCATCAAGAACGGCGTGAAGGTGGTCAGCGAAGGCGCGAACATGCCGAGCACGCTCGACGCCACCAAGCTGTTCCTCGACAATAAGATCCTCTACGGACCTGCCAAGGCCGCCAATGCCGGCGGCGTAGCCACCTCCGGACTGGAAATGTCGCAGAACAGCATGCGCCTCAGCTGGACTCGCGAAGAGGTCGATGATCGTCTGCACAAGATCATGATCTCCATCCACAAAGCCTGCCACGAAACGGCCGAGAAGTACGGCACGCCGGGCAATTATGTGAACGGTGCCAACATCGCCGGCTTCCTGAAGGTCGCGAACTCGATGCTGGATCAGGGGCTGGTGTAGGTTGTGTGGCGCGGGCATTCCCGCCCGCATATGTCCGGAGAAGTGAACGATGCGGGAGGGAGCAATCCCTCCCGCCAACGTAATCCAGCAACGCCGCGCGCTATTTCTTCTTCTGAAATGTGCTGTATGCGGAGGAAGCAATGAGCAACTGCGCCTGCGCGGGATCAACAAGCCGCAACTCCACGGTTTCATGCTGCAGCGGGCGCTCTGGGGTCTTGGTTCGAAAGTAGTACACCTTGCCGGCTTCAGCCGTGAAGCTTAATGCGGCAGAACTGCGCGAACGAACCGATTCGCGCCTCGATTGCTGGCTGGTACAAAGGCGGTGTTCACCAGGATCAACCGCAAAAAAGAAATAGGATTTGAAGTTGTTGGCACCCACCCATTCACCATCCACACCGACTCGTGTCACCAGCCCGCCTACGTGAAGTTCCACGTTATCTAACTCCGTATCGCCGAAGAGATATACTAGGGCCTTTCCTGGTTCAGGCTGAGCCGTTGGATGTTTCTTCTTGTCGGTCTGAACGTCGAACTGACCTGCATCGCTGCCGCATCCGGCCGCGACCCGCGCGGCGGCTGCTTGGTCTTCAGCGGTTGCCAAAGATGTGAATAATAAGAGCAGAACCAAATTCTTCATTGGCCCTCCATAACGAGATAACGGTCTTCTCAACCGACCGACGATAATGTTAGTGCTTTCAGCTTGAAAGAAAAGGGCGGACAGACCAGTTTCGATCCATCCGCCCGGCTGGCTCACGTCCTCATGAAGAGAGCGAGCCAGAATTTCTACTCTTTTGGACTCCGTCGCCAGATCGGCAACTGCGGATTCCACTCGTGTACTTCCTTCTCGAAATTGCGAGCCCGCGGACCGACGCCGGCCAGTCCCTCGTCCTCCAGAATCTCGGCGATGCGAGCGTCCAGCCGCTTGCGTAACTCCAGCGACGTCAGGTTCTGCGCCAGTTGCGCGCGTGTCATTTCCCCATGACCCTCACAAAGAGGGCATTTCACCTTTGGTATTTGCTCCACCATGGTCAGGTCCACCTCAAACTGTGCCTGCAAGATCATCACGCCTTCCCGATCCATTAGAAGCCCGGTGAGGAAACGGCACTGTGACCCGTGCCACGCCGGGCCGTGCGTTGCCTCACAGGTCAGGGTGTCGGCGGCCATCCACAGGCGGTGATACAAACGTTCTGGAAGCAGATTCCTGGCAGTGCGGGCAACGTCGCAGGGCCGGTTGAGATTCTGACGAACCAGAGGAAGAAGGAGCAGCGATGAGATTTCTGGCCATGGGTGTGCTCACGGTGGCAACCGGCCTCGGTGCCTGGGCCGGCGAGAAAAATCCAGCGCAGATCCAGCCTGGCAGCCAAGCGGTGCAACTCCAGCTTCAACTCGGGGACGGCCGTACCGCCTTCCACCGCGGCGAGGTCATTCCGGTGCAGCTGCAGTTTTCCAGCGCGAAGCACGCCAAGTATCCCACCAACGGCCGGGACTGCTTCCCTCACTCGACCTACCGTTATCAAGTCGATCCGCCCGCCTTCATCGACCGTGTCCTCGAAGTCGACGCCGGTATGTCTCTGGCAGAGATGACCTGCGGCGGACCGATGGGCGGCGAGATCGATCTGGCAGAAACACCAGTGCTGATCAAGCAGACCCTGAATGAGCGGTTTCGCATGGACACGCCGGGCAAGTACCACATTTCCGTGACTGCTTGGAAGTTCGGGGTATCGGCTATATCTGATACCGTCGATCTGGAGATTCTTCCGAGCGATCCTGCATGGGAGAAAGCCGAACTGTCACGTGCGACGTCTCTGATCGACTCGGGATCGGACAAGCAAAGTGAAGGCTGTCTCATCCTCCGCTATCTTGGCACCGACGCGGCCAACCTCGAAATGGCGCGACGCTACTCAGGCCGGGGGGCCTGCGCCCAGGTTTTCGATCTGCCAATCATCTCGGCTCCGAATCGCAAAGATGTCCTCGAGGTGCTGGAAAGCGGACTCCGCGACCCGGACAAACCGATCACCGCGATGTACTTGCGGGTTCTTGCCTTCGTGTCTCTTTATCAGCAGCATCCGGAGTGGTATCCGCAGCCACCCACGCCCGCAGAGCAAAATAATCCGGAATTCGTCCACAGCCAGCGCGCTGGGCTGTGGAGTCAGCGCGAAGCGATCCAGAGCGAAGAACTCCGCTACATGAAGTTGCTCGCGGCCGCGCTGCCGCAAAAAGATCCGGAAGCACGCGCCATATCCATGCTGACCTTTGTGAATCGGGGCGGCGCCCTGCCTCCTTTCGGCTTGCCAGAGGAAATCCAGAAGATCGTGCGCGATCAGTTGCCAGGCGTCTTGATCAAGTTGTCGGATTTCGATCGTCAGTATGCGCTCCAGAAGGCGTGGCCGGAATTCCGAAGCCCCGCGATGGTTCCCGTTCTGAAGCAGATTATTGGGAGCCCTTACGATCCTGCGATGGGCCTGGCTTTGCGCAGGCTCTATGAACTGTCCCCGGAAGACGCGCGGCCAATCATCCTGAACGAGTTGCGCAATCCTTTTCCACGCCTGAGGGCCGACGTCCTCGGACTGCTGCCGGAGAGAGAATTACCCGAACTCGACACCATCATGCTGGAAAGAGTCAAGACGACCAGCACCGGCATGTCGCGGATCACAGCAACCGGCCTGTTGCAGCGCTACGCCTCATCCGCCATCTCGCACAGTGTGCGTCCTCTCCTCGAAGCACAGCTCGGGAACCCGGATTGCGAGACAGAAGCGAATTTGTTCGCGTACTTCTTGCGTGTCGATCCGTCGTACGGTGCACGCCTGCTTCACCAGGAAATGCAAACGCCGGATCGCCCCGGATGCCTGCTCCTGCGGAGGCTCGCAACCGTGCGCATGTCTCCGGAGGTGGAAGAAGAAGCGCTGGCGAAGTTGAATGACACCAACTCGGCCGTCGTCTCCGAAGCCCTTTTCGTATTGCGGGAATTCGCTTCCGCGAAAAGCAAACAGCCTCTGTTGGATCACTTTCGCGCCTGGCATGCGCAGTGGGAGCCGAAGGCCAAGGAACTGCAGAGTGCCCAAGCGACTGGACAGCCGGACATCGACGTTGCCTTTGTCGATGCCCTTGGCGCTGCACAAGGCTGGTTTACCTCCAACGAGGAATGGCGTTCGTTTCAACCCCTCTGTCTCACAGACCGTTGCCGGCAACGTATCGAGTCGCAGCTGGTCTGGGGCACAGTCAACTATCGCGGCCACGTCTCCTACATGATCGGCATTTCAGAGCCGGTTGGCCCTGACGATGTCGCGGAGCACTTCAGCGTGGCCAACTGCGGTCGTTTGGGAGACCTCGAGCGATTGAAGGCGAAACTGGCGCAGTATCCGAACGGCTCGTTCTTCCTGCTCGATGCCCGAGACAAGAACCCCGCTCACGTGCAGCGGATTTATGCCGATTTGCACCCCTGGGCTGAGCGGCACGGCTTCAACTTGGACATCTATCGCGAATAAACTGTGCTCAGAGTGTGGTCATCGCGTTCGGATCTACAACGTTCGCCTTGACGGTATCGCTAGTGGAAGATGCGTTTTCGTCTACGTGAGCGCGCCACCACCGCTCTGCGTCTTCGCGCGACCACGTGCCCACGCTGTCGCAGCGTTCCAGCAGGCGAGCCAGCACCTCGGCGCTGGCTGGTCGTTCGGACGGCTTCTTGGCGAGGCACATCATGATCACCCGATCGAGCGACGCTGGCACGCCATGGCCAGTTCTATTGGAGGGCGGCACCGGCTCCTTCTGTACGTGCGCCAACATCATCGCGGCAGCGGTTTTCTCTTCGAAGACAAGGTTCCCGGTAGTCAGCCAGTAAGCCACGCATCCCAGGGCGTAGAGGTCCGTCGTTCCGTCCAGTTCTGCATTTCCCAGAGCGACCTCGGGCGCCATATAGGCAGGGGTACCCGTGGTCGCGCCGTCACCGGTAAGGCGTGTCTCATTCTCGTCGGTGATCTTGACCAGACCGAAATCAAGGACCTTGGCGAAGTCGTACTCATTTCCCAGGCGGCACAGGAAAATGTTGGTGGGTTTGATGTCGCGATGAATCATGCCCTTCCGATGCGCGTCGTCGAGGGAGCGGCATACCTGGCGCAGAATCGAGATCACGCGAGCCGGGGGCTGGGGTCCATATCTCTTCACCAGAGTTTCCAGATCAATGCCGTCCAGCAATTCCATCACGTAGTAAAAGACACCCTCTCGGGTGACGCCGAAATCATAGAGCTCCACGGTATGAGGCGAGCGCAGCGCCGCCGTCGCATTCGCCTCCTGCTCGAAACGCTTCCGGATGAGAACAGCATTGCCGCCCGAGCTGCGGCTCAGCATGTCCGGGTGGATCAGTTTGATCGCAGCGTCGCGGGCCAACAGGCGGTGGCGCGCCCGCCACACTTCTCCCATGCCTCCTTTTCCGAGAAGTTCGACCAGGCGGTAACTTCCCATCTCACGGGCTTCTGTAACCTGCTGCCCGAGTCTCGTCACCACATGCGCGATCACCACCGCCACTCCGACCATCAGGTAGTCGGGATAATGCATGATGAGTACACCGCTGGCAGGCCCGAAGTCCCAGGTCCCCCGCGCTTTGGCGATCAGCATGGCCAGCGGGTTCATCGACACTGCGATTAATCCGGCGATCAGCGTCTTCACGGGTGAGTTGGGCACAATGGCCGCATTCATCAGCACCACCGCGCCAATCCAGCTGATCATCGGAGCCGCCGCCATCCAACCTCTCGGTGGCTGGTACCAGTGCATGTCCAAACCCAGCGCCAGTGCCGTCAGAACCATAAACACGAGCCCAAGATCGAGGGTGAATGCCGGGTCGCGATCGGTCTTGCCGATGTAGAAGAACAGGCTCAACGACATGAGCACGCTCAACACTGCGATCGTGTCGGTCGCGTTCCATCTCGTCCAGACAGAGTTTCCCTGCGATAAGGCGCGGAGCGTGAGATGTCCGCCCGCCGTGCCCAGTACCCACAGCACGGCACCGAGCAGTGCCATGATGCGCAACCGGCTGGATGCAGCCTTGAGCAGATCGTAGGGAAGAGGTCGGGTTCGGCGGGGCGTGGTTCCGGACTGCGGTGTGGTACTGCCCGGGACCGGCTCGATCAGCTGAACCTTGGACATGCCTTCTTCACCAGGAATGAATGCTACCGTGCCCGTGCCAGCACCAGCGTCACGTCGTCGGGCTGTTCGTTGTCGCCGATCCAGTCGTCCACCGCAGCCGTGACGATCTCCGTGATGCGCGTCAGCGGCAAGTGCCGGTTCTCGCGCACGATTTCGATCAGCCGCTCTTCGCCGAACTCACCATAGTCATTCTCGGGCTCAGTCACACCGTCACTGTACGCAATGAAGATGTCGCCGCGCCGAAGTTGCGCGGTCGCTTCCGGATACTCCACGTTGGGAAACATCCCGACCACCGTTCCGCCGCAGCTGAGCGGTTGCCTCGTCCCGTCTTCCGAGAGCAGGATCGGCGGCAAGTGCCCCCCATTGGTGTACGTGAGCCGCCGAGTGTTGCCGTCGTAGATTCCCAGAAACAGCGTGGCGTACTTTTCCTGCGGAGTGCTGGAGTAGAGCTGGTGATTGAGCAATCCCAGCAATGACCCGGGCGAAGCTTCGACACCTTTGAATTCCGACGCCAGCATCAGGTCGGCGCCGCCGGCCACGCCCACGGCCATGGGCTCGCGCAATAGCGGCACTCCCTCCATGCTGTACGCCCGCACCGCTGAGTGAATCGTCGCCATGAGCAGCGCGGCCGAAATTCCTTTTCCGCTGATGTCGCCCACCGCCAGAATCAGTTTGTCGGAATTCAAAGCGAGAAAATCGTAGTAGTCTCCGCTCACCGTCCGCGCCGGACGGCAAAATCCGTGCACTTCCAGCGTTTCCAGTTGCGACACTTCTCTCGGAAACAGCTGCGCCTGTACTTCCTGCGCGATGGCCAGCTCGTTCTCCAGGCGCTGCTTCTCTTTCTGTTCCTGGATCAGCCGTTCGATCGACGCGGTCATCGAGTTGAATGAGTTCGCCAGGGTTGCCAGCTGATCATTCGATTTGACCTCGATGCGATGGCTGAAATCGCCGCGGTTAATGTGCTTGGTGGCTTCATACAGCTGGGCGACCGCATAGGTAATGCTGCGCGTAAGCTTGGTCCCGATGAACAAGGCCAGCAGTTCGATTACGCCGAAGATAATTGCGACGGAAAGCAGGATGTACTCGATACCCCGCGCCAACGGGCCCAGCGCAGCAAAGAGCCGTTCATAGAGCAGTGACACCCGGGTTTGCACTCGCGCACCCGCTTCGTCGCCCTCATGCTCGGCGCTCGATCCCGTCCAATCGACGGTTTGCAGGGGTGTGCCAAACGTGATCTCGCGGTCAAATAGACTGCTTGCCGCGGGCACCGTGCCCGCCGTGAACAGTTGAACCGGCTCTCGATCCCCCTTGCCGGAGGCCGCCAGGTCACTGGCTGCCCCTGGCTGGATAAAGACCCTCGGTTTGTTTTGCCCGGCCGCTTGAGCGCCACTCGATGCCGGTTTGACCGGGACCATTTTGTAGAGCGTGACTTCTCCCAGATTAGCCGCCACCTCTTCGGTCAGGGCCCGGTCCAGAGGTTCGCTCGACACGACGTACACCGGGTCAGAGAGCGTTTTCACCACGTTGATGGAACGAAGGAAAAGGTCACCCTTGTCGCGAACGAGTTCTTTCATACCGTCGCTGGCGAACGCAGGCAGACTAAGTACCACAGCCCCTGCTGGCGCCGAGCACTTGGGCGGAAGCCTTCGCCCATGCCAGACACAGAGCTGCCGCCGCGACCAGGCGGGGTCCTTGGACTGCATCCCGGCCATTGTCTCCACGTTCGGCTTCCCCCCTCCATCGAAGTAACCGGCAAGCTCGTTTGCGATCGCCCGGTTCGCTGCCTCCATGCTGCGCAGGTGCGAGTCGATCTCCGAGGTCACGACGAAGCTGGCAAACTGCCCGGCCAGCAGGTACAGCGTGATCATCGTCATCCCGACCAGCAGAATGACCGGAATCACGCCGATGAAGACGTAGGTCACGATCAAGCGGTTGCGCAGTCGCCACAGCAGTTGTCTCCGCAGCCAGCGGTACCCCACGATCACAAAAAGCAGGATCGCCAGCACACTCAGGAAACTCACCCAGCCGCCCAAACTGGCAGCCACCTTCGGAAACACACGGGCAGTGAGCATCTGAACCAAGAAAAAGAGAAGGTCCAGCGCCAGCACATACACGCCGCCCCGCGCGATTCGGGATTCAGGCCACAGCCCCTTGTCGCGCAGCCGGCTCTCGAGTTCCAAAGGGACGAGTCTCATACCACCGCCTGATTATAGGCCGCAACCCTGGGGCGCTGCCGCCCCATCAGATTTCCGGATAGAAGTCGAAGAATGCGTCCAGGCTGGTCTTCAGTTGTTTCTCGATCTCGTCCTTGCCACCCTCGAGAACATGCATGGTGACGTGCGCCTCGCGCCCGTTTTTCAATTTGATCGTGGCATCGCCGACCGCGCTGACCTCATCTGCCGGCAGCAGGCGCAGCCCATACACGAGTGTCAAATTCGCCATCGGTTGATTGTAAGACAATCCGGAGGGATGAAACCGCGGCGCCCACGATTCTCGATCTGTTGCTGACTACCGACTACTGACTACTGACTACTGACTACTGACTGCTGACTACCGACTACTGACTACTGACTACCGGTGTTCTACCCCGGCGGCCACTGCAGCGTGCGTCCACCCAGCAGATGCACATGCAGGTGAAATACCGACTGCCCGGCCCGCGGGCCCACATTGAGCACGGTACGATACCCGTCTTCAATCGAGCGCTGACGCGCGATCTGCGCCGCCACCAGGTGGCAGCGCCCGACCAATTCTTCATCTTCCGAAGTGGCTTCCTTCAGCCCGGCAATATGTTTCCTGGGAATGACCAGCACGTGGGTGGGCGCCTGGGGGTTGATGTCCTCAAACGCAAAAATGTGCTCATCCTCGTAAACTTTCTTGGACGGCACTTCGCCGCGAATGATGCGGCAGAACAGACAATTCGCCATAGGCCGATTCCATCCTGCTGAAATTGCAGACTAAGTGCGCGCCGGAGAGGTTAATTTCAAGCTGACCCAAAAACACTAACACTGTTCGCCGCAGCCGGCGAAACGAAAACCCTGGGGTGCAACAAAAATAGTAACCTGTTGCGGACGGCAACAGTCAATCGAGCCGTACAAGAAACACCGAGCCTTCCGATGTTTCCGTTTCCCGAGCCAGAGCCTGTGCCCGTTCGCGGTCGTCGTTCTGTACTCGCACGCGAACCCACCAGTCTCCGACTGGGCTCCCGAATTTCAGTACGTTCGCCGTGCGATAGCGACGCTGCAGATGATCGGCCAGTTCCTTGGCGCCTTTCTCGTCGCTGAAAGAACCAATCTGTACTGCCCACCGCCCGCCAGTTTCCAGCGGCGACGGCGTTTCCAGAACCTCGATCTTGACCTTGGCCACGCCCGGCAGATACACATCCAGTGCCTTCGCCGCGGCCATGGAAAGATCAAGAATTCGCCCCTCCACGAACGGCCCACGATCGGTAATCCGCACGACCCCGCTGTGTCCGGTTTTCACGTTGGTCACACGCACAATCGACCCCAGCGGCAGCGTGCGATGCGCCGCCGTCATCGCGTGCATGTTGTAGACCTCGCCGTTCGAGCCCCGCCGGTTGTGATACGGAGCCCCATACCAGCTCGCCATCCCAGTTTCCTCAAACAGGACCTTCGCATCGGCGGGCACTTCGACCGTCTCGTCTTCATCTTTTTCCGGCGCGGGAGGCGGGCCCACTTCAGCCGGTCGCGTCGGCTCAGCGCTCGGTTCTTTCTGTGGAATCGGAGGAGGCGGAGGCACCTTCACCTGTGTCTTCTTCCCTCCACCGCATCCGCTCAGCAGGACCGCGCTAAGCAGGAGCAGAAGACAAGGCACAAAAGCCCGCGATGATGGCGTTGGAAAAGGGAAGGGAAGCAATCTCAGGAATTCTTTTCGCGCTGCGTTTCCAGATAGTCGGCGAACTCGCTCAACTTCTCCGCTGCCGTGCGCAGCGCTTTCGAGGAATGTGCCCGCACCGCCGGCACAACTTCGTCGTTCAGGTAGACCACCAGGGTGGCAGTTTCCTTCTCCAGCGTCTCGGCGATATTCGCCACCGAACGATTGAAGCGAGCGGAGGCTTCTTCCGCCTTGCGGTTGAATTCGGTCATACCTATCCTGCCGGAGCAGCTTGTCGTTCACGCGGTTGTCGCGGTGCCAGGCGTCTTTCATTATCGGGTCCAGCCTCCGCCCGGTCAATCGGGAAGAATCTGCCGCGCCAATCCGGCGAAAGGCTTCGAGCGTCGAGCTATGAGCTTCGAGCAATCTGGCTCCACTGGCTCGCAGCCCGAGGCCCATAGCTCGCGGCTGCGCTCCAAGGTACAATTCCCCGCATGCCCCCGAGGCTCGCAGCCCTGCCGATCCTTCTTTCTTTGATGCTTTCCCTGGCCTGTACTATTGCCAAGGAACACCCTGCCCGCAATTTTTCCGAGGCCACCGGCGGCGAAGCCATGGAGCGCATGTTCTGGAAAGATGTGCAGGCCGGCAACTGGACGGAAATCGAACGCATCATCGCATCGAACTACGTCGGCGTAGCGCCTGGCACGACTCTCGACCGTGCCGCCGCGCTCGATCAGATTCGCCAGTGGAAGGTCACCGACTTCGCCATCGGCGATCTCAAGACGGAAATGACCGGTCCCACCTTTATCGTCACCTATACCATCACGCTGAACGGAATCGCCGCCGGACAGCCGCTGCCCTCGACCCCGCAGCACATGATGACCGTCTGGCACGAACACAAGTCCGGATGGATGATGATCGCCCACACCGTCACTCAACCATAAATGTCAGTCTCCGCCCTCGCTGCCGCCAATCCCGCGGACACGCGGTTCGCCGCGTCTCCTGCCGCGAGCAAGAACGTCCCCGCCTTCCGCCGCGCGCTTCTCCGCTGGTACGACCGGAATCGCCGCGACCTTCCTTGGCGCCTGACCCGTGACCCCTACCGCATCTGGATCTCGGAAATCATGCTGCAGCAAACGCGCGTCGCTGCCGTGCTCGAACACTACCGTCTCTTTCTGGACCGGTTCCCGGATATCCGGGCGCTCGCGAACGCGCCCGAAAGCGCCGTACTAGCCGCCTGGAGCGGACTCGGCTACTACCGCCGCGCCCGCATGATGCGCCAGTGCGCACAAACCATTGTGCAAGACCACCGCGGCCGATTCCCAATCACATCCGAGAAACTCCAGTCTCTTCCCGGCATCGGCCGCTACACCGCCGCCGCGATCGCCAGCATCGCCTTCGATGAACCAGCCGCCGTGGTTGACGGCAACGTCGAGCGAGTCCTGGAGCGCCTGACCGGCCGCATCCTCACCTTCAAAGACACCTGGACACAAGCCCAGGCGCTCCTGCTCGAGTCCCGCCCCGGTGACCACAACCAGGCCATGATGGAATTAGGCGCCACCGTCTGCACGCCGCGCCAACCCAGGTGCGGGGCCTGTCCGGTAAGAGAATGGTGCGTTGCAAGGGAAGACACTCCAGATTCGGACGAGAAATCATCCCCTATCCCCGGCGGCAACACCCGCCCGAAGTCCAGCCCAGGAGCGACGGTCCAACGTGGTGCCCCTGCACTCCGTCAGACGAAAAAAGAAATCTGGTTCACCCTCCTCGAATACGACGGCCACATCCGCCTCGTCCAACGTCCCGCAACCGCATCTCTGATGCCCGGCATGTGGGAACTACCCCAATCGCCCGACCCGAAAATGGAGCGCCGGGCGCCCACGCCCGGCACCTTGGCCGCGACGTCTGTCGCAGCCGCGAAGCGGCGAAAGAACATGTCCTCCAATTCGCCCACGCCCTGGCGCACCTTCCGCCATTCCATCACCACCACTGACTACACCGTCCACGTGCAGCGCTCCGCCGCACCCGCGACGAAAGGGAAATGGATCCCCGTCCCCCAGATTCCCCACATGCCAATCACCGGCCTGGCGCGTAAAATCCTCAAGGCAGCTGGCATCATCTAATTCCACAGGTTTCAAGGTTTCAATTTGCGCGGGCCGTTGGGGTTGCTGTGACCTGTCACCTGTGCCCTGTAACCTGATTTCATGACATTCCTGGATCGCCTATTCGGAGGACGACGCGATATGGCTGCTCTGACAGCCGGAGCGAAAGCTCCTGACTTTACTCTCACCGCCGTTGACGGCAAGAAGTTCAACCTGCAGGACGCACTCCAGCAAGGCCCGGTCGTGGCCGCCTTCTTCAAGGTGTCGTGTCCGGTCTGCCAGTACGCGTTCCCGTTCCTTGAGCGCGTGCACAAAGCCCACGGCAATCAGAAGGTCTCGATCGTCGGCATCTCCCAGGACGACCAGCGCAACACCAACGCCTTCTTGAAAGAGTTCGGTGTCACCTTCCCTACGCTTCTCGACGATCCCAATGGCTATGCCGTCTCAAACGCCTACGGCCTCACCAACGTCCCCACCTGGTTCCTGATCGGCCAGGACGGCGAAATCGAAATCTCCAGCGTAGGCTGGGTCAAGACAGATATAGAAGACCTGAACCGCAAACTGGCCGAAGCCCAAAAGGCTCCGCCGCCCCAGCTGTTCAAGCCCGGAGAAGACATCCGCGACTTCCGTGCCGGTTGAGGGTCAAAAAACTGATCCCGCGGTCGCGGGACAACGTTTAGTAACCGAAGAGTACTTCTACTGCTTCGACACCGCTGGTGCCATCGTAGCTGCGTCCAGGTCGAGTTTTATCGAGTACGGCGCTTGCGGAGGCGGCCCAAACAGCGCGTCCCCGTCGCGGCTGCTCATAAGAGTCTGGTACAGGCAAATCGGCAAGGGACCATTCGCGTAAATCTTCACCTCTTCGACGTTGCCCTTGGCTCCGATTCGAACCAGCGTTTCAAACTGCTGTGGAAACGCCCCTCCGCCTTTCGCGCACTGTTGTGCGATCGCGTGCAGCTTCTCTTCCACGGCTGATTTGTAGTGAGCGCCATCGGCTCCCTTCGTGCTGCTTTCTGCATCCGCTTCCATCGCACGCTGTTTCAGGATGGTTTTTGAGTAACCGGCCGCCCACTCTCTGGCCGAATCAAAGTTCTCCTGCTTCTTCCAGGTCTCGCGATCCCACTCATTGCCAATGCGATGGAATGCCTTGTCCGCTAGAACCGGATCGCCATCCCCAGTGTTCGCCGCTGCCCGCGCCAGCAGGTTCAGATTCAGCATGGAAGCTCCGAACTGTTTTTCGACTGCATTGAATCCGCGCTCGATTCGCGGCAACGACAGCTTCAGCCCTTGATCGTCGTTGCAACCGCAGATCAAGTTGGTGGCTACCTGAAAATAGAGAATGTCGCCCTTCTCACCACCAAGGCTATCGGCGGATCGCTGCAGGAACCGGTCAACTGCTCCTTCGGCACCACCCCACTTCGGAAGCAGCGTCTGCGCGTAGAGTCGGTAATAGTAGTAGTACTCTGGCTCGGCTGTGATTGCCTCGTCGAATAGAGCCCGGATCTGAGAGCTGCTCCATTGTTGTGCCACCGCCGCGGTCAACATTACCGCATACGACTCTGGGCACTTCTTCCCGAGCGCCGAGGCTCCATCCAATACACGCTTTGCCTCTCCTGCGCGCTGAGCGAACAGATCCCAACCGTTTTCACTTACCGTATCCGAGAATCCGTTGCCCCGGGCCGCCCAGGCATAGCCCATCAGGGCTGATGCCAGCGCAACCCGCGCAGTCACCGATTTCGGGCGATCCGCAGCCCATTGCCGCAATTCTCGCAACCGAGCGCGCCACTCCACTTCCGTCGAATGCACGGGATACCGATTTGGCGAGGCCAAGCCGCCATATATCACGTGGAGCTTCCACATGCCTCCCGGGAATCTTTCTTTCCGCGTTCGCAGGCCATTGGCGAGGCAATCGAGTGCCGTAAACTGCTGATCCTTGAGCATCTGTTCGACCGTGTCCTGGTACGCCTGCAGAGCACTAACGTCTACGCTGGCGTCTACGCTAAGACCTGCTTTGTACTTGTCGGAGATCGCACAGGACGCCGCGGAAGGAGTTGCAGCACCTGCGACAGCAGTAACCGTTGCCAACACGAGTAGCAGAACGAAAGCCTTGTTGATGTAGGACGAAAATTGGGCGAAGTGCGTGCAGCGCTCTTCCACAGATTGATTGCGTATGATCAGCCTCACAGCTACCGCCTCGTCGGGATCGTGTCCCTAACACGATGCTAGTAGCCGGGCGGGAGTGACCCAAGTTACGTCGGTACAGTTTTGCTGAGAAGCCGGCCCATATTGGAACTCATGTGGTTCCGGCGGCTCGATATGATGCGAATGCGAGCGCGCTCGCTGTTATCGATTCGGATTGCCTCGTCGCGGTATTGGATTACTCCAGCACGAAGCTGACCCAGACTGAAGCCTTGATCGTAACTTCGCCAGGCGCGACAGTGGACTCCTCTGCCTCCACGCGCGGATTGTTGTAACCCGCGAAATTGGCGTTCGCTGAAAACTCTTTCCAGCCCGTCTGCTCCGAGATCTCCCAGGGTTTGCCGACAGTTTGTCCGAGCTCTGCGGCCATGGCTGCTGCTTTTTCTTTCGCAGCGCGAATTGCTTTCGCCCGTGCCTCGTCGCGATACTTCCGCGTTTGCTGAAGTCCAAAATCAATGTTGTTGAGCCGGTTGATGCCTGCTCCCAGGAGTTTTGTCATCAGTGACTCGTACTTTGAGATGTCTCTCAGCGTGATTTCCAGGGCCTGCGAGACCTCGTAGCCAAGGAACTTGGGAACCTTTTCTTCTGAATAGTCCGGCGCCATCCTGAGAGCACTGGTCGCAATGTCCTTCTGTTCGACTCCCTCACTGCGTGCGATGGCGATCACTTTCTTGATTCGTCTGTCGCTCTGCAATTTGGCGACGCTCAAATCCTTGTCGTGACTTTCGACCGCCAGGCTCAGCGATACCTGATCCGGCGCCACATTGATCTCTGCCGTCCCCGCTACCGAAATGAGCCTCGGTCGTGGACCACAGTCTTGTGCCTGACTAACAACCGCCGAGACGATTAAGAGACAAGATGCGATCGGAGCACACACGAACTTGAAGGGCATGATGAAGTACCCCCATTGAAATTGACCTCTGGTGCCACTGCTTTTGTAACACCCATCTCCGACGCCCTTCCATTACAATCGGGGCACATTTTGACGAACACCCTGAGGATCCCTGCATGCCGCTTCGTCCAATGACCGTGGTCGCCACGGCCCTGTTGCTCGCTACAATGAGTTCCGCCCAGCTCAAGCCCGTTCGTATGCGCACGGTGTCCCATCGCCTGGCTGGTCCCGCGATCAATGCCATGCAGGCCATCAAGCCCGAGAACATTGAGACTCACGTCCGCTTCCTCGCCAGCGACCTCCTCGAAGGGCGCGGCACCGGCCAGCGTGGCGGAGATCTGGCCGCTGAATACATCGCCACCCAATTTGCGCTTTACGGTCTGAAGCCCGCCGGCGACAAGGGTACCTACATGCAGAAGGTTCCGATGGTCGGCATCACGCCCGGCGCCGACACGCGCTTCTCGCTCGCTCCCGCCAGCGGCAAGGCAACTGATCTCAAGCCCCTCGACGAATACGTCGCCTACGATCAGACGCAGCAGCCCGCCTCCGACATCGACGCCGAAATCGTCTATGTCGGCTACGGCATCGAGGCTCCCGAATACAACTGGGACGACTACAAAGGCGTCGACGTCAAAGGCAAAGTCCTGTTGATGCTCGTCAACCAGCCCGCTGACGATCCAAAGATTTTCCACGGCAAAGCGCTCACCTACTACGGCCGCTGGACCTATAAGTACGAACAAGCGGCCCGCAAAGGCGCAGTGGGCGCGATCCTTGTCCATCAGACCGACATGGCGAGTTACCCCTGGGAGGTCGTGCGCAACTCGAACTCCGGCGAAAAGTCGTATCTCAAACTCGACGGCACACCCAAGTTGAAAGCCGCCGCGTGGATTCATCTCGACGTAGCCCGCAGCCTGGCCTCCGCTGCCGGCCAGAATCTCGACAAGCTGATGTCCAGCGCCCGCTCGCGCGACTTCAGGCCTGTGCCCCTGGGCGTCCGCCTGCAGGCGCACATGTCGAGCAAGATTCGCCCGTTCGAATCGAACAACGTAATCGCCGTGCTGCCCGGTGCTGACAAGAGCTTGAAAGATGAAGCCGTCATCTACACCGCGCACTACGACCACTTCGGCATCCGTCCCGACATGACCGGCGACAACATCTTCAACGGCGCCATGGACAACGCCACCGGCTGCGGCATTCTGCTCGAACTCGCCCGCGCCTATGGCGTGTCCCAGCAGAAGCCGCGCCGTTCGATCTTGTTCGCGTCTGTCACCGCTGAAGAGCAAGGACTGCTCGGTTCCGAATATTTGGGCAAACATCCGCCAATCCCCGCCGGCAAGATCCAACTCGATCTCAACTTCGACGATGTCAAACCCCTGGGCTCCCCGGAAGAAGTCCAGGTAGCCGGTGCCGAGCGCACCAGTTTCTATCCCGTAGTGCAGGCGCTGGCAGAAGAGTTCCGCTTCACCATCCGCCCCGACGCTCGCCCTGAAGCCGGACACTTCTACCGCTCCGATCACTTCAGCCTGGCGCGCGTAGGCATCCCGTCGTTCTCGATCAACGAAGGCATGAAGTTCAAGCACCACGACGAAGCCTGGGGCCTGGCGCAAGACGCCGACTACACCAAGAACCACTACCATCAACCCAGCGACGAGTACCGTCCCGGGATGGACTTCACCTCCGACGCCGCCATGGCTCGCTTCGGCTTCGCCCTGGGCTGGGAGGCCGCCAACCAATCGACCCCGATTTCCTGGAAGAAGGGCGACGAATTCGAAAGGGCCCGCCTCGTCAGCCAGTAGTCGGGGGGTACCCTGTGCCCCCCTGGTAAAAGGGTTTTGCCAGCGCTAAAGAAGGCTATAGCCCTCATTCCAAAGCCCAAACTAGGGTAACTTTGGGCTCCCACCCGCCCATGCTAACCTCCACCTTAGTGTCGCAGATTCAGTGATTTGCAAGCCGCAGCCGGGCGCGCGGTTTGCTCTCGCCGAACTCTGTCTCCAACCCGACGATGCCGAGGCTACCGATATTTCGCTTTGGAAGTTCCGAGCCGCCCAGCTTGCCGGAGCTTCAGTTCTATGGACTCGTCATCTCGCTGAACGATCTGCAACTCGGCGTCGATAATCTTCGCTACGATGTCTACCTGAGCCCACGCGTCACCGAAGAAATCGGCGTGCATCTCGCCCGCCTGATCTGCCGCTTTGGAGAAGTAGAGTCCCTGCTCGAAATGGAGGTCCCCACCGTCGGGCGCCCCTCGTTCATGCGGACGGCAGTCGAGGCGCCCGCCAAAACCCGCAAGACCGCTCCCGCCGATCTCAAGAGCTTGCTGGTCACGCTGCACCAGGCCATCCTGAGTCGCGCCAAAGCCGTCGAGAATCCCTCGGTCGATCTTCTCGGACGCCTTGCCGTTCTCAAGTTCATTCGCAGCGAATTACAGTCGCAGTTCTCCCGCATTCTGGAGCAGTGCCGGATGAAGTCGAAGTCGCTGGAAGGCTTGCGCCAGTTCAAGATGCTCGAAACCCAGGAGCTGGTCGGCGGCTTTCAGGTGCGCAAGAAGATCATCCTGCGCAAAGCCGGACAGGAAGTGTTTCGCCTGCTCCGAGAGATCGAGAAAGAAACTCTCGCCCGCACGCGCCGCTCGCTGTTCGGCGAGATGCCATCGGACCCCTACCGCCTCTTCCTCAACCCGCTCATCCTGACTGAAGACGGCCGCGACGACTATCTCTGTGCTGAGCACTATTACATGTTCGGCAATTTCGACAAGGACCCTGACCGTTTCGCGAACCTGCGCCAGCTGGCACTCAACTTTCTGCGCGAGATTGGCTATGCGGTGCCTTCCGACGATCAGCAACTCGAACTCGCGCTCAACGTCCCGGAAAATGCTGCCGCGCTCGTAGGTACCGGCGAAGCCGACGACAGTTCCGACGCCCGGGAACGCAAAGACCGCCTGGAAGTCTGGACCCGCATCCTGCAGAAGGACGGCTTGCTTCCCTACGTGCTGGCGTCGTACGAGGCGGTGAGCCTGCTCGGTGACTACGCGCCGCGTGTCAATCCGCAGCAGCTCAAGAACGCACTGATCTCCCGCGAAGAGTGCGATCGCGTGGAAAAGATCATCGCCGAGGGTCGCCTCTCTGCCGACCGGCTCCACGCGGCGGTCGGCCGGGTCAGTTCCGCCCGCGGCGCCGAGCGCAACCGCATCGCCGCGCGCCTGTTACGCGACCTGTTCTGCTATCACCGCGACCGCCGCGGCCTCGAAGCCATTGCCGCCGGTCTCGACAGCGTCAACCTGATCTCCGACGACAAGGTTCGCGAACTCTCCAGCCTCAACGGCATGTTGTACGAATTCCTGCCGCCCGAAGACCAGAAAGCCGCCGAGGAGCGGATTGTGCATCACGTCATCCTCAAGGCCGACGTCCGCGACTCGACCGTGCTGACGCGTTCGCTGATGGCCAAGGGCATGAATGCGGCGTCATACTTCAGCCTCAATTTCTACGAGCCCGTCAACCAGTTGTTAACGAAATACGGGGCGGCCAAAGTCTTCCTCGAAGGCGACGCGATCATCGTCGGGCTGCTGGAGTACGAAGGCAAACCGATGCTGGGCGTAAGCCGCGCCTGCGTGCTGGCATGGGAAATCCTGAGCCTGGTGCGCGGATACAACGAACTGCTCGAGCGCTCCGGCCTGCCGCAGATGGAGTTGGGCCTGGGTATCGCCTACCAGGATTCAGCGCCGCTCTACCTGATGGACGGCGATCACCGCATCATGATCTCCGACGCCATCAATGAGAGCGACCGCCTCTCTTCCTGCAACAAGCGCATCCGCAAGAAGATTGGCTCCGATGGCGGCCCCTTCCGCGTCTACACCATGCAGGTCGGAGGCAACGACGGCCCCGAGGGCGCGACCGAAGAACTGATCATCAACTACAACGTGGGCGGAATCCGACTGAGCGAGCCGGCGTTCAACAAACTGCAGCAGGAGATCTCGTTGACACCCTGGGCCACAAATTTCGACGCCGCCGTTGATAAAAGATCGCGCGGAAAGTCGCGCGAAGCAGACTGGATTGACGATCGCCGCGAATTCTTTGTGGGAACGGTTCCGCTGGCAAACGGGGCCTTCCGCAAGATCGTGATCCGCAAGAGCCGCATCGCGCAGGCCGACCTGCGCGACTTCTCCCGCCTGCACTGGACCGCCGGCTTCTACTACGAAGTCTGCGCCGACCCCGCCGTGTACGCCGCCCTGCCGGGAGAAAAGGCGGCCGGCGAAGGCCGCGGGTAACTCACGACAAACTGGTGGAGTGTTCCACGTGGAACACTGTCAATTCCTATTTGTAAGTACGCCAGTGTAAACAAATACAGCCCAAGTTGGTCTCGTACACGGACTTACGATGAAGCGGCCGCCGCCAACAAACGGGGCCGTATTCGGCCTGCGCGGGGGAACTATTTCTTCATTAAGGATTACCGGGGCGGCGCATTTTAAGGTGAAATTGGGATCGCTGTCTGTGACATTGAGCCAGATAAATTGGCATGCACTAGTCATTCGTTGCTGTCCACATTCCCGTGTCGCCGTGAAATCCGCACACTGAGTAACCCATGCACCATCTCGCCTGTGTGAATGGACGCCAGTGATCTAGCCGAGCCAGCCGTAAGAGACAAGAATCACGGCAGCGAATCTCCTCGCGAAGGTTGTTTGGCGGGAGATGCGCAGCACCAATCCCCCCGCGCGCGTGGTTACGCGCGCGAAAAGGTGTGAGCAAGTGAAAACCTCACTGTCGAAGAGTGTCTTTTTCGTTGTTCTTTCCTTGTCGGTTGCATTGATTCCGTCCCTCGCGGGAGCGCAACAAGTATCCATTACTCCTTCGAGCGTTGATTTTGGAAGCGTGAGCGTCGGCAACAGCAAGAGCCAGGTGGTAGTGGTCAAGAACATCACCAAGCGCCGGATCGGGATCTATCAAGCCAGCGTAAGTGGCACGGGCTACACGATCAGTGGGATTTCGACTCCGGTGAGCATCCAAATCGGGCAAAGTGCGTCATTTACGGTGACGTTCACGCCGCCTTCGGCCGCAACCGACAGCGGAACTGTCTCGCTGGTCACGCAAAACTGGTGGAAAGACCATCGGACTGGACCGGTGACGTCGCAGCTGACGATGTCGGGAACGGGCGCCTCCAGCGGCCAACTCACTGCCAATCCCGGCAGCGTGGCGTTTGGAAATGTGATGGTCGGGGACACGAAAACGTCGCCGGCCAGCCTGACCAATTCCGGCTCTGCCACAGTGAACATCTCGCAGGCCGCACTTTCCAACGCCGCGTACAGCGTCAGTGGACTCAACCCACCGGTGACGCTTACCGCCGGACAGAGTCTGACATTCAATATCATCTTCGCGCCAGCTTCGGGCGGCGCGAGCTCGGGTGCGCTTGCCATCACCTCGAATGCGGCGGATAGTCAGCTCAACGTGAACCTTTCCGGTTCGGGGACGACTCCAGGACAGCTGGCGCTGGCCCCGTCAACTTATAACTTCGGGAACGTCGATACCGGAAAGAGCGCGGTCATGAGCGGGACGCTGACCGCAGCGGGATCGCAGATCACGCTTTCGTCAGCGTCGAGCACGAGTTCCGAATTTGTCCTCAGCGGAGTGACCTTCCCGGTCACGCTCGCGAACGGCCAGAGTGTCCCGTTTGCCGTGACCTTCGTTCCCCAGGCTTCGGGAGCGGCATCGGGCTCGGTTTCTTTTGTGAGCACTGCGACGAATTCTCCCAATGCGGAAGCACTCAGCGGGACCGGCGTGGCACCGATACAACACTCAGTTGACCTGAACTGGCAGGCCAGCGGGACGCCCGGCGTCGTGGGATATTGTGTCTATCGCGGTACCGTGTCCGGAGGACCTTACCAGGAGATCACAACATCGCCCGACCCCGGACTGAGCTACTCGGACGGTACGGTCCAGTCCGGACAAACCTACTACTACGTCGTTACTGCCGAGGACAACAGCGGTCTGGAGAGCGGGCACTCCAACGAAGTGCCGGTTACGGTACCGACACCATAGATCCTGCTGTCGGGGCGAGCCTGTGGTCCAGTTCAATCGTTGACGAACTATTACGCGGCATTCACAAATCTCGACGGAGCAGCGGCCACGGGTTGAGTACAGTCTTCAGCAGGAGGAAAGAACTTTGAAGAAGTCAGTACTCGCACTCGCAGGCACGCTCACTCTATTCCTATCGGCACCGCAGTTCACTACCGCGCAGGACGCAACCGCGCAGGGTTCCAGCCAGAACCACGCTGGCCGCTACCACCGCAGCCCCGACGAAGTGGTGGACATGCTCGACAGCAAACTCTCGCTCTCCGACGACCAGAAGGCCAAGATCAAGCCGATCATCGAAGAGAGGCAACAGAAGATCCAGGCCCTGTCCGATTCGTCCGGCCGCCGCCGGAAGAAGGCGCGGGAGATGAAGTCGATCTTTGGAGACAGTGACAAGAAGATCAACGCGGTCCTCAACGACGGGCAGCGGCAGAAATACAAAGAGATTGAAGACCAGATGCGCGAGCAGGCAAAAGCGCGCTGGCACGACCGCAACAGCCAGAACTGAAAACCACAGAGCAAGGGCCGAGGGCTTGCGCCGCTCACAGCCCACGGCCCGCTGCTCAATCGCGTCGACTACTTGCTCTTGTATCCGAACGTCACCCTGGTTTCCTCATCTACCACCAGCGGACGGACGAAGTGGAAGGCAACGCCGCTGCGCGGCACGTCCACGGCGACCGGCAGAACGCCGGCGACGCGGCGCTGAAGGTTCATCACGTTGGAGGACGGAGTGTTCTGCGCCATCAGGGCCTCCTTCTTGGCCCGAGCTTCGAGCCGCCCGAAGTCGGCGGTGTTACGTCCATTCATGGGCAACGACTGGATTGCGCTGACTTCAATAGTTTCCGACAAGGATCCGACAGTCAGAACTGTATTGATCGGCCCGGGACGGTTGGCATCGTACGCCACATCACGAAGTTCGCTCGACTTAAACCCCGGCGAATCGACCTTGATCGTCTGCCGGCCCGACGGCACGCCAAGGACGGACCACAAACCAGCTTGATTGGTGACTGCGAGCGTCGAGAATCCGGTGTCCTGGGAGGTCACCGTAACGCGTGCGCCAGAAATCGCTGCTCCACTCTGGTCCACGACAATCCCGCCCAACTGACCCGGCAAAGAGATGCGTAGATCGTAGTTAACGGGTCCCGCTGACGGGCGGAGTGTCAATGCATTTGAGGTGCCGACATCCAGCATGGCTTCTTCCTGCAAAGCCGGCGGGACCAGGTTGGCTGAGGTTACATCGCCGCCAAAGTCTTTTACCTTGAACTGCTCGGGCAAGAAGACTTCCCACTGCACCAGATTGATGGGCACATCCATGCGCGGAAGCGAAAGTTCCGATCCGCCTTTTTTGGCGAACGGCGCGCCGGAGTGCATGAAGACAAACGAGACCGTGTAGACATCCGTAGGCCGGAAGCCCGGACGCAGCAGGGGAACGCGGTTGCCGTCGGGCCCTTCGACCGGCTTGACCTTTTCGCCCGCCACGTCGGCGGAAAGAATCGTTGCGCCGGGAGGCAGCGCGACTTTCAGAAAGGGTTGCGCCTGATTGCGGATGGCGAGTCGGACCTCGGTCAACGACTTGCCTTCCGACGTGACCATGGTGGTGACCGTCGCGCTTTCGGCGACCGCGGCCAGCACACTGCTGTCGGGAAATCGAACCCATTCGAGTGCCAGGGCTGGAGCTTCATTCGGTTGACGATGATAGCGAAATGCCGCCTGCGGCGGGAAATGCGCCAGCGCCCGCAAGTACGGGTTCACTTCCTTCACGTCCATACGCTTGAGGGCGCCAGCTTCCGTGGTGGTGAGTTCGAGCGTGCCCGCGCCTTCTACCAGCACTTCTCCGGTTTCACGCTGCACGTTCTTGAAACTCAGGAATGGCCCGTCGATCTTCGACGACTCGGCCGCCAGCGGCCGCTCCATCGAAATGAGAAATTCGTGAGCGCGCTGGCTCGGATTGAGGACTTTCAGCAGCAAGGTCCCCGGCAGCGTTTCACTCGATTCCAGCGATGCTCCGGTGACGCCGGTGATCTCGTATCCGGAGGGAACTTCGAGTTCGAACTGGGTTGGATCGCCTTGCACTACAGTGACGTCGGCGAGCGTGGCGACGGAAAGAGCAGCTTCGTCGACGGAGATCAGCGTTTTCAGATCGGCCAGGAATCGAACTTCGCGGGCGATCACCGGTGCTGCGGCTTCGCGCGTGGCCCACCAGAGGTTGGCAGGCTGTCCGGGAACGAGCGCGGCTTCAATCGTGGTATGCCCGTTTTCCGACGTGCGATTTGTGATCAGGCCCGGGCTGATGTTTACGGCGGTGTGTTCGCCGGGAATCGCCAGCGTCAGGATGGCGCTCCCGGTCGCGGGCACGGGAAGAGTCACGGAGGCGCGTCCGGCGTCGATGCGCAGGGGCAAGGCGGTGTCGAGCGTTACGGCGAATTCAGCCGGCCCGGACAGGACGGCGATTTGCGTGCCGTTTTCGAGTTGAAGAGGAAGGCTCTTCGATTCCTGGCGGGCGTCCACGATGGTCATCCCGCCCGCTAGAGGAACTTTGACCGCGCCCTTCTTCAGCACTTCGCCTTGCAGAAACATGGAACCGGAGACGAGATCGTTTTCGACTTTCAATTTGAATTCCGCGCGTTTCAGCGAATAGGGAAGGGGAGGAAGGTCAGGCCTCTTCTGCGGCTTGCTGGCGAGTTCGGAGAGGCGGTTGTATTCGTCGAGCGTGAGCGTGACGTTGCCGGGGTCAGGTTGCGGGAGAGTATTTTTGTCCTGAGCGGCGGCGCCGGTGACGAGCAGCAAAAGTACGAGCCAAGATGTTTTCATCGCTTGCCTGCTTTCTTGTCGCGCTCGTAGCTGAGCGCAGCTGCCGGAGCCTGTCCGGGGCTGGTGAGTTCGGAGACGAGGTAGATAGACGGGCCGAAGGCGGGGAACGAGACGCGGATCGGCAGAATACCGGTAGTCCGGCCGCTGGTTGACTTGGCGCGGAATTTCTCGACCAGGCCCCGGGTATCGAACGAATCGGCCTTGTCGGCGGACTGAAGTACGGCCGCACCGTGATAGCCTTTCTGACCGAAGCTTGAATTGGTTCCGGCGCTCGTGCCCACACTGTTTCCGGCGCCGACGCCCCCACCGATAGGTCCGCCGATTGGGCCCGCCACGCCTGGCGTCAGTGCGACTAATTCGTTCATACTGCGCGTTTCCACCAGTACGGCTGATTGCGGCGCAGCGTATGTCTCCGTGCGGAAGGTGCCCGGCTCGGCGTTGACCTTAAAGAGGGGCGGATAGTAGACGAGCAGCCCAGTTCGTGAGACGGGCAAGTCGAGCGAGGGCAATGTCATCGCGAAATTCCCCTTGTCCGACCATCCGGGAGTGCGATTGAAATAGACCATTTCCACTTCGAACTCTGGCGCTTCCTCTCCTCCGCGGACGCGTTCGAGCGGCAGCAGCAGGCTGCCGTCGGTAGCCTGACCGGGACGGATCGGTTTGCCCGACAAGGCCGCGCTCCAGATAAACGCGCCTTGCGGCAGAGTAACCTTGACGAAGTTGCGCTGGTTGTTGCGGATGGCGTAGCGGGCTTGCACCAGAGTTTTCCCGTCATTGCTGACGAGAACGCGGTAGCGCGCTTCTTCGACGTTCGCGAGCAGAACCGCTTGTTGCGTGTAACGGGCTACGTTGATGGAAAGCGCCCGGGCGGCCGGATCGCCGACCCGGAAGCGGAATGCGGCCAGCAGCGGCGACTGGCGGCTGGAGATCATGTCCCCGAGGTCGGTCGCGTCGGCTTCTTCGAGGCCGTGCGCCTTGAGGTCTTTGATCTCGCCGGCGCCGAGCACTTCCACTGCGACACCGCCCGTTTCGCGCTCGGTGCTGAGCAGTCGCATGAGAGGCACGTCCATGGCACCGTCCCGCGGCAGACGGGCTTCGCCGGTGATGACGAACTTCGCGGACTGCTCAACCGGCTCCAGGAACGTCACGACCAATTCGCCGGGTTTCATCTCCCAGTCGGCGACGGCGGCGCCCGACACCTGGTTGATCGTGATTTTGTCGGGAAGCTGAATTCGTACTTCCTGCGTAGCGCCTTGCGTCACTTCAACGCCGGCTTCGGCGGAGATCGCGGTCGAGTCCTCGCCGAGACTGACGAGTTCCGTCAACGTTCCCCGCATACGCAGCGGCTGGCTGGTGCGGTGGTCTTCTGTCTTTCTCCGCCAGCTGAAGGTGAGAGGCTCAGTACCCTCTCCGTAGGCGAGCCATTTACTGCCCGCGCCGGATTCGGATTTTTCGGTCAACAGGCCGCCGCCGACGTGGACGTCCACACCCTGACGAGGCAGTTGCACCGATGCCCGCGTGATGCCGGAGGCCGTCGCGGGAAGAGCGATGCTCTCGTTGCCTGCCGAAGCCATGATGGGGACGGCGATATCCAGTTGAAGGATAGCCCGGCCCGCATGCGAGAGCAGTGCCGAGAGCTGTCCGGCCCCGCCTTTCGATCCTGAGTAAGACACGAGCGAGAGCAGCTTGCCGTCGAGCCGCGCCTGGCGTACCAGGAGTCCCGGTGGTACGGGCACACGCACCCAGCCGTCTTTCAAGACATCGACGGTGAGATTGGCCCGGCCAGCGGCGAGTTCGCTGTTGATCTGGAGCTCGTAGTCGACGCGGGTGAGGGTGGCCTCGACAGGCGGGCCGTCTGGCTCGCGTTCCGACGGATAGGCGCGCGCTCGCATGCGGTCGTATTCATCGATGGATATCACTACCCATCCGGGGGAATGGGATGGTTCCTGGGCTGACAGGCTGGTTGGGATGGCAGACAGTGCGAAGATGAGCAGAGTTAGTGGCAGACTGACGAGTGGCGAGTTACTGCACGCCATAGTTCCTCCTACTCCGTTTAGGAGCGCTTACTGAAAAGCATAGGCGACTGCGCCCAGGAAGAAAGCTGGCTGCAACGATACTGGCGAGGACGAAGTCACGCTATCAGAACGCGATACGGTGCTGGGAATTGCGTCGTGCATGTTTGTTTTTGCCGCCCGCGCGGGCGGCGATGCCGGGCTGACACAACATCTTGTGCAAGTGGAGCGCCGCTCCGGGGCTGGCGCCGGGCCGCCGGTTTCCAGAACCTGCGAACGCTGTGTAAAATGGATGGTTAATCCTGAGTGCGGCGGACGCCGTCGTTATCCCGCCCCGCCGCCGAGAATTTCCTACGAGAGAGAAGGAGATGTAAACCAGCAATGTCGATTCCTGCGACCCAGCTGCGCCCCGGCATGATCATCAAGCACAACAATGATCTGCATTCCGTATTCAGCGTCGAGCACCGTACCCCCGGCAACCTGCGCGCCTTCATTCAGGCCAAGCTGCGCAATCTGCGCACCGGCGCCATGTTCGAGCACCGCTTCCGCTCGCCCGACCCGATCGAAAAGGTCAATGTCGACGAGGTCAACATGGAGTTCCTCTATAGCGACGGCGACGACTACTACTTCATGAACACCGAGAACTACGAGCAGACGCACCTGACGCGCGATACCCTCGGCGATGCGGTGGAGTACTTGACCTCAAACCTCCAGATCAAAGTGGAGTTTTTTGACGGCAAGGCGGTAGGGATCGAGTTGCCGCAGACGGTCGTGTTGACCGTGATCGAAGTCGAGCCGGGACTGAAGAGTGCGACGGCATCGAGTGTGACCAAGCCCGCCAAGACCGAGACGGGATTGATCGTGCAGGTGCCTCCTTTTATCAATGAGGGCGAGAAAATCAAGGTGGACACGGCGGAAGGAACGTATTTGTCCAGAGCGTAGAGCGATTGCAGAAGGTAGAAGTCTGAATGCAGAATTGAATCTGTCTCGTGGGATCTGCCTTGTGATTGGTGTTCGCCTCCAAGATGAACGCGGAAGGCCAGAGTGCGACAGCGACATTGGCATCCCATTTGCTCTGCCCACGGGTGACGCTTCCTACAAGCTGCTCTGCCATATCGACCCATATGGGGACACTGTATTCAACCGCCTTCAGATGGTCGTGTTCCTGACGGAATGGGAACGCTTGATCGGAATAGCACAGACTTCAGAGCAAAGGAAGGCGTGGACCGGAGTCAGGGACCTGGCCAGAAGGTGCAACGAGGAAGTCCACCTCTATCTCAGGTTCATCGGTGACTAGTCGATGACGAGTGAAAAGAGCACGCAAGCTCGTCGCTTTCTCGTTCGCGGCCGCGTGCAGGGTGTCGGCTTCCGCTGGTTTGTGGAGCGGGAAGCGCACATCCTGAAGATCGCTGGCTGGGTACGCAACAATTCCGACGGCACGGTGGAGGTGCTGGCGCAGGGGACGCGCGACCAGCTCTCTGGGTTACGGTCGCGCCTGCTTGAGGGCCCGCGAGCGGCGCGGGTGGACGACGTCGACGAATCCGACGCTGAACCGATCAAAGGACTGAGTTCATTTCGCATTGAAGGAGCCTGGTAGATGGCGACGAAGGCCGCAACGTGCGATGCGTTGAAGAAGCTGATCCGCGAAGTGCCGGATTTCCCGAAGAAGGGCATTCTCTTTTACGACATCACGACGCTGCTGAAAGACAAGCTCGGCTTCGCCACCCTGATTGACGCCCTTTCAGAGAATTACATCGGCAAAGAGATTGACCTGGTCCTGGGGATGGAGGCTCGCGGGTTCATCTTTGGGCCGGCGCTGGCGTATCGCCTGAATGCGGGATTCGTGCCTGTGCGTAAGCCGGGGAAATTGCCGGCAGAGACGGCCAAGATCAGCTACGACCTCGAGTACGGGAGCAACGCGTTGGAGATCCACAAAGACGCAATTCAGAAAGGCCAGCGTGTGCTGATTGTGGACGATCTGCTGGCGACGGGCGGAACCGCGGTGGCAACGGCTGAATTGGCGCGAGGACTGGGAGGACAAATTGCGGGGCTGGCCTTTGTGGTGGAACTCGACTTCCTGAAAGGGCGGGAAAAGCTGTCGCCGTACGACGTATTCTCGCTGCTGCACTACGACCGCTGAGGCGAGGGCCGCCGTCAGCCTGCCAACGTCGAGTTGATCTTGACCTCAGCTTCCTACTTCACAAAGTACTGGACCATCCGAAACAACCCCAGCCAGATGGCCAGGCTACACGCGATGGATCCAGTCAACGACAGAATTGCGGTCCAGTTCAACTGGGCCGGTTCTTCCAGTTCTTCTTGCCACATGGGGGAGGCTCCTACACATATTTAGATGCACTTGTACGGCCGTTCGATACGGCTCTATAAGTACCTGAAAATACACACTGCAATTGGAGGGTGCATCTACTTTAACCATGTTCTTGATCTCAAGTCCAAGGAATTTTTCGCCTGCCTGCCGGAATTTCACCCAGTGTCACAGGCCCTGACCGCAAGCCGCTGCTGCCGGAGCAATGTCGGTAGTACAATCCCGCCATGGGCGGCCTGATCAACCCAACTCCAGCGAACCAGCAGGACGAGTCTCGCTTCCGGCCAGTACTGATTGGCGTGGTGATCGTAGCCGTGGTGGTCGGCGTTCTGGTCCTGATATTCCGCTCGGAGCAGAAGCCGCCAGCCGAGCCTCCCGCGTACGCCGCCCGGTTGACTTTCTCTGATCTCAAGGCGAGCGCCGCGCAAAACTTCGTCGGCGCCACCGTGAACTACCTCGACGGTACGGTAACCAACACTGGGGACAAGATCGTCATCCACGCCGTCGTGCAGGTCGTGTTCAAGGACGACATGGGGCAGATGGCGCAGCGGGAAGAAGTGCCGCTTCGGGTTCTGCGAACAGGGCCTCCGTATGACGAGGCGGTGGACCTGAACATGTCGCCGCTTGCCCCCGGCCAGACCAAGACCTTCCGCTTGACCTTCGAAAATATCTCAGCGCAGTGGAACCGTGCCTATCCGGAGATGAAGATCACCGACGTGCGAGTAAAGTAAGGTCGGAGGTTAGAAATCAGATTGCAGAGGTTGAACAACCGACCATTTTCAATGTGATTCCAGTCACAATCGGCGGCTTTCGTTCCTTATACGATTCTCTTCGGGTGTTGGCATGAAGAGAGACTCGGAAGCTCTGAAGCTGAGGACGAAGCTCTTTGCACTGCGCATTCTTCGTATGTGCCGCTCCTTGCCGCGATCGAATGAGGCAAAAGTTCTGGGAGGTCAACCTCTACGGTCGGGAACATCCATCGGAGCCAACTATCGCGCTGCGTGTCGGGCAAGGTCGCGCGCTCAATTCGCAGCGAAACTTGGCATCGCCCTCGAAGAAGCTGATGAAACCGTTTTCTGGCTGGACCTGATACAAGAATCCGGGTTCTTTCCGAGGGGCCGCATGTCTGATTTGGTTAAGGAAGCAAACGAACCAGTTTCGATCTTTGTCGCCTCTCTCCGTACAGCGAAGCAGCCACCTCTGCAATCTGACCTCTAACCTCTGACCTCCGCTACAATCTCCTCGTGCCAGAAACCAAGCCATTCCGGCTAACCGAGTCGGTGAAAGCTGCGGGTTGAGCGTCCAAGCTGAGTCCGGCGGTGCTGGACACAGTGCTTGGGAAATTAGCCCGGCAACATGACCCGAATGTGCTGGTCGGCTTCGATCATGCCGACGACGCCGGCGTGTATCAACTCACGCCCGAGCAGGCGCTCGTTCAGACGGTAGACTTCTTCACTCCCATCGTCGACGATCCCTACACCTTTGGCCAGATCGCGGCCACCAATTCGTTGAGCGACGTCTACGCCATGGGCGGACGGCCGCTCACGGCGCTTGCGCTGGTCTGCTTTCCAGAAAAAGGTGACATCGACGTTCTGGAGCGGATTCTGGCGGGCGGCCTCTCGAAGATGATGGAAGCGGGATGCACCATTGTCGGCGGACACAGCATCCGCGACGACGAGACGAAGTTCGGCTACTCGGTCACAGGTGTGATTCATCCGCAGCGGGTGCTGGCGAACAAGGGTGCGCGGCCCGGAGACCGGTTGCTGTTCACGAAGGCAATCGGCACGGGTGTGATTTCGACCGCGATCAAGAAAGGCGTCGCCAAACAGGAGTGGATCGACGCGGCCGTAAAATCGATGACGACACTGAACCGGACCGCTGCCGAAGTGACCACCCGTGCGAACGACGAACAGCGAAAAGCGAACGGCGAAGGCCCCGTTCATGCCCTTACCGACATCACCGGTTTCGGTCTCATCGGCCACGCCCGCGAGATGGCGCTGGCCTCCGATGTGAGCTTGGTCATCCATGCGGGCAAGGTACCTCTTCTCGAAGGCGCGCTCGAATGTGTGCGCTCTGGCCACATTCCCGGGGGACTGAAAGCCAACCGCGAGTTCGCTGAGTGCGTGGTGGAGTACAGCAACGGAATCGCGGACGACGTGCGCACCATCCTGTTTGATCCGCAGACCGCCGGGGGATTGTTCATTTCTGTGTCGGCTGAAGACAGCGCGAACCTCGCCGACGCCCTGCATCAGGCTGGAGTTCCGGCGGTTGAAATTGGACAAGTGCTCACAAGGACGAGGCCACTGATCGCAGTCCGGTAATCACAGAGAAACTGCTTTGGTACCAAAGTTAGACGCTTTTCGTTTGTACCTGTGTTATCGTGCCGTTCGACCCTTTGGCATTTCACAGTAAGGAGAACTGCACATGGCGAGTCCCGGAACTGGGATGGGCGTTCCCGCTCCTGCTCCCCCTGAGACCGTTCAACTCAAACTCCGCCTCGAGCATGCCCTGAGAGGAAGCGCGAGCTGGTTTCTGTGGGTTGCCGGGCTTTCGATCGTGAATTCCATTCTGTCTCTGACGGGCGCCAGCATCCGTTTCATCTTTGGCATGGGCGCTACGCAAGTGGTGGACGCGATCGCGCACCAGGCGGGATCGGCCGGCTTTGTCCTCGACCTCATCATCAATGGGATCATCGCCGGCATTTTCGTCCTCTTCTGGAATTTTGCCCGCAAAGGCCAGCGTTGGGCCTGGATCGTCGGCATGGCCCTGTACCTCGTCGACGGACTGATTCTCATCCCCTTCCAGGATTATCTCGGTGTAGCCTTTCACGCCTACGTGCTGTTTCGGCTGTATCAGGGATTCAAGCTGGTTTCCATGTACGAGAGCTTGCAGCGGCAGGAAGCGACGGGCGCCGTCTCGTCCACCATCGGATAGTTCTCTCGACGCAGCCTGCACTGCGCTCCTAGCGCGTCATTTGCCAGATCACTGCCAGGTGATGGTCGTCGTGTTCTGCAGCGAAGAAGAGATGATCCACCAGTCGCATTGGCTGCTTGAGGCGCGGGTGGAGTTTGGTTCGAGCAATCGCCGAAGGATCCAGCGCTTGCGCGCGACTGACCAGTTGCTCGCGTGCCCGGCGGAACTGCTCGAGGATTACCGGGATGGGCTGGGCGTTGTGGTTGGCCTCGTGAGTCTTGCGATTTCTCAAGTCAGTCGGCGTAAGTTCGTCTCCATCGGTCAGAAAGTCATTCACGCGCGCGAGCCACAGCGGTTCGAGGTCGAGCAAGTGCCCGGCATGTTCCTGGGCAGACCATTTATCAGCGGGTTTTCGGATCAGTGCTTCGCGCGGGGCACTGCGCACGAGTTCTTCCAGTCGCGCCGGGGTGCCGCGCAGGCGCGCACACAGGTTGGGATGGAGTTCCACGGGGAACGTGAACTCAAATTTTCGCTCGAACCAGATGCCGACGGGGTCCATGGTGATTGAAGAGATCCAATATCTCGGGACAACCAAAGAAGATGCTCGAGAAAACGGGAATGACTCAGGATTTGTGGTCGCGAGGGCTTGACGCCCTCGCGACAGCCGGCGAAGCGCCGGCTCTACGGTTCTACTCTCCTGTGGCGGAACGGCTCGGCGCGGGTTGCGTCGGGGGCGCGCAGTTCGAGTTCGCGCGGGGCGGCTTCGATTTCTGTGTTGCCGCCGCGCAGGAAGCCGCGCACTTCGCCCGTCTTGGCATCGCGCAGCATGAGCACCGGGAAGCGATCTGCGTCCCAGACGAGTTGCATGCGGTTGTCGGGCAAGTCGTTGACCTGAACCGCCGACTCAAGGTCGGCAGCGGTCGCGAGCGAGACCGTGCGGTTCGCCAGTTCCTGGCCGCCGGATTTCACGTGCATGGTCTGGATGGCGGCGAGCACGTCCGAGTTCAGCGGAACAACGAAAGAGAACATTTGTACCGAGCGATCGGGAGAATCGGCGACTTCAGGAGCGTCGAAGCTCACGCTGGCGAGCACGCGGCCGATGGCATCGCGCGCTTCCCATGTGTAAGGCCCGGGTTCGGCCAGGCTGCGGTTGGCGGGAACTCGAAACGCGGGCTCGAGCGTGATTTCCCCGTTTTCAATGCGCCCCCAGACCAGTAGTGCGTCGCCGGAGATCGCGCTTGCGTTATCCGGACCCGGCACGATGATGCCGATCGGACTGCCCGCCCGGAAATTCAGTACTCCCAGGTAGGTGTAGTCACTAGTCCACACCGGCGAGCAGTAGCTCATGATATCGACGTAGGCCGACGCACCCTTCAGGTTGTTGCTGGATGCGAACACGTCCCACCCGGGTACGCCGATAATGGCGCCGGCATAAGGATAGTTTGGATCCGGGCCGGCGGGATTTCCGCACGGGCTGTGCTTGCGCCCAAAGTTATGTCCGACTTCATGAGCGAGCACGGAGGGAAAACTGCCACTGACGTCCCATCCGATGGCCGCAGGTTGTCCAATCCAGCCGAGGCCGGCCACTCCGCTGTTGTAGCTGGTATGAACCGCGCCGAAGTAATAGCGGTCGGTAGCTCCATCCGCCGTGCGTTTTGCCGTCACTTCATTCAGCACTGTGTCCCAGCTTCCGTCACTGTCATCGCTTTTCAAGGTGGTGATGCTGGAGTTCATGACAGTGCCTTGGATGACGTCAATCGCGTCCGGAACGGGGTGGATGCGCTTGGCGAAGTCCACCCAGTCGGCAGTTGTGTGCCCGGCCGGCCCGACCACACCCTGGTTGCCGTCGCCAGTGTGGACCGGGACCAGGGTGACTTTCCACACTTTAAGGTTCCGGACGTCCAGGTTCTGCGTGAACGTGTTGTTGGTTTCGTCGGCTTCAGGGATGGCGTTGGTAGGATCGACCGTCGCTACCACCTGAACGCCGGTCTGGATCCAGGCAGAAGAAACGGCCGCGTTCCACGATGCCGAGGCATTGGCGGGATCGATACTGGTCGGAACCGAAGCCCCGGGGGCGTTAATCGTTAGCGTGCCAACCGTCGTGGCTCCTTGCTTGAAATCCACCTTGACCTGAGGCGCTACTGTATTCGCCTGGTTGGCTTTCACGAACACGCGCACCCAGGCGCTGCGATTCTGCACCAGCGGCACCTGCGGGTTCGGGTATTCCTGCGTCGCCTGTGTGAGGTAGAGGCCGTCGATCGAAAGGTCGAGCGTGGTACCTCCCGCAGTCACGGTAAAGCTGCTGGCGGACGTGGCGGTGCCGCCCGCCGTCGTCACCGTGATTTTGCCGGTGGTCGAGCCGCTGGCGACGGTAGCCGTGATCTGCGTCGCGGTATTGACCGTGAAAACGCTCGCGGCCTTTCCGTTAAAGGCGACCGCTGTGGCTCCGGTGAAATTGGTTCCGGTGATCACAACCCCAGTGCCGACCGGACCGCTTGTCGGATTAAAACTGGTGATGGTCGGCGCCGGGATGATCACGGTGAAGTTCGTAGCGGACGTGGCGGTTCCACCCGCAGTTGTCACCGCAATCGGGCCGGTAGTCGAGCCGCTGGCCACGGTGGCAGTGATCTGGGTGGCGCTATTGACAGTGAAAGTCGTCGCCGCCGTGCCATTGAACTTTACTGCCGTCGCACCGGTGAAATTGGTGCCGGTGATCACGACCGATGTACCGGCTGCGCCGGTAGTCGGGTTGAAACTCGTGATCGTCGGGGCGGGCACGATGACGGTGAAATTGGTGGCCGACGTGGCCGTGCCATTGGGAGCCGTTACCGTAATCTTGCCGGTGGTCGAACCGCTGGCGACCGTGGCTGTGATCTGCGTATCGCTATTCACGGTGAAGCTTGACGCTGCCGTACTGTTGAACTTGACCGCGGTAGCTCCTGTGAAATTCGTTCCGGTGATCGTGACCGCGGTTCCGACCGCGCCGCTGGTCGGATTGAAACTGGAAATTGTCGGTTGATTCTGAATCGTAAAGTTGCTGGCTGAAGAGGCGGTTCCGGACGGGGTTCCGACGATGATCTTGCCGGTGGTCGTGCCGCTGGCGACGGTGGCGGTGATCTGCGTGGCGCTGTCGACTGTGAAGGTCGCGGCGGACTTGCTGTTGAACGTCACGGCGGTGGCGCCGGTCAGGTTGGTCCCGGTGATGACGACGGACGTGCCGGCGACACCGGAGGTCGGCGCAAAGCTGGAAATCGTGGGGCTCGTGGGTGGCGGAGGATTGTTCGAGGCGGCGCTGCCACAACCAGCCATCGCGATCAAAAGAGCGGCCGAGGCCACCAGCAGGGTGAAACGGGGGCGCCGTTTCTCCCGTCGTGGGCTCGCTAAGTTGTTGATAAAACAGAAGAATATCGGCCGATACGCGAGGATTTCCAGCAGGTTAAGCATTCCTCATTGTTGGGTGGGAGTGGCGTGACCACAAGGGTGCGGGAGTTCTACGACTTTTGGGGGCTATCTGAGGGACTAGAGGTCTCTTGCAGTTTTCGGAGTTCCCGGACCAGTTCTTCGACGTCCGGCAGCTGGTCGAGCGGGTACACCCGCGCGAAGGCAATCCTCCCCGTTTTGTCAACAATGAACGCGGCGCGCTCGCTGATTCCGGGAACGGGAGAACCTTCCCGCAGAATGCCGAACTGCCGGGTGACTTCCCCGTGCGGATAGAAATCGGCGCAAAGCGGAATCCTGACAAGGCCGACTTCCTGCTGCCGCCACGCGACATGACTGGGAATGGAATCTACGCTGATGTCCAGAACCTGGGCATTGAGCGCCTCGAATTCTTTGCTGCGAGCGTCGAATTCGGGCACCTGAACAGCTCAGGTGGGCGTCCAGTCGAGTGGATGAAACGTAACAATCAGGTTCTGCCTGCCGAGGTAGTCTTTCGCCCGCACCGTGATCTCACTGTCGCCAGCGACGGCTGGAAGTTCGAATCCTGGAGCGGCATCTCCAACTTTGAGAGCCATAGCTTTCTTTCTCAGATGTGATGGAGATTCTAAACGATAGTCGAATTAACATTTCCTTAACATTGAGGCGTGGGATCACCGATTAACATGCCGTTCATGTCAGAGCGTTCGTTGCAGATCGAAGAGCTCAGCGGGTCTCGGCCGGGCGTCCGGGTGTTCCGCTTGAGCGGGCCTTTACTCCTTACCAATCTGTTTGATTTTCAGTCCAAAGTGCGGGCTGACAGTGCTCCTGGTCTCATTTTGGACTTCACTAATGTGCCCCTGATCGACTCCGCCGGAATCGGAGCCCTGGTAGGAGCCTATGTCAGCCGTCAGAAAGATGGCCGCAGCCTGGGGTTAGTCGGGGTGAACCAGCGCATCCACGACGCTCTCGAAGTTACGCGTGTGGAGAAATTCTTCCAATTCTACGGTAGCGTGGCCGAGGCAGAACGGGCGGCAGCCTAAGCAAGTGGAGAACAGATTCGCGATGCAAAAAAGAAAGGCGGCCTGCCGGCCGCCTTCTTTCGGATTGTAGGTGGTTTAGACGGCCTTGACGTTCTCGGCCTGCCAGCCCTTGGGGCCTTTCACGACATCGAACTGGACCTGCTGACCTTCCTGCAGGCTGCGGAATCCGTTGGCCTGGATGGCGGAGAAGTGCACGAATACGTCCTCCCCGTTCTGACGGCTGATGAAACCATAGCCTTTGGCATCGTTAAACCACTTTACTGTTCCTGTTTCCATGGTGTTGCTTTTGTTCCTTTGTGTTGAAATGTGCGCTGAGTTTCGCAGGAAAGTGCAGGCAGGCACGCTTTGAAGCGGGGTACTGCTTACAACCGCAAAGATCAAACGCACCTAAACTTTACAGAATTCTGTGGAAAATAGCTAGAAATATTTCGACTTACCAAGGTAAGGGCTTGATAGTCATAGAGATGGCCACCAGGCCCCGGTTGCAACTTCTGGCGGGCGTTGTACATCATCAGATCATGCGTGTGCATGCGAAAGTCTGCCTCCGATGGCTGCTGTCAACGTTGACAGTCCTGGCCCCGATCGGCGCGAAGGCGGGGATCATTGATGATGTCCGGGCCCAGGTAGGCCAGAACAGCTATTCAGCGGCCGAGTCGGAACTGCGTTCCTACCGCACCCAGCATGGCGTCACGCCGGAATACCTGGAAGCGTTGTCCTGGGTAGCGCGGGGCGCGGCGGCAATGAAACAGTGGAATCAGGCTGCCGGGTATGCCCGCGAGACCCGCACTCTTTCCGAACAACTCCTGACCAGGCAAAAGCTGGATTCCGAACCTCATCTGCCGATTGCCCTTGGTGCCGCTTATGAGGTTCTGGCACAGAGCATGGCCGAAACCGGGCAACGGGGTCAGGCGACTGCGCTACTGCGGACAGCCGTAGCCAAATATGGGAACACTTCGATTGCAGCGCGCCTGCAGAAGAATCTGAACCTGATTACTTTCGAAGGCCGCCCTGCGCCCCCACTGCAGTCGACGCAATACCTGGGGCCACGGCCTCCGACGCTGGCATCGCTGAAAGGATCGCCAGTACTCCTGTTTTTCTGGGCGCACTGGTGCGGAGACTGCAAAGCCGAAGTGCCCATCATCGCAAGGCTGAAGCAGGAGTTTGCGCCACGTGGACTGGTCGTGATCGGTCCAACGCAGCTCTACGGCTACACCGCTCAAGAAGACAACGCCAGCCCGGCGCGCGAGAAGAAGTATATTGAGGCAGTCCGGCAGCGCTTCTACTCGAATCTTCTGGACATGCCGGTGCCGTTGAGTAAGTCGAACTTCAATACCTACGGCGCCAGCACCACGCCGACGCTGGTCGTGCTGAATCGCGCTGGAAAGGTGGTCATGTATCATCCAGGCGCAATGCCGTACGAGGAATTGAGAGCAGCGATTGAGAGGGCGAGTATCTTTCGGGAGAATCAATAATCAAGCAGGACCAACTCGTTCCAGCCCCTTGCGTCGCCCCTGAATTTCTATATAGACGTTCACCAGCGACACCGCCGCCGGAGTTACTCCGGGAATGCGCGACGCCTGACCCAGCGTTTGCGGCTGCACCTTCACGAGCTTCTCCTGCATTTCGCGCGATAGGCCGCTTACCGCGCGGTAATCAAACCATTCCGGGATGCGGCGCTGCTCGGCTTTCTTCAGACGTTCGATGGCGCGCTGCTGCTGATCGAGGTAGCCGGCGTACTTGATTTCGGTTTCGAGGGACTTGAGTTCGTTGCGAAGTGAAGCGGGGATAACCGGAGAGAACGCCGAGTTCGCCGAGGAAATCCTTTCAAACAACTCAGGAGCAGTCATGTTCATGACGGGAGCGAGTTGTTCGATCGAGATTTCCGGGCGCTTGAGCAACTGTACCAGCGGCTGGCCCACTACCGACCGTAGGCTTTCCTCTTGCGTTGGCAAGGGCGGGAAGGGCACGGCTTCAGCCGTGCCGCCAGCATCACTGCAGGGTTGGGCTTTAGCCCCTGAGGATCGGTCGCCGACAGCGGAAGCGACGTGAAGCCGGTCAAGATTCTCCGCCATTTCCACTGTCAGCCGCGTCTTTTCAAGCAAATCCCGCATTGCCCGCAGCCGCTCCTGTTTCTCCTGAAACTCCGCCCACGCTTCATCCGAGATCAGCCCCACCCTACGTCCATGCGGCGTCAGGCGACGGTCGGCATTGTCGATGCGCAAATGCAGGCGGAACTCCGCGCGCGACGTGAACATGCGGTAGGGCTCGTTCGTCCCCTTTGAGATCAGATCGTCAATCAGGATCGCCGTGTACGCCTCGGTGCGGTCGAGCACCAGCGGAGACTCGCCCTTCACTTTCAATGCGGCGTTGATCCCCGCCATAATTCCCTGGCATGCGGCTTCCTCGTAGCCCGACGTTCCGTTGATCTGACCCGCCAAAAACAACCCAGAAATTTTCTTTGTCTCGAGCGTTCGGTTCAGTTCAGTCGGATCGATCGAGTCGTATTCAATCGCGTAGCCTGGCCGCATCATCTCGGCATCTTCAAGGCCTGGAATCGACTTCAGAATCGCCAGCTGCACGTCGATCGGCAACGACGTACTCATGCCGTTGACGTAGATTTCGTGTGTGTTCAGGCCCTCGGGCTCGAGAAACAGCTGGTGGGTGAGCTTGTCGGGGAACTTGACGATCTTGTCTTCGATCGACGGACAATAGCGTGGTCCGATGGACTGGATCTGCCCGCTGTACATCGGCGAGCGATGAACATTCTCGCGGATGATGCGATGCGTCGCGTCGGTCGTGAACGCGATATAGCAGGGAACCTGTTTGTCGTGATGCGCTACGCGCTTGGTGCGGAAACTGAACGGCGTGGGGTCCGGATCGCCGGGCTGCTCCGCAAACTTCGACCAGTCGATCGTCCGCCCGTCAAGTCGCGGCGGAGTGCCCGTCTTCAGGCGGCAGCCGCGCAGGCCAAGTTTCTTGAGGGCCTCGCCAAGCAGCACAGCATTCGGCTCGCCGGATCGCCCCGCAGGATACTGCTGTTCGCCGCAGTGAATCAGGCCGTTGAGGAATGTGCCGGTCGTGATGATGACGGCGCGAGCCGAGACGCGGCGGCCGTCGCGGAGGAGAATCCCGCGAATGCAGTGGCCAGTGGTCAGTGGCCAGTGGTCAGAGTTCTCGGTTCTCAGTTCTCGGTTCTCAGTAAAATCGGTCTCAACTGAGAACTGAGAACTGGGAACTGGGAACTGCTCCACCACCACATCCGCCACTTCCGCCTGCTTGATCTTCAGATTTGCCTGCGACTCGAGCACTTCCCGCATCTTCAGGCGGTAGGCCTGCTTGTCACACTGTGCGCGCGGCGACCAGACGGCCGGGCCGCGCGACGTGTTCAGGAGACGGAACTGGATGCCGACGGCGTCGGTGATTTCGCCCATGATGCCACCGAGGGCGTCGACCTCGCGCACGAGGTGTCCCTTGGCGATTCCGCCGACTGCTGGATTGCACGACATCTGCGCGATCAGGTCGACATTCAGCGTGTACAGCGCGGTCTTCAGGCCCATGCGTGCGGCCGCCATGGCGGCCTCGCATCCGGCATGGCCAGCGCCTACAACAACAACGTCGAAATGTTCGTTGAAAGTCATGCTTCCAAGATCTTCGCTGCGCTCAGGATTTCGGCTGCGGGCTCCCGCTTCGCTCACGCCCGCAAGACGCCTCAACGTCGAAATGTTCGTTGAAAGTCATGCTTCCAAGATCCTTCGCTGCGCTCAGGATTTCGGCTGCGGGCTCCCGCTTCGCTCACGCCCGCAAGACGCCTCAACGTCGAAATGTTCGTTGAACGGCTGCATGCGCAAAACACTCAGGACCCACAACGCGGCGGGAAACCAGTGTCTAGATTGTAGCAATCTTCGTGCTGGCCTGATGCCGAGGTGCCTTGTCAGCGGGGCGGCGGGTCCGTATATTGGGAAGTTCCGAGGTGACCATGAAAGCCGATGTATTTCTCTCCCGTTTGGACGACTGCATTCATAAATACGACCTTCTTTGCCATCCTTTCTACAAGGCTTGGGCAGCGGGCGAACTGACCCGCGAAGATCTGCGCGAATACGCCGAAGCCTACTACCAGCACGTAGCGGCGTTCCCGACCTATCTGGCGGAACTGGGCATTCGCTTGGAGGAAGGGGAACTCCGCCGCGCCGTGCTGTCGAACATGATTGACGAAAAGGGCGGGGAAGACGCCTTCGGCGACCCGCAGCACTCGCACGCCGATTTATGGCTCGACTTTGTCGAAGGTATGGGCGGCACTCGCCTGCGCAAACGCCAGCACGTTGCAGAGATTCGCAACCTCGTGTCGCACTTTCACACCGTCGCCAGCGAAGGCACGGTGGAAGAAGCGCTGGCGGCCTTCTACGCATATGAGTCGCAGGTGCCGCGGGTGGCCGCAGAGAAAGACAACGGTCTGCGCAGGCTGTACGGCGCCGACAAGAAGACGCGCGCCTACTTCACCCTGCACACGACCGCCGACGTCTACCACTCGCAGGTCTGGCAAAAGCAGCTTGCGAAGCGAATCCAGGCGAACCCGCAGGCCGCAGACAAAGCCCTGGCCGCCGCCCAAGTTGCTGCCAAGGCGTTGTGGATCGCACTCGACGGCGTGGAAGCGCGGCGGCAGACAAGAGCGGCGTAGAGCCAGTTCGGAATGCAGAACTCAGAATGCAGAAGTGAAACCGGCCTGCGAAACGGCAGGACGTACTTCTGCATTCCGACTTCTTATTCTCGTATTCCATGAGCTCGTTCTTCTCACTCGCTGCCGCCGCGCAGTATTTCTTCTTTCTTGTTTTCATCTTTATTCCTGTGGCGGGCGTGGCAGGGTATCTCCGCATACGCAGCGGCAAACCGCTGCGTCCCAAGCGCCAGCGATACCTGGGGACCATGGGGATGCAAGTCTTCATTCTGGCGGTCACTCTTTGGGCCGCTCGAAGCGAGCAAATCGAGTTGCTGGGGCGGCAATGGGGTAATCCCCTCATCTGGCTGACGGTCGCTGCGTACATGGTGTTGCTGACCTTGCGAGTGCGAACGGCGTGGGCCAAACTCCCGGACACGCGCAAAGCGCAGGCTGCCCGCCTGCTGCCCGACGATCCCTCGCTGATGCGGTTGTGGGTGGGCGTGGCCGCCCTGGCCGCGATCAGCGAAGAGTGCGCCTACCGCGGACTTGCCTATCAACTCCTGCGGAGCGTGAGAGTCAATATCGCGCTGGCACTGCTGGTGTGCGCCGCTACATTCGCCATCGGACATATGACGCAGGGGTGGCGCGGCGTGCTCGGCACTTTTGTGCTGGCATTGGTCTTTCACGGCCTGGTGTTTTTCACTGGTGCGCTTTACCTGGCGATTGCCTTCCACGCGGTGTACAACCTCATGGTTGGAGTGATCGCCATGCCGATCCTGCGCGAGTTCGCAATCCGCCAGCAAATCGCTCAATCGGCGAAGGCGTAAGATTTGAAGTTCGAGGTGACTGTATGTGCTTTCGACTTCTTATGTGGGCATTACTAATTACCCTTCTATTAACCGTCAACATTGGAGGCCAGGTGTCAGGGCAGCAGGTTGTAGTTGATCCCGCTCCGCCGAAGCCGGTCGCGATCGACATTACCCAGTTACAGAAGCAAGCCATTTCCGGAGACGCTGCCGCACAATTCACTCTTGCCAAGGCGTACGAAACCGGCAACGGAGTTAAGCAAAGCGCCGAGCAGGCAGCGACGTGGTATCGCAAGTCGGCCGAGCAGGGCAATGCCCAAGCGGAAAACAGCCTCGGCGTGATGTATTGGATCGGCAATGGTGTCGATCAAGACAAGAAACAGGCAGTGCAGTGGTATCGCAAAGCGGCACGCCAAGGCGATGCAACCGCGATGTTCAACCTCGGCGCCGCTTACTACAACGGCGAAGGGGTCGACACGGTGAATGACACTCTCGCGTATGCCTGGTTCATTCTGTCCAGCGATGCCGGAAGCGAGACCGGGCGCGACGCTGCCAGGCGGTCAAAAAGTGACCGTGGGCCGGGTGCGTTCAAGGATGCTTGTTTCGTGATTGGGGAGCTGTACGAAAAAGGTGAGGATCTGCCAAAGAACATCGCGTTGGCTTCATCGTGGTATCGAAAAGCTGCCGAGCAAGGTCACGCTCAAGCGCAGCTAGGTCTGGCACACCTGTATTTGAATGCGAAAGACTACAGGGAAGCATTCCGCTGGTGTGAATCGGCCGCAAAAGGGAGAGAGCCGGAAGGACATTTCTGTCTGGGCTATCTGCATCAACGCGGCCTCGGAGCGAAGGCGGATGGCAAGACTGCGCTGAAAGAGTACGAAGAGGCGGCCAGGTGGGGGAATGCCTCTGCGATGTTGGCCATGGGACGGATGCTCGCGAACGGTGACGGCACAAAACAAGACCGTCCCCGAGGCTTCATCTGGTACTTCCTGGCGGCCCGACGCGGAAATCAAGAAGCGCTCTCGGCTGCGACTGCCCTTCGTGCATCGATGGGTGAGAAGGAATGGAAAGACACACAGAAGAAGTTGAAGGGACAAGGGTTTGATACGAAATCGGTAGATGAAGTGTTCGCCGGCAAAGGCCCTCAACCGCAATAACAATCAGTCAGTTCCTCGATGCGCTAGAATGGCCGTCTTCTTCTGCTAGTCAGTCTCATGGCCCTTCCCATCCCCATCGGCGTACGCGGCGAAGCTCACGAAACGGTGGAGCTGAGACACACGCTCGCGACTCATCATCCCGAGCTGCCCCCGGTCTATTCCACTCCCGACATGATTCGCCTGATGGAAACGGCCTGTTTTCACGCGCTCCAGCCCTACTGCGAAGAAGGCGAAATCACCGTCGGGATTTCGATCCACGTGGAGCACCGGGCGGCGAGCGGCGTCGGAATGCGGATTCGTGCCACCGCCGAACTTGAGTCGTTCGACGGCCGCTTCTATCTAATGCGAGTATCGGCCTACGACGGCGTGCAGGAGATTGGACGCGGCACCGTGGGCCGGGCGGTGGTGCATGTGCCGAGTTTCCTGGAGCGCATGCGGCACAAAGCACGTGGCCGCTAGCGCACTACTGAGCGAGGTCAGTGATGGATTCACAAAGCGACAAAGCCTTGCAGTTTCGCCAACTCCACCGCGGGCCGCGCGCTCTCGTCCTCGCCAATGTGTGGGACGTTGCCAGCGCCCGCATCATTGAAGAATCGGGTTACCCGGCCATTGCCACGACTTCGGCTGGGATCGCTTACTCGCTGGGCTATCCCGATGGCCAGAAGATCTCGCGGGAAGAAATGATTGCCCGCATCGCGCGCATTGCCCGCGCCGTAAAGGTTCCTGTATCGGCGGATATTGAAGCGGGATACGGCTCTGCTCCCGAAGACGCGGCGCGGACGACTCGCGAACTGGTGCAGGCAGGCGCGGTTGGAATGAATCTTGAGGATACAGGCGGCGGCCCGGGGCGCTCGTTGTTGGAGATTTCCGTGGCCGTCGAAAAGATCAAGGCGGCACGCCTGGCCGCGGCGCAACTGCGCGTGCCGATGGTCGTCAACGCCCGGACCGACGTTTACCTCATGCCGGGCGGCGATCCTGCATCCCAGTACGACGAAGCTCTGCGACGGTTGACCGCCTACTGCGATGCCGGCGCCGACTGCGTCTTCGCGCCGGGTTTGAAAGACCCGGAGATCATCGGGCGGCTGGTCAAAGATGTGCAATGTCCTCTGAATATTTTGGCGGTGGCAGGGTCGCCAACAATTCCGGAACTCGAGCAACTGGGAGTAGCCCGCGTAAGCCTAGGCTCGGGACCCATGCGCGCAACGCTTGGATTGTTGCAGCGGATCGCTGCCGAACTCAAGGCAACGGGAACTTATGAAACACTGCAGTTGGGCGTTCCCTACATCGACATGAACCAGCTGCTCTCCTAGTCCGGCCCGTTGTCCCTACACTTCGGTGCCGATAACCAGAACTTCGCCGCCCGGGTATGCGTATCCCTGAAGGGAGACCCTCACAATGAAAAGGAGTCTTGTCATTCTCTGCTTGCTTCTGTGCCTGGGGATGTCCTCGGTGCCAGTATTTGCCGCCGATGTCACCGCCAGGAACAAAGCCATCGCCCGGCGCGTCTTCGACGAGATCTTCAACCAGGGCAAGTTTGAGATGGCCGATGAGATCTACGCTAAGGATTTCGTGAACCATGGTGTTACTCGGGACGTCGGTATCAAGGAAGATCAGGAGGCGGCGCGTGGCTGGAAGCTAGCGTTCCCCGACCTCAAGATGACGGTAGTCAAGGAAATTGCCGAGGGTGACCTGGTGACGGTGCTGTGGACAGGGACCGGCACCAATACCGGCGAAGGCAACGGGCTTCCCGCCACGGGAAAGAAGCTGCAAGGCCGCGGCATCACCATCTGGCGGATCGTCAACGGAAAAATCACGGAAGAGTGGAGCGAGTTCGATCAGCTTCGCATGATGAAACAATTGGGCCTGCTGCCAGAGCCGGGGAAGTAGCGCCCGGATCTCCTGCGGCTGAACCTTACGCGTTCACCAGCGCCATCATGTGCTCGGGATAGCGTTCGCCCGCAGCGGCTCCGCTGGGGAAAACGTCGTTCAGGCGGCGCAGATCGTCGATGGTCAGTTCGAGTTCCACCGCCCCCACGTTCTCCTCCAGATACGTGCGCCGCTTGGTGCCGGGGATGGGGACGACGTCGTCGCCCTGCGCCAGCACCCACGCCAGCGCCAGCTGCGACGGCTGGCAGTCTTTCTCGCGAGCCATCAGTTCGACCTGTTTCACCAGGTCGAGATTCTTCTGGAAGTTCTCGCCCTGAAAGCGCGGTGAGAAGCGGCGATAGTCGTCGGCCGGCAGATCGTCAAATTTCTTGAATTGACCGGTCAGAAAACCGCGGCCCAGCGGACTGTAGGCCACAAATCCGATGCCCAGTTCGCGGCAGGTGGGCAAAATCTCGGGCTCCGGATCGCGCGTCCAGAGCGAATACTCGGTCTGCAGTGCTGCGATCGGATGAACGTTCACGGCGCGGCGCAGTGTTTTCGCGCTCGCTTCCGACAATCCCAGATACCGCACCTTGCCCTGCTCGACCAGTTCCGCCATCGCTCCTACCGTCTCTTCAATCCGGGTGTTCCGGTCGACCCGGTGCTGGTAGTAAAGATCGATGTGGTCGACGCCCAGCCGCTGCAGGCTGGCTTCACAGGATTTCCGCACGTAGTCGGGCTTGCCGTTCACACCGCGCACGTGGGGATTGCTGGGATCGCGGACGATGCCGAATTTTGTCGCCAGCACTACGTCGTCCCGTCTGTCCTTGATCGCCCGCCCCACCAACTCTTCATTCTTGAGCGGACCATACACATCCGCAGTGTCGAGAAAGTTGATGCCCAGTTCCAACGCGCGATGGATCGTGGCAATCGATTCGTCGTCATCGCGTCCGGAGTAAAACTCCGACATGCCCATGCAGCCCAGGCCGAGGGCAGAGACTTTCAAACCGCTGCGTCCGAGATCGCGTGATTTCATAAGATGAGTTCCTTTCGAAGAAATGAAAGCGGGTCGCAGACGTGCTTCGTTAGTCCGACAACGCAGTGGCAGACGATTCGATAAATGCAAGGATATCAGGTGGAGGCGCAGCACGGGGCGATGGCCCCGATGGAGGCAAGCGCGACTGGAGTCGCTGTCGGGAATGTGATGAGCCACATCCGCGCCACCCATGGAACTGTCGCGGGGTGGCGCGAATACGGTTTACTGCTCGAAATGGAAGATATCCAGCACCATGTAGGTGCTGCGATTCACCAGCACGATATGTCCGCCGATGGCGAAGTGTCCGTATCCCGCGGGTGGCGGAGGCAGTCGGCGTTCCAGTTCTACCGGGCAGGGCATCATCTTCTTGCGGAGTCCAGGCGGGAGGGTTCCGCGAATGCGCAACTGCTTTTCGAGACCTGGAGGCAGGCGGTCTTTCTTTGCCAGGCCCGGAGGCAGGTGATCATCCTGATCGTGGTACCAGTGCCGCATTGCATCGCGGTCGCGATCGCCGTAGTAGCGCCGATGGGTGTCATCGTCGCTGTCGTGATGCTTGCCGTGACCTTTCCCGTGGCCATGTTCGTCGGCCAGTACCTGGCCGGATATTCCGAACGTCAATATCGCCAGCAAACACAAGTACAATCTCGCTCTCATGCACCCTCCTCAAGATCAAGAGTACTTTGTCAGTGGCACGAGGAGCCAAATTACTAAGGCAGGTGAACTGGTGCGTCCCTTCGCGGGTCAGAGTCGGATGGTCACAATCTACTCTCCGCCCACGGTCAGCCCGTCAATGCGGATCGTCGGCGAAGCCACGCTGCCGCGGAACTCCAGATCGTTGCCGATCTCGGAAATGCTCATGAAGATGTCCTTGAGGTTGCCCGCCACTGTGATCTCTTCCACGGGATACGCGAGTTCTCCATTCACGATCCAAAGTCCCGATGCGCCACGCGAGTAGTCGCCCGTGACCAGGTTCACTCCCATGCCCAGGAATTCGGTGACATACAGACCATCTTTGATATCGCCGATGATCTGCTGCGGAGTCTTTGCCCCCGCCTGCAGAAAATAGTTGCCCAGACCAATGCTGGGCGTGCCGGCCAGCCCGCGAGAGGCGTTGGCGGTCGTTTCCAGGCCGAGTTTCTTGGCCGTGTAGGTATTCAGGAGATAGGAATGCAGAACCCCATTTTCGACGACAACGGTGCGGCGGGTGGGAATGCCTTCACCATCGAAGGGCGTGGTGCCGAAGCCGCCTGCGATTGTGCCGTCGTCGATTACGGTGACGTTCGGAGAAGCGATCTTCTGCCCAAGCTTGCCCGCGAGAAAGGAAGCGCCCCGATACACTGAATCGCCGTTTACGCCCTCGAAAATGTGCTCGAGCATCGAGGTGGCGACCATCGGATCGAGGACGACGGGCACGTGAGCGGTCTTCACCTTGCGTGCGCCTAATCGACGCAAAGTGCGGCGGGCGGCTTCCTTGCCGACTTGCTCGGCGGGATCAAGCTTCGCCAGGCTCCGCGCCACCGAGTACCAGTAGTCGCGCTGCATGTTGCCCTGTTCGTCCTGCGCGATCGGGACAGCCGCAACCGAACAATAAGACCGGCGATATTGGCCGACAAACCCGTGAGAATTCGCCAGCACTTTGCGGCCGGTGGCGGCGTCGAACGATCCACCTTCGGAATTCTTCATGCGCGAATCGGTATCAAGTGCAGCCTTCTCCGCGCGGCGGGCGTAGTCGATGCGTTCAGCGCCGGGAAGCGAATAGACGTCTTCGTGATAGAGATCGAGATTGCCGGATAAGGCGCCCAACTTGTTTGCTTCGGGAATTCCCGCGAAAGGATCTTCAGACGTAATCTTCGCCAGTTCGAGCGCGGACTTCAGCATGCGCTCGACGCCTTCGCTCGAAAAGTCGCTGGAGTAGGTGGAAGCGGCGCGCTGCCCGAAAAACACACGCACGCCGATGGCCTTCGAGCCCGACTCCTTCAGGGTCTCGACTTGTCCCATGCGCACTACGGTAGAGAACTCGTCGCCCTCGCGGGCCACGCATTCGGCGGCAGTTGCGCCGCCCCGCATAGCGCGGCGGACGACGTCGGCGGCGAGGGATTGCAGGTCGGTCACCGATTGGCTAGTGCTGGTTTCTATGGCTGTTGTCATCGCTTATTTTGAATCTACCACGGAGATGCGAGGCGCGCAGATACTGCCAAGCTAATTTGACTCTTCGGGCAGGCCTTTGGATTCATGGCGTTGGCAAGATTGTTATCGGTAATGCAATTCTGCATTATAATGAAGCTCAGGGGTATGCCATGTCGACATTGACCGTAACCGCGCGAGGGCAGGTCACGTTCCGCAAGAAGGTGATGGAGCATCTCGGTGTGAAGCCGGGCGGGAAAATTGAGCTCGAACTTTTGCCCGATGGTCGGGGCGTAATCCGGGCGGCGCGGCCGACGGGAAAGATTGAAAGCTTTATCGGCATGCTTGCGGGCAAGACGAATAAAGTCGCTACGATCGAAGAAATGAACGAGGCGGCCGCGGCCGGGTGGGCTGGACAGGTAAAGATCGGAAAGAAATGAAAATCGCGGTGGATACGAACGTCCTGGTGCGGGCCGTCGTGCGGGACGACCCGAAGCAATCGGAAATCGCCGCCAAAACGCTAACGAACGCAGAATTACTCATCGTTGGAACCTCCTGTTTATGCGAATTTGCGTGGGTGTTGCGGCGAGTTTATAAGTTCACGCCTGCAACAACTGCAGCTGCGATACGCGAGTTGCTGGAAGCTGCCAATGTCGAAGCAAATCGTCCGGCGGTTGAGGCCGGGCTGGCCATGCTTGATGCCGAAGGAGATTTTGCCGATGGTGTAATTGCCCATGAGGGGGAATGGTTGGGGGCCGAGACCTTTGTTTCGTTCGATAAGAGAGCGGTTGAGATGCTCAAGGCGCAGGGAGTGGCGGCAAAGTTGTTGTAAGTGTGAAAACTGGATCGGATTCACGCGATCAGCCGCGATTTATTAGAAACCGGACTACTAGCACCGAAGGAATGGCTCCAGCTAGGAACCACGGAAAATAAAATACAAATTGCCAAGTGCTGTATTCGGAGCTTGGTCTACCCGCGAACCAGACTGGAGACCAGTACAGGCAGTACGTAAGAACTGCGGGCACAGCCACAACCCAAACCTTTCGCAATCGGACTGGAGATATTTGGCACAAGAGCCAGACGAGGGCCGAAGAAAGTACGGCAATCAGAAATGCACCAGAAGTCAACGATAGTGATTCGATGAATGTTTTCACTTCTGCAATCTGACTTCTTACCTCTGACCTCTCCTCACTGCATAAATCCGCCCGGATCCTTCCGCGCGGTTCCACCCACAGTCAGCCGGTCCACTTTAATCGTCGGTATGCCAACGCCCACCGGCACGGCCTGACCATCTTTTCCGCAGGTGCCGACGCCTTCGTCGAGCTTCAGATCATTCCCAACCATCGAGACACGGGTCAGAACGTCCGGCCCGTTGCCGATCAGCGTTGCGCCCTTGATCGGCGCGGTGATCTGGCCGTCTTCAATCATGTAGGCTTCGGATGCCGAAAACACAAACTTTCCGTTCGTGATATCGACCTGCCCGCCGCCGAAGTTAACCGCGTACACGCCGTGCTTGACCGAACGAATAATGTCGTGCGGATCGTCCTGCCCCGCGAGCATGTAGGTATTCGTCATGCGCGGCATGGGGATGTGCTCGTAGCTCTCCCTGCGTCCGTTGCCCGTATCGGCCAGCCCCATCAGCTTTGACGACAGTTTGTCGCTGAGGTAGTTCTTCAGAATCCCGTTCTCGATCAAGACGGTTTCCTGCGTGGGTTGGCCTTCGTCGTCGACGTTGAGCGAGCCGCGCCGCCAGGGCATGGTGCCGTTATCGACGACCGTGCACTTTTCGCTGGCCACGCGCTTGCCGATCAGTCCGGCAAACGCCGACGTCTTCTTGCGATTGAAGTCGGCTTCCAGGCCATGCCCGACCGCTTCGTGCAGCAGGACGCCCGGCCATCCGGGGCCAAGCACAACTTCCATATCTCCCGCCGGAGCCTCACGGGCATCGAGTTGTAGAAGCGCCTGCCGCGCGGCTTCTTTGGCAAAGTATTCCGGATTTTTCTCCGCAAAGAAGAAATCGAGCGCGATGCGTCCGCCGCCCCCAGACGTGCCGCGCGCTGAATTCGAATCGGTCTTGGCAATGCAGTTGACGTTCATGCGCGCCAGAGGCTGCGAGTCTTCGGCAAACGTGCCGTCGGAGCCGACCACCAGGATGTTCCGCAGTTCGTCAGCGTAGCTGGCCCGGACTTCCTTGATGCGCGGATCGAACGCGCGGGCAGCACGATCGCCACGCATGAGTAACTCAACCTTGGCCGTAATCTCGGCATCCACGGACGGCAGGCTAACCGGATACAAGCTGCGCGCAGGTTTCTCCTGGAATCCGGTAACGGGCGTCTTCGCAGGTGCGCTGGCAATCAGCGCGGCAGTTTTGGCCGCGTGCAGGATGCGCGCAGGAGTCAGGTCGTCGGTATAGGCGTATCCGGTGCGCTCGCCCGAGACCACGCGGATTCCGCAACCTGCGGAAATGCCCTGCGAGGCAGACTTGACCATCGACTCGTCCACCATCAGCGAGGTCGAGGTCAAGTATTCAAAATAGAGATCGGCGTAGTCGCCGCCGGCCGAGAGCGCCGCGCCCAGGTACTTCTCAAGGTCTTGATTCGTAAGGCCGTAGTGCTCGAAGAAAAAATGCTCGTGATTTACGCTCACAGTATTTGGATGCCCTCGATCAGGAAACGACTCCCCGACCGCTATTATCACACACGGCTAACGCGGCGCCGGCGACCCGCCGGCGCTCCGCTTCGGATTCACCACAATTTCGCTGTTCACTCGTCACAGACGCCGTCCACGATCCGGCCAACAATCGCGGGATGACGCCCGATTCCGTCAGCCAGATGCTTTCCGACTTCCTCGGAGGTGCGCGTGGCGCGGTTGTCGTTGAAGACGGAGCCGTTGTCTTCGACCTTTCAGACGCGAAATATTCAGTTTCCGGGGAGTACAACAAGTGCTTGTTGCACCTGTGGTCGCACGAACGCAACGTCGTTCGCCGGGTGCTCGACGCGGAAGTGAAAGGGGGAACCTTGCGCCTGCAGGTGCAGCGCATGGGCCAGAATCGTCCCACGAAGCTGGAGTTCTGCCGCAACCGTGACCGGCGCTCGCCCGCATCCCGGCAGGCGGCGAGGACAGCCTATGCCGCACGACTGCGGCGGGTGCTGGAGCGGAATTTTCCTGGTTGGTGCATAGTCCGGCTCACCACCAGCATGGACCTGGAACATTCCTTCGGTCCGGCCTATGTCCGCGGACTGATCCAGCAGGGGCAACGCGCGCTGGCCATTGTGGGCGTGAATTCTCACGAAATACAATCGACCATCGATGGTGCGCTCACATGCGGACTGCTGTGGCTTGAGGCATGTCGCCGGGCGCAGGAGAAGCGGCTGGTGGAAGGCCTGGCGCTAGTGCTTCCCAAAGGAACGATTGCACTCACCCAGCAGCGCATGGCGCATCTGCATCCCACCGCCGCCAGGTGGCACCTCTACGAATTCGAAGAACGGGAAGACTCGCTGAATCCCGCCGACACTGCCGAGTGCGGCAATCTCGCGACCCGCCTGGTTCGCGCGACCGACGAAAGTGCAGCGCACGAACGCTTCGCTGATTCGATCGCCCACATTCGGTCGATTCAGCCTCAATGTGATGTCGCCGTTCTCTCACCGGCCCTGATCTCGTTCCGCCTTCGCGGGCTCGAGTTTGCCCAGGCACGCGTGGCGCACGATCCGCGGAATTTCCAGAGCGGGCAGGAGATTGCCTTCGGCCTTGGCGCCGAGGAGCGCGTGCTTGATGAGCACAACGAATCGGACTTCATTCGATTGATACGGCTGGCCGCATCGATTCGCCATAAAAACGGTCCCAAGAATCATCTCCTGTGGCGAATGCATCCGGAGCGATGGCTGGAGTCGGTAGTAGTAGGGAATGTCGAGTTGCTCGACAGCCGGCTGCGGGGCGGACAAGAGTGTCCGGGCCACACGGTGTATTCGCAGGTGCCTGCTTTTTCAGCCGCCGATCGCGCCATGATCGACGTGCTCACGTTGACCCGCGAGAACCGCCTGGCCGTGATCGAACTCAAGGCCGACGAGGACATTCACCTGCCGCTGCAGGGCCTTGATTACTGGTCGCGAGTCGCCTGGCACCAGGAAGGAGGCGAGTTCCGCAGGTTCGGCTATTTCCCCGGGCAAGAGCTTTCGACGCAGAAGCCGCTTCTCCTGTTGGTGGCTCCGGCGCTACACGTTCATCCTGCCACAGACACGATCCTGCGCCACCTTTCGCCCGAAATCGAATGGGAATTGCTTGGCATCGACGAGCATTGGCGGGACGGCGTGAGAGTCGTGTTTCGCAAGCGAGCGAGCGAAGTGCAAACCTCAGCGGATCGTAAGACCGCTTGAATTGAATCATTGAGACCTTGAATCGCCGTCCAATGACTCAATGATTCAATGCCTTAATAGCTCAGATCCCGATACTCTTCCGCAGCATCACGAGCTGGCCCATGTGATAGGCGTTATGATCCGCCACGAGCAACGCCTCGCGCAGGACTGTCTGACCGTCGCCCCAGGGTAGCTTGGCGTGGAGATCGGTTTTCTTGTTGGCGACCAGTTTCTCCACTGCCTGCAGGTCCTTCTTGAATGCCTCCATGCTGGCCTTCCACTCTTTCTCGCTCGCCGGAGCCTCGGTTGCCGGCCAGTAACCCTCAGGCCAGGGCGGCGAAACGTGCTTTGGGTCGCAGCTGAACTCCAGGATGTCCCATTGCGCGATGCGCATGTGCTCGAGCAGCATCCAGGCAGTGTGGGGAAAGTTCGCGACCTTCACTCCGGCCAGTTGCACGGGCCAGTCGCCGACGGCGGCGTCAAAATGGGCGTGCGCCCCGCCGCCGCGCAGCAGGTAGAGCACGTGCTCGCGCAGAGATTGATCTTGAGCGCTGGAACTCTTCCCGCTGGAGGTCCTCTTCGCCGGTTTCCGGGAACGAGTTCTAGTCGATTTCGATTTGGATGTCTTTGCCATACTTGCCATTGTATGAAGGGCCATGTCCCACAGGGAAACGGTTTCTCCTGTGGCCCTCTGTGTGCCGCGGTAGTTCAAGGTTGTGCTTTTAATTCCGTCGGAAGCGGAGATGGCTCCGGGGCTTCACCTTTGTAGACGCGTCCGATCCCGCGGACCAGCCGTCGCATGGGCAGTTCGCCATTCGGTTCAGCGAAGAAAATCTCGCCCGCCCGCGTGCCGCGGTAATACCAGCGCTTGAGGATTGCCAGGTGTTCCATGCGCTCCGTCGTGCTACTCGGATCGGCAGGCGCCAGCGTCGCCAGCGCGCTCTGGATACGCGCTTCCATCGATTGCGTCTTGGTGTGTTCGGACGCAGAGATAGGAAACTGCAGCGGTCCGGCAATCGCGCCCGCATCTGCGCGGAACAGCGCCACGCAGTCTGCCTGCGCCGATCGCTGCACGATCACAGCATGCATGCGGTCAATGCGGCCGACAGCCTCCGGCATCTGTTGCAGAACTGGCGCCAGCTTATCGAGACGGGCATGGACGCTCGCGGCCGCTTCGAATTCCAGCTTTGCCGAAGCATCGTCGCGCTCGGCCGCGAATTGCCGCTTCAGAGTTTCGCCCCGCGAGTTCAGGAAGTCCTGTACGCGAACAACCTCGGCGCGATATTCATCGTCGGTGCAACCCTTGAAGCATGGCGCCAGGCACATCTTCATTTCCGAATACACGCAGCCAGGAAACTTCGGATCGGGATTCAGATCCTCGACGCAACGCCGCATCTTGAAGAAATCCAGCGCGTCGTTGAGAAACTTTTCAGCGGCAACGCGGGAGAGAAATGGCCCGTAGTAGACATTCTTGCCGGTCAGGCGGCCGAGGCGCGTTGTGATGGAAGCACGTGGGTACTCATTTTCCAGGTGCATCTTGACCAACGGCGCGAAGCGAAGCCGCAGCCGCGCGGCGTAGGTCTTCGGAAACGCGTCATGCAACACACGATAGAGCAGAAAGCCCGATTCAAAGTCCGAACCGGTAAGCGAATACTCGATTGTGCGCACCCGATCGCGAAGGTTGAGTCGCTTCGTGCGTTCTTCTGGTACGGAGAGCAACCGCTGCAAGCGACGTCGCAGATTCGCTGTCTTGCTGACGTACGGCTCGGAGGCAGGGTCGATCCCTCGAAGCAGGAAGACAGCCGGAACGGCGGGGACGGCAGCGAAAATTTCGCGGTCCTGCTGCGGCTGGAATTCGATGCGCTCCTTCAGCACAGATCGATTTTAGTTGTTCTGCCGCACCGAGGCACCGAAACGCTTGGGAATGCAGAAGTCAGAATGCAGAGTGCAGGAGTAAGAGCCGAGCTTTGAGTGACTCACAGCCGCGGGACTTCTGTATTCCGACTCTTGCATTCTGCGTTCACCGAAAACTCGCGCTCCTGAACTTCTGCCGGAAGTCCGGACCTTCCATGCGCAAGATGCGGCACATTTCGTGCAAACGCGAACGCATGCGTTCCCCGATGCGGTCGCCGAGAGTTTCCCGCCGTGTGGCAGCAAAGGCCAACGAACGGCCCGAGGCAACGGCTCCCCCCGCACCGGCCGCCGGCTCATCGGCAAAATTCGTCGTGATGATCGTTGTCCGCCGGTCGTTATAGCGCGTGTTCAGAATCAGGCTCACCGTGTCCCACACCCACTCGCTCGGCTTCACCGCCCCGAGTTCGTCGAGTACCAACACCTCGGCTTCGAACACGGGCCGCAGGACCTGCAGTTCCGTGGCCTGCACCGAGTCGTTGTAGGAATTCTGAATTTCCTTCAGCAGTTCACGGTAGTCATAAAACAGGCATGGAGTGCCGTACTTGCCGACCAGTTCTTTCACGATTCCGACGGCAAGATGAGTCTTGCCTGTCCCGATTCCGCCCACGACCAGAAGCCCCTGTCCGTCGCGCGGATTGAATTCCTCGACGAAGCGCGCCGCAGCAATGTGGGCCAGCGCGATCGAGGAATCGGCGCCCGGGAAGTCAGACGTGAAATTCGACAGTTCGCAGTGTTCATAACGCTTGGGAATGTGCGCGCCTGAGAGCAACGCGTCAGCCCGCGCGCGCAACTGACAATCGCAGCGCCTGACGCCATGCTCGGGCGCATCAGGCACCGATCTCCATCCTGATCCCGCGCACAGGGGACAAACTTCCGCAGCAGCTTTCATGGGTTGTTGTTTCCACTGTGCACCGAACCTCGCCTGCACCGCAACTGCAAACCCTGGCGGCGCTGTGTACATCCTGTGGAGCCGGACCATCCCTTGAGGAGAATGCAGGAAAACCGGGCCCGCCCCTTCATCGCTCACACTGCACCATTGTCGATGCAGATTCCCTCGCAGCCCTGAAACCCCGCGTCTGGCACGGTCTTGCCATTGACATTCCACCGTTTGGGTAGAGAATGGCTCCCGCGATCCCGCAACAGACGCTATGACTTCCCCAGCAACTGCCGCGGGACCGAAACACTTCGTCAGGAGAGAGCATGAACAAAGCTGATCTCGTTGACCGGATCGCCGGAGCCTGCAGCATCTCGAAAGCTCAGGCAACGACCGCGATCGATACCGCCGTGGACAGCATCACTGCTGCCCTCAAAAAAGGAGACCGGGTAGCCTTGATCGGTTTCGGTACCTTCTCCATCTCGCAGCGTAAGGCCCGCAATGGCCGCAACCCGCAGACGGGAGCAACCATCAAGATTCCTGCCCGCAGAGTCGCCAAATTCACCGCTGGAAACGAACTGAAGAAAGCAGTCGGCAAAGGGAAGTAGGGGCCCAAGTCTTTCGTAGCGCGTGGAACGGCAGGGGGTCGGCCCTGCCGTTTTGCTTTTTAGGTGGCGGGCCTCGGGTGTCAGGTCTCAGGTGTCAGGAAGGTCAACGTGGAATTGCTTTTGATTTTCCCGGCACCTGACACCTGAGACCCGCCACCTGTCTTGCTGAATCCTTCCTAACTCCTGTAGAATCTAATGATTCAAAAGGGGACCTGAACCGACATGAAGGCTGCTATCCATCCCAACTATCACGAAGTGCGCGTGCACTGCGCTTGCGGTAACGCGTTTGTCACCCGTTCCACTCATCATGGCGACATCAACGTCGAAATCTGCTCGGCCTGCCACCCGTTCTTCACCGGCAAGCAGAAGCTGGTCGACACCGCCGGACGCGTCGAGCGCTTCCGCCGCAAGTACGCGAAAAGCGACGCCGGCAAGGCCGAGACGGCCAAGAAGTAACGTGTGGCGCGGACCTGCCCTGAGCTTGTCGAAGGGGCCCTCGCCCGCGGCTTTTGATTTTGATTTCACATCAGGCCCTCGCTCCGGCGGGGGCTTTAGTTTCCTTGGGATGGTCTCTCACGCTGACCCTTCGCATTCACCCACAAGCCAACCAGCAGTCCGACCATCACCACTATGACGCCGACAGCAGCAACCTTGACATGGAATAACCAGGGAATTCCACCATGCTCGGGTAGAGGCATCGCATTGCGAAATGCCTTCCGAATGATCGAATTGATCACGTAGATAATTCCACTCGCAATGGGTTCTTTCAGAACCGCGAAGATTTGATGGGTTCCACCATAGATCAGGCCGGCAGCAATCAGTGCACCGGCAAATTGTTTGACATGACCCCATCCGGCATGCCACAACAAATCGCTCGAGGCTCTGCTCATGGTTGTTCCGATCTTGACTCCTCGCTGCGCTGCGCAGCCTCGCTAAGCGGTGCGTCCGCAGCATACAGCCATCGTGCCAATGCACACGCTGACACCACATACAGCAGCGTCGTCACGAGAGAAAACACGAGTGCATCCCACGAATAAGCCGGGTTAGGGGATGCTAGGGGAGAACGGCTTCGTTCTTCGTAGTAGATCCAGAACGCCGACCGTAGAACGGATTCGAGTATTGCAGCGAATGCCTGCCAGCAGAACAATGCAACTAAGATCGAGCCAATGTATTTTGTAAGGAGTATTTCGCGAATCTTCTGTAACATTTCGTCCTCGATTCGCGCGAATTGTCGCACATTCGGGCTGGGCCAGAAAGGACGTAGAATACTGCTGTGCGCAAGTTCTGGGACAACTCGTGTGGCGCGGGCATTCCTGCCCGCGACGATCGCCCTCCAGACCTGGCGGGCAAGAATGCCCGCCCCACACTGGCATTGACCTTCCCAGCTAATCTGACCATCGGTCCCGTAACAATCCGCCCGGCCACGGTCCTCGCCCCCATGGCCGGCGTCACCGACACCGTCTTCCGCCGCTTCATCAAGAACCTTGGTGGATGCGGCCTGATCATGACCGAGTTCACCTCGGCCGACGGCGTCCTCCGCAATCCCAAGGTCCGCGGACGCTACCTGCATTTCTACGAAGACGAGCATCCCATTTCAGCGCAGCTATTCGGCAGCGATCCGCGCCTGCTGGCCGACGCCGCCCGCGTCGTCGAGGACCTTGGCTTTGACCTCGTCGATCTGAACCTGGGCTGTCCAGCGAAGAAAGTCGTCAAGTGTAACGGTGGCTCAGGACTCCTGCGCGACCTCCCGCTGATCCGCAAGATTTTCGAATCAGTTCGCGCCGCCGTGAAGATTCCGTTCACGGTAAAGTTTCGTGCCGGATGGAATGACGACGAAATCGTCTGCGTCGACTTGGCGCGCATGGCCGAGGATTGCGGCCTCGGCGCGGTCGCCCTCCATGCCCGCACCCGCGAACAGGGCTACAGCGGGAATGCGCGCTGGGAGTGGATCGCGTCGGTCAAGCAGGCAATCAAGATTCCGGTCATAGGTAACGGCGATATCCGCTCGCCCGAAGACGCCTGCGCCATGGTCGCCCAAACCGGATGCGACGCGGTCATGATCGGCCGCACGGCGCCGTCGAATCCATGGATCTTCCGCCAGATTGGGCAATATTGTGCTCGTGTGGGGACGGGCGCCCTCGCCCGTCAAGCAGGAGGGCACGACTTCAGTCGTGCCAACCAGCCAGCTTTGAAGGGGCGCGACTTTAGTCGCGCCGACGATTCTCCCCTATCGGACGCGGCTTTAGCCGCTGAGGGCGGGCTCTACGACGTCCCCGCCGAATCCGATCGCTACCAGATGATCCGCACCTATTTCCAAATGCTCCTGGAAGAAGAAATGCCCGGCGCCGAAGGCAAGATGAAGCAGTTCGCCTCCTGGTTCACCCACGGCGTCCCCGGCGGAGGGGCGCTGCGCAAGGCAATCTACGAAGCGAAGAGCGGGGCGGAGATTCTGGCGAGTGTGGAAGAGTTCTTCGAAGCGAAGTTGCAGGCCCAACTTCTATAGTCCAGGCGAGTCTTTACTCACCCTTGTTCTCGCTCTCTTTGGAACCCCGTTCGAATAGCTTCTTGGTGAGCATCACCATCCCGAACAACTGGGTCCACTCCGAAACGATGTTGCCCACCACTTGTCCCCACCTCGCCTGCGGATCGAGGCGGAGAAAAAACGTGAGCCAGGCACCTCCGGTCACGACCAGAAAAATGCTCAGCGAGTGCTGTTCCAGAAACTCCCGGGCCGGGGCCAGATAGTGATGACGAGGAGGGTTGCTTTCCGCCGAGCCAATTTCGAACAGGCCTTTGGTGGCGAGGATCGTGACCAGCAAGCCAGTCCAATCGGCGATCGCATTGCCGAAGAATGAACCGAGATGGGTGGCGGGGTCCGAGAGGCAGTAGAGCACGATCCAGGTTCCAAGAACGGTCGCAGAAACCAGGCTTAAGGAGTGTTCGCGGAGAAAACTGCGTTTACGTTTCTTCTGCATCCAGGCGATCCTCTTCCGGTGCACGAGCGCTCCGATTGGTGCGCCTGGGGACGGAAAAGGTTGTACGGAAAATTCAGGCCTCAGACGCCATCAAGCAGGGTCAGCTTGCCCTTGTCGCCCTGCTCCACGACTCCCCACGGCGTCACCGGATCATGCGTAAACACGGTCAACCATCTCTGCGGGATCGCTTCGGCATAGTACTGCTTGCGGCTTTCGATGGTCTGCAGCGGATAGAGATCAAATGCCATCCCCCAGGTGATGTCGAGGTGTGCGCTGGTCGGAATCAGATCGGAAATGTAGCAAGCCGTCTTTCCCCCACTTCTCACGAAGATCGCCTGCATGTGCGCGGTATGGCCCGGATACGTCTTCACGGAAATTCCAGGAACGATCTCCTCGCCTCCGCGCAACAGCGTCATCCGGCCGCTTTCGACCAGCGGATCGTAATTCTCCGAGATGAAGCTGATGGCATCACGTTCGCTCGGACGACGTGCATACTGCCATTCGCCTTCAGGCGCGTAGTATTTCGCGCGCGGGAAGGTCGGAACAACGGCGCCATCTTTGCCCCGCACCGTATTCCATCCGCAATGGTCGAAGTGCAAGTGGCTGTTGATGACGATATCGATGTCCTCGGGCGCGACGCCGGCGGCGCCCAAGTTCTCCAGCAGCTTTGCCGGCTGGGTGTAGATGCGCACCATCTTCTCGGAAAGCTTGTTGCCGATCCCGGTCTCGATCAGGATGTTCTGCTTGCCCGTGCGGACAAGCAGTGAATTCAAGCCCGCGGATACCCGGTTCTGATCGTCGGCGGTAACTCTCTTCGACCACAAAACCTTCGGCACAACCCCAAAGAATCCTCCACCGTCGAGGAAGTAGGTACCGTCAGAAACGACGGTCAGTTCGAAATCGCCGAGGATTGTGCGATGCATGAGAATCGGCCGTTGGCTGTTAGCTCTTAACCCTGAGCCTCAAGCCGAAAGAGGAAATCCCGTCCTCGGAGACCGGCGTCCATGAGACTTGGCTAAACGCTAAGATAAGAGCTAAGAGTTACTTCAACTCCTTATTCCAAAATTCTTCCATCATCTTGAACAGATGCGTCCGCGCGTCCGTCCCCGAAATGCCATGCGTCTTGTTGGGATACACCATGAGCCGGAACGGTTTCCCCGTTTTGATGAGAGCATCGGTCATCTGGATCGTATTCTGAAAATGCACGTTGTCGTCACCCGTGCCATGGGCCAGAAACAGCGATCCGTGCAGGTTTCCCGCCGCGCTCACAATGGAATCGTCATAACCTTTCACATTGTCTTTCGGCAGACCCATATAGCGCTCTGTGTAGATGGAGTCGTAGTTACGCTGGTTGGTGACCGGAGCCACCGAGATCCCGGCCTTGAACCGGCTGGAATGCGTCAGGGCATAAAGCGTCATCGAACCGCCGTTCGACCATCCCCAGATCGCAACCCGCGCGGGATCGATCTGCGGATACTTGGCCAGCAACTGATCGAGTCCGGCAAGCTGGTCTTTGAGTTCGACGCCGCCGAACTGGCCGCGCAATGCCGCGCTGAACTTGCGTCCACGGTTCGGGCTGCCGCGATTGTCGAGCGTGAACACGGCAAAGCCTTCTTTGACGAGCATCTGGTGGAAAAGTCCTGTGGTCCCGCCCCACGTCTTCTCCACCGTTTGTCCAGCCGGACCGCCGTAGACAAACACAATGAGCGGAGTTTCTTCCTCGGCGTCATCCTCTGCCGGAAGCAGGAGCGACCCGTACAACACGGTGCCATCGTCCGCCTTGAACTCCAGATATTCCGGAGCGGCCAAGCCGTAATCAGCAACGCTCCGGCTCTCCCAGACTTTCTGACATGCACCTCCGCCGGCGCACACGGATAGACGAGGCGGTTGCACTGTGTCGGATTGGTGTTCGACAAAATACTTCCCGTCGTCTGCGAAATCCGCAGTCGAAGTGCCCTCCCCGGCAGATACACGCTGCATCCCCGAGCCATCGAGCTTGACCGAGAACACGCTCTGCCGCCGCAGATCATCTTTATTCGCGATGAAGAATACGGCGCCAGACTGCTCGTCGACGCCGCTGATCTCGATGACTTCGTAGTCACCGCTTTCGAGCTGGCGTTCCAGCTTGGCGTCAGCGGCGAGCGGATCCTTGCCATCGAAGCTGTAAAGGTAGATGTGGGTATGTCCGTCGCGCCAACTGGTCCAGAGGAACCGATCCCCCGATTTCAGAATGCGAAAGTCGTCGTTGACGTTGACCCAGGCATCCGGGCTCGATTCGGTCAGGACTTTTCTCGTTCGCCCCGACCGCGTATCTATGAAATACAGATCCATCGTGTCCTGTTTGCGATTCAACAGTTCGGCCCATGCCAGGCCTTCGCGGATCCAGCCGAAGCGCGGGACGTAGGTATCGTCATCGTCGCTGAGTTTGATCCAGCGTATCTTCCCCCCGCCGCTTCCGACCACGCCCAGATGCACGGCTGGGTTCGGATCTCCGGCTTTCGGATACTTCTCCGGATCTACGAAAGGATGAGTTGGGATCCAGTTAACAATGGGATAGATCGGAACGTGGGTCTCGTCCATCTGCAGGAACAGGATGTCGTGTCCCTCCGGCGACCAGAAATAATTGCTCCGCACGCCGAGTTCTTCCGCGTACACCCAGTCCACTTCGCCGTTCAGGATGTTCTCGCCCGTGTCTTCTTTCTTATCTTTGTCCTTGTCTTTTGTTTCGTCGCGCGTGATCTGACGTTCCCCTTCTTCGCCAGAAACTGGATGCACATAGATGTTGTGCCGTCGCACATACGCCAGCCGCTTGCCATCGGGGGAAAACTTGGGGTCGTCGCTCGCGTCGGGAGACGACGTGAGCTGCACTGCCGTCCCGGTCCCCAGATCGTAATACCAGAGTTGGCCCTGGGCATCGAACAGCAGGTGCTTGGAGTCGGGTGACCAGATATAGGCCGCGACGTGATACCGCGTGACGCGCTCTTTTTCGCGCTCGTCCCGGATTTTGCTGGCCGGCGGAGCCAATTGTGCCAGCTTCGTCTCGCTGACCAGGACTTTCTTTTCGCCCGTGGCCGCGTCCACGTACCAGAGTTCTCCACGTTCGCCCGTGTCGTCGCGCTGCACGAACGACACTTTCGTTCCGTCGGGGCTCCATTTGATGTTCTCTGGAAGGCGTCCCGTGATCCCACCTTCCGCGAAGATCGCTTCGATGGTGAGTTGTTTCGACGGCGCAGTCTGAGCCGCGCCGATGGATGATGCCAGGATTACGAAGCCAAAAGAGAGCAGAAGTCTTTTCACTCACAAACTCCGATCAAAGTCGTGAAGCCAGTCAAAGGCCGCGCCCGGATTGAAACTCCAAAGTGTACAGCTTGATGGGGGTTTTGCGTGACAAGGATTGTCTGATCACACTCGCGCTCCCGGTGCGACCCCGCACCGGACGCCTCCCGCGCATCCCGGAATGCAATTGACACTACACCTCACAGGCGTTAGTCTCGCCCCGGCATTTTGAATTGGGGGGCGCGCGCTTGCTTTGTTTGTTGGGTCGATATTTGTGCTCAGCGTTGCTTGCATTCTTCGCCTGCGGCGTTCGCGCGGCAGACACCAATCCCTCGACGCTTCCCGCCGCCCAAGCCAACGACAATCGCCGGCCCGCCGGTGAAATGAAGAACGGCGTCCTGAATCTGCAACTGGAAATCGTCCAAGCCACCTGGCACCCGCGCCAGGACGACGGACTCAGCCTTCCCGTCTACGCCTTTGCCGAGAAGGGAAGGCCCCCGCAGATTCCCGGCCCCCTCATCCGCGTTCCGCAAGGCGCCGAAGTAACGGTCGAACTGCGCAACACACTCTCGGTCGCCATGTTCGTTCGCGGCTTTCGGACGCCTGAGCCAGTGCCCGTCGCGCCGGGCGGAATCGCCCACCTCCATTTCACTGCCGGCGCCCCCGGCTCGTATTACTACTCCGCCCGCAGCTGCAAGATGTCGATTCGTGAGATCGGTCTGCTTCCCATCACCGAGGATCTTCCCATGGGCGAGCCTCCCTTCGGCATCGAGAGCCCGCTGTCGGGTGCGCTCATCGTCGACCCGCCCGGCGCCGTCCCCCCTGACCGGATCTTCGTCATCACCACTTGGATGGAAGGCGTCATCACGCCGCCCTTTCGCGAAGTGGTCGCGATCAACGGCAAGTCCTGGCCCTACTCCGAGCGCCTGAACTATCGCACCGGAGACTCCGTTCATTGGCGCGTGCTCAATCCCAGCCTCAGCGACCACGCTATGCACCTGCACGGCTTTTTCTTTCAGGTCAACAGCACCGGAGAGCAGGAAAGTGACCGCATCTACACGCCAGACCAGTCCCCTCACGCTGTGACCCAGTACCTCGAGCCCGGCTCGACCACATCCATCACCTGGATTCCGGAACGGCCCGGGCGCTGGCTCTTTCATTGCCACATGACGGCGCACATGGCGCCAGAACAGAAATCGCCCCCGCCGGACGCCCCTGGCTCTCACCTCTCCGCTCACAGCACAGACGATCCCACCGGCATGCTGGGGCTGGTTCTTGGAATCACGGTTACCCCCGGTCCTGATTATCGCGCCGCGCCACCGTCCGGCCAGAAACCGCGCCAGTTACAGCTCTTCGTCCGCGAGATACCTCCCACTCGTTTCTCGCTCGCCCGCATGGGTTACTTGATCCATGAGCCGGGGGCCAAAGAGACGCCGGATCCGCCGCCCATCCCTGGCGCGCCGATTGTTCTCGTTCGCGGCGAGACGACGGAAATCACGGTCATCAATCAACTGCGCGAGCCGACCGCCGTGCACTGGCATGGCATTGAGCTTGAGAGTTACTTCGACGGCGTGCCCGGCTGGGGAGGAGATTCTCCGCAAGTTACACCTTCCATCCCTCCCGGCGGCTCCTTCGTGGCCCGCATGACTCCGCCCCGCGCCGGGACGTTCATCTACCACACCCACTGGCACGACATCGGCCAGATCACCGGCGGTCTCTACGGACCGCTCATCGTCCTCGAGCCGGGACAGAAATTTGATCCCGCCGTCGACAAGATCTTCATTCTCAGCCGCGAAGGTCCGGAAGAAGACATTTCTCCCCAGCTTCTCAATGGCACCTCCCAGCCGCGTCCGCTCGTGCTCCAGGCAGGCACGAAATATCGTCTGCGCTTCATCAACATTGGCACCAACGATTCCGATTCCATCGTGTCCCTGCGCGGAGAAGGCGGCCAGCCCGTTTCATGGCGCGCCGTAGCCAAGGACGGCTGGGCGCTTCCTGATCCCCAGGCGACCTTCAGGCAGGCGGTTCAGCCCATCACCGTCGGCGAAACCTATGACTTCGAATTTCAACCGGACCACTCCGGCGAACTGACTCTGCAGGTCGATATGCATTTCCTGATGACGCGAATCTCGCAGACCGTCACCATTCACTGAGTTTTGCGCCGCCGGGTGGCCCGGATCTCCCGCAGGCAACCGAGATCGGGACCGGGTTTCGTGGGCACTGAAACGAACGGGGGTGCCCCGTGTCTCGCCGCTTTTCGAGAC